>TARA_R110000850_G_scaffold277065_1_pt1 | contig 83635 bp, 99 predicted proteins | sample TARA_R110000850 | Tara Oceans TARA_R110000850 (sample SAMEA4397586) | marine metagenome | biome: Polar Biome; feature: [SRF] surface water layer (ENVO:00010504); material: water (ENVO:00002006), including particulate matter (ENVO:01000060) such as... | depth 5 m
ATTTAATTATTTTATTTAACATCTGAATATAAAATTTATAACCATAGAAATACTTTTTACCAAATATTTTGGCAATCAATTTTTCAATATTCCTCTAAAGTTTTTTTTGCTTTAGAGGAATAGGTTAATTACAACTTATTAAAGCACAACTACTCACGATCATACTGACAACATCCCGGAAGGTTGTCGTAATCCTCATCTTTTGCTTTAGCAAGCTCTGAATCATAACCAGCTAAAGCTATACGCTTTGCTATTTCTTCTTTATTTGTTTTAGATTCATCGTAAGTTACTGTTGCTATTTTAGTTTCTTTGTTCCATACTACTGTAGCAATATCTTTGATGTTTCCTGCTTTTTCTATCGTTTTTTTACACATTCCACAATTCCCTGAAACTTTCACTTCCTCTGTTTTTGTGTTTTTTGATTGTGCATTCATAGTGGTTGATAACAATACTGTGATTGCTATCATTATTTTTAATAATGATTTTTTCATTTTATATGATTTTAGTATTCAAAAAGAATTTTTTTTGAATGAATTTTTGAAATAAATTTAAATTGAATAGCAGCCATAATGAATTAAATAAGCATGTTAAACATGACAATTTAAGATTCATAAAATGTTATAAAAAAATAGCAAATGCTATAAATTTGACATAAGTATGGCTGTCAAATTTTAAATTTAGCTTATTTTAGGTATAAGCCATATAGAAGAATAACCCTCTAAAATAGATGGTATTATATAGAAAAAATTAACTTTATTTAAAGTTGTAAAGTTAAAAATACTATTTGATTTGTAAGAAAGTATTATTGATGTTGAACTACTTATACAAGTTGAAGGACAGCCACATTTTGAGTGACCACAACTACCATTACATCCTTTATCATCAGAATTATTGTTACTATCACAACAACTTTTCTCTTTTGTTTTAGTAGTGGAAACTTCTTTTCCACAAGTATGCTTTTCATTATCACAAGCAAAAGTATTATTAGGAATAAAAAATACTCCCAAAAATAAAATTAATATGATGTATGATTTTCTCATTTATTGTTCTAAAACATACCAAAGTTAATCAAAACAAATTGATTTTTATAAATAAAATGTTAAAATCAATTTGTTTTATGATTTAACTGTACATTTTTGCCTAAATATTTTTCTTTTAAAATTCGCATATCCTCACTTACTTTTCTATCCAATACTTTTGCGTAATGTTGTGTTGTTCTCAAATTTTTATGTCCGAGCATTTTACTAACACTTTCTATTGGAACACCATTTGTAAGCGTTACAGTTGTCGCAAATGTATGTCGGGCAATGTGAAAGGTTAATTCTTTTTCTATTTCACAAACAGCAGCAATCTCTTTTAAATAGGCATTCATTTTTTGATTGGATAGGATAGGAAGTAATTTTTCTTGATTGTTACTTTGTGGATGATTCTCGTATTTATCAATAATCATTTGTGTAACTGGTAAGATTGGAATTTTAGAAGCTGATTCCGTTTTTTGTCTATGTGTAAATATCCATTTCTCACCATCAATTCCAAAGCTTATATGCGACTTTGTTAAGTTTTTAACATCTATGTAAGCCAAACCAGTAAAGCAGCTAAAAAGGAAGATATCGCGAACTAGTGATAGTCTTTCAGTTTTGAATTCTTTTTCAATTATAGCTTGAACTTCTTCTTCAGATAAATAAACTCTTTCCACTTCTTTTACTTTGGATTTGTAGTTTGCAAAAGGATTTTTGTCAAGCCAGTCATTGGCCAAACATATCTTGATAATTTTATTGAAGTTCTTGATGTATTTTACAGCTGTGTTATTTGCACAACTTCTAACACTTCTTAACCAAAATTCATAATCAGTTATAAAAGCGTGATCAATCTTGGAAATATCTATATCTGAAACATTGTATTTCCATTGCATGAACTCAATGGTATGTTTCAAAGATGTTGTGTAACGTTCTAATGTTCCTGGTGCATATTCTTTACCAATTAATTCTTTGATTTTGTTGTTGTGGTCTTGGAATATAGGAACTAACATTCGTTTAGTTTCAGCTAATCCAAACAATTCATTTTTAAGATTTTCAGTACTAACAGGAATATCTTTTTTAAATAGTCTTTTTTCAGCTTCTAACACTTGATTTTTTAAATAATCAAGATGACTATTGATTGTTCTAGCTTCTTCATTTGAACCCTTAACTTTAGTACCTTCTGATGACCATTTTTCTGGACTGATATACTTATTGGTACTAAATTCAAATCGTTTTGCATTGATAGTAACTCTTGCATAGATTGGGCAAACTCCTAAAATGTTGACTTTTGCTCTCTTGATGTAAAAGAGAATTGATACTGATGTGTTCATTGGTGGTGACCTTAAAGTTATTATTAAATTTATTATTTTTAATAACTACACACAAGATGTTCATTTTTTGAATATGTTGTTGAACTGCTTGTTGTAGCAGTGTTTTTCATTGAGAGGAGTCACTTAATTTTTTATATTTTAGTGACACCTCGAAAGACACCTAAACTTTGAGATTTTATGAATAATTTGATATAGCCCAAAAAGTAAAAACCCACTAAATTGTTGAATTTAGTGGGTTTTGTTACCATTTGCTTTTCAGCTCGCGGAGAAAGAGGGAAACTCCGATTAATACTTCTTATTTTTTATTATATTGATTATTAATGTTTTACAAACAAATTAAAATGTGTTAATATTAGTTTTTGTTCACTGTTTTGTTCACTTTTTGTTCATTAAATTTCTATACTATTCTTAGAGTTGTATACTTTTTTATCTAAACCAAATATCCAATTTGCATTTACATTATATACTTTGCAAATGGATTCAATTTGACTAACTGTAAAATGATTTTCACCTTTTTTAATTTTAGAAATGCTCTGTTCATACATGCTTATTTCAATGCAAAAATCCTTTGTTGTTGAAATCTTTTTTTCAAACTTCAACAGATCAATTAACCTTAAAATTTTTTCGTCTGTATTATTCATATTCGTATGTTTCTACCAAAACACTTAAACCAGATGATAATTGGTTTTTAGTAATTGGGAAATCACTTGAATTATATGTGTAACTATAATTGAAATCTTCACTAATTATATTATTTTTAGATATTTCCTTTATTTTTGAATATGCTTCTGGAAATGAATAAAATAATGGGTTTTTTTTGTCATCATAAGTATAATTGGTTGTGAAATTATTATCACTATTACTTTTGATTAAAATATTTCCATTAGAATTGTAAGTGTAGTAATTACTGCAACAATAAACAGAGTTGTCAGATTGAGAGTCTTCAATCATTTGGTTAGAATTATTATAGCTAAATTGGTGAGAAAATAAAATATTACCCTCATAACCCAAAGAAGAAGAAATATTATTTCCAATATATTGATAAACTATATCTTCATTGTTCAAATATAAATTATTAACATAATTCTTAATTCTTACTAATTTATCATTCTCATAAACAAACTCTCTTTTAAAAGTTTCATTTTGTGATACACCAACTGTTTGAGATAAAATATTATTTGAGTATGAAAAATTTAAAGTAGAACCATCGCTATAAGTTATTTTCTTTAATTTAATAGTTTGTGGTTCTGTATTATTTGAATTATCTGAACTGTCGTCTGATGAGCAGCTAAAAAATAGTATTGATACTATTAAAATTGTAATTATTTTTTTCATGTTACATTGTTGTTTTTATTTTTAAGTTCTTTCAATATTTCTTTTTGATAATAAATCACATCATCAATTCTTAGCATCCACGCTCCAAAAGCTCTCATTAAAAATACGAAAGCAGCAATTATTACACATCCTATAATTATTTCCATAGTTTTACATTGTTGTTTTAGTTATTACTCCTTTTATTATAAAAATCTTTTTTATTAATGATAAATGATATTCTTTAGCTTCATACTTTGGATTTTCGGAAGCCAAAAGCCAATGATCATCATCTTTTCCTTTTCTTATGTATTTTAAATACACTTGACCGTCATTAAATATAATTACATAAGCATAGCCATAATTCATATATTGACGCTCTACTTCTTTTATACCAATAATTTCACCACTACAAAATTTTGGATACATACTATCTCCATATACATTGATAAATTCTACTCCTTTTTCCCAATTAGGAATATTTATAGGAATACGTTTTAATTCATCATTTACCATTTCTGATTCTAAACCAGCACTTGCAGAAACGTCTGGGTGATAATATCCAGTTGGTGGTTCATTCACAATATTGTTGCTGTTTTCATTTTTTACATTCTCAATATTGATATTTAAAAAACTATCAATCAAACTATCTTTCGAATTAGGGATTACTTCTCCCTTCTCCCAATTTGATATAGTGTTATGAGAAACACCTAATTTATCAGCTAATTCCTTTTGTGTTAAGCCTAGCTGCTTCCTTTTGCTTCTTATTTCTATTCCTTTCATTATTTAGATTAATTATAAATTACACAATAAACATAATTTTGTGATAATTATTTTTGTAATTCACAATATTGTGTTTTATATTTGCTCTGTACAAATGTAGAAAACAAAAGTACAAAAAAAACTAAGCTCTTTGACATTTCGACATTTTTTGATGATTAAAAGTAAATAACGATTACGGCAATGTGGAAAGTTTAAGTACGAGATACTTAAATAATAGGTGGAACGCCTTTAGCACAACTGAAATTAAGTTCGATAACTTTTAAGTAATAAAAATGGAAGCCACGAGGGGCTTTATACCTGTCATAAGCCTTTGCAAAGAAATGATACTTGGCTCGATACCAGCAAAGGCACAAATTAATACTAACTAAAAAGAATAATAATGTCAACAATTACAATAGATAAAAAAGTGCCACTTCCTCTAAAAAGAAACAGACGCATTTATCCATTAGATATAATGGAAGTAGCTGACAGTTTTGAGGTTAAAATTGAAAATAACAATAAGGCATACTCAAAAAAGCAAAATGTTTACATGGCAATTTGGAGATTTTGCAAAGAAAATACTGAAAAGAAGTTTACAACTGCTTCTACAGAAAAGGGAATTAGAATTTGGAGATTAAAATAAAAACTTAAAACAATAAATAAAATGAAAAATATTATACAATTATTTGCTTTCATATTCGGAATGCAATCTTATTCAGAACCAATAGTTACACATCATCATTACTACAATGACAATAAAAAAGTATTTGTTGATGGTGTCGAAATTTACAAAGCAAAACCAGAGCTTTTAAGCAAAAAAGAATTTGTTAAATATATGATCATTAAAAAAAATATAATATGTCTGTAATTATTAAAAAACCAAAATTAAAAAGTGAAATATATCATATCATCAGAAATGATATTCCATTAAGAGATAAGATTGCTTCTCAATTAGGTATCACAGTTAATTCTGTTTACCAATATGCAAGAAGAAAATCAAGAACACTACAAAAACCTTTTGTGTTGGATATAATCAAGGATCATTTAAGTATTGATGATTCTGAACTACTTGAAACTTAAAATTATCAATCATGATAATTACAAAAGAAGTAATTCTAAAAATAGAATTATCAGGTGAAAGTTTAAAACAATTTAAACAGATTTTAGAAGGAACATTAGCTGCTAATCATTCAGCTAATCAAGGATTAGGTTTTTTAAGTAGTGAAGAAATTAAGTACATACAAAATGTCCTAAAACAACTTAAAGATGAGTAGAAAAATAACAATACCAATTGAACAATACAAGTGCTTGAGGGAGCATTTAAAAGCCATAGAATTAATAATTAATGGCAATGGTGGAAATGGGAGTAAAACAACTGAGCGTATTACTCCCATTGAACCACCAAAAGAAAGCAAATTACAGAAAGTGAATAAATATAAAAAATTAATTGCTTCTGGAGAGAGAGTAAAAAAACCTAATCACTTAAGAAAATAAAAAAGCCACTCCTGGAACGAGTGGCTTTTAATAAAATTTTATTCATAACAAATAAAAAATTATCACATGCCAAAAATACAAATTTTACAGAAACTAGCCAACACAAAAATTGATTGTAATAAATCTAAAGAGATGTTAGGCAAAATTATCAAACAAGAATTTGATAAAGAAAAAGATGAGGATAGAGCTTTTGAGCTTTTATTTCTCGCTTTTAAATGGAATGTTCCTCAATTCAATGAAATGGTTGATGATTATGAAATAACTGATTTTAAATGGTTTTAAACAATTAATTATTATGAAAAATTACTTATTAGTATTTGCATTAGTAGCTAGTGCATTTACATATTCACAAAACAAAATCACCTTTTCTTTAGGTGGAGATATTAGAAACTGCTTAGTAGGTTCTAATCCAACTGAAAATAAACCAAAAGCTGATTTACTTTTCAAGCTAACAATTCAAAATGACAGAATGATGGAGATTGGAATTGGAGCAGAAGTTTTTCCACACATTGATTATACAAAGGTTTTTGTTACAGTTGGAAGGCGTATAAATATATTAAACAACTTTGATATAATAGGCTCAGTTGAGCCAAGTATTATTGACAGAACAGGTACTTGGGGTGGAGAGTCTGATGGGGTTGATTTATATAGGTCATATGTATCTGCTGGTGCTTCTTTAACTTTAAGGTACAAGCCGTTTAATAACATCTTTTTTGAAGCTCAAGGAAATTTTACTTACAGAGAGGATTTAAAAGCTCGTTACAATGAATCAAAGCCACTTAAACCATCACTTTATTTCTCAATAGGAATTGACTTATCTAAAAAAATAAGAAGATGGAAGTAAATAGATTTGAATTAACAAAAACTGAATTAGAATTAGAAATAACGAAAATATTCAAAAAAGAAAAAATTTTAAAAAGAGATTTAAAGCGTTCAAGAGTTTTGACAAAGAAATATGTTGAACAAACAAACTATAAATCAAACGATTAGATGGAACTAAAAATAATAAACGGCAAATGGGTTTGGGTTTCAGAAGATGGTTCAACAGAAACATATTTTCGATTACCTGAAATAAAAAGAAAGCAATTCATATTGCTTCTTAATTGTGAATTGATTTTAGCAAAACACAAAATAAAACTTCCAAAAAAGGATAACAAAGAACTAAATCTTTTTGAAGAATTTATTCAAGTATCAAAAGAATTCATTTTCGGATTAGCTGAAATAATTACCAAAAGAGAACCAAAATTCATAGATGAATTTGACTATGAAATTTACGAACATAATTACTGGAACAAATAAAATTATCACAATGAAAAAAATTATCACACTTCAATCATTAAGCCTTTTGAACTTTAAAGGTATAAAGTCATTATCTATTGACTTTAACGACCAAACTAACATATTTGGTGCAAATGGAACAGGAAAAACAACAATTTCAGATGCTTTCACTTGGTTGCTCTTTGGAAAAGATTCAACCGATAGAAAAGACTTTGAAATTAAAACTCTTGATTCATCAGGAAATATAATCCCAAAAATTGAACACGAAGTTTCTGCTTCATTATTAATTGATAATGATGTTGTAACACTAAGAAGAATTTTAAAAGAAAATTGGGTCAAAAAAAGAGGTTCGGAAACTTCTGAATTTGCTGGAAATGTAACAGACTTATATTGGAATGATGTTCCATTAAATGTTACTGAATTTACCAAAAAAGTAAATGAAGTACTAAATGAGCAAGTTTTCAAGATGATCACCTCTCCTATTTACTTCAATTCGATTAAGTGGCAAGATAGAAGAAACCTTTTGATTGACATTTTTGGAGAAGTTTCAAATGAAGATATCGCAAAAGGAAATCCAGCCTATGAAGCTTTGGTTGCAAAACTTACTCAAGGAAAAACAATTGAAGATTACAATGCTCAAATTAAAGCATCGGTTAAAAAGGCAAAAGAAGATTTAAATGTTATTCCTACTCGAATTGATGAAGTAGAAAGAAGTAAGCCAGAACCACAAGATTTTAAAGTTTTGGAAATTGAATTGAAAGGTTACGAAATTCAACTTGAAACTGTTGATACTGAACTAGCTGATTTAAACAAAGCTTTTGATTCTAAATTAGCTTCACAGCGAACAGTTAAGCTAAAGGTAAGTGAATTACAATCTTCAATAGAAGTAATTGAATCTAAAGCCAAAAAAGAAGCGTCTGAACAACTTAAACCAGATACTTCTGAATTAGATAATTTACAGAAGCAAAAAACTGAAAAAGAAGCAGAACTTCAATCTTACGAAAATGCAGTTCAAACGTTATCAGATAAACATTCTGCTTTAATCCAAAGTAAAACTTCTCTTGAAACTAAAATTGAAGCTAAAAGAAAAGAATGGGCTGATACAAATTCCAAAGAATTAACCTTTGATGATAATGATTTTCATTGTCCTACTTGTAAAAGAGAATTCGAAAGTGGTGATGTTGAAACTAAAAAACGTGAAGCATTAGAAAACTTTAAAAAAGATAAGAATTCAAAGCTTCAAGAAATCAATCAACAAGGAGCTGCTTTAGGTCAAGAAAAAACAAATCTTGAAAAAGAGATTGAAACTTTAGCAGCAAGAATAACAACAGGAAATTCTTCAATAAAAGTAGCTAAAGAAACTGTTTTAGAATTAGAAACAAAAATTAAGTCTTTTTCTAATCCTTCTCAAAACACAGAAGCTAAATCAGAAGAAGAAGTTTTCAAATCAATTTTAGATGCTAATAATACTTACCAAGAATTATTACTTGAATTGGAAGCTACCAAAAAAGAAATTGAAGAAACTCCTTCAGTTAACAACGAAGAATTAGTTGCTAAAAGAAAAGGAATTATTGCAGAAATTGATTCTATAAAATCAAAACTTCAATCTAAAACACAAATTGATAATTGCAATACAAGAATTATTCAACTGCAAGATGAAGAGCGAAAATTGGCTCAACAAATTGCAAATGTTGAAAAGGAACAATTCACAATTGAAAACTTCATCAAAGCTAAAGTTGATGCTTTGGAAAATGTTGTCAATAGTAAATTCAAGTATGTAAAATTCAAAATGTTTGATTTACAAATTAACGGAGGTTTAAAAGAAACTTGCGAAGCAATGGTTAACGGAGTTCCTTATTCAGATGTAAATACTGCTTCAAAAATTAATGCTGGTTTGGATATCATCAATGTACTTTCAGAATTCTACGGAATTACAGCTCCAATCTTCATAGATAATGCAGAAAGCGTCCACACGCTAATTGAAACAGAAAGCCAATTAATAAGATTAGTTGTATCAGAACAACACAAAAAATTATTAGTTGAAGCTAGAGAATTAGTTGCATAATGAAAGTTGGAGATAAAATAGGGAACTTTATTTTAGTTGAAAAAATAGACTGTTTACTTGACTTAGTTGATTATTTAAACACTGAAAAATCTATTTTTTGGAGGCATAGGGTTCATCCTACATCATTCTTTTTATCATGGCCATTACGATTAGTATTATCAACCTTAAATGGTGGCCATTTTTATAAAATAGAAAGAATAAAAGATGCAGTATAAAATCAAAAGAAACTCCGACGAAACACTTGCCGAGAATTGCAAAGTAAACATCGGAGTTAAAATTGGAAGCTTTGATTGTACTGCAAATTGCCAACACAATCAAAACACAAAGAAGGAAATTCAAGAACAGGCTTTCGATTTAGAGTTTGTTCGATGCGATAAAATTAAATCAAGTGAACAATTAACAATAGAAATTTAATAAAATGAGTACAACAGAAAAAAACGGACAAGTAGCAGTAAAAAATGATATTTCTGCTCAAGTATTAGCAAAAATTGAATCATTTCAATCTTCTGGAGAGTTAACACTACCAAAAGATTATAAAGTAGAAAATGCTTTAAAATCTGCTTACATTATACTATCAGACCCAAAGAATAATATTCTTGCAAAATGTGATAAATCTTCAATTGCAGAAGCATTACTAAAAATGGTTATTTATGGTGTGTCTCCTATCAAAAAACAATGTTACTTTATTCCTTACGGTGATAAGCTTGAATGCTCAATATCTTACGCTGGAAATATTGCAATTGCTAAAAGATACGGAAATCTTAAAAGCATTAAAGGAAATGCAATTTTTGAAGGTGATACTTTCGAATTTGAAGTTGACCAAACATCAGGAAGAAGAAAAATCACTAAACATATTCAAACTCTTGAAAGTGTAGGCACAAACAAAATAAAAGGTGCTTATGCAGTTTATGAATTGAATGATGGAACTATCGATGTTGAAGTAATGAATATCAATCAAATTCAAACTTCATGGGGTCAAGGAGGTTCAAAAGGTAACTCACCAGCTCATAAGAATTTCCCTGACCAAATGGCAATAAAAACGGCTTTAAATAGAGCTTGTAAATTGCTAATTAGTAGTTCAGATGATTCTGTTCTTTATGATCCATTGGAAGAAGAAACTACAATTGATGTTACTGATGCTAACGTTCAACACGAAATCAAAACTAAAGCCAACAAAGAAACTTTAGACTTTTCAAAAACAGAAGAAGCAAATGTTGAAGAAATTGAAACAGTTGCAGAAGAAGTTCCTCAAGAAGAACAACCTGAATTAACTGGACCAGGATTCTAAGATGAAACTTAAAGTAATATCAACTGGCTCAATAGGTAACGCTTATATTCTTTACAATGAGAATGAAGCGTTACTCATCGAGTGCGGTGTAAAAATAGACGATATCAAAAAGGCTTTAAATTTTGATTATTCAAAAGTAGTTGGTTGTATTTGTACACATGAACACATGGACCACTCAAAAGCTATTTGGGATGTAATGAAAATTGGAGTTGATGTTTACGCTTCTGCAGGAACTTTGAAAGCTAGATTTGTAGACACTCAAGCCAGAGCAAAAAAAGTAGAATCAAAACAAAATTTCAAAATTGGCAATTTCAAAATAATGGCCTTTGATGTTTCTCACGATGCTAAGGAGCCTTTAGGATTTCTAATCGAACATCCAGAATGTGGAAAAACTCTTTTCCTTACTGATACAAATTATTGCAAGTACACTTTCCCAGAACTAAACAACATCATTATTGAAGCCAATTATTCTAAATCGATTATTGATAGAAAATATGGTGCTGATAGTGGAAAGGAATTTTTGAGAAATAGAATTTTAAAATCTCACTTCTCATTAGAAAATTGCAAGGATATGTTGTCAGCGAATGACTTGTCAAAAGTCAACAACATTGTTTTAATCCATTTATCAGATAGCAATTCAGATGAAGTACAGTTTGTAAAAGAAGTAACAGAATTAACTTCAAAAAATGTATGTGCTGCGGTCAATGGAATGGAAATTAATTTTAATAAAACACCTTTTTAGTTATGACAAATTTTAGAGAATTATCTAAATCACATTATTCTGGTCCACCATCATTAGATAATATTAATTGTGGTTCAATTCAAAGAATAGCAGATGCAACAGAATTGATGGCCACTAACTTTTTGAAACTTCAAAGTGATAATGAATATTTGAGAAAAAGAAATCAAAGTTTAAATAAGGAGAATGAAAGATTACAGCGTTCTGCAAATTCTTATAAAGGAAAATACAATAATTTAAAAAATAAATCATGCCAAAATTTGAAGCAAAACACAAAGTAAAAATAACTCAAATTGATAAAAAGGAGATTATACAAGAAGCACATATTGATACTGATGATGAAGCTGGAATGTGGATAGTGGTTACAAACGATGGAAATTCAATGTCAATGAGTTTTGAGAATTGGAAGAATCTTGAAAAATTAGTTGCACAAGCAAATTGTAAAGCATTGGAACATGTTCTACAACGCTGAAAAACCAATCGATGTTCAAAGAGCAATAGTAAAATTTCAACATTTAATTGAAAAAAAGAAAACTTTTGAACTTACTCAAAAGAAAGAAAAAAGAACTCTAAATCAAAACAGTTACTTACATCTTATTCTTTCGTTTTTCGCATTAGAATATGGAGAAACTTTAGAGTATGTAAAATTTGAATTCTTTAAAAAATTAGTCAACAAACAGATTTTTGAGTACGAAAGAATAAATGTAAAAACTGGAGAAATTAGAATTGACTACAGGAGTTCTGCATCACTAAATACCAAAGAAATGACTGATGCTATTGAAAGATTTAGAAACTACTCATCAAAAGAAGCTGGTATCTACTTACCTACTCCAGAAGAAGGAATAATGTTAAAAGAGATTGAATTACAAATTAAAAACAACGAACAATGGATTTAGAAATTGATTTTACAGAATTGAACCATGTTGAAAATAACATCGATTCACAAAAGCATTTTGAAGAAAACAAAGAACGTTTTTCTAATCAATGTAAAATAGTTTATGAAGCTCTTTTGAGAGGTGAAAAACTTACAACTACCAGAGCGCTTATTGAATATGGAATTGGTGATTTGAGAAGAAGAATTAAAGATTTAAAGGATCAATGGAATGTCCCTATTAAATCAGAATATGTCAAAGGAAAATTTAAAGAATATTATTTAACCACTTAATTATATATCATGTCAAAAAACAATGTTATTGAAATGACTCCAGAAAAATTGGAGAAACTAGGAAAATTAGCTGATAAATCGAAAAAAGAAAATGATTTCGATGAAATGCTTTCACTTCAAGATAAAGAAGTTGAAATCAAAGGAGCTACAATCAATGATGCTTTATGTACTTACTCTTATGAATTATTGAAAGGACCAACAAAAGGAGATACTTTATCTCGAAAAGGTGCTCACATTGTACATGACCATCTTCAGGAAAAATTTGACAACTTAAAAGTTTTCTTAGCTCATATTGATGATGCTTTTACTGGAAACACAAACGCTACATCTTTAAAAGATTTAGAGGAAGAGCCAGAAACTGAAAAATACTATGTAACCGGTTTTAAAATTTCAGGTGTTGAAGAAAATAAATCAGTTGTCATTGTTGGTTGGAAAGAAGTTGATCGAGGAGTTATAAAGTTTGAAACACCTAAAGAAAAACTTAACGGAAACTACTTGTATTTACATGATTTAAAAGTTCGTGTTTATGAAGCAATTAGCGAAGTGGAACAATACATGAATGGAAAAGCAGCACCAGCTGATGATCCAAATCAAGTTTACATGGAATTCTCTGAAGAAGATGCTGCTTTTGATAATGCCAAAGTAGATTAATTATGGCTTTCAAATTACGACCATATCAGGAGGATTCTGTAAAGTTAGGTGTTAGTTATCTTCAAGGTTATTCAAATCAGAATAGTTTATTGATACTACCTACTGGCTCTGGTAAATCTGTAATTATAGCTAAAATTTTGGAACCATTGGAGGGCAATACTATTGTCCTCCAACCATCCAAAGAAATATTAGAACAAAACTTTGAAAAGTATTCTAAATATGGAAAGGCTTCAATTTATAGTGCATCAGCTGGAGAAAAAAGAATTGATACAGTTACATTCTGTACAATTGGAAGTATCATCAATAAAAAACATCTATTCAAGAACTTAAAACACATATTGATAGATGAGTGCCACCTAGTTAATTCAGATGCTGGAATGTATAAAGAATTCATTAATTCTTTCCCTAACGCAAAAGTATTAGGATTAACAGCCACACCATACAGATTAACTCAAACATCAGAAGGACCACAACTAAACTTCATAACAAGAACAACACCTAGAATTTTTGAAAACGTACTTTATTACGTTCAAAATTCAGTTCTTTTTGATGCTGGATATCTAGCGGAGTTAGAGTATTATAATTTCGATGTTATTGATCGCTCAAAACTTGAAGTAAATGCTTCAGGAACAGATTTTACAAGGAATTCATTAAGAAGGTATTATAAGTCAATTGATATGCCTTCAAGGATATCTAAAACAGCTTTAACCATATTAAATAAAAGAAAAAATCTTTTGATTTTTTGCTCTCTAATTGAAGAAGCGGTTGCGGTTTCTAAAAGAATACCTGGATCTGTTGTTTTAACAGGAGAAACTAAAAAAAATGAACGTGAAAAGATACTTAGTCAGTTTAAGAACGGAACAATAAGATGTGTTATTAATGTTGGAGTTTTAACCACCGGGTTTGACTATCCTGGACTTGAGGCAATACTTATGTCAATTTCCACAATGTCACTATCTCTTTACTATCAAATTGTAGGTCGTGTGATGAGAATATTTACATACCCAGATGGTACAAAAAAGAAAGGATGGGTAATTGATATGGGAGGAAATATAAACTTCTTTGGAAAAATTGAAACGATGAAAATTGAACAAACTTCAAACGGTTCTTTCTTCATTTCAAATAACGGAAAACAACTTACAAACGTTCCTTTTCAAAAATAAAAATCATGGAAATAATTAGAGAAAGTATTATTGAAATAAATAATAGAAGCCCAATAGTTAATGAAATACCTTTTGTAAAATCAATTTTTGAAAATAATATCTATTATTTATTCCAAGACAATAATGTGGAAGTTGAGGTTGATATAAAAAGGAAAACAGTTTCATTTCCTTTAAGTTTTAATGAGATAAAATTTTTAGATGATATGTTTCCTCATTTAGATATCCATAGATTCAGAATAACACCAAAAAAATATTTGTAATGGCAGAAAATAAAAAATCATTTGTTCTTTATTCTGATTTAATTCATACGGTTAAAAAACTTGTTTTAAAAGATAGGCAAGATAAAACTAATTATTCTGGTGAGCTTTTCTTACATATTTTAGAATACGTAAATGACAATGATCCAAACCCTATTGATTTTATTGTTGAAATGTCGTTTGAACCTATTAAACAACAGTTTAAAAGGGATTTAAAAAAGTGGGAAAAGACAATTGAAATCAAATCAAAAGGAGGTAGAATTGGAAATATTAAGCGTTGGCACAATGATTTATATGAAGAAATAATGTCTAAAAAAATAACTTTAGAGGAGGCTGAAATCATCGCAGAAAATCGCAAAACATCGCATAGCGATAAAAATCATCGCATACCATCGCAGAGCATCGCAAAAATCGCTGTTAATGATAGTGTTAGTGTTAGTGTAAATGTAAATGATATAACATCTACTAAAGTAGATGTTGTTGATAAAGAAAAATTCGACAACACCACCAACGACAATTTTAGAGATGTTTTAAAATTTGAAAGTCAGCAATGGTTAGAAACTGTTTCAATGCAACAAAAAAAACCAGCGGATTTTATAAAAGAAAAATTAGACGATTTTTCAATTTTTCTTTTTACAACTGAAAAAAAACATCCAAACAAAAAAGAATTCATTGGTCATTTTATAAACTGGCTGCATAAAAATTTAGAAAAAAATGGAACAAAACAACAATTCAATTCAGGTTCAAAACAGCAATTCAGATTTAATACTGATGAAGCAATCGAGACCGTTACTAGCCAAAATTAGCGAGGACTTTCCAAAAATTAGAGATATAGTCGATAGTAAGCAAACTGATCCATTAATTAATTACTTGATAACTCTTTTGAATATTAAAGTTTCAAATGAAAATGAATCAAAAGATTTACAAATTCAAATGCTGGTTATTTTAGATTTTATAAAAGATAAATTCGGTGATTTAACTGCTGAAGAAATTAAACAAGCTTTTAAAATGTATGTAGCTAAAGAGTTTCCAGATATAAAAGTTTTTAGAATACTCGATTCAATTGTTGTTGGTGATGTCCTAAATGCTTTTAGAGAATACAGAAATGAATCTTTAAGAACTTATTCTCAAAAAAAACAACTTTTATTAACTCAAGAAGTTCCAATTTCAGAATCAGAAAAAAAAGAAATTAGAAAAAATCTATTAAAGTTAATCCAAAAAGAAATCCAAGAAAATAAATTTAGTCATGAAGCACATTTCATTTATGATGATTTATTTGAAAAAGGAATTATTAAAATATCTGATTTAGATAAAAAAATTCTCTACAAAAAGGAATTAGAAAAATACAATCAAGAAGAAATTAAGCATATTTCTGATAGAGGATTTTACTCTAAATCAAAACTTTTCGAAGAACTAAAACAAAAAATCACTTCAAAGAATCCAATTGCTACAGTGCAGAATAGATGTAAAAGCATTATAGTTTCTGATTATCTAAATAGAAATTTTGAAGAAATAGAAAGCCTTTTTTTATCATTAATTGAAAAATAATCAAATGCAAAAAGATAAAATACTAATCGGAATTGAAAAAAAAAATTAAAAATAAAATAACATATTATGCTATTAAATAATATAATATGTTATTTTTGCTATGTAGTTGAAACATCCACAAAATACTACATTAAAATATTAGCCTTATAACGTGGAGGGAGTGGATGCCCGAAGCGTTGTAAGGCATTTCTATTTTTAAAATCATGAAAAAGTTAAATTTAATCGGTTTAAAATTTGGCAAACTAACAGTAATTTCAGAATTACAAGAAAGAAATCCTCATGGGAAAGTATTATTTAAATGTAAATGCGATTGCGGAAAAGAAGTTAATGTTATTGGAAGTAAATTAAAAAATGGATGGAGTAAATCTTGTTCTTGTTTACAAAAGGAAACTACTTCAAATCGTTCTAAAATAGATAATAAAACTCATGGATTATCAAAAACATCTATTTACAATACTTACCATACAATGATTAGTAGATGTAATAATCCAAATTCTCAATCATATTCAAACTATGGAGGTAGGGGAATAAAAGTATGTGATAGATGGCTAAATTCATTTGAAGACTTCTCAAATGATATGGGAGAAAAACCCACAAAAGAACACTCAATCGATAGAATAAATGTTCATGGAAATTATGAACCATCTAATTGTAGATGGGCTAATAAAATTGAACAAGAAAATAATAAAACTACAAATGTATTTATTGAATATAAATCTCAAAAATATACTATTTCAGAGTTATCTAAACTTTTAAATATTAACTATCACACTTTGAGAAATAGAACTATTAAAAAAAACATTTTCACTTATGAGTAAAAACCAACCAGAATTTGAGCTTCAAAAAGCAGTTTGCAGATGGTTAAGTTTTCAGTTTCCAAAAGTGCTTTATTTAAGCGATACCGTTGCTTCTGTTAAACTAACAATTCCACAACAAAACAGAAATAAATTGATACAAAAAAATGATTTTTCTTGTCCTGATTTATTGATTTTAGAACCAAACAAAGACTTCAAAGGCTTATTTATTGAGCTAAAAGTAAAATCAATTTACAAAGTTGACGGTGTAACACTATTGAAAAGTGAACACGTAGAAAATCAAATGAAAACTATTAACGAACTAAAAGCAAAAGGTTATTACGCTTGTTTTAGCTGGTCATTAGAAATGACTTTACAAATTATAAGTAAATATATGGCTAATAGATAATCTTTAACAATTAAAAACAACTTTATGAAAACAACAGAACCATTCAAAAAAGCTATTGAAAATCACTTACAAAAAGTAGCAGAAAACGACCCTTTATTCGCTGAAACATTGAAAAAGGAAAAGAAAAATATCAATGATTGCGTAACCTACATTATGAATCAAGTTAAAGCTTCTGGTTGCAATGGATTTGCAGATGAAGAAATATTCAACATGGCCATTCACTACTACGATGAAGATGTTATTGAAGTAGGTCAACCAATCAAAGGTCAAGTAGTAGTTAATCATCATGTAGAATTAACCGAAGAAGATATTGCTGCAGCAAAAGAAAAAGCTTTTGAAAAAGAGGTTGAAGCACAACGACAAAAAATTGTTTTGGAAACTAAAGTGGAACTTACTCCAGAGGATATGAAGAAAGCTAAAAAACTTGCACTTGATGGAGTTGTTAAGCAAGAAATGGAAAAAATGACAACCAAAAAGAAAGCTCCAAAAAAGGTAGAAGTAAAAGAAGAAGTTGAACAAGTAGATTTATTCTCGTAAACATGAAGCCAAGAACTAAATTACACCATAGAATAGTTGATTTAGCGAGTTATTTACCAACTATTACAAAAGAAGCCAAACAATGGGCTTATCAAACCACATTAGAGCATAGAGGTTATTCTACTAAAAATAGAGTTTTATGTTTGGATTGTGGAGAAACGTTCTCTCCTACTCTAGTTTCAAGAAAAAAAGCAGTTTGTCCTCATTGTGAAACTAAACTTCAAGTCAAATCATCGCGATGCACAACCGATAAGCAAATAAACTATTTTGCTATTGCTGATGTTCTTGAAGAATTTCAAATAATTAGAAACTACGAATTAATCGCTTACTACAAAAAAGGAGTTCCAGTAAAATATCATCTTCACGAAATTTTACAGTACTGGATTGACCCAGATTTAAAAGTTACCATGTTTGGTAAAAATCATAATACACAAAGTTATTGTGATTGTTGGAGTGGTAATATGGAAATTAGAGTTGAAAATCAGAGAAGCTGGAGCGGTGCAAAATACGATGTATATGCAAGATACTATCATCCAAGTTCAGTTATAAAGCCAGAATATAAAAAGTTTGGAATTGATACAAATCTACAAGGCTTGACTTTTATTGAAGCAATTAAAAAAGTTCCAAGAAACTCAAAACTTGAAACTTTACTAAAAGCAAAACAATATGAATTACTTCAAATGGGTGATAGTTATAGGCTAACTTCTTATTGGCCATCAATTAAAATTTGCCTTAGAAATAAATACAAAGTAAAAGACCATAGAATTTATATTGATTATTTAGATTTTCTAAAATACTTCAAAAAAGACTTAAGAAATGCAAAATACGTTTGCCCTAAAAATTTAATGAAAGCTCATGATTATTGGATGAAGAAGAAACGTGAAATATTAAGGCTTGAAGAACAAGAGAGAGATAGATTGGCAATTATTAAACGTCAGGAAAATTTAAAAAAAGCAAGTATTGAATTTTTAGAACGAAATAAAAAATTCTTTGACTTGCATTTTAAAAAAGGACTAATAAATATTGTTCCTCTTAAAAGCATTGATGAATTCAAAAAAGAGGGAGATATTCTAAATCATTGTGTATTTACAAGCGAGTATTATTCAAAAAAAGATTCTTTGATTCTTTCTGCAAGAATTAGAAACAAACCAATCGAAACAATAGAAATTAAACTTCCAAGCTTGAAAATTGAGCAATCAAGAGGTATAGGTAATGAGCCTACAAAATACCATGATGAGATACTAGCACTACTCAATAAAAGCATACCTGATATCAGAAAAATAATTATTAAAACAAGAAAAAAGAGCACCAAAAAACACGCAGCATAAACAATTAAAATTAAACTTATGAAAATTATCGTATCGTCTTTACAATTATTAAAAAATTTACAAGTATTAAGTGGAGTTATCAACAACAGCAACACCTTACCAATTCTTGACAACTTCCTTTTCAATTTTGAAAACGACAAACTTCAAGTAACATCTTCCGATTTAGAAAACAGAATGACTGTTTCGATGAAAATAGACTCAACAGACAAAGGTTCTTATTGCATACCAGCAAGGCTATTGATTGAAGTACTTAAAACACTTCCAGAACAACCAATCACTTTTCTTTTTTCTGAAAACAATGTTGTTGAACTAATTTCAATGTCAGGAAAATATGAAGTAGCTTATGCTTCAGCAGATGAATTTCCAAAACAAGTTATCCTGGAGAATCCATCAAAAACAATTCTTTCTTCAAAAATTCTTTCTTCAGCAATAAACAAAACAATTTTTGCAACTGGAACGGATGATTTAAGACCAGTAATGACTGGTGTATATTTCCAACTTACAACTAACGGATTAATTTTTACTTCAACCGATGCTCATAAATTGGTTAAGTATTCGAGAAATGATATTAAATCAGATCAAGATGCTTTCTTCATCATGCCAAAGAAACCATTAAACGTTTTGAAAAGTGTTCTTTCAACCGGTGAACTAGAAGTTGAAATTGAATACAATGAAACAAACGCTTCATTCAGCTTTGGTAATTTCGTTATAAGTAGTAGGCTTATAGATGGAAAATATCCAAATTATGAAGCTGTAATTCCAAAGGAAAATCCAAACAAATTAATCATTGATAGAATTCAGTTTTTAAATTCAATTAATTGTGTTTCTATTTTCTCAAACAAAACTACACATCAAATTAAGTGCAAGTTTACGGGTCCAGAATTAGAAATTTCAGCAGAAGATAAGGACTACTCAAACAAAGGCGATGAAAAACTAACATGTAACTACGAAGGTAATGACATGCAAATTGGATTCAATGGAAGATATCTTATGGAAATGCTTAAAAATATTAGTTCTTCAGAAGTTCAATTGGAAATGTCTATGCCAAATAGGGCTGGAATTTTAACTGCAGTTAATGGACTTGAAGAAGGAGAAGAAATCCTAATGTTAGTCATGCCATCATTGATTCATGATTAATTCAATTCCATTTATTGAAAACTGTTATTTCTTCAGTAGAGAAAATAACATAATCATTGCAAACCTTATTGATGGTTCGAAAGTTCCATTGATAAGGTTAAAGCAAAAATTCATAGATATTAATATACTTGAAGGCCATGCATACGAATACATGAAAAACTACTTACAAATGTACCCTGAATTATGGGAGCACATCAAAGAAGAAAAACCACAAGAACAACTAACATTATTTTAAAATGAAAAATAAAATTTTTTTTAAAGAATATCAAGAATATAATGGTTTTGAATTTTCGGAATCAGATAAAGAATTAATGGTAAAACAGGAATTTGAATGTTTTACTTGTGGTCATGATTTTAAAGAAGATTATGAAGATTACAATGTTGTAAACGATAAACTTGCTGATAGTGATGAAGAATCTATTATTTGCTCAAATTGTTATTCAGATGATTATCTGACTTATTGTAGTATTTGTGAAGATAGTTTTGAAAATCCTGAAACTCCAGAAGAAACAGTTTTGTATGTTAATAAATATGCATCTAAAGAAGTTGGTTTGTCAATTGGATTTTATCAGGTTTTAAAATTCCCTTATTATTTATCTGATGGATTTTCAATGAGTTTATTTGATGATACAGTAAAAAAAATAAGCAATCTTGATATGAGGCAATTAGGTCGTGATGATTCTGATATGTCGTCAAGTAAAGTTTGTTATGATTGTCAAAAACACTACAAAGGAGAAAAAAAAATAATCAATAATTACATTGATAAAAAAGCAAATTTACACAGAATTATATATGAACGTGGTTTGATAAAAAGCTCATTGGTAACTTCAACTAATACTCTTTAATCATGAATTTAGAAGAAGAATTTAACTCCCTTATTCCTGATGAATTTGGTGGAGAAATGAATAATGAACTACTTGAAGGATGTATAAAAATTTGTAAGCTTTCAAACCTTAAAGCAATTCAAACATACCTTTTGGAACATGGCTCAAACGATGAAAGTATTAATAATAAAATCAGAAATTTTAATATACAAGGTTAACGTCCTGCGGCTTTATTTCAGTTGCGAAAATCGTAACCGAGATTTTTCCGCTACCACAAAGCGTAATGCGAAACGTGAACGTGATGATACCACAAAACTCGCAATTGAATAAAACCGCTGTTATGGTTAGTTAAAATTATAGATATGGCAAATAAAAAATATACAGGAGTATTGAAAGAAGATTTAGTTTGTGGTTATGGCACAAAATTAAATAAAGGGCAATCAGTTATTGTTTATAAAAGAAGCATTTACGATAAACATAATTGCCGTACTGGTAAATGGGAATATCATTATTCTGATGAAAATGGAAAAGGATTGATTAGAAGCACTAAGTTTCTGATTTAATTAACCATAACATGCTGCTATACGAACCTATATTTACAACTTATTAATTAACAATAACTTACGAAATTAAAACTTTCACTCTTTAAATAAAAAACGATGAAAAAATTTATATACTACCAGCCCATTATAAAACCATTGGCTAAAAATGGTTCTGAAAGATTGGGTGTTAATCTTATTACAAAAATTTGGGATGCAGAAAAACCTGAATTAAAAATGGAACTCACAATTTATGCTAAATCAACAGAAAAAGTATTAGAGAAACTAGAAATTCAATTGATAGGAGAAAATAAATTCGAAACCGAAGAATTGCCATGTGAGTATTACCTATGCTCTGAAGAAGTTGTAAAACAATTTAAACCTTTTGAAGTTTCTAAGCCTTTCAAGAGTGGTTATGAATGGGATAATCATAGCAATTACTATGTTGCTTGGCTTCACTTTCCAGAAGTAGAGAAACATTACAAAGAAGTTATTGAACCACATAATCAAGGTTTAATCGGTGGCTCTGAAATTGACTTTATGGCTTATGAATGTATTCCTGGTACAATGGATGTTTCAAAAATTACATTCAAAGGATGTAAAACTAATTTCCTGTTCTGCGAAATTGAAAACAAAATATCAATCACAAAGGATCGAAACCGAGCAATGACAATTCAAAACCTTGCTCAAAAATTCGGTTGCAATCCAATTGAATTTATTAATAAAATTGTTTAGGGATGAAAAGAATAATTATTATATCTGGTGCAAGTAGAATTAATAAGTTAAGAATACATGCCATTCTTCAAAGGATAATCGAATTAGAAGAAGAAAATCAACTGAGAAGAATGAAAGTTTTCCAGCCAGAACCGATTCCAATATTTAACCACAGATTAGATTTCGAACCAATGAACTACTATGAGCATAAGCCTAGTAAATTTATGAACAAACCAAAAAACAACTTTAAGAAAAGATGAATTCACAACAAATAGACTTGGTAGAAAATCAACAGATTAAACCAAAACAAATTTATAAAATGCTTAATGTAAATCATTGTCATATTTACAAAGAAGGAAGCATTTATATACTTTGTACAAAGAAAAATGTTTTTAAAACTCAATACATTAGCTACATTCCGATTAAAAAGCTAACTGATGAAGAATTTGAAAGCATTAAAGTATTTACTTATAAAGGGAAAAAAGAGAGCACAATTCTTCATAAAATAAGAGAAGAAGCCATTGAGTATTTAAAAGAAACTAACGCATTTAATAAATGAAAGCACTATCAATAAAACAACCATGGGCTTCACTAATTGCTCATGGTATTAAAGACATAGAAAACAGAACATGGAAAACTCACTTTCGAGGTAGAATTTATATTCATGCTTCTGCTAAAGATTTTGGATCATTATCACAAGCTTTAAATCAACAACAATGGGATAAAACTATTCAAAACTGGAACAGTGATTATTTTCCAGATAGACCATTATCAGCCATCATAGGAGAAGTTGATATCATCGATTGTGTAATAAATCATCCGAGTATTTGGGCTGAAAGTTCAGGAAATCAAATAATATATTCAAAACCTAAAATTGAAAATTACTACATAGGCGGAAACTTTGTAGATTATAATCACTCAGCATTTAATATGGATTTAGAATTATGGAAAAATCAAAAACCAATCTACAATTGGGTTCTAGCTAATCCAGTTCTTTACGACAAACCAATCCTAAACGTAAAAGGGAAACTTTCTTTTTGGGAATGGAACGGATGCGAACAAACATGTGAAAGTTGTCAAAAGGATTTCGATATGGATACAATGCAAAGAGATTCAGATGATAACTATTTCTGTAAACTATGTGCTGATGAATTATTTCCAACAATGAAAAAAGAATATGATGAAATGGTTGCTAAAGGAGAAATTGAACCTAATAATCATTAATTATGCAAAATCCAAAAATAAAAACTAAAGTCGTTCATTCTCAATCTAAAGATGCTTGGAATATAGTCGGAAATGCTTTAGCTCAAAAATATAAAATTGCAAGAATTCCTTATCTAATTACTGGAAACAAAATTATTGACACCAAAGAAAAATCAGAAGCTTTACTTCATGCAGAATTTATCTCAAAATGTTTTAACAAATCAGATGAAATAATTCATTTATTATAAAATGTATTATTTAATAAAACTAAACTAAAGCCTCAATCGAGGCTTTTTTTATAACATATTATGTTATTAAGTTGCAAAATATGTTATATATTTGTCTTGTTAAAATTTAATTATGCCATTCATACTTCATATAAAAGAACACGACCACTACAAGCTATTTGGCTCACTTCCAGTATTAGTTGAATTTTCAGGTATTGAAATGAGAAAACTACAATATTGCTTCAGTACCAAAAAGGAAGATACTTTCGAAAATAAACAATACAAAGTAATTAGAACAGTTCTAGAAAGAGGTGGAGAAAAAAAAGAATCTGAAACTATTATTTGTAATAAATGTGAAAAAGAAAAATCATCTAATGAATTTTCAATAAACAATGCAAATAAAAATGGTTATAATTATTCTTGTAAGGAATGCTTAAAAAAATCTTACGATTCAAATAAGCATAATAATACAACTAAAAAAAAAACAGACAACACTTATTATCAAAACAACAAAAAAAATGTATTAGAGAAGGTAAAAAGTTATCAAAAAACCTCAAGAGATAAAATTAATACTACTCGAAAAACAAGAAGAGACAATGAACCAATTTATAAACTTGAATGTTCAGTAAGAAATTTAATTTATAATGCTTTAAATAATAAAGGCTATACTAAAAAAAGTAAAACTTTTGAAATATTAGGTTGTTCCTCTATTAATTTCAAAAAACATATTGAATCACTTTTTAAAGAGGGAATGAATTGGCAAAACAGAAGTGAATGGCATCTTGACCACATATACCCAATTAGTTTGGCTAAAGATGAAAAACATCTAATTGAATTAAATCATTACTCAAACTTTCAACCTCTTTGGGCTATCGATAATATTAAAAAATCAAATAAAATCATTACTTATGAAAACTAGTAACCTCACAATCAAACAAGAAGCATTTTGTCAAGCTTATATTCGATTAGGTGATAAATCCGCTGCTTATCGTGAGGCTTATTCTACTTCTAAGATGAAACCTGAATCAATTCATGTTAAAGCAGTTCACCTATCAAACGAGGTTAAGATTAGTACAAGGATTGAATTCTTACGCTCTCAAATTCAAGAAGATAACAAGGTTACAATATCCGAAATAGTCAATACTTTATCCGATATGTTGAGATTTGATATTTCAGAGCTTTACGATTCAAACGGTAATCTTAAAAATATTCATTCAATTCCAAAGAAAGCTAGAATAATGATTGCTCAACTTGAAACAGATGAAATTAATATCAAAGGCCAAACTATTGGACACACTAAAAAATTAAAAGTATTCGATAAACTTCAAGCAGTTGAAAAACTTATGAAGCATTTAGGAGGTTACGAATCCGACAACAAACAAAAAGCATCACTTACAATAGATACAGATGGTTTCTCTGAAGAAAAACAGAAAAGACTTGATGCGTTGAAAGCTAAATTGTTATTAATCGAAAATAAAGAATAAATGGAAATAGATATTTTATGTTTTGAAAAGCAAAATAAAGTGGCTATCAGTGAAGAAGTTATTCTTCAGCATGGTTTTGTTTTTATTCAAATGAGTAATAAAAAAGATTATAAAAAGTATGCAAAACCATTTAATGGAAATTCAATTAGAATTAATATTTACCCAAATGGAAATGCTTTCATAGTTCTTAAAGATTGTACAAAACAATTATTGTTTTTAGATGAACTAAAAGAAATATATTTTTCTATTACTAATCAAAGCTTAGTAAAAAATATTTTTACAGAAAAGCAACAAAATAGATTATCATTTTTGATTAATAAGTATAAGGCTAGTAAAGAGAGATTTAATTTTTGATTAAAAATATAACATAAAATAAATTATGAAAAAAGATAAACAATACACTATAAATAATTTCCCAAAAAACATTAATACAAATTATTCTAATTTATCTCTAGAACAAATTTTAATTAGAAAAAATGTAAAAGAAAATATCTATTTAGAAAAATATAGATGTAGAACTTGTTCAAATGAATTGAGTATAGATGAATTCTATATTAAAGATAAAAACACAGGAAGAAGGGCTACAAAATGTAGAGACTGCCAAATGAAAGATAATGGTATTTTAGAAATTGGTAAAAAAAGATTTTCTGACAATATTTTTACTAAAGGGTTTAAAAAGTGTTCAAATTGCAAAGAAATAAAGAAAATTAATAAATTTCATAAAAATAAAAATTTACTTGGAGGATTTGCAAGTATTTGTAAATTATGTTCTTCTGATATGCATTCAGTTTTTCAAAAAACACAAACTGAAAATATTGGAGACTCGTATATTAAACAATATCAAAAACGTAAATACTCAGACAAAAATTTAACAGAAGAACTAAAAAATAAAATTAAAAAAGAAATATTAATAAAAAGAAGTGAAAAATATTTCTTAGACGGTAAAGGCTTTAATTCTTTAAAAAGCTTTGCTCGTTATGTTTCTGAAATATATAACATTAAATACCATGCTGTTGTTAAAAGAATTGGAAAAGGAAATACTGAAAAAGAATGCACAATTCCAGAAAGAGAATATAGAATGTTAAAAAACAAATTAAATAAAGGAAAAATAAAAGTTACAGATGTTATAACTAAAGAAGTTTTAATATATAAAAACACTCAAGACCAAGAGCTTTTAAAAATGTTTTCTAATACTACTATATCAAGATGTATTAAATCAGGAAACCAAACAAGAGTAACTAAAAAATCAAAATATAGAAACCCTTGTTTAATAGAACGCATTTATTTTTTTATTTAACTTAAAATACTCAAATAGCTTTTTTTTACTTATTTAATAACATAATATGTTATTTAATAATATTTTATGTTATTTTTGGTGTAACTTAAAGTAAGTAAAAAAAGACATCATGAAAAAATTCTATTAATCAATTTCAAGCACTACACACTTGCATAATCGTGTCGGATAAGATTGTGAAATAATCCGATGTTTAAGAAGTTTCACATATCGTAGTGTTTTTAAAGAGGCCATTAATTCCAGACATTATGGGGAATTCCTTTCGTTATCAGAGAAGCCGTTTCCTTTAGGTTAAAAGTGAAAGTGTGATCAGGGGAATTAGCTCAGCTGGATAGAGCGCACGAAAAGTGGTCAGCATTTAGTTAGGAATTAATAAGAGATGCATAAAACTGTTAATTCAAACCTATACAGCAACGGTTCGAATCCGTTATTCTCCACAAAATCCTGATATACATGTTCCTAAAGTAACAACGGTGAAAAGGTAATTGTAGAGAGGTAAAAAAGGAAAAATACGCTTACATAATTTGGTCATGAACAATTTATTGTAGTAAGGTTTTAAGCCCTTCCTTTTTTTTAAATAGGAGTAATGGTAAATGTGGTTAAATCAGCAGTCTGTAAAACTGTCGCCTTTTGGCTTTTTGGGTTCGATTCCCTCTACTCCTACAAACAAAAACAACTCATGAGGATAAGCCCTCAAGTAGAACCATTCGGGGAATTAAATGCCTCGTTAAAACATTCTGCTATATGTGGATTATTGGTATGGCACGTAGATAATTTGAGCCGTTTAGCGTTAGATTTAGGAGTTTCTCTAAGTGTATTTAAAGCCTTTTAAGTCTTATAAAAAATCAAATGTGAGTTGTTTTTTTTAATATAATAAATAATAAAATGGAAAACCAAATACAAGAAGCATACGCAGAAATGCCAAGCCCATCAATCAATGAAATTAATTTCAGAAAGTTTATTGAAGAATCAAAAACATATTCAACACTTACTGGAACAGATAAGTTCAAACAAAAACTAATATTAAAAAATTACAGAAACATATACCATGATTTTGAACAAGCTAAAAGGCTTGGATTAGATTATGTTAAACAATATTCAAAGAGTTCAATTGAGATAAAACTAATTGAAGAACTACTAAATAACAAATAAATGAAATCAGAAAACATACAAAAACTAATAAAAGAATTAGTAAATAAAAAGGTAGATTTTAAGAGTTATGATAACACAATATCAAAAACAGAATTAATTCAACGAGGGAATAGTGAAGTTTTAGAACAAATTATCAGAAACCACATACTTGATGACAGAGACGAAAAAATTGGAGCTTTAGAAGCTAAAGTTTTTGTTTATGAAGAAATGATTGCCAAAAGCACATTTGCCCCAATGCTCGTTGAAAAAGAGGTTCTTGTTGAAGAAATACAACCTTATCAAAGAGAAATGTTGTTTACTCAAAGGCAAATAGAAACATTATCATACAAAGTTTTTCAGATTACTGGAGAAGGAGAAGTAATGAAATTGTTTAACGAATTACTATGTATTAACGCTGGTTAAAAAATATAAATCATGGAAGGAATTTCAATCAGTAATGGAAAAGTATTTATCGATGGAGTGCAAACAACAGATGCCGAATTTATCGGCTATGCTATCCTTGACTTTGCTCAATCATTAGAAGATGATGGGATTGTTATTGAATTGAAAGAACAAGATGTGTTTGTTGAAAATGTTTAAACCTAAATAATTTATGGCTGTAAATGAACAAATGACAGAAGATGAATTACTGGAGCTTGAATTACTTTTAGAAGAAAAGGAAATTGATATAGCAAGAAAAAAGTGTAAAGAATCGCTTTTTTTTTTCGTTACACAATTTTGGAATACAATAATAACTGATGAATATGTTCACAATTGGCATATTGAATATATGTGTGATGAAATTCAATTGGTTGTAGATAAATATGTTTTAGATCGAAAGCCACATATTCAAGATAACAAATGGTATAAAGGAATGACTAAAAATATTAAAAAAAACTTATTATTTAATATTCCTCCTGGTACTTCAAAAAGCACAATTACATCTAGGATATTGCCAGCTTGGATATGGGCTATAGACAGCTCAAAAACAGTAATGACGAATACTGTATCTCAGACTAATGCAAATGAATTCTCTTCTAAATCAAAAGATATAATAGAAAGTGAATTGTTTCAAAAGTATTTCCCTAATGTAAAAATAAGAAGAGATGTTTCTGCAAAAACATTTTATCAGACTGATAAAGGAGGTGTTCGATATTCATTTTCAACTAATGGATCAGTTACTGGAAAACACGCTAGTATTTTAATTGATGATGATAGAATGGATGTTGGAATTGCTGATAGTCCAGCTGAGAGAAAAAGAGCTATAAATCAATTTAAAGCCTTTCAAACTAGAAAAAAAGATAAAGCAAAAACACCTTATATTTTAGTTGAACAACGTTTATCAAGTAAAGATACAACTGCTCACTCTCTAAACGTTTTTAAAGATGAATGCAGACATGTTTGTCTACCAGCAGAAAATGTATATAAAAATATTGAGCCTAAAGAAATTGAGAATTTTTACATAGAAGGATTATTAGACCCTGTTCGTTTAAGTCTAGAGATATTAAAATCTACTAAAATGGGATTGCTAGATGACACTAAACCTATTTCTGAAATTGCCTACAATATTCAATTTAACCAAGCATCAGAAAGTATTGAAGGATTATTATATGGAAAATTAAATTTTGTTAGCTCATTACCAGAAAATAGAGAAGGTGCAATTAGGTATTCATTTACAGATGTAGCTGACACAGGAAGCGATTATTTTGCTACTCCTTTTGCAGAAATAAACAAAAATAAAATATACATTTTCGATGCAATTTATACTCAAGAAGCAAGTGGAATTACCTCAAATAAATTAAAGCAAAAAATTGAACAATACAATTCTGTTGTCAATAAAGTTGAAGTAAATAATCAAGGGAGTGTATTTGTAACATTACTACAATCTATGGGAGTAAATGTATCAGGATATTACAGCACTGGTAACAAAGAGCAAAGAATAAGTGCATGGGCTCAATTTATATCATACTTATATTTTGTAGAGCCTAATGAAAATAGTAGTCAAGAATACAGACAATTCATCAAGCATTTACAATCCTATCCAAAAATAGGAAAACATGATGATGGTCACGATGATGCAGAAGATGCAATCACTGAATTAATTCGTTATGTATGGGCTAACATGAGATATTTATTTATGAACGAACAAAACCAATAATATGAATCAAGTAAAAGACTTTATAGAATATATTATTAATGCTATTAAAATATGGGTTATTATACAGCCTTGGGAAAGTGGATTAAGAGTTAGAGCTGGTAAGAATATAAAGCAATTAGCATCAGGATTACATTTTAAAATCCCTTATATTGATTCTATTTATGTTCAAGAGAATAGATTAAGAATTATTGAAATGTCAATGCAAACTCTAACAACAAAAGATAATAAAACAATAACAATTGAAGGAGCAATTGGTTATAAAATATCTAATTTAAAAGAATTATATGATACTTTATACCAACCTGAATTAGCATTGATGGGTTTGACAAAGTCTTTAATTGTTTCTAATATTTCAGAATCTTACCTTGAAAAGATTGAAATAAAAAACATTGAAGATTCTATTTTATTAGAATTAAAAAAATTAGGCTACGGAATAGATTTTGAATATTTTAAAATTTTAAATTTCTGTCATGTTAGAACTTATCGATTGTTACAGGACCAATCATGGGCTGCAAACAAACTTGATGTTAATAAAAAAAAATAAATCAAAATAATTAAATAAAAATGGAAGTATCAGGAAAAGTTGTCGTTGTAGGACAAACAGAAAGCGTAGGTCAAAATGGATTTACAAAAAGATTATTAGTAGTTGAAACAGAAGGACAACATCCACAAAAGTTACCTATTGATTTTGTAAAAGACAATACTAACTTATTAGACAATATACAAATTGGTCAGGTTGTAAAGGTTCAAATTAATTTGAGAGGTTCTGAACATAATGGACGTTGGTATTTACAAGCTCAAGGCTGGAGAATTGAGTAAAAAAACCAAAAATAACAATCAATCAAACCACTTCTTCTCGAGGTGGTTTTTTTTGTTTTAATTTGTATTATTTTTATTTGGACTAAATAAGAATAATTTTTATATATTTGTATCATTAATAGCAACTTAATGGGATTCTGGGAAAACACATCTATTGGAAAGTACTTTGGTACAAACAAGAAAACATTAACTGTTAATGGCCAAGTTATTAATATGGAATCTGATGTGTTGACATTAGATGCATTCTCAATGGGTGGCTCTACTTCTACTTTCTACAATGAAAATACAGATTTTATAAAAGTATATGAAGATAATTTTATTGTAAATAGTATCATTTCAAAGATTTCAAGTAAGTTTTCAAGTGTTAAATTTTTAGATGAAAAGAACTCAAGACTATTAGATAAAATAAACAATCCAAATAATTATCAATCTAAAGATGAGTTTTTAAAAGAATTCTCTTCATTTGTTTTAGCAGCTGGATTTACAGCAATATGGAAAAAATATATCTCGTTTGGAAATTTCCAAACAATGGAATTGATAAATATCAATCCTTCAAAATGTCATATTGATTTAAAAAAAGAAAGTATCTCTTTTGAGTATAAAGGAAATACTGAATCTGTACTTCTTACAGAGGTTATTTTGTTTTATGACACAAGACAAAATAACACAAATAAAAAAGGCTATAGTCGTTTAATTCCTTATAAATCACAAATTGACAATATTAATTTGGTTCAAAAAGCTAAAAATATTCAAGTACAAAACTCAGGAACTACAATAGTTTCTCCTAAACAAGTTTCAGCTGGTTCTAATATTGATGAAGGACTAAATACTCCTGTTCCAGTTATGGGAGGTAATCTGATTACTCAAAAACAAGAAATGGAAGATAAGCTTAATAATAGAGGTTTATCAAATAGAATTATTGTTTCATCAAAAGGATTAGATGCTATTAATCTTTCAGAAAAACTAAATAATATTGATTTTAATAAGATTGTAGAGCCCGATGCAATGGTTTTGTATGACGCTTACAACTTTGATAAAGAACTTACTCCTTTTGGAAAAGATTCGACTTATGACAATAAAGGGGAATCTGAATTAAAGCTTTATGAAAGTGAGATATTTCCTTTAGCAAACAACTTCATCAATAGCTTAAATGCAGAATTTGAAGGCAAAGGAAAACTAGATTTAAGTTATGACCATGTAGGGGTTATGTCAATCGTTAAAAACAGAATTATTGATACTAATGAGAAGATAATTAATCAATATAAAATACTTCTCGAAAATGAATCTATCACCAAAGAGGAGTACAAAAAAATATTAATTGAAAATAAAATTCTAAATGAAAACTAAAGCTAAAGAATTAGATAAAATTTTAGATAAAAAAAACCTATCTGAAGAGCAAAGGTTACAAATTGAAAAGAAAAAAGAATTATTATCTAACGATAAACCCATTACGAAATGAAAATCTATTGTAAAGAATTAGATAAAAATTTTGAATCTAAAGAAGAGATGTTTAAAGCAATTGCTGAAAATATGACAAATGTTTTAGATACAAAAAAAGCTCAATATAAAGAAGCTGATAATTATGGTTTATCAATTTCTGTTAAAGGAGTTACAGATGAAGTTATAGAAACATTAAAGTCTATTTCTTTAAAAGCTATGAATCCATTTAGTAAATCTATTGATTATACTAAAGAAGCTAATTTACCAAATATTGAAGTTACTGCAATTTCAAATACTACAAATTTTTTTGATAGTCATTTTGATGTTCATGCTGATGGTATTTGGAAAAAAACAGTATCAGATAATAAAAAAGGTTTTGACCATTTACAAGAGCATAGAATGGGATTTGCTAATATCATTTCTGAAAATGCTAAAACAACAATTGTAAAAACAACCTTTAAAGAATTAGGTTTTAACTATGAAGGAACAACTGAGGCATTAACTCATACTTCAATAATTGATCCTAATAGAAACCTATTTATGTATAATCAATATGCTAACAAGTGGGTTAAAAATCATTCAGTTGGTATGCGATATGTTACAATATTATTTTGTGCTAATTCAGAAATGGAGGACATGAAGGAATATAAAGATAGATGGGATAAATATTACCCGTTGATTGCAAATAAAGATGATGTTGATGTTCATGGTTATTTCTGGTATGTAAAAGAAGCGAAATTAGCAGAATTTTCAGCAGTACCAAAAGGAAGTAATCCTATTACTCCAACAACAAATACAATATTCCAAGCCGATAAATCACTTGACAATTTAGAGCAAGCCGATGAAACACTTGAAGAAGGTTCTTTAGATAAGAGCAAAATCGAGGAAACTCAAAAAAAGAAAGTATTTATTAACTAAAAACATTTTTACCATGTTTCAGTACAAAACAGACGCCCAATTAGAGGCAATGACGGCAGCAGAAAGAGATACTTATGCTGCTGAAAAAAGAAAACACGAAGCTGAATTAGCAAAACAAGCTATTGATGAAGCTGTCAAAGGTGTTAAAGAAGAACTGGAAAAAGATTTCAGTCAAAAACTAACTACTGTTTCAGATGAAAACAAAACTTTAAAAGAAACTGTAGAGGCTCAAGGAGTTAAAATTGTTGATTTAACAAAATCAACATCAAGCTCCGCAAAACAATCTTTAGAAGATGCTTTTAAAGAAGAGTATGATAAAGTTGTTGAGAAAACAAACTTTACAATTCCAAATGAAGGATTCAAAATTGATACTTCAAAAGTAAGTGTATCAACTGATGTTATGTCGGTTAATACAATTAACTCAACTGATTTTCCAGCTGCTGGTTCTACAGGAGTGATTGGTTCCGGAGTTCAAACATTGATGGGAAAATTACTTGGTTTCTTTGGTTATAGAAGTCCATATTCTAAAGTTTTAGATTTGGTTGACGCTATGCCATTAGATCAAGCAACATTAATTGTAATTAATGAAACTGTTACAGGTGAAGCAGTAATTACAACTGAGTGCAAACTGAAACCAATTGTAAAAGCAGTTTATGCTACACAAGAAAAATCTGCTGATCCTGTAGCTGCTGAATGGGCTACTACAACAAAATTAAGAAGATTCTTTGCTTCTATTGTAACCCAAATGTTGAAGAAATTCACAGAATTGGTAAATGATGCAATTCCAAATCATGTTCTTACTTCTGTTAGATCTGGTTCAAGTGCCTTTACTGTTGATGCAGCATTAGCAATTAATGATAACCCAAATAACTATGATGCTATTGGAGCTGTAATTGCAACTTTAGAAACTCTTGGGTTTATTCCAAATGCAATTATTATGCATCCTATTGCCTGGAGAAACATGAAACAAGATAAAAATTCTGAAGGCATTTATACTTTATCAAATGGTCAATCAGTGCAATTAGTTTCAAACGGTTTAGATTGGGGTGGTACTGTAATTCCTTACATTAAAGACCCTAAAATGCCAGTTGGTGAATTTATTGTTGGAGATTTAATGCAATGTGTTAAAGTTGGTGTTGATAGTGAATTACTTTACTTTGAAACGGATGGTAGAACTGATGCAGTTGCTACTAATGCAGCGAGTGGTTTATCAAGAAACATTAGAACTCACGTATTAGAGAAATTTGTCGCTGTTATCATTCCAGATGCAACAAAAGCTGGTATCATCAAAGATACTTTTGCTAATGTGAAAACTTTAATCACAGCAACACCATAATTAGAGTAAAAAAAATAAACCTATCTAAATTAATTAGGTAGGTTTTAAATCAAATAATTTAAAAAAATTTATCATGGCAGAGGCTACAAAAACAGAAGAAAAAGAAGTTGTTACTAAAAAAGGTGCAGCTCAAGAGTATTATGATGCTCAAGGTGCTAAAAGCAAGGAGAATAAATCTAATGGTGGTGAAGAAGTAAAAGTTAGTTTAACTAACAAAACTAAAGTTCGCTTCATAAAAGATTTCGGATTCATGAAAAAAGGAGATGAACAAGAAGTATCTGACGTTGCTCTTGCTATTTACGAAGGTAAAAAAGTAATCGAAAAACTATAAACCATGTTCACAAGAATATCTAACTTTTCATACGGAAATTACCAAATAGCTAATTTAACAGCTACTGAAGTAAATGTAGATACTCAACTCTTGATTCAAATTCAAAAGTATGAGAACGAATGTTTACAATTTATTTTAGGGCAAAAGCTATTTGATGAATTAATGACAAATTTAGAGTTAGATGGTTTATATTGGAAAGTTAAAACAGATGCTGATGCCAAATGGGGAAAACTTGTAAATGGTACTTCTTATGTATATGCTGATTGTGATAACTTATCCAAAAAGTGGAAAGGTTTAGTTTGTAAGGTTGCAAAAGTTCAAGATGTAGATGTCATTGAAACATTAATGGCATCTTATATCTTCTTTCAATATTCTTTAAACACAAGAACAGTTAATACAGGAACTGGAGAAGGAAAGCTAAACGCTAATAATACAAATCAAACATCAGCACATAATAAAAGATGTGATGCTTGGAATGAATTTGTAAAATGGACAAGCTATGGTTTTTCTTCAACAAATGTTTCTTTATATAGTTTCTTATGTGATAACGAGGATTTGTTTGAGGAACCTGAATTTATAGATTTAAAACCAGTCACATATTATGATCTTTAGCCTACCAAAAGCACTAATAAAAACAGTTGAAAAAGTTCAACACAACGAAAAGTCAGTAGCTTATAGTTGGGGAGATACTGAAGCTTTAGATAAATGGATTATCTCAATGGATAAAAAACAAATCGAAAGCATTTTAGGTGTTTCAGGAAGTGTAAAATATCCTTTGGTGTGGTTAGTTGATAATTGGATTTCGGAAGAAGTTCCAGCTGGTTATAAATTTAAGAAAGTAACATTTTGGATTTCATCAAATTCAGAAACATCTACTTTAAATGAAAATAGAGATTTTACTGTTCAATATAAAGTAGCAAATGAATTAATTGAGAAGTTAAAACTAAATTTTACAATTGGAAAAGATAGTATTTCATGGTTGGAAAAATCAAACGTTTCTACCAATAAGAAATCTCAACAATGTGATATTTGGGATAGTGTTATTTTGACAATGGATTTAGTAGTTTATAAAAACTGCTTAAAAAAATTATACGTTTAATTAATTTAAAAAACAGAATCTATGAATAGTATTATAGAATGTGCTCAAGCGGATGCAAAAACGCTAAACACAGGAGCAAAAGAGCAATGCTTGACCGCACCAGTTATCAGATATGCTTTAGCTGAAACTGATCAAGAATTTGCAACTGCAATCCTAGCTAAAACTTTAGCTGAATGGAGAACAGAAGAAGCATCAAAAGCAATTATTCCATTATTTGAAATAGAAGCTTTAGCAACTGCTGATACTGATGATACATATTACGAAGGTCGTAAAAAGTATAAAACAAAAAACGGTAAGAAAATCAGAACTTCTGAGGTTCATCTTGGTGCTTGTTCTCATAGAGCATTAGCTTCTTACAATGGTAAGAAAATGCGTATCTATGAATTTACTGATGCTCAAGAAATCAAAGCTACCACTATTGACGGTGTAAAAGTTAGAGGTCAATTAGTTACTATAGAAGTTGGTAAAATGGTAGATGCAACTGATGATAAGCCACAATACACTCCTTTGACAATCACTTATGAAGATTACAAAGAGTTTGAGAATGGACCAGTTGTATTAAAACCAACTTGGAGCCACATCGAGTTACAGGGTATTTTTGATATTGAATTAACGAAAGTTTCAGCTACTGCAACTTCAATCAAATTTACTGCTTCTGCTGGTTGTGCGGGTGATGATTTAGTAAAAGCATTTATTGACGAAAGTGTTGTTCTAAAAGACGCTTCGGGATCTGCTTATACTCATTCATTTGTTGCTGCAGATGCTAACGGTGTTTATGAATTAACTGGAACTGGTTTTGCAAATGGATTCACGGTTGATTTAGATGGTGTTGTTCAATTAACTGAAGCTACTTATGAAAGTATAGCTCCGTTAACAATAACTATATAATATGGCTTCTTCAAAAAAGAACTCATACAATGGAATTTCTTTTTGCGAAAGCTGGAGAAATGGGAATAAAACCTTTGAGCAATTCAAAGCAGAATTTGAGAATGTTCACACATTCAAAAAACTTGTTCCAAAAGAACGTTTATTAGCCTTAAAAGAAGCTTATAAAGTTGCAACACAAAATTCAACTAAAAAAGTTGAAGAAGTTGTAGTTAAAGATTCTGAAAAAGTGACTAAAGAAAAATAAGAATATAAATTTTACTGTATAAGAGGCTTTTGGTGTTTATCATCAAAAGCCTTTTTTTATAAAAAATCATGGCAAACTTTAATCAACAATTAGAAAAAGCAAATGCAATTAAACCGGAATTGGTTTCAAAGGCACTATTTGACTTTATAAAAAGCATTGAAAAGGAGTTGATTGATTTAAATAAAAAGCAGTTAAACGAGGATAGCAAAGATATTTATGGAGAAGTAATTGGTTTCTACTCCTACGCTACTGAAGTAATAAGCAAAGGATCAAAAAAAAGAGGTGAGCCATTTGATGCAAAAGACACAGGTGGATTCCTTAATAATTTTTACATGACCGTTTTAAATGAAACATTTTATTTCGGTTCTACTGACCCAAAAACCGATGATATTTTAGATTCTCCAAATTGGCTTTCATCTGATCTATTCGGATTGTCAGAGGAAAATTTAAAAGAAGTAATTGAAACAAAATTTAAACCATTTGTAATTGAGTATTACAGAAAATCATTAGGAGTATGATAAAGTTATTCAAAAGAAAAAAAGAAGTCGTTGAGCCAATTAAATATGGTCCTGTTTACGATAGTTTAAGAAAGCTACCAAAAGTAATTCAGATTGATATTTATGAAACTGGAAACGTTAGACTTCTTACTGAAGATATCAATGTTCCTGATGAAATATTGATTGAAATATGGGAACGATTAGATGAAGAATATAACTCAAGAAACGGTAATAAAGAGGATAGTAAAATACTACCTATCATCAAAGAAATAGATTATCAGGCAAATAGATATTTAATTATTAAATGTGCTTGTTCATCATTGTTGTTTGATAAAAATGACGATTTGATTTTAATGTTAAAAGAGCAAGGTTATTCAATTACAGATGATAATTACATAAATGATATTGAACGTATTTTAAGAGAATCAGAAGGTATTATTTTGAGAATTAAAAAACTTAAAGAACAGTTACCAAAAGAGAAAAAACAAACCAATCAAAAGAAATATTCAATAGTTGATATAATTACAAGTTATGGTGTGATTTTAAATTACCCAATCAAACCTTATGAAATTTCGGTAGAGGAATTTGAATCTATTGAGAAATCAGTTCACAGCAAAATAGAATCATTAGAACAACAAAACACTAAAAATTAATTGTTATGAGTAGTGGTCAAATTACTAGAAAAGAAATTATAACCGATGAAGCAATTGGTTGGGGAAAAGAATATGCTAATGTGGTAAATGAAGCGATTGCTGTAAATAATACATTTATTCAAAGTATAGTTACTTTAAATGCGGAAAATATCAAGCTTAGAAAATCTGAAAATCAAGTTGAATATTTAAAACAAAAAAATGAACTAAAACTTGCAACTGATAAGGTTAATTTATCAATTGATGAACAAAAAAAACTTGAGCTTTCATTAGAAAAAATTAGACAAGAGAAAATTAAAACTGAAAAATTAGAACTTGATGTTTTAAATAAAAAACAAGCTGCTCAAAATAGAGGAAATAAGTTAAGTATAGAGGAAAAGTTATTGCTACAAGAACAAACAGCTGAAACTAAAAGACAGGTTATTGCGAACGGAGCTTTAGGAAACGCATATAGAGAATTATCAGCAAAAGTTACTATTGCAGGAAATGCTTTAAAAAATATTGTCGCTACTGGAAAATTAGCTTCTGAATCACAAGCACAATACAACAAAAGACTTCAAGAAGCACAATCTCAATACGATAAATTAAATGCAAGAGTTAGATCTGCTGATGCAGCGGTAGGAACATTCAATCGAAATGTTGGTAACTATCCAACCCAAGCAGTTGCAGGATTAAAAAATCTAATTTCAGCATTTGGAGTTACTACTGGTATTTATCTTTTCGCATCTGTGATAAAAGATATTGCAAAAACTATAATTCAATTTGAAGAAGAAATAGTCAACTTAGCTGCTATTGCTGGAAAATCAAGAAAAGAAATAGCACCATTAGAAGCAGAAATCAGAAATGTTGCAAAATCATCTATTAATTCAGCTACAGAAGTTGCAAAACTTACAACTGCATTAATTAAACTTGGTGCTACTCCAGAAGAAGCAATTAAGTTATTAAAACCTGTAAATGATTTATCTATTGCTTTGCGTTCGGATGCCGAAGCAAGTGCTGAACTTGTAAAAGGTATATTGAATGCGTACGGAGAAGATGCAACTCAAGCATCGAGAGTTACAGATGTTTTGGCTGCTTCTGCAAATAAATCGGCTTTAAGTTTTGATGGTTTAAGAGATTCATTTGGATATGTTGCACCAGCAGCTAGAGCATTAGGATATACAATTGAAGAAACGGCTGCTTTTGTTTCTATTTTAGTTGATAACAATATAAAAGCAGAAAGTGCTGGGCGTTTATTATCTACTTCATTCACAAGATTAGCAACACAAGGACTTACTTTGGAAAGTGCTTTAGATAAAATAAATAAAGCTCAAAAAGATGGGGCTAGTACGTTAGAAGTATTGGCATTGGCTGGTAAAATATTTGGTGCTGAAAGTGCAAAAATTGGTTTGATTCTAGCTAATAATAGAGATAGAATGTCAGAACTAACAGATGAGTATAATCGTTCTGCTGGAAGTTTAAAAGAATTAACTGAAAAACAATTAAAATCAGCAAGTGCTCAAATTAAAATTATGACTTCTACTTGGGAGGAATTTATTTTAAGTATAGATTCTGGTGATGGACCTATTTCAAAAACATTTGGAAAATTAATTGAATGGACAACAGGAGCAATTAATGGATTAAGAAGATTGAATCAATCAAAAGATGATTTAAGGCAAGAAGTATTGACTGGTGTTTACCAACAAACGCTTGACAAAGAAGTTGCATCATATCAAAAAATGAGTGAATTAGCTAAAAAAATGGTTTCGCAAACAACATTAGATAAGGCTACTGCTGAACTAAAAGTATATGAAGATCAAGTAAAAACTTTAGAAGCAAAAAACAAAGCTATAAAAGCGTCAGAGATTAGTACTCCACTAGGCAATGTTATTCCAGATAACGGAATTAACAAAATAAAAGCTAATAATGCTGAAATAGAAAATGCAACCAATTTCATTACTGTTTACAAAGCTAAAATAGAAGCTGCTCAAAGTGTTCAAAATTCATTAAAAGCAGTTGCAGTTGAAAACGATAAAGAATCTAAAAAACTAACAGAAGAAGAGTTAAAAAGACAAAAAGAAGCTGCTGAACGATACAAACAAGCGGAACTTAAAAGATTAAAAAGTTTATACGAATTACAACAGAAAGCAAACAATGATGCTTTTAATTTATCACAGTTTAGACTTCAAAATGAAATTGATTTTAATGATGCTATAATTGAAAATGATAAATCATCAACCGATGAAAGGCTTGATGCATTAGATGAATCAAATGCTTTATTATTAGCTAAAAATAAACAAGCTATTGAATATCAACTTCAACAATTAGGCAAGTACAATGAAGAAACTGGAAAATTTGTTAGAGAGTTATCCAATATTGAAATAACTGAACTTATCAATACTGGAAAAACTAAAAAATCTTTAACTGATGAGCAAAAGTTAATCTTTGAAAAGTATCAGCAAGGAGTTACTAATGTATTAGATATTGAAGCTAAAAAGCGTCAAACAATTATTGATGCAGAAGTAGCCACAATTCAAAAATCAATTGATGCTCAACTTCAACTTCAGGAAAATTCATTAAACAAAGATTTAGTAAGTGAAAATGATCGCTATTCATTAGAATTAGATGCGGCTGGTAATAACTTCAAGCTTATTGAAAAAGCAAGAATTGACCACGAAAAAAGGATTTTAGATATTCAGAGAGAGTACGCTTTGCTAGGATTGGATTTACAAATTGGTAAAACTCAAAAGATTTTAGATGACCAAAAAAAGTTACCAGAAAATCAAAGAATTTCATCTGACTTAATAAAAGGATATGAGGCTGATTTAGCAAGATTTCAAATAGAAAAATCCAATTTAACAACAGGTGTTAAAATTGAAAACTCTGAAAAACTGACTCAAATATTAGAAGATAATGATGCAAGAATAAAACAATTAGCAACTGATTTAGCTAATAGTTTAGAGTCATTAGCTTATGCCGTTTTCGATGCTAAAATTGCTAACATTGACAATGAAATGGCTTATTGGGATGAATATTACAACAATCAATTAGAATTGGCTGGTGATGATGCTGCTCAAAAAGAAGCCATTCAAGCAGAAGCTAAAAAGAAGAAAGATGCTTTAGAAAAAGAACGTAGAAAAGAAGAGTACAAAGCAGCAGTAGTAAGTAAAATTATGGCAGCCGCACAAATTGCAGTTGATTTAGCAAGAACACTTTCAGCTATTAATTTAGCAGCGAGAATGATTGACACAATTACTTTTGGTTTAGGTGGTTTGCCTTATCAAGGTTTGCAAGTTGGATTAGCTATTGGAACTGCAGCTGCACAAGCCGCAGCAGTTGCTTTAACTCCTCTTCCTAAATACGAAAAAGGAACACAAGGAAAACCGCATAAAGGAGGTCCAGCATTATTAGGAGAAAAAAGACCAGAGGTTGTAATTGAACCAGGGAAAGCGCCTTACATAGTTGATGTTCCAAGTGTAATGAATTTAGCAAAAGGAACAGAAGTAATTCCTTCTATTGATGAATATGAAAAAATTAAAAGAGCTTCAATAATGGCATCTATTCAAATGGAAGGTAGAAAAATGAGCCAAGTAACTTCAAACAAAAGTTTTGATAATGCTTATTCAAGAGAAATGTTAAATGAGTTAAGGCAAACAAGAAAATCAATTCTAAATCAAAAACAACCTATAAATAATATTAAAGTTGATATTGGTTACGAAATTTGGAAAATGGGTAATACTAAATGGAATTAAGACATGAGCAACGTAAATCAAGGATATAACGATAGAGTAAGATATATTATTCAAAACATAGATTTAGGTTCTGAAATAATCACAGAACCTATTGGATGGAATAGTGATGAAAAAGAACTTGAACGTCATAAAGACTATCATGGTATTTTTCCAAAATTCTCTAATAGTTTAAAATTCATAGGAACAGCTTATGACTATTTAAAATTAGCAGATGAATTATATGGAGTAAATGTTGATGTAAGGCTTGTAAAGGAAGAAAAGCATCCAAAAACAGATGAATGGACTAGAACTTATGATGGTTATTTAGATTTTTCAACGATTTCAGATGAAGATAATCAAATAAGTTTAAAATTCAACTCTGGAGGGATTGAAGCAGAACTAAAATCAAGAGAATCAGAAGATGTTGAACTTACAAGATTAACAACAATGGATGGTGATACATTATTACCATTATCATTAAATCAAGTTGAAATAGATGGAAGAAGGATATTTTTACAGTCAATTTGGAATACTGATGCTAATAATAATGAAGTTGAATTAGATGTTAAATCAGATGATGGAAATACAAGAAGATTAACTAAAGCATTTCCAATTAATCTAATAAATAAATCTCACGAAGAAGCATCTTCTGCAATTTTTGGATCTGAAGGAAATGAAAATGTTGGTTCAGCTGGTATGATGATAATCAGGCAATCTGATGTTATTAGAAATTTAGTTATAAAAGGAAATGCTATAAAATTTAAACCGGTTATTATTTCTCCATATCCTGGTAATGGAGTTTTAAATGAGATTGATTGGGGAATTATATCAGTTTGTTTGACAGTTTTTAAAGATGGTGGAGATTATAATGTTAAGTCTAGAGATTATTTATTTTCTTCGCAAACTTTAGGTGGTAATACTTATAATCAATTAATGCAAGCTGATGGAGTTTTACGTGAATTGAATTTTATTAAGAATATAACACTTTTACCTGGAGAGAGTATTGCATTGGAATTATTTATTGAATCAGATTTAAAAAACTTTCCAACAGTAACGGCACATTTTACAGTTAATTTCAAGGAATTATCAGGAGGTCTTACTATTGAAGAGGATTCATTTTTTGATAAAACTATTTCTAATATGGTTTTGCCATTTGAAGCTGCAGAAAGATTAATCCAAATATACACTAATAAAAAGGTTCTTAAATCTAATGCTTTAGGTAGAACTGATATTGGATATTTAGAAGATGGAAAATCTTCTTTAATAGGATTACTTCATGGCTTCTGGATTAGAGGTTTTTCTTCTGTTGATGAAGTTTTCAAACCATTAACAACAAATCTAAAAGAATTTATGGAGAGTTTTTCCACTACTCAAAATTTAGGATTAGGAATTGAAAGTAATGGTTTCAAAGAATATGTTAGAATAGAAGATTTAAGTTATTTCTACAATAAAAATGTTACTATAAAACTTCCAAATCAAGTTAAAAAAGTGAAGCGATATACATCAACTGATTATTCCTATTCAGCTATTGAAATTGGATATGAAAAAGGAGCTACTTATGAAGAAGCTTTTGGACTAGTTGAATATAATGGAACAAGTAAATTTTCAACAGTAATTAAAAAGCTGAAAAATATTTACTCAAAAATATCAAAATATAGAGCTGATAGCTATGGAATAGAATTTGCTCGAAGAAAACAAAAATTAACTCATGCTACAACAGATACTAATTATGATACTGATGTTTTCAATATTGATTTAAAAAGAAGTATAACGGGATTATTTAAATTAAGAAAATGGCAAGATGATTTTGAACAATTGCCAACTGGAACTTTCTCTCCAGAAACAGCATATAATTTAAGACTATCACCATTCAATTGTTTACTAAGACATGGCTGGGTAATTGCTTCAGGATTCACAAAATATTTATCTGATTTTGTTAGGTACACAAGTTCAACTGCAAATAGTAATCTATCAACTAAATTAAGAACAGATTCACAGTATTTATTGGATCCTTTACATTCAGTTGCAAATGGTAATGAATATGCTGAAAATGGAAACATAGTGAATTCAGAACTTAAAAGAGCTAGGTATTTATCTAAAATAATTGAGTTTGAGCATGAGGTTGATTTTGATGTAAGCCAAATGATTCATGGAAGAACTATAGTTTTAGGTAATGAAATTCCAAATATTTATGGAAGAGTAGAATTCATTAATGAAGATGGAGATCCTGAAAAAGGGTTTTTATTAAGTGTAAAACCAAACGGAAACGGACAATTTAAAATTTTAAAAAGTAATTAATCATGGCATTATCAGACATTACAGTAACATTTGGCAGAGATTTAGCATTTGGTGAAATAGTTTCATTTAAACAGAATCATCCTATGCAGTTAGGAGAATCTTTAATAAGTGAAAAATTCACAGATACAAGAACAAATTTTGGAGAAGTACCAATTGGAGTACCTACTTCAACAATAGGAGAAAGAAGTGCTATCAATTATGCACAATATCTAAATCTTGATTATTACGGTTTCTTTGGAGCTAATCCACCTTATGGAGTTTTTAGAGTTGGTAATACTGTTACAATTAGATTAGATCTTTTATGGAGCTTCAATGTTTCAGGAATAACTTTACCTAGTGATGTTACGGTTGCTATATTTAATTACGGAGGACCAGCATTTAATATTTCAAGTCAATCATTTTCTCAAGCTGATACTTTGCCTTGTCAGAATATTAAATTAAATATTCAAACATCGGTTTTAGCAACTAAAATTTTAAGTCCATTTGCAATTGATCCAAATACAAATAATCCTTTTTCAATTGATGTTTTAAGGGGTTCAAATCCAATTACATTAACGTTAAAAGATGCCAATGATAATAATATTATCGAATTGATTGATGTTCCAGAAATACTATCACCTAATAATTTTCAAGTTCAGATTAATAATTCTCCAAATGGTGCTACAGTAATAGTTAACAATACTAATTTTTCGAGTTTAGTATTTCAATATTCATTAGATAATATTACTTGGCAATCATCAAATACATTTAGTGGTCAAATTGCTGGAAATTATACCGTTTATATAAAAGATGAATATGGTTGTTCTATTTCTATTGATTATATAATAACTGTATTTGGAATAACTGAGCCGTATTTTTATATCAGCAAAGCCAATAGTTTAAGGTTTGCAAACAGAGTTGATTTTGGTGATGCTGCAAACTATAAGAATGATGAAAACACTTTGAGTTGTGAGGTTGATGTTTTGCTTCCATATAAAGAAACTCAATTATTTCAAACTGCCGATGTAATCACAACACAATTTAAGTCTAATTACGAGACTAATGAAGTTAAGGTAGTTAAAGAAGATTCTTCAGAGGATAATATTTTAGTTACTAAAAAATCAAACTACATTGGAAATAAAGACTCAAAGGATGCGAGAAAATATGATTTAGGAAATGGCCATACTGCAATCTATTTCTTAACTGGAAATATTTATGATTTCAATACTGGTTTAACAACTGGCGAAACACATTATTTGAATGGAGGTTTGCCTATTTGGGCGAAATCAGGAAACTATGTTAAAGTAGATAATGAATGGTTTTTGATTGAAGATATACTTTATGATGAAAGTAAAAATGCTGAAATTATAGTTATTTCAAGTAATTATTCTGGTTCCGATATTTCTGTAATCGCTGGAACTATTTATAATATTTTTGATTATGAAATATATGAATTTACTATTGATATGGTAGATTATATTGATCAGACTATAAAAGTAAGAATACTTTCTTCAGATGATAATTTCACAACAGTAACTCAACTTTCAGAAGATTTGAATATTCAAGTAAAACAAGAAAATACAAAATCTATAAACTATTGGAATAATGATAATACGGATATATTTTATGCAACTGGAATTAAGCATTCAATTAGAATTCCATATCATAAACGCTCAGGAGTTGCAGAAGAAAGTTCAGAAGTTCATAAAACAGATACCAATTCAATATTATTAAGTGCTGAAATATATGAAGTTGACGAATTTAAATTTGAACCAGTTACAAAAGAAATTTGGAGAAAATTAATGATTGCTTTAGCACATAAAAATGTAATTATTGATGGTGTAGGATATGTTAAGAATGGAGAATTTGAAACAGAAGGACCATTAGAAGATACTAACTTATATGTTTTGACTGCAAAAATGATTAAGACTGGAAATGTATTTGCTTCTCAAAGTGATGGAACTATTGACTTTAATACTTCAAATTCTCAAATACCTGGATTAATTAGTAATGGTAATAATGGTTACTTGAGATATAATTAATTTCTCAAAAGAAACTGCAAAGAAAAACCCACTTAATTAGTGGGTTTATTTGTTTCTAAATGATCTTAAAAAGTCAATTTCATTTTTATTTAGCCTTATATAGCCTTCAAAGGTTCCTTGACGTTCTCCAAATTTATTAACAATAATTTCGGGTTTATTATTTTCTTTTGGTAATTCAACAATATTAGAAGTAAATTTTACTGATTCTTTATTTAATAAATCTTCAAGTTTTTCAGAAGCTTCATTCATTGCTTTTTGAAAATATTCTCCTTTATCTATCATTTCTTCAAACTTTTAAATTCCTCACCATTTACATTGATGGTTCTATTGTCATTATGATAATGATGATGGTGCACAGATTTATCGACATAATCTCCTACTCTATAATCTTTACTTTTTGGAAATAATGCATTACCTAATGACTTCGCAATTAGGTAACAACTTCCAACAATAATAAAGAATAAAACTAGTATAAATCCCATTTCACAAAGTTAGTAATTTAACTATTAAGATTTTACATTTAATTATTATTCTTATTTAGTCTAAATAAATATAAATAATTATATTTGTACAATAAAAAAGGAATTATGAGTGCTATAACTTATTTAACTCAATTGGTTCAACAAGCCATATCAAAACTTAATCTAATAGAAACTAATTCTAAAAAGATTGAAGAACTGCCTTTTCAAACGACTTTAGACCCAAATTCAAAGATAGCAGTTTCAAGAAGTGGAGAAACTGAGCACGTTAATATTCAACAAATTATTTCAGCTATTAACAATGATAATTATAATCATTTAATCAGTGTTGGTGCAATTTCAGTTGATGAAATGACAAATGAATTAACTATTGGAGCTACTGTTGAAGCAATGATAAATAATATCACAGTTTCAAAATCAACAGATACTATATTCCCAATAACATTATCTGATACTGGATTAATTAGAAAAGATATATTCTTTATTAATTCTTTAGGTAATGTATTAATTATTTCAGGTGTTGAAGGAGCAATTGCTACTACTCCAATACTTCCTTTAGACTCTGTTTACATAACTGAAATTCTAGTAAATGATTCATCAATTGGAAGTCCAGTTGATGCTATCATTGGTGATGCTTTTGTAAAGAAAATTTCAAGCGGTGCTATTACTACAATGATTTCTGGTATAGATGTATCATTTCCTTTTCCAGCATCAGGAAAAACTTTTTTAACATTCAACAATCCAGCATTAACTTCATTAGCTGGTTTTAATTTATCTGAAATAATAGGAGTTGTTGGTGCAGAAGTTCCAGAAGAGGGAAAAGAATTTATAATTGTAAATAATAAAAACACAACTTTAACATTACAATATTTAAATACTGATAATGCTGATAATTTACCTTTTTGGTGGAGAAGTGGGGCTGATATTGTAGTTCCTCCATTTGAATTTTTAAGGATTAAATATTTTGCATCAGGAACAAAAGATTTAGATAGAAGTTGGATAACTGCAACATCAACTCCTTTTAGTGGATTAACCGGTTCACCATCCGATAATGCAGCTTTAACTTCAGTATTAAATGATAAAGCAGATAAATCAGATACTTACACAAAAACAGAAGTTGATTCAAAACTTTCAGCAGTTTATATTTTTAAAGGGAATGTTGCAAACTTTGCTGCTTTACCATCTTCAGGTCAAAAAGTTGGTTGGACATACAATCTATTAGATACAGGAGATAATTATGCTTGGGATGGTTCTGATTGGGATAAGCTTTCTGGTGTTGTCGATATTTCTGGAAAAGAAGATGTTTCAAATAAATCAAATAGCGATACAGATTTTGCTTCAACTTCAAAGTTTCCGACTTGGAATGCAATTTGGACTAAGGCTTTATCTTATTTTCAAGCTATTTTAGTTTCAGGCACAAATATTAAAACTCTTAATGGAAACTCTATTTTAGGAAGTGGTGATTTGGTTGTTGGTGGTGGTGGTTCTTTAGAAACAATTCTTAATAATCTAGGCGTATATGTAAAATTCAATCAAGCGGCAACGAGTCACTACCCATTTGTTGGAGCTCAAATGAGTTCTGGAGTAATACAGGGTGCAGATACTTCTTTAATAACTAAATATTCAAATGCACACGTTAGATTCATAGCTGTTGGCTCAAATGCAAATTCAGGTTTTAGATTTTCAGATGGAAATTCACATCCGACATCATTATTAGAGGAAACAACTTTTTTTGCAATTGTATGTCCAATTATAACAACAAATCTATCAGCGGTTATAGGAATGCCAGCAAGTAACACAATCAACACACCTTCAGAAATATTAACGACTGGAGCGTGGTTCTCAATATCTGGAAATCAATTACAAGGAAAATGTGCTTTTGGAGGAGCATCAACTGCCGCCACTGCTGTGACAATTATAGCTGGAGAATGGTTATTGTTATGCATAGAAGTAATAGAAAATAATGCAATATCAAAAAGAATAAGATTTAAAGCAAGAAAAATAGATGGGACATTAATTTACAATGAGGATATAATATCAAATATTCAATCTTTTGATTATTATGGTGGTATGTCAACAGGAATGAGAGCTATTAGAACATCTGGAACGTCTGACACAAATATTTTTGCATTACAATCAATGGGTTTTTGGGCTTCAAAACCTTCATTTCTAACAGATTTTTAAATTATGGAAAAATACAGAATTAATACAAGTAATGGAGGTTATTATGAAACCTTTGAGAAACCACAAAATGGGTTTTTTGAAACAATTATAATAACAGAACCAACACCACAAGAAATTCAAGAACAACAAATAAAACAAGCTCTTTCTTCTGAAACAGAAAAATACAAACAACGTCAAGCCGATGGAGTTCAAATGTATGCAGAAATTTCAGCAGAATTTCGTTTGGCAAAACTAAATGGCTTAATGTCAGAATCTACTCAATCAGCAATTGAAAGAATATTAATTCCTGTTAGAAATGAAGTTTTAGCTGGTCAATGGATTTCAGCAAAAAACGAATTAGAATTAATTGGAAATTCAACTATTGGAGTTGATTTATACGATAGGTTGCATAACCAAATATCAAATTATATAACTGAAAATTATTAATATATGTGGAGTTTTAGCCTATACATCACGCTTTTAGTTATCTATTACTTCTACAAAAGAAGTAAAAACACATTCTTCTCACAAGACAGAGAAACACTTGCCGAAAAAAGACACGAAGTAATAATGCTACTAACCTATAAAGGATTATCTGTAGAAGAAATTGAACCATTCACAGATGCTTATGACTTCTTTTGCAAGTTCACCTCAAAGTTTGATGGTGCAACAATCGTCAAAGATTTACACGACATAAGAGGTTTAGATTTAAAAGCAATGCTACACGATTACGAATGTTTAATTGGGGCAAATAGAAGCTTCAAACTTTGGTTTAAATCAGCTTATAATTACTATCTAAATCATTTCAAATTAGGCAACGGAAATCAATTATTTCGTTTCATAGGATTGCTTATTTTAGGAATATTCTTCGTGCCTTATTGCTATTTTTTCACACCTAAATATTTTTATAAAAAATGAAAAACAATTTTTACAACACCATCAACACAATATTTCCAAAATTCACTTTTTTAGGAGATTTGTTTATGAATCCTAAAGTGGCAATTTTAACTATACCAACAACTGCTACATTATCTGTTTTGGTTGTTGATTTCTATTCAGTTGCAAGTTTATTAGCTTTTGCATTTATAGCCGATTTTGTAACAGGAATTACAGCTTCATATTTCATTTGGAAAGAAAATCCAAACCGAAAAGAAAAATGGTTTTTTGGTAAGGGAGAAGGATTTTCTTCAGATAAATTCAAAAAAATGTTTGTCAAGCTAATTGTCTATTTAATGACACCAATGGCTGTAATCAAATTTCAAGAATCTTTTCATATAAAAAGATTTAAGTATGAAGTTTTATCTGCTGCCGAATTTGATATTGCAACTTTTATTTTGTTGATTTTTATAGCTAATGAAGGATTTTCAATCTTTCACGAAAACCTTCCAAAATGTGGTTTTAACCTTTGGAAGTCATTCAAAAAAATGATAGGATTTTATAAAGAAGTAAAAAAAGAATTAAACGATAAAACAGAGGAATAATGGCAACACTAGAAAAAGCACCTTTTGGAAAAACAAACTACCAAAAGTCAAAAATTGAAAAATTAGCACCAATTGTTGCAAAATGGGAAGGTGGTTATGTGAATGATCCATTAGACAAAGGTGGAGCAACTAATATGGGAATCACATTAAACACTTGGAAGCTTCTTGGCTACGATAAAGACAATGATGGTGATATTGATGCCAATGATGTAAAGTTACTTTCAAAAGAAGATTTTAAAGTAATTCTTCGCAAATATTGGGACAAATGGAAAGCCGATGAAATCAAAAATCAATCTATTGCTAATATTTTAGTGGATTGGTATTGGGGTTCTGGTAAATGGGGAATTGTTATTCCACAAAGATTGCTTGGTTTAACACAAGATGGTTCAGTTGGACCAATAACATTAGGAAAACTAAATACAGAAATCGACAAAGATGCAGAAGCGTTATTCAATAGGATTTTTGCAGCTAGAGTTAAATTCTTGGATGATATTGTAAAGAACAATCCATCACAAAAACGATTCATCAAAGGATGGAAAAACAGACTAAACGATTTTAAATTTCATTTTTAAACTATGGAAACAAAAACACAACAAAGGTTATTAGTGTCAACTTTAATGATAGTTATTCTATTTTTAGCAAGTTATTCATTTGTGCAATGCCATAATGAAAAGATTGCACTCGATTCAATTTCAGCATTAACTTCAGAAGTTGAAACATACAAACTCAAAAATGGTCAAAATGTGACTAGTCAAGAAATTGCAGTTATTTCAGAAAAAGACATTCAGAAAATGATGAATGCACAAATGAAAGAAATGGCTGCCGAATTCTCAAAAATAACTGCAGCTCAAACTGTAAAAATAAAAGCATCTTTTCCAAAATCTTCAATTGAATTTGACAAACCAATATCAATTACAGAAATTGATTCAACTACGAACGAATTGAAATTCAAAAGAAACGGTGCTTATTTTAATGAATGGTATGAATTCGGATATAACGTAACACAAGATTCATTATCAATCGAACCATTCAGTACCTGGACAGAAATTCAACGCGTTGATGGTTTTAAAAGAAAATGGTTTTTAGGTAAAAAAACATATCATTCAGACATTTCATTCACAAATCCATACATTAACATAGAAGAAGTGCAAACGTATGAAGTAGCTGTTCCAAAAAGGTTTTATGAAACAACTTTATTTCAAGTTGGTGTTGGATTAGTTGGTGGGTTTCTATTGGCAAAGTAATTATTCCATAAATAGGTAATAATCGATTTTATTCCATAAAAACGGAATATATAAAAATGAACTGTAAAATAATACTTTACAGTTCATTTCTTATTATGGCATAAGCCACAATTAAAACTTCTTATTTTTTGATTTTCCAATAAGTATCAAACCAATAATCCAAGCTATCACAACAAAAACTATTTCATACCATTCCATAATTACAATTTTTGATTAAAATTATATACAACATTTCTTCAAAATTATATAATTAAAACTTAGTACTGTTTTTAATTATATCATCTTTGTAATAACCGGTTATTGATCTAACATAAACCTTAGTCATTTTTTTATTAGTATGGCCATATTGATTTCTAATTGAATCTAAATCAACACCAGCTCGTAATTTATCATCACCACCTTTTCCTTTATAAGAATACATTGTAATATCGATACCTAAACCATCTTTTACAATTTTTTTAAATCTCTTAGTGGCAGTATCTCTTTTAATAGAAGTTGGACCAGGAATAAAATCGATATATTTTCCAACATTCCCTTTTCCTGGTTCTCTAAAACTTCCAAATAAATAAAAGTCTTTAGGATATTTATCAATTTCCATATCTAAAAGGACATCAAGCAAACCATCATCAATCACTATATTTCTATAACTTATTTTTCCTTTTGTTATTTTAGCTGGTAAAAGTATCTCTCTAGTTTTAATATCAATAAATGATAATTTAATTTGAAGTATTTCTTTTGGACGTGCTCCAGAATAATACATGAACTGCATAAAGTTATAAAAATAAGGATGATTCTCCTGAAGACACTTCTTAATTAATTTGTGTTGGTTTTCATTTGCTGGTATATGAGCAATTGAATCCTCGACGTATTTATTTTTAATATTATGTGCTGGATTAACTTCTATTATATCCCATTGCAAAAGTTCGCTTAAAATAGCCTTTAAATGATTTAAGTGTTTGTTATAAGCATTATTTGACCACTTACGACTATCTGCTGCCTTTTCAACCAGAAGTTTAATGTGTGAACGTTTAGTATCTGAAATGGTAAGATTATCTAATGAAATATCTGAAAGTGCAGTTTTAATAAACTTGATCGTTCCATTATATCCTGATAATGTTTTTTTGGAAATGTTTTTAGATTTTTTTTCAATTGCAAAATCCAAAGCTGCAGAAAAAAGCAAATTTTTATTTTCTGATTCAATTTCTGGAACAGATGGATTCCAGCCTTCTTTTAATTTTTGATGTAAAGCATCACGAAGGGCATTTGCTTCTGATTCTCTTTCCTTGTAATTATTAATGTAGTTGATCCCGTATTTAAAACGGTAAAGAATTTTGTTGTATCTAAAATATACAAACCATGATTTTTTTAGATCGTCGTATTTGACAACCTTTGGGATTGAGTAGATTGATTTCATTTTAATTGTTTTAAAAATTAAAATGCTTGAGGGAAACATTTAATCAATCTTAAAAGTGTTCACTTTTTTGTTCACTTTTTTTAAAAAAAAACTGGGAAGCCTTTATAAATAGTACTTCCCAATTTCAGCGGAGAAAGAGGGATTCGAACCCCCGGACCTGTTACAGTCAACAGTTTTCAAGACTGCCGCATTCGACCGCTCTGCCATTTCTCCAATAAGACCACACTACTTCCGTAATGCGAGTGCAAATATAGTATCATTTTTTATTTCTACAAACCTTTTTTAATTTAATTTAAATATTTTTTTTAAAGATATACTTATCTAATTCATAATCATATTTTTATACAACACTTTTTATTTTATACCTTTGCCATAACTTATCTTCTATGAAAAAAATTGTTATTATTGGTGCTGTTTGGCCAGAACCAAATTCAACTGCTGCTGGTCAACGAATGATGCAATTAATTGCTGTTTTTAAACAATTAAATTATAAACTCACCTTTACTTCTATTGCTGCAACTTCTGAATATACTATAAATCTAGATGAATTAGGAATAGAAACTAATGCCATTCAATTAAATGATTCTTCTTTTGATGAATTTATAAAAGTACAAAACCCAACAATTGTTCTTTTTGATAGATTTATGACCGAAGAACAATTTGGCTGGAGAGTTTCAGAAAATTGTCCAAATGCATTGCGAATATTAGATTCTGAAGATTTACATTTTTTACGTGAGGCAAGATCACAATGTTTCAAACTAAATATTAAATGCGAAACAAAACATCTTCAAAATGATATTGCTTTACGCGAAATTGCTTCAATTTATCGATGTGACTTGACTTTAATTATTTCAAAATTTGAACATGATTTATTAGTTAATACATTTAATATTTCATCTGAATTAGTACATTATATTCCAATGATGTATGATGAATTAAATGAAATTGTTTTAGAAGATTATCCAAAATTTGAAGAAAGAGAACATTTTTTTTCCATCGGAAATTTTCATCATAAGCCTAATTGGGAAACCGTTTTGCAACTAAAAAATTCAATTTGGCCCAAAATTAGAAAACAATTACCTCAAGCTGAATTACATATTTACGGTGCGTATATTCCAGAAAAGGCCAAACAATTACATAATTCAAAAGAAGGTTTTATTATAAAAGGAAGAGCTGAAAATAGTGCTGCCGTATTTAAAAAATACAGAACTTTGCTTGCTCCCATTCCGTTTGGCGCTGGTATTAAAGGTAAATTATTGGAATCTATGCTTTATGGAACTCCAAATATAACTTCTGAAATTGGTGCTGAAGCCATGCAGTATAATAAAGATTGGAATGGTTTTATTGAAGATAATCCAGATGATTTTGCAGAAAAAGCAGTAGAACTATATTCAAATGAAAATATTTGGAAACAAGCACAACTAAACGGAATTTCAATTATAAATGACTGTTTCAACAAAAATAATTTTGAAAATGAATTTATGGATACAGTTCATTTCTTACTTTCAAATATAGAAAGTCATCGTACAAATAATTTTATGGGACAACTATTAAATCATCACACGCTAAAAAGCACAATGTATATGAGTAAATGGATTGAGGAAAAAAACAAAAAATAATTATCCGTGAATTGCTTCTGATTTCCCGTAACTTTTAATGATTTCAGCTTCATAAGCTAACCATTCTTCCCAACGTTTTTTAACATCCATTCCTTCACCTATTTCATTTGCAAAGTTGATAAAAACAGTATAATGATTGGCTTCACTAACCATTAAATCTCTATAGAATTTTGCCATATTTTCATCATCTATAGTTTCTGACAATACTTTGAATCTTTCACAACTTCTTGCTTCAATCATGGCAGAAAACAACAATCGTTCAACTAAATGTGTTTGTCTACTTCCACCTTTATGCATAAATTTATACAATTCATTTACATAATGATCTTTGCGTTCTCTTCCTAAAACCCAACCTTTTGATTTAATAATTTCGTGAACTTGTTCAAAATGATCCATTTCTTCTTGAGCAATTTTTATCAATTCCGTAATTATATGTGTATGTTCTGGCAACATTGTTATCAAACTAATACAATTAGAAGCCGCTTTTTGCTCACACCAAGCGTGGTCAGTCAACACTTCTTCAATATTCGATTCTGCAATTCTTGCCCATCTTGGGTCGGTTGGAAGTTTTAATTTGAACATTGTAATTATTTTTTACAAAATTAAACTTTTAATTTTAAAGACTAAAATTTGAAACATATTTAATATAAATGATACTAATTATTTAATAATTCAAATCTTAAAAATAAAAATCATATTTTTGAGATAATAAATGTATTTAAATATAATAAAATGAAAAGAATAATTGCATATAGTATAGTTGGATTGATTTTGCTAAGTTGTGGAACAAGTTCATCAGTAAGTAATAAAAAAACTGTAAACGTTGGAACTTATATTAATCTAATAGATAAAACAGATTTAAGTAAGCATTTATATATTGTTGCAGGAGATGAAATGGCCGGTAGAGATACAGGTTCTGAAGGTCAAAAAAAAGCGGGTGAATATTTAATCAATTACTATAAAAGCCTTGGTATAACATTTCCAAAAGGAGCTAGTAGCTATTACCAAAAAATACCAGCAGCTTTCATGACTAAAAAATTTGGAAACAAAGGTGTTGATTCTGAAAATATTTGGGCATTCATACCAGGAAGCGAATTTCCTGATGAAATAGTAGTCATTTCAGCTCATTATGATCATGTAGGTACAAAAAATGATGAAATATACAATGGTGCAGATGATGATGGCTCTGGAACTGTAGCGCTTTTAGAAATGGCACAAGCATTTGCTCAAGCTAAAAAAGATGGACATGGACCAAGACGTTCTATTCTATTCTTACACGTTACCGCAGAAGAAAAAGGATTACACGGTTCAAGATATTATTCTGAAAATCCATTGTTTCCTTTAAAAAATACAGTTGTTGATATTAATATTGATATGATTGGTAGAGTTGACCCTGCTCATGAAGAAAATCCTAATTATATTTATGTTATTGGTTCTGATAGATTAAGTACAGAATTACATCAAATTAATGAAGAAATGAATACCAAATATGTGGGCTTAAATCTTGACTATAAATACAATGATAGAAAAGATCCTGAAAGAATTTATTTTCGTTCAGATCATTATAACTTTGCTAAAAATGGTGTTCCTGCAATATTCTTTTTTAATGGTGTACATGCAGATTATCATAAACCAAGTGATACTCCAGACAAAATTAATTATGAATTAATGACAAAAAGAGCTCAACTTGCTTTTGCTGATGCTTGGGAAATTGCAAATAGAGATAAAAGAATAGTTGCCGATTTAAACGGTGAATAATTAATCTAGCACTCAATTGAGTGCTTTTTTTATGACATTAGATAGAAGTATATTATTTTTACTTTTGGCTCTATTAGCCGAAATTATTGGAACAATCGGTGGATTTGGTTCTTCAGTTTTCTTTGTTCCGTTTACAAATCTATTCTTTGATTTTCATACTGTATTAGGAATTACAGCCATTTTTCATTTGTCTAGCAACATTAGTAAAATTTACCTTTTTAGAAAAGGATTAGATAAAAAATTATTACTTCAAATTGGAATTCCATCTGTTATATTTGTTATTGTTGGTGGAATATTAAGTAATTATTTTGATTCTAAAATTCTAGAAATCAGTTTAGGTGTTTTCTTAATTGCATTGAGTTTACTTTTTTTAGTGAAAGATAAACTAGTAATTCCTGCAAGAATGAAGGAAAGTGTAATTGGTGGCTCATTATCTGGCTTTACAGCTGGTTTTTTAGGAACTGGTGGAGCAATTAGAGGAATTACAATGGCAGCTTTCAATTTAGAGAAAAGTGTTTTTGTTGCTACTTCTGCTACAATTGATTTTGGAATAGATTTAACTCGAAGTTTTGTATATTTTTTTAATGGCTACATCACTAAAGAAATATTAATATATATTCCGTTTTTATTTGTAATTGGTTTTATTGGAACTTGGATTGGTCAAAAAATATTAAATAAGATTCCACAAGATAAGTTCAAGAAATTATCGTTAGTGTTTATTTTACTGATTGGAATATTCTCATTATGGAATAGTATAAAATAAAAAAAGCTCCAAATTTCTTTGGAGCTTAAAAGAAGGGTGAATGACCGGGTTCGAACCGGCGACCCTCGGTACCACAAACCGATGCTCTAACCAACTGAGCTACAATCACCATTTATTTAACGAGTGCAAATATACTACTGTTTTTCTATTTTACAAATAAAAAAAAGAGATTTTTATATCAAATTACTTAAACTATTGATAGCCACATATCTTTCGACTGTAAATCCTTCTGCAAATTCAACTCCAACTACTCTTCCTAGGTCTTGTGCTCTATATTTTACTGAATCTAAAAAGTTTTTTGATGTAATTGGTGTTATAGGTTCATTAGAATTTGGATCATAAAACTGTGAACTATAAGCTAAAACCGATTCTATTTTTTTATCCATAAAACCAGAAATATCCACTACAAAGTCTGGTTCAATGTTTTTCCATTGAATATAATGATAAACTTGCTTTGGCCTCCAATGTTCTTGTTTTTCTCCATCTAATGAAGTTTCAATCTTAATTAATCCTGATAAAAAACAAGCATCACTTACTAATTTACTTCCTTTTCCATGATCAATATGTCTGTCGTCAATAGCGTTACATAACACAATTTCTGGTTTGTATTTTCGTATCATTTTGATAATTTCTAGCTGATGTTTTTCATCATTCACAAAAAAACCATCTCTAAAACGTAAATTTTCTCTAACTGAAACTCCTAAAATTTCTGCTCCTTTCCTAGCCTCTTCATCTCTTATTTCTGCTGAACCTCTAGAGCCTAATTCGCCTCGAGTTAAATCAACAATTCCAACCTTTTTACCTAAAGAAACTTCTTTGGCAATTGTACCTGATGCGCTTAATTCAACATCATCTGGATGAGCTCCAAATGCTAATATATCTAATTTCATTCTGTAGTAATTATTATATTTTTAATCGTTTCTGATTTATTCTGAATCTCTATAAATTCGTTCTCAGCAATACTATCTTTTGTAATACCACAGCCTACGTAAATTGAATTTACTTTTCCAATTTCCATACAACGCAAGTTAACAAATAAATTGGTTGTTTCATTACAATTCCATTCGCCTAAAAAACCAGTATAAAATGTTCGATTATAGCCTTCCTTTTCTAAAATATATGTCATGGCTTTTTCCTTTGGTAATCCACAAACTGCTGGTGTAGGATGTAAAGTTGAAACTAATTCCGACTCATTTTGTTGAGTAATAGATCCAGAAATTTCAGTTTTAATGTGTGCCAATTTTCCAGCTTGAACCGTAAATGGCTCTGAAATAGTTACATCTGAAGCAAATCGTTTGCAATTTGAAACAATATAATCTGTTACAATTTTTTGTTCTTGAATTTCTTTTGAAGTCCATTGATTCTCATCTGAAATCAACTTTGTTCCTGCTAAAGCAACAGTTTCAAACTTATTATCTTCAATTTTAATTAATTGTTCTGGTGTAGCTCCAATCCATAATCCAATTTTTGGATGAAAAAACAAATATCTAAATGCTGTTGGATAGGAATTTATTAAATTTTGATAGGTTTTAAAAACATCAATTTCATTTGTAAAATCAATTTTTCTTGAAACAACAACTTTCTCAAAATCATCTGAATTAATTGCTTTTACTGAATCATTTACCAATTTCTTAAACTGTTCCTTTACTTCAACTGAAGTCTCAATTTGAATTGGTTTTATTTCAAAATTAGAATCAATTTTTAATTCTTGACATAAATAATCTGATGTATCTTTTGGTAAAACAAATTTGCTCATTCCATCAAAAGATGCAAATATAAAACCACTTTGATTTTCAAATTCATATAACACATCATCATTCTGAAAATAAGCATTCAGTTGATTCTCATTAGGTCTAGCAAATAAAACAAAAGGTAAATTATTTAGAAACTGACTTTTTGCTTTTTCAAAAATATCCATTTAACGTACTTTTCTTGGTAAAATCATATTCGTTAATTTACATAAACTAACCAAATTATTGCTTTCGTCTGTAATTCTAATTTCCCATAAATGAATGCTTCTTCCTTTATGAACAATTTTAGCGGTTGCATAAACCATTCCATCACGTTTAGCTTTCAAATGATTTGCTGAAATTTCAATTCCTCTAACTTCAGATTTTTCAGGATTTACAAATAATAATGAAGCTGCACTTCCTACGCTTTCTGCTAAAGCTACACTTGCTCCACCATGTAATAATCCCATTGGCTGATGAACTCTCGAGTTTACTGGCATTTTAGCCGTTAAAAAATCTTCTCCAGCATCAATATATTCAATTTCTAACGTTTCCATCAACGTGTTTTTTGACCAATCGTTACACAATTGAAGCATCTTATCTTTATCAAACATTGTATTATATTTTAATACAAAATTACTCATTTTTTAAATCTTAAGCCTATAAAATTTTTATAATAGATTGTTAATTGAGACTAAAAACGATTTTTTTTCGTTTCAATAAATAGCAATTTCAAATTAATAATTACTTTTACGAAAATTCAGATTATATGCGTCATTATTTAGGATTACTTTTTATTGCACTTATAGCTTCCTTAACTTCATGCAGAAGCGATTTTGATTTTGAAACAAGTTCAGGTGGATTAGAGTTTTCAAAAGACACAGTTTATTTGGATACTGTTTTTACAAATATTGGCTCAAGTACTTATACTTTAAAGGTTTACAATAGAAGTAATAAAAACATCTCTATTCCAAGTATTCGATTAAACAAAGGACAAAGTTCTAAATATCGATTAATGGTTGATGGAATTCCAGGAAAAGAATTCTCAAATATTGAAATGCTGGCAAAAGATAGTATGTTCGTTTTTATTGAAGTTACAAGTGATGTTGCTGCTGCAAATCCAACAGATTTTTTATATACAGATTTTATCGAATTTGGAATTGGAACAAGTCAACAAAAAGTTGATTTAGTTACCTTAATTCAAGATGCTTATTTTATTTATCCACAGCGAACACTTAATTCAGATAACACTTATTCATACGAGGAATTAAATCTTGGAACAGTTGATGAACCTCAAAATATTCGGGTTAGTTATTTAGACACAAATGACCCTATTAACGGTAATGAATTAATTTGGAATAACTCCAAACCTTATGTTATTTATGGATATGCTGTTGTTCCCAATGGTGAAAAATTAGAAGTAGAAGCTGGAGCACGAATTCACTTTCATGCTGATTCTGGGATTATAGTTGCTAACGATGCTTCTCTTGAAGTAAATGGTTTGCCATCAAATACAGATGCTTTAGAAAACGAAGTGATTTTTGAAGGAGATCGTTTAGAACCTGATTTTTCAGAAGTACCTGGTCAGTGGGGAACAATTTGGCTAACTAATGGAAGTCATTCAAATATTTTAACTAATTTAACTATTAAAAATGCTGTTATAGGTTTATATGTAAATGGAAATGATGGGACAAATTCTGTAAACGCATCTTTAAATAACATTCAAATATATAATTGCTCAAACATTGGTTTATATGCAACTACTGGTTTTGTTGAAGGGAAAAATGTAGTAATAAATAATTGTGGAGAAGCTTCTTTTCAAGGAAGTTTTGGAGGAAGTTATGAGTTTACGCATTGTACATTTGCTAACTATTGGTCGAGTCCAAATCAAACATGTGTTGTTTTAGACGATTATGAAGGTCAAGCTAATTTTGCTCTTATAAAAGCAAATTTCAATAATTGTATTGTTTATGGTTCAAGTAATTTAGGTATTTCACATAAAAAAGAAGGTAGTACTTTCAATTTCAAATACACCAATTGTCTAATTAAGTTTATAGACACCAATAATCAATTTGCAAATATTGATGAATATAAATTTACAAATACTTCTTTTTTTGAAAATTGTATAAGAGCATCTAATTCAACTCAAAATAAGCCAGACTTTCTTGCTCCAGCTGAAAACAAACTGATTATCGGAAGTGATTCTGCTGCTAAAGGAACAGCAAAAACAAGTTTTTCTACTTTTAATGATATTTTAGATAAAGACAGACCTGAAATGGGTTTATCAACTACAGACATTGGTGCATATAATTTTATTATCTTTGATTAATTAACCAATAAAACTTAAATCATGAAAAAAATTATTTTATCATTATTAGCACTTACATTAAGTATTTCTTCATGTAAAAAAGTAGAAGTAGAAGAAACGGAAACTATTCCAACACCAAATGAAGTAGTTGTTGACGAAGCAATTGTTGAAACACCTCTAGATTCTGCAACTATAGCAAAAGCTTGGACTGATTATGCAACACCATCAAAAGCACATGAAATGTTAGCCAAAGATACAGGTACTTGGGATGCAGACATGACTTTTTGGATGCCTGAAAGCCCAGAACCTCAAAAAGCAAAATCAGTGGCTACTTACAAAATGATTCTAGATGGAAAATATCAAGAAGGAATTTTTAAAGGAGATATGTGGGGAATGCCTTTTGAAGGAAGAGGTTTAACAGCTTATGACAATGCATCAAAAGAATTTATAACTACTTGGATTGATAACATGGGAACAGGAATGTTGGTTTCTCGCGGTCAATATGACGAAGCTTCAAAATCAATCACTTTTTCAGGTAATATGGTTGACCCTGTAACTGGTAAAGAGAAAAAAGTAAAAGAAGTTATTACTTACATTGATGATAAAAATCAAAAAATGGAAATGTTTGAAGTAAATTCTGACGGAACAGAATTCAAAAACATGGAAATTCTTTCTAAAAAAAGATAGTACAATTCATTTAAATATTCTAAAACTGTCCTAAAAATGGGCAGTTTTTTTTTGTTTCATTTTTAAAAATATATTTTTATTAAGTTTTTTGAAAACTGTAAATGTGAAATCATTTTTTTATACATTTATCACAACCCAAATTAACAAACTTATGAAATCAAAATTAACGCTATTGGCATTTGTATTGCCAATCTTAGCAATGGCACAGATTCCTTCCGGCTACTACAGTTCGGCAACAGGAACAGGTTACACTTTAAAAACCCAACTTTACAACAAAATCAAAGGACATTCAGACAAGGGTTATACTGGGTTGTGGACAACCTACTCCACTTCTGACAGAGATAATCAGTATGAAAATGACAATTCAATTATTGATGTTTATTCAGAAAATCCGAGTGGAACTGACCCTTATACTTATAGCTATAGTACAAATCAATGTGGAAACTATAGTACAGAAGGGAATTGTTACAATAGAGAACATATGATTCCTCAATCAGTTTTTAATTCAGCTGCACCAATGGTTTCAGATGCGCATCATATTCCTCCAACAGATGGAAAAGTAAACGGAATGCGTTCTAATTACCCTCATGGTGATGTTTCTACTGCTACATGGACATCTTTAAATGGAAGTAAATTAGGATCAAGCGCTGTTTCTGGTTATAACGGAACTGTTTTTGAGCCTATAGATGAATTTAAAGGTGATATAGCTAGAATGTATTTTTACTTTGCAGCTCGATATGAAAATACTGTTGCAAATTATCCTTATGCTATGTTTAATGGAACTAGTAATCAGGTTTTTACAACTTCATTTTTAAACATGTTAATTTCATGGCATAATCAAGATCCTGTTAGTGCAAGAGAAATTGCTAGAAATAATGCTATTTATACACGACAAAATAACAGAAACCCATTTATTGATCATCCAGAATATGTTGGAATGATATGGGGAGGAACAGCTCCAACTCCAGATACAACAGCTCCTTCTACTCCATTAAATCTTTTAGCATCAAATAGTACAACTTCGTCTTTACAATTAAATTGGTCTGCTTCTACAGATAATATTAGTGTAACGGGTTATGATATTTATATGAATGGAAGCTTAAAAGTTACAGTAACTTCAACTACAACAAACATAACTGGATTATCTAGTGGAACAACTTATTCTTTTTATGTAAAAGCAAAAGATGCTGCAGGAAATTATTCTAGCAATAGTTCAACAATAAACGCTACAACAACTGCAACTTCTTTAGTAACAGATTTATACTTTTCTGAATATTTAGAAGGTTCATCAAATAATAAAGCTTTAGAAATTGCTAATAACACAGGTAGTTCAATAAGTTTATCTTCTTATGTTGTTAAAAAACAAACAAATGGTGCTGGCTCATGGAGTACAGGAATTTCATTATCTGGAACTTTAACAAATGGTTCAAAATTTGTCTTAGTAAATAGTTCAATTGCTTCAACTTGTTATTCAAAAACAAGTGCTAATATTTCAACTACTGCAACCGAATTAACCTATAATGGAAATGATGCCGTTGGTTTATTTAAAAACGGTACATTAATTGACATCATTGGAACTTTTAATGGTGGAACAGCTGATTTTGCTGCAAACGAAACTTTAAGAAGAAACACAAATGTGGCTGTTCCTAAAGCAACTTTCAATAAATCAAGTGATTGGACTTCTTATGCTTCAGATACTTGTGGTGGAATTGGAAATAAACAAGCAAGTTCTACTAAAGACACTAATTCTATAATTAGCGAATTTGATTTTAAATTATATCCAAATCCATCAAATGGAATCTTTTCAATTGAAATGGAAAATGTAAAAAAATATTCAATTGAAATTTATTCAACTTTAGGAAAAGTAGTTTATTCTAAAAATGATAATTCTGAATCAACATTAAATATAAACCACTTACAAACCGGAATTTATTTAATAAAAATTACAACGGATTCTAATACTAAAACAAAAAGAATAATTATCAATTAATTATTAAAGGCTTCCTCCAAAAAAGGAAGCCTTTTTTTATAACATTTTTTTCATAAAATAGTTAAAAAGTATTTTAGTGTGACTTTGCTAATTCTACTTTTTAAACTAAATTTGCAATAACAACACAAACAACAACAAAATGATTCATTTCTTCGGAAACGAAAGTATTACCGTTTTTGCCGTACAAACGCAAAACGAACTTTCAGCAGAAACTATTTCTAAATTAAATTGGTTATTTGGTGACGCTCATATAATAGATAAATCCGTTCTTGCGGATTTTTTTGTTGGACCAAGAGCTGCAATGATTACACCTTGGAGTACAAACGCTGTTGAAATTACTCAAAATATGGGTGTTTCAGATATTATTAGAATTGAAGAATTCTTTAAAACAACTGAAGATTTCTCTGATTTTGATCCAATGTTATCCCAAAAATATAACGAATTAAATCAAGACATTTTTACAGTTAATATTCTGCCAGAACCTATTATCGAAATTGAAGATATTGCAAAATATAATAAACAAGAAGGTTTAGCTTTAAACGATGAAGAAGTAATTTATCTTGAAAATTTAGCTAAAAAATTAAATAGAAAACTAACCGATTCTGAAGTATTTGGATTTTCTCAAGTAAATTCAGAACATTGTAGACATAAAATTTTCAACGGAACATTTATTATTGATGGCGTTGAAAAAGACACTTCTTTATTCAAGTTAATTAAAAAGACTGCTGCTGAAAATCCAAATGATATCGTATCAGCTTATAAAGATAACGTAGCATTTATAAAAGGTCCTGTTGTAGAACAATTTGCACCAAAAAGTGCTGACAAACCAGATTATTACCAAAAAACAGATTTTGAATCTGTAATTTCTATAAAAGCAGAAACACACAATTTTCCAACTACAGTTGAACCATTCAATGGAGCTGCAACTGGTGCTGGTGGAGAAATTCGTGATAGATTAGCTGGTGGTCAAGGTTCTTTACCTTTAGCAGGAACTGCTGTTTACATGACATCATATTCTCGTTTAACAAACAACAGAACTTATGAAAATGGTATGGCCGAAAGAAAATGGCTTTACCAAACACCAATGGATATTTTAGTCAAAGCTTCAAATGGAGCATCTGATTTTGGAAATAAATTTGGACAACCTTTAATTACAGGTTCAATCTTAACTTTTGAACATGAAGAAGATGGTCGAAAATTAGGGTACGATAAAGTAATTATGCAAGCTGGTGGAATTGGTTATGGAAAAGCTTCTCAAGCCCAAAAAGAAAAACCAACTCCTGGTGATAAAATTGTAATTCTTGGTGGTGAAAACTACAGAATTGGAATGGGTGGTGCTGCTGTTTCTTCAGCAGATACTGGTGCATTTGGTTCTGGAATTGAATTAAATGCCATTCAACGTTCTAATCCAGAAATGCAAAAACGTGCAGCAAATGCAATTCGTGGTTTAATAGAAAGTGAAACAAATCCTATCGTATCTATTCATGATCATGGTGCTGGTGGTCACTTAAATTGTTTGTCTGAATTAGTAGAGGAAACTGGAGGTTTAATCGATTTAGATAAATTACCTGTTGGTGATCCAACGCTTTCTGCTAAAGAAATAATTGGTAATGAATCTCAAGAAAGAATGGGATTAGTTATTGGTCAAAAAGATATTGAAACTTTACAAAAAATTGCAGATAGAGAACGTTCTCCTATGTATCAAGTTGGTGAAGTAACTGCAAATCATAGATTCACATTTGAAAGCAAAACAACTGGTGCTAAACCAATGGATTTTGCTTTAGAAGATATGTTTGGAAGTTCTCCAAAAACCATCATGGATGATAAAACAATAGACAGAAAATATGCAGATTTACATTATTTTCCAGATGCTATTCCACAATATTTAGAAGAATTACTAAAACTAGAAGCTGTTGCTTGTAAAGATTGGTTAACGAATAAAGTCGACCGTTGTGTTGGTGGAAAAGTTGCCAAACAACAATGTGCTGGACCAATTCAATTGCCTTTAAATAATGTAGGAGTTATGGCTCTGGATTACAAAGGAAAAGAAGGAATTGCAACTTCAATAGGCCACTCTCCTATTTCTGCATTGGTTAATCCAACAGCTGGAAGTAGAACTGCTATTGCTGAAGCTTTATCTAATATTGTTTTTGCTCCTTTAAAAGAAAATTTAAAAAGTGTTTCTCTTTCTGCCAACTGGATGTGGGCTTGTAAAAATGAAGGTGAAGATGCTAGGTTATATGAAGCAGTTCAAGCTTGTTCAGATTTTTCCATTGAATTAGGAATCAATATTCCAACAGGAAAAGATTCACTTTCCATGAAGCAAAAATATGCAAATGAAGAAGTAATTGCTCCTGGAACAGTAATTATATCAGCTGCAGGAAACTGTAACGACATAACAAAAGTAGTTGAGCCAGTTCTTCAAAAAAATAAAGGATCAATATATTACATTAATTTATCTCAAGATACCTTCAAATTAGCAGGAAGTTCATTTGCACAAACGTTGAATAAAATTGGAAATGATGTTCCAACTATTAAAGATGCTTCTTTCTTTAAAAAAGCTTTTAATGCAATACAAGATTTAATTAAAGACAACCAAATTGCTGCTGGCCATGATATTGGAAGCGGTGGTTTAATTACTACACTTTTAGAAATGTGTTTTGCAGATGAAAATCTTGGGGCAAACATTTCTTTTGATGCTTTTACTGAAAAAGATTTAGTAAAAATATTATTTTCTGAAAACATTGGTTTAGTACTTCAAGCTTATGATGATGTAATTTTTGAAAAAGCATTAACAGATATTGAATACTTTAAACTAGGAAATGTTGTTGAAGGTAAAGCTTTAAACATATCACACAACTCACAACCTGTTTCATTAAACATTAATCACTATAGAGAAATGTGGTTTGAAACTTCATTCTTATTAGATCAAAGACAAACTAAAAACGGAAAATCATTAGAGCGATTTGAAAATTTTGCCAATCAACCTTTAAAATATACATTCCCAGCTCATTTCACTGGAACAACTCCAGTAATAAATGTAACAAAACCAAGACCTAAAGCAGCTATTATTCGTGAAAAAGGAAGTAATTCTGAACGAGAAATGGCTAATGCAATGTATTTAGCTGGATTTGATGTAAAAGATGTTCACATGACTGATTTAATATCAGGAAGAGAAACATTAGAAGACATTCAGTTTATTGGTGCAGTTGGTGGTTTTTCTAATTCTGATGTTTTAGGAAGTGCAAAAGGTTGGGCTGGAGCTTTCTTATATAACGAAAAAGCAAACACAGTTCTAAAAAACTTCTTTAAAAGAGAAGACACACTTTCTGTCGGAATTTGTAATGGATGCCAATTATTTATGGAATTAGAAGTCATTAATCCAGAACATAAAGTTCACGGAAAAATGAAACACAACGATTCACATAAACATGAAAGTGGATTTACATCTGTAACCATTCAAGAAAATAATTCGGTAATGCTAAAAACTCTAGCTGGAAGTACTTTAGGAGTTTGGATTTCGCATGGTGAAGGAAAATTTAATTTACCAAATACAGAAGATCAATATAATATTGTTGCTAAATATGCTTACGAAGGTTATCCTGCAAATCCAAATGGTTCTGATTATAACACAGCAATGATGTGCGATACAACAGGAAGGCATTTGGTAATGATGCCACATATTGAACGTTCAACTTTCCCTTGGAATTGGGCAAACTATCCAAAAGACAGAAACGATCAAGTTTCTCCTTGGATTGAAGCTTTTGTGAATGCAAAACAATGGATTGAAGAAAATTAACACAAAAAATACCCTTTAGAAACCTAATTTAAAGGGTGTTTTTATTTTAGTATGCATGCATAATATTCTTGTATTCAATAAGATATAACAAACTAGTTATCATATTCTTAAAAAATTGGTTAATTAATTTAATTTTCTTAATTTGCATTCACTTAATTATGAAAATTTATGAATACAATTACTAGACTTTTTGACTTTCCTTATCATCAATTAGAAAAATATAATTTATCTGATTCATTAGTTACAAAATATGGTAACGATTGGATAAAAACATCAACTCAAGAATATTTAGATAAAGCAAATGCAATTTCTAGAGGTTTATTGCGCTTAGGGGTAAATGTTAACGATAAAATTGCAGTCATTTCTTCTTCAAACAGAACAGAATGGCATATTTGTGATGTTGGAGTTTTACAAACAGGTGCACAAAATGTTCCTATTTATCCAACAATTTCTGAAGAAGATTATGAATATATATTGAATCATTCAGAATCTAGCTATTGTTTTGTTTCTGATAATGAAGTTTATCAAAAAGTAAAAGCAATTCAAAAAAATGTTCCTAAATTAAAAGAAGTTTATTCTTTTGATGAAATTGAAGGATGCAAAAATTGGAAAGAACTTTTAACTTTAGGAGAAAACAATGATAATCAAGAACAAGTTGAAGCTAGGAAAGATGCAATCGTAACAACTGATTTAGCAACTTTAATTTATACTTCTGGAACTACTGGTAGACCTAAAGGTGTAATGCTAACCCATCAAAATATCGTTTCCGATGTTTTAATGAGTGCACCGAGAGTTCCTTTAAGAGCAGGTGACACGAGAGCTTTAAGTTTCTTACCAATCTGCCACATTTTTGAAAGAATGCTTACCTATTTATATCAATATTATGGTATATCAATTTATTTTGCAGAAAGTATTGAAAAAATAAGTGATAACTTAAAAGAAGTTCATCCACATGTAATGTCAGTTGTACCTCGTTTATTAGAAAAAGTATACGATAAAATTTATGCTAAGGGAGATGCTTTAACTGGAATTAAGAAAAAACTATTCTTTTGGGCATTAGATCTAGGTATGGACTATAAACCATATGGAGAAAATGGTGCATGGTATGAATTCCAATTAAAAATAGCTCGTAAGTTAATTTTCTCAAAATGGCAAGAAGGCCTTGGAGGTGAATTAGAATTACTTGTTTGTGGAAGTGCTGCTTTACAAACCAGACTTTCTAAAGTATTCTGTGCTGCAGATATTAATGTTATGGAAGGTTATGGTTTAACAGAAACATCTCCTGTTATTTCTGTAAATGATATGAGAAATGGGGGCTTTAGAGTTGGGACTGTTGGTAAAGTATTAGACGGTGTTGAAGTTAAAATAGCTCAAGACGGTGAAATTCTTTGTAAAGGACCAAACGTTATGATTGGTTATTTTAAAGATGAAGAGAAAACAAAAGAAGTACTTACAAATGATGGATACTTTCACACTGGTGATATTGGTGAAATTGATTCTGATGGTTTCTTAAAGATTACAGATCGTAAAAAAGAAATGTTTAAAACTTCTGGAGGAAAATATGTTGCTCCTCAAGTTTTAGAAAACAGTTTTAAAGAATCTCGTTTTATTGAACAAATTATGGTTATTGGTGATGGAGAAAAAATGCCAGCAGCTTTTATACAACCTAATTTTGAATTTATAAAAGAATGGGCTAATCGCAAGAAAATAAACATTGGTTCAACAAATCAAGAAATTGCATCTAATAATGATGTTATTGCTCGTATACAAGAAGAAGTTGATACCGCAAATGAAAAATTTGGTAATTGGGAAAAAATTAAACGTTTTGAACTTACACCAGATTTATGGAGTATTGATGCCGGACATTTAACTCCTACTATGAAGTTAAAACGTAAAATTATTAAAGAAATATATCAAGATTTATACAATAAAATATACACTGATAAATAATTTAACAATTAATTAATCAAATATTTATAAAAATACTATGCGTGCATAGTATTTTTTTTTATCTTTGGGTTTCATTACTTACAATTTATGAAAGAAAAAACAATTGATTATGTTCTAAGAGCTACTTGGCAAGCTGTTGCAAGAATGTACAATGAAGAAGCCTCAAAATATGGTGCTACAATGGCAACAGGTTTTGCTTTATTAAGTATAGACAAAGAAAAAGGGACTTCATCCACTGCACTAGGTCCAAAAATGGGAATGGAAGCTACAAGCCTTACCAGAACATTAAAATCTATGGAAGAAAAAGGCTTAATCACCCGAAAAAAAAATCCAGATGATGGTAGAGGTGTAATAATTGAATTAACCTCTTTTGGTCAAGAAAAAAGAGATTTATCAAAATCAACAGTCGTAAAATTTAATGAAACAATTAAAGATGTAGTAACACCAGAAAAATTACAACACTTTATGGAAGTATCCGAAATTATAAATGATTTAATTTCAGATAAGAAAATATTTTTAGAAGAAGAATTACAAAAAAAATAACATTTATATATATGAAACGTAATATTAAAAAAGTAGCTGTTATTGGTTCGGGAATTATGGGAAGCGGAATCGCTTGTCATTTTGCCAATATTGGTGTCGAAGTCTTATTATTAGACATCGTTCCTAGAGAATTAACAGATGCTGAACAAAAAAAAGGATTAACCTTAGAAAATAAAGCCGTTAGAAATCGTTTAGTGAACGACCATTTAATGAATGCTTTAAAATCGAAACCTTCCCCTATTTATCATTCAAGTTTTGCCAATAGAATTACTACAGGTAACACTACTGATGATATGAAAGGAATTGCTGATGTAGATTGGATTATTGAAGTAGTGGTTGAAAGACTTGATATCAAAAAATTAGTTTTCGAACAAGTTGAAAAATTTAGAAAACCAGGAACTTTAATTACTTCAAATACATCTGGTATTCCAATTCATTTTATGAGTGAAGGAAGAAGCGAAGATTTCCAAAAACACTTCTGTGGAACACACTTTTTCAATCCAGCTCGTTACTTAAAATTATTTGAAATAATTCCTGGTCCAAAAACTTCTCAAGAAGTATTAGATTTCTTGAATGGTTATGGTGAAAAATTCTTAGGAAAAACTTCAGTTATTGCAAAAGACACTCCAGCTTTTATCGGAAATAGAATCGGAATCTTCGGAATCCAAAGTTTATTCCACCAAGTAAAAGAAATGGGTTTAACAGTTGAAGAAGTTGATAAATTGACTGGTCCAGTTATTGGTCGTCCAAAATCAGCTACTTTTAGAACTGTTGATGTTGTAGGTTTAGATACTCTAGTTCACGTAGCAAACGGAATTTATGAAAATTGTCCCAATGACGAATCTCATGAATTATTTAAGCTTCCTGAATTCGTAAATAAAATGATGGAAAACCAATGGCTTGGAAGTAAATCAGGTCAAGGTTTCTACAAAAAAGAAGGTAAAGAAATTCTAACCTTAGATTTAGATACTTTAGAATATAGAGCTAGTAAAAAAGCATCTTTTGCAACTTTAGAATTAACAAAAACAATTGATAAACCAATTGATAGATTCAAAGTATTAGTAAAAGGAAAAGATAAAGCAGGAGATTTCTACAGAATAAACTTTGCTTCAATGTTCCAATACTGTTCAAACAGAATTCCAGAAATAACAGAAGACTTCTACAAAATTGACGATGCTATGAAAGCTGGTTTCGGTTGGGAAAATGGTCCTTTCGAAATTTGGGATGCTATCGGAGTGGAAAAAGGAATCGAATTAATGAAAGCTGAAGGTTACGAACCAGCTGCTTGGGTTAACGAAATGTTAGCTTCTGGCACAACTTCTTTTTACTCTATAAAAGAAGGTGCAACTCACTTCTACTCTATTACAAACAAAAAAGTAGAAAAAATTCCTGGTCAAGATTCCTTCATAATCTTAAATAACATTCGCGAAAGCAAAAAAATATGGAACAACAGTGATTCTATCATTACTGATTTAGGTGATGGAATTATCAATTTAGAATTTACTTCAAAAATGAATTCAATTGGTGCTGGTGTTCTACAAGGAATAAATAAAGCAATTGATATTGCTGAAAAAGAATACAACGGTTTAGTTATAGGAAATCAAGGAACAAATTTCTCTGTTGGAGCAAATTTAGGAATGATTTTTATGATGGCTGTTGAGCAAGAATATGACGAATTAAACATGGCTATCAAAATGTTTCAAGACACTATGATGCGTTGTCGTTATTCTGCAATTCCAGTTATCGCTGCTCCTCATGGTATGACTCTTGGTGGTGGTTGTGAATTAACAATGCACGCTGATAGAGCTGTTGCTGCTGCTGAAACTTACATAGGATTAGTAGAATTTGGAGTTGGTGTAATTCCAGGTGGTGGTGGTTCTAAAGAAATGGCTTTAAGAGCTTCTGACCTTTTCCGTAAAAATGATGTTGAATTAAATGTTTTACAAGAATATTTCTTAACAGTTGGTATGGCTAAAGTTGCAACTTCTGCTTATGAAGGTTTCGATAATGGAGTTCTAATAAAAGGTAGAGATATTGTTGTTGTAAATAAAGATCGTCAAATTGCAACTGCAAAACAAGTAGCGATGCAAATGGCAGAACAAGGATACACACAAGCGCCAAGAAGAAAAGACGTAAAAGTACTTGGTAAACAAGCTTTAGGTATGTTCTTGGTTGGAACTGACAGTATGGAAGCTGGTAAATATATATCAGAACATGACAAAAAAATCGCAAACAAATTAGCTTACGTTATGGCTGGTGGTGATTTATCCGAACCTACATTAGTAACTGAACAATATTTATTAGATTTAGAAAGAGAAGCCTTTTTATCATTAACAGGTGAAAGAAAATCGTTAGAAAGAATTCAGCACATGTTAACTAAAGGAAAACCTTTAAGAAATTAGATAATAGATAAAAGACGGATAGATAAAAGACTTATAAAATGTCTATCATCTATTATCTCTCTGTCTATCATCCTAAATAAAAAATTATGAAAACAGCATATATAGTAAAAGCATACAGAACTGCAGTTGGTAAAGCACCAAAAGGAGTCTTTCGTTTCAAAAGACCTGATGAATTGGCTGCTGAAACAATTGAATACATGATGGCAGAATTACCAAACTTCGACAAAACTCGTATTGATGATGTCATGGTTGGTAACGCAATGCCTGAAGCAGAACAAGGGTTAAACGTAGCACGTTTAATTTCCTTAATGGGATTAAAAGTTGAAGATGTTCCAGGTGTTACAGTAAACAGATATTGTGCTTCTGGAATTGAAACTATCGGAATGGCAACAGCTAAAATCCAATCAGGAATGGCAAATTGTATCATCGCTGGTGGTGCAGAAAGCATGAGTTTTATTCCAATGGGTGGTTATAAACCAACTCCAGATTATAAAATTTCAGCAGCTGGTCACGAAGATTATTATTGGGGAATGGGTTTAACAGCTGAAGCTGTAGCAAATCAATTCAAAGTTTCTCGTGAAGATCAAGATGAGTTTGCCTTCAAATCACATATGAAAGCCTTAAAAGCTCAAGCTGAAGGTAGATTTGATGAACAAATTGTACCAATTACAGTTGAAGAAACTTTCGTGAATGAAAATGGTAAAAAAGAAACACGTTCTTACGTGGTAAATAAAGATGAAGGACCAAGAGCTGGAACTTCAGTAGAAGCTTTAGCAAAATTACGTCCAGTATTTGCTGCTGATGGAAGTGTAACTGCTGGAAATTCATCTCAAATGAGTGATGGTGCAGCTTTTGTATTAGTAATGAGTGAAGAAATGGTTAAAGAATTAAACCTTGAACCAATTGCTAGATTAGTAAACTTTGCTTCCGCAGGTGTTGAGCCAAGAATAATGGGAATGGGACCAGTTAAAGCAATTCCAAAAGTATTAAAACAAGCAGGTTTAAAACAATCAGATATTGATTTAATTGAATTAAACGAAGCTTTCGCCTCTCAATCATTAGCAGTTGTTCGTGAATTAGGTTTAAATCCTGATATCGTAAACGTAAATGGTGGAGCAATTGCATTAGGTCACCCACTTGGTTGTACAGGTGCAAAATTATCAGTTCAGTTATTTGATGAAATGCGTAAGCGTGGAAATGCAAAATACGGAATGGTAACTATGTGCGTTGGAACTGGACAAGGTACAGCGGGAATTTATGAATTTTTGAAATAGAAAATAAAGGAACACAGATTTAAGGAATCAGAGAAGTTTTTAAAATTTTATTAATTTCTTAAATCTGTGTTCCAAAATAATAATATAATATAACAAACTATAAGTCATGGCAGATATCATCAGAGGAGGACAATTCCTTGTAAAAGAAACAAAATGTGAAGACATCTTCACACCAGAAGATTTTTCAGAAGAGCAAATTATGATGCGTGATTCGGTTATCGAATTCGTAGACAAAGAATTATGGCCAAACAAAGAGCGTTTTGAAAAGAAAGATTACGCTCTTACGGAAGAAGTAATGAAAAAAGCAGGTGATTTAGGTTACCTAAGTATTGCTGTTCCTGAAGCTTATGGTGGAATGGGAATGGGATTTACAAACACAGTTTTAGTTTGTGATTATATTTCTGGTGCAACTGGTTCTTTTTCAACGGCTTTTGGTGCTCATACTGGAATTGGAACTATGCCAATTACTTTATATGGAACGGAAGAACAAAAACAAAAATACGTACCAAAATTAGCTACAGGTGAATGGTTTGGAGCTTATTGCTTAACAGAACCAGGTGCAGGTTCAGATGCTAATTCAGGAAAAACAAAAGCAGTTTTATCTGAAGATGGAAAATCTTATAGCATTACAGGTGGAAAAATGTGGATTTCAAACGCAGGTTTCTGTCAAGTATTTATTGTTTTTGCTAGAATTGGTGATGATAAAAACATTACAGGCTTCATCGTTGAAAATGATCCTTCAAACGGAATTTCATTAGGTGAAGAAGAGCATAAATTAGGAATTCGATCTTCTTCTACAAGACAAGTTTTCTTTAGCGATACAAAAGTTCCTGTAGAAAACATGTTAGCTGGACAAGGTGAAGGTTTCAAAATTGCCATGAATGCTTTAAACGTTGGACGTATTAAATTAGCAGCTGCTTGTTTAGAAGCACAACGTAGAACAATTTCTACTGCTGTTCAATATGCTAACGAAAGAGTACAGTTTAATGTTCCTATTTCTAGTTTTGGAGCTATTCAAGCTAAATTAGCTGAAATGGCAACCAATTCTTATGCTGGTGAAAGTGCAACTTATAGAGCTGCTCATGATATTGAAAACAGAATTAACATTAGAGTTACTGAAGGAAACTCTCATCAAGAAGCTGAATTAAAAGGTGTTGAAGAATTTGCTATCGAATGTTCTATTTTAAAAGTTGCAGTTTCAGAAGACGTACAATCTTGTACAGATGAAGGAATTCAAATTTTTGGTGGAATGGGGTTCTCTGAAGACGCACCAATGGAAAGTGCTTGGAGAGATGCTCGTATCGCAAGAATATATGAAGGAACTAACGAAATCAACAGAATGTTATCTGTTGGAATGTTAGTTAAAAAAGCCATGAAAGGTCACGTTGATTTACTTGGACCAGCTATGGCTGTTGGTGAAGAATTAATGGGAATTCCATCTTTTGATGTTCCTGATTATTCTGAATTATTTGCTGAAGAAAAAGAAATGATTGCTAAATTGAAAAAAGTATTCTTAATGGTTGCTGGTGCAGCTGTTCAAAAATATGGCCAAGAATTAGAAGATCACCAACAATTATTAATGGCTGCTTCAGACATTTTAATTGAAGTATATATGGCTGAAAGTACTATTCTTAGAACTGAAAAATTAGCTAAAAAAGAAGGTGCTGAGAAAGTACAAGAACAAATTGCAATGGCTCAATTATATTTATATCATGCAGTCGATATCATTAACCAAAAAGGAAAAGAAGGAATTGTTTCTTTTGCTGAAGGGGATGAACAACGTATGATGTTAATGGGACTAAAACGATTTACAAAATATGCGAATATGCCAAATGTAATTGGACTTCGTGAAAAAATTGCTTCTAAATTAATTGCCGAAAACAAGTACGCATTCTAATTTAGTAGTAAAGTTTGATTTAATTAAGTTTGTATAAACCGTCAAGTTTGGTTTCTTGACGGTTTTTTTATGTTTATAAAGGAATGTCTATATCAATCTTAAGATTTGATTCGTCTTTATCTCTATTAGATTCATCTTTTTCTGCAGTGTTCTTATTAAACATCAAACCAAACATCATTATCAAAGCTGTTAATACAATTACTTGGATAATTAATGCCTTATTAACCAAGTCAATTTTTAATGTCGTTGGAATACCAATAAATAACAAAATGGTTATCAAACCCCTTGGTGCTACAAATAATAATGGCATTAACTCCATTTTATAAATTTTTAACTGAATAGCTCTTATTAAGTAAATAAGTACTACAATTCCTAAGGCTAATTCAAATGTATTAGGATTTAAAACATCTTCTGTTTTTATTAAAAAACCAAATAATATAAAAAATAGTGAACGAACTAAAAATGCCGCTTCTATTGTTAATTCTTTAAATTTAAAAACCTCCTTATCTAAGGCTTTTGGTTTTAGTATTTTAATGAAATTAAAGCGTTCTAATTCATCAAAATTACCCATAATTAAACCAAAAATCATTATAAAAATCAAGGCTGGTAAATGATAAATCTCTGATACTGCATATATTAGAATAATCAAAAGTACTATCGGTGCAAATTTCACATGATGGTCAATCCTACTTAATAGGAAGGCTAAAAAAGCAGTTGCAATAAATGAAATTACTAACATGATTAAAATTTGTAATCCAAAATTTCCAACAGTTTCTAAATTAATTACATCATTTAAAACTAAAAAATTAAAGAACAACACACCTAAAATATCAGACAAACTACTTTCATAAATCGCAAATTCTTTATTAAAAGAACTTAAATTACCAACACTTGAGATAGCAATAGCACTACTAATAATACATAATGGAATTGCATTTATTAATCCTTGTTTGTAATCTGCATCTAAAAAATAATAGAAAAAATGTCCAATTATAAAGGCAGTTATAAATAACGGTACAATAGCAGTAACTAATGTTTTCCCTATAAAGGGTAACTTTTTTTTATTAAATTGAAGTTCTAATGAACCTTCTAATACTATTAATATTAATCCAACAGTTCCAAAAAATGGAAGTAATGGATTCAAATCTGGAATATCAATATCTATAATATCTGTTCCTTGTTTTACAAGAAAGCCCATTAATATTAATAATATAACTGATGGAATCTGCGTTTTATTTGACGATACAGTAAATGCATAAGCCAATAACAATAAAGCACAAATTGTAATAATAACTACATAATTCATAAAAAAATCTTTTTAGCAAGATAAAAATATTTTAGTATTTTAAAACAAATAAAACAGCCTTTTATATAAATAATATTAACAACCTCCATTTATTCCTAAGTTTGTTAAAAATTACTTAAATTTACATTTATCAATACTTATAAAATTTATTTATGTTTTTCATACGAACTTTAATCTCATTTATCAAAGATGATGAATATAGAGATTTACTTATTACTACAATTATTATTATTATAACTGGAACATTAGTTTATCATTATCTAGAAGGTTGGTCTTATATTGATTCCTTTTATTTTTCGGTTGTTACCTTAACAACAATTGGATTTGGTGATTTTGCTCCTAAAACTGATTATGGAAAACTTTTTACCATTCTATACATTGTTGCCGGAATTGGTATGATTTTAAGTTTTATAAATACCGTTCAGCATCATTATACTTATATGAAGCATAAAGAAAGGAGAGAGATACTTAAAAACAAAGGCTTAACAAAGAAAAAAGACAATTAATAATTAATATTTAATCCAAAACCTAATCCCATATCACTGTCATAATGGGTTGTGATTCCCATATTTTTTCCAATTATATATTTAAAACCAGCCATATATTCTTTGTCTGTATTGACCATAAAAGCCATTCGCAAACGTTTTGAAACCGGAATATCTTCTCGCATAAGTTGCAATCTAATATTTCCATCATGATAAGCTTCCGCTTGAAATACAACTAACATAGGTAAGGTATAAGCAAAACCAATACTTGCTTGAATACGTTTGTCCTTTGTGCTTTTTTGTCCAAATAAATTTTCTTCTATTTCTCCATGATCTAATTTTCTATAACGAGCATCAAAACCGATGAAAGGCATAAACCATTGATTTCTGCCAATATAACGACCAATATGTGTTTCACTTTCATAACCATGTTCATCATGATAACCTAGTCTCCATTCAGTACCTATACTCCAACGTGTATTTTGTAACATTGCCTGACCATCATTTCCATTGGTTGCAAAGTCATTTTCAGCCATAAAATGAAACTGATTGCTTTCTGCTTGTAATTTTTTATAAGCTTTTGCTTTGTTTGGCAAATATGGATTTGGTTCTGAATCTTCATAACTAAAAACACGATTCATTCCGGCCATCATGTGATATAAAATATGACAATGGAAAAACCAATCTCCATCAGCATTTGCTTCAAATTCTATTACGTCTGTTTCCATGGGCATAATATCCAAAACATTTTTTAAAGGTGCATATTCTCCTTGACCATTCAAAACTCTAAAATCGTGACCATGTAAATGCATTGGATGACGCATCATTGAATTATTGTATATGGTAATGCGAACATTTTCTCCTTTCTTAATCAAAATTTTATCAGTTTCAGAAAGCACTACGTTATCCATACTCCATACATAACGGTTCATGTTCCCTGTTAATTCAAAACGCAATTCTCTTACTGGAGCATCTTTGGGAAGTGTAGTTTTAGTTGGTGATTTTAGCATCGAATAATTTAAAGTTACAATATCTGATTTTGTTGAAGACATTGAGTGTTTAGAATGATCCATGTCTTTATCCTCATCCATTTTCATTGCACTTCCGGAAATTTCAGGGTACATAACAGTATTCATGTCCATTTTTTGTAAACTCATGTCCATTCCCATATCGTCCATAGTTCCATCCATATTCATCATGTTGTTCATCATTTTCATGCCTTCAAAATACTTTAACTTTGGCATTGGACTAATTAATTGTTTAATTCCTTTTCCAATATAAATAGAAGTAGATTTTGTTCTGTCTTCTGGAGTTACTAAGAATTCATACGAAGTATTATCAGCTGGAATAGTTACAATAACATCATAAGTTTCTGAAACACCAATAATTAATCGGTCAACATCAACTGGTTCAACATCGTTTCCATCATTACCAACAACGGTCATTTTTCCTCCAGCATATTTCAACCAAAAATAAGATGATGCTCCACCATTTGAAATTCGCAATCGAACTTTATCTCCAGATTTAAATTGCGATAATTGACTTTCGTTTTGTCCGTTTATTAAAAATTTATCATAATAAACATCACTTACATCCATAGCTAACATTCGTTTCCATTCGTTACCAATTTTAGTTTTGAAATGTCCTGCACGAATAGCTTCGGCATAACTTTGAGTTGTTCCTTTTTTAATCGCAAACCAATCAGAAGCATTGTGTAACATTCTATGAGCGTTTTCAGGTTTGTAATCTGTCCATTCGCTTAAAATTATTGGAACTTGTGGAATATCATCAATTCCGTTTCTAAACGTTGGATCATCTAATTTTTTCTTTAAAATCAACGAACCATACATTCCTATTTGTTCTTGCAATCCACTATGACTGTGATACCAATGCGTTCCAGATTGAATAATGGGGAAACGATATACGTGTTCCGTTCCTGGTTCAATCGGCATTTGGGTTAAATAAGGAACGCCATCTTCTTTGTTTGGCAAATACAATCCGTGCCAATGCAATGATGTGCTTTCTTTTAAATGATTGTACACATGAATTTCTGCAATATCACCTTCTGTAAAAGTCAATGTTGGCATCGGAATTTGTCCGTTTACAGCAATCGCTCTTTTTTCTTTACCAGAAAAATTGACAATTGTATCTCGAACGTGTAAATCGTATCGTACCACTTTTTGAGCAATTGCATTTCCGATAAAGAAAAGTGTAATAAAACTATATAGTATTTTTTTCATTTTTAAATTTTTAGGGTTCTTAATCGCAAAGCATTTGCAATTACTGAAACGGAACTAAAACTCATTGCCAAAGCAGCAATCATTGGTGAAAGCAATATTCCAAAAACTGGAAATAAAACACCAGCAGCAACTGGAATTCCTAAAGTATTATAGATGAAAGCAAAAAACAGATTTTGTTTGATGTTTTTCATCACAGCATGACTTAAATTTTTAGCTTTTACGATTCCTTTTAAATCACCTTTTACCAAAGTAATTTTGGCACTTTCAATGGCAACATCAGTTCCTGTTCCCATTGCAATTCCAATATCTGATTGTGCTAATGCTGGAGCATCGTTAATTCCGTCACCAGCCATTGCAACAATTTTTCCTTGTTCTTGTAATTTTTTAATGTAATCTAATTTGTCTTGAGGCAAACAACTGGCTTTAAAATCGGTTAGATTTAATTCGGATGCAACGGCTTTAGCTGTATTTTCGTTATCACCAGTCAACATAATGACTTGAACTCCTTGATGTTTCAATTCATTAATGGCTTCCAAACTTGACTTTTTAATAGCATCAGTAATCGTAATATAACCCACCACTTTTTTACCAATAGCAATATAAGAAACCGTTTTACCTTGTTTTTGTTCCAAAATTACTTGTTCTTCAATTGCTGAGAAATCTTGAGTGTTTTCTTGTTCCAATAATTTTTTATTTCCCAAAATTATTAATTCATTATTAATTGAACCTTTTACTCCTTTTCCTGTAACTGATTCAAAATTTTCAACTTTTGAAAAAGTTGCATTTTTAGATTTAGCAAAATTTACAACCGCTGTTGCTAATGGATGTTCGCTACTTTGATTTAATGAAGCAATTTTACCTAAAACCTCATTATCATCACCTTCTTTTACTACGATTTTTTCAACTGATGGTTTTCCTTCAGTCAATGTTCCAGTTTTATCGGTAATTAAAACATCTATTTTATCCATTTTTTCAAGGACTTCGGCATTTTTAATTAACACACCTGATTTTGCTCCTTTTCCAACACCAACCATAACTGACATTGGTGTTGCTAAACCTAAAGCACAAGGACAAGCGATGATTAGAACTGCAATAGCGTTTACAAAACCGTAAACTAATTTAGGTTCTGGTCCGAATTGCCACCAAATGAAGAATGTAATTATAGAAATAACAACAACAATTGGAACAAAATATTTAGAAATTTTATCTACTAAATTCTGAATTGGAGCTCGCGAACGACTTGCATCTGAAACCATTTGAACGATTTGAGATAATAAGGTTTCTGAACCTACTTTTTCGGCAACCATCAAAAATGATTTGGTTCCGTTTATGGTTCCTGAACTTACATTATCATCTATTTTTTTATCCACAGGAATTGGTTCTCCTGTAATCATCGATTCGTCAATTGTGCTGTTTCCTTCGGTAATTTTTCCATCAACTGGAATTTTTTCTCCAGGTTTTACTCGAATAATATCACCTTTATTAATATCATGAATGGAAATTACTTTTTCTTCACCATTAATTACTAAAGTAGCTTCTGTTGGTGCTAATTTCAATAATTCTTTAATTGCTCCACTTGTTCTGCTGTGTGCTTTTGCTTCTAACAATTGTCCTAATAAAACCAATGTTAAAACAACTGCTGTAGCTTCAAAATACAAGTGAACAGTTCCTTCGGTAGTTTTGAATTGGTCAGGAAATACATTTGGAAACAACATCGCAATTATACTGAATACAAAAGCAACTCCAGTTCCAATTCCAATTAATGTAAACATGTTTAAATTCCAATTTACAATCGATTTCCATGCTCTTTCAAAAAACATCCAACAAGCATAAAACACTACTGGAATAGTTAAAATAAATTGCACCCAATTCCATTTTTCTAAATCCATCAATTTAAATAACGGATTATTAGGTATCATTTCCGACATGGAAATAATGAAAACAGGAATACTAAAAAGCATTGCAATTTTCATTTTGTGCCATAACTTTTGGTATGTTTTGTCTTCTTCGGAATCGGTTGGTTCCATAGGAACTAAATCCATTCCACAAATAGGACAACTTCCTGGTTTATCTTGAATAATTTCAGGGTGCATTGGACAAGTATATTGAACAGCTACGTTATGAGTTGGTTCTTTTACCAAATCCATTCCACAAACAGGACAATCACCAGCTTTGTCATATACTTTGTCGCCTTCACAATGCATCGGGCAATAGTATTTTCCGGGTTGACTGTGGTGTTTGTGTTCGTTAGGTTTATGTTCTTTTTTATCTGTAGAACAACAAGCTGTTTTTGGTGCACTTTGAGCGTGAGAATCAGGCAATGAAATTTGATATTTACTATCTTTTCCACCTAAAGCTTCTTGTAGAACATCAAGTTCTACATGTTTTGTCATGGTTATTATAGCTAGTTTGTTTTCTTTAGAAACTTCTGCTTCTGTAACATTTTCAACATTTGACAAATCTTTTTTGACTTTGGCTTCACAGCCTGAACAAGTCATTCCTTCAATATGGTAAGTGTGTTTCATGATTAAATTTCTTTTTACAAATTTCTAAAAATCTCAATCCATAAGTTTACATAATTATGGATAGGTTTTGCAAAATTTATAATTGATCTAGTTCTTTTCTTTTACTTTCTTTAATCTTCTTGAAATAACTAGGTGAAAAGCCGGTTACTTTTTTAAACTGATTACTTAAATGTGAAATACTACTGTAATTTAAAAAGTTAGCAATTTCAGAAAGCGATAACTCATCATATACAATTAGTTCTTTTACTTTTTCAATTTTTAAATTGATAAAATATTTTTCAATGCTAATTCCTTCAACATAAGAAAATAGGTTACTCAACTTACTATAATCTTGATGAAGATTTTGTATCAAATAGTCAGACAAAGTAATGTTAATATCATTGTTCTTATTTTGAACTAAGTCGATCAATATGGTTTTAATTTTCTCAATGATTTTGCTATTTGAATCATTCAAAATTTCAAAACCAAATATTTCAAGATTTTTAGCAATTATACTTTTATCATTTTCAGAAATTTCATTATTCAAAATAACTTCACCAAGTTCCACTGAATGTATTACATGTCCTAATTGTTCTAGTTCAGATTTCACAACAAAAATGCAACGGTTACAAACCATGTTCTTTAAATGAAGTTTTTCCATTTTATTAATTGTTTTCTAAACGGTTAATCATTTCTTTCATTTGTTTGATTTCTTTTTCTTGTGCAATAATAATATCGTCAGCTAATTTTTGAACTTCCGCATCTTTAAAATGAGCATTACTACTGGTCATAATTGCAGAAGAATGATGTGGAATCATAGCTTTCATCCATTGAACATCATTAATAGGAGTTTGTGTTCGCAATAAATACAAGGTTCCAAAAAATGAAATGACAGCAAATGCAATTATTCCTAAATTCATTTTACGATTTGGATACATTTTCCACATAAATAGTAACATACTAATTGCCATTGTTGCAATCATTAAGGTTGTCATATAAAAACGTGTTAAACTGTTTATAATATGATCAAATTCAGCAACATTTAAAAACATTACTAAATACATAATTACAAAAGACACTGCCATTATTAAGGCAAATTTCGGATAAGGATTATTTTTTGAATTGTTGTTTTGTTCCATGATTTTAATTTTTAATTAAAGTTATGCACTAATATATATTACTATTTTTCAAATTAATTATAGGCTTTTAATAAACTTTTACATGATTTCCATATATTTCTGAGTGTTATAATGATTTTATTATTAATTAATTAATTAATTTAATTGTTTCTTTAACTTCTCCACATTTTAACATTGAAGCTCCGAAATATGGGTTAACTACTTTATTCTCTTTACTTAACCAATTGGCACCTTTATCACTATTAGCCATAGGACAAAACTGAACGTATGCACTCTCATTTAAAGGATTAAAAGCTTTTGTCATTGCTATCATAACATTTGATATTGGTTCAAAAGTCATTCTTAATTCTTTAATATTT
>TARA_R110000850_G_scaffold41434_2_pt1 | contig 83263 bp, 76 predicted proteins | sample TARA_R110000850 | Tara Oceans TARA_R110000850 (sample SAMEA4397586) | marine metagenome | biome: Polar Biome; feature: [SRF] surface water layer (ENVO:00010504); material: water (ENVO:00002006), including particulate matter (ENVO:01000060) such as... | depth 5 m
TTGATTTTATAAGAAACAGTGAACAAGAAGGTTTATTTCCTGAAGATTATCATTTAAAAGAAATAGATTATTTTGAAAAAAACAGAGCAAAAATAGGTTATAGTGATTATCAAACTTTTGATTTATTACTTTCAAACGGATTTAAAAATTTAGCCGACCATTTGCATAAAGGAAAATTAAATCCAAGAGATTTATACAATGATTGGGATTTGCCTTATAAAAGTCCAATTAAAATTAAAAAGATAATAGAAGCCATACAAAATAAAGAAATCAATGATTTATTAATTGATGTAGCTGTAAAAAATAAACCTTACGTAGACTTAAAAGAAGGCTTGAAGTCTATATTAGAGAAATCAGACTATAATTTCCCAAAAACTGTTGTTGAAACTAAAATTGTTGCGAATGATTCTTCTAAAACGATTCAAATCATAAAACAAAAATTAGTTTATTGGAATGATTTATCTTCTAATAACGGAACTGCTATTTATGATCCTGAAACCATAAAAGCCGTAAAAAAGTTTCAACAGCGAAATGGTTTATCTGCTGATGGAGTAATTGGAAAAGGAACTGTCGAAGCATTAAATTATTCAAAAGAAAAACGAATTGAACAATTAAAAGTCAATTTAGAACGATGGAAATGGTTTCCAGAAGATTTTGGAGAAAATTACATCTTCATAAACATTCCAGAATACAAACTTCATTTTGTGTTTGAAAATGACACTATAGAAACTAAACGAATTGTGGTTGGAAAACCATCTAGAAAAACACCAATATTAACTTCAAAAATTAATAATTTAGTTTTTAACCCAACATGGACTGTTCCTCCTACTATTTTAAAAGAAGATCTGGTTCCTTCTGCTTCAAAAAACCTTAGTTATTTTACTCGTAATCGAATTACTATTTTCAACAACAAGAAAGACACTGTTAATCCAAAAGAGTGGGATTATGAAAACTACAAACGATATAGATACGTTCAAAGACCTGGTTATAATAACTCGCTTGGTTTAGTTAAATTTAATTTTCCTAATAAGTACATGGTTTATTTGCATGACACTAATCATCGAGAATATTTTTCGCGATCGTATAGAGCCTTAAGTTCAGGTTGTGTTCGTATTGAAGAACCTCTACCTTTTGCAAAGACAATGTTGATGAAAGATAATGAAGAATTATGGAAAGAATCTGAAATTGACACTATAATCAAAAAAGCAAAAACCAAAGTTGTTCCAATAAAGATTAATGTGAAAGTATTTCAATTATATTACACATGCTGGGTTGAAAAAAAGCAAATTATTTTTTGTCCAGATGTTTATAAATTAGATGATGAGTTGTACGAAAAATTAAGACATAAGTCCCTTGACAAGACTTGATTTTCTTGAAGGATGATAAATAAACAGTACCGATTTATTTTTAATTTTAGAAATAATTTTGCTTGTTAAATCACTTGGCAAAGCAGGACAACCTTGACTTCTTCCTAATCTTCCATTATTTCTAGCAAAAGCTTCACTCACATAATCAGCACCGTGAATTACGATTGCTCTTTCTCTAGCGTTATCGTTTATCCCTTTTTCAATTCCGTCTAACTTTAAAGAAGAACCATGTTTTCCTGTATAAATTTCGGCAGTTAAATAAAAACCCAAACTACTTTTATAAGATTCTGATTTATTTGAAAAATTTGTTGCAAATTCTTGACCAGAATTCATTCCGTGAGCAACTAGTGTATGAAATAAAACCTCATTAGAATCCATATCAATAACCCACAGTCTTTTTTGGTTTGAAGACAAACTAAAATCAATTATAGTTAAAATACTATTATCTAATTTATTTTGAGATTTTAAATTTTCATATCCTTCAAAAGCTACTTCAAAACTTTCAAGTGAAGGTACTGTTGTAGAGTTTTCTTCAATCAAAGAAAATTTTTGTTCAGTTTTTGAAACTGTGTTGTTTTCTGCTAAACGCATAACAACTTCTTGCTTAGTGGAATTTATTGCTCTCTCTTTTGTAGGTTTAATCGAGAAGAAACTTAAAAAAACAATAAAATAAATTTTATAAACCATTGATAATTAGTTATTAATATTTGTCTTGGGGATGGCAAATGTAATTATTTTTATAAAAAATAAAAAAAAATTAACACTTTTTCTGAAAAATACGGTTTAACCGTAAAAATTAGATAGTTTTAACGCAAATATTTTTATATTATTGTTCATATTTAAGATTATTAACGATACTGTCCTATTTATCATACCTATATGAATACCAAAAATATTCTTTTTTTAGTTTTTTTATACTTTGCAAATACAGTAAATGCACAAACTTCTAGTAAAAAGGTTGCCCTAGCTCATAGGGTTAATACACATATATCTATAGACGGAAAATTAAATGAAGAGGAATGGAAAAACGCATTACCTTCAACTGATTTCATTATGTTTTATCCAGACAATGGAAAAGAAGAAAATAAGAACAAAAAAACTGAGGTTAGAATAATATATGATGATGATGCAATTTATGTTGGAGCAATCATGTATGACAATCCCGAAAACATATTGCAAGAAATAAAACTTAGAGATGAATTTGGAACTTCAGATCATTTTGGAGTTTTTTTTAATGGTTTTAATGACAATCAATTAGAATATCGTTTTTTTATTAGTGCAGCTGGTGTTCAACTAGATGCAATTGCAACTTCTGCCGGAGAAGACTATTCGTGGGATGCTATTTGGGATTGTAAAGTAAAAATCACAGAAAATAGTTGGGTTGCAGAATTTAAAATTCCTTATGCTGCTTTGCGTTTTTCTGAAAAGGAAAAACAAACTTGGGGTTTAAATATGTTTCGTGACATTAAAAAAGACAACACTAGTTATTGCTGGAATTTCATTGACAGCAAACTCAATGACGAAGTTGTTCAGGCAGGAATTCTTGAAGGAATTGAAAATATAAAACCTCCTACTCGATTGTTTTTTATTCCTTACACTTCATATTATCACAATAATAATGATAGTGGTTCAAACAATAAATTCAAAATAGGCATGGATATAAAGTATGGAATCAATGACTCCTTCACTTTAGACGCTATACTTGTGCCTGATTTTGGTCAAACTACATTCGATAATGTAAATCTAGTATTAGGACCTTTTGAGCAGCAATTTAATGAAAATAGACCTTTTTTTACAGAAGGGACAGATTTATTTAACAAAGGAAATTTATTTTATTCACGAAGAATTGGTGCATCACCAACTATAGAACCAACTGTAACTTCTGAAGAAGAAATTACAGAATACCCAAACACAACTAACTTATTAAATGCAACTAAAATTTCTGGCAGAACATCTAAAGGCCTAGGTATTGGTTTTTTAAATGCAATTACTGAAAATACTTATGCTACAATTTCAAATACTACAACAAATAATACTAGAAAAGAATTAGTTGAACCAATTACAAACTTCAATGTTTTTGTTTTAGACCAGCGTTTTAGAAAAAATTCTTCTGTTTCTTTTATCAATACAAGCGTTGTTAGAAATGGCACAGGAAGAGACGCAAATGTTTCTGGATTAGTTTTTGATTTAAACACCAAAGCAAATAGCTTTAAATTATCAGGTGACACTAAATTTAGTTATGTAAATAATTTAGACGAAATTAAAAGAGGAACAAATTCTTCACTTTTTATTGGTGATACTAAAGGAAAATATCAATATGGTTTTGGTTCTGGATATATTTCAAAAGAATATGATCACAACGATTTAGGTATTCTTTTTAGAAACAATTATTATTCTTTTAATGCCAATGCAAGTTATAGAACTTTAAAAAAAACAAAAACATTTAATAACATAAGGCTTAAAACAGAATTAAATTCAGAATTTGAAAACTCAACAGGCAAACTACAATTAGGAACAATAAGTTTTTCCTCTCTTTCATATAATTTAAAGAACGATATTCTTCAATTTAGTATTGAAGGAAGTCCTTTTGAAACTTTTGATTTTTATTTCCCAGGGATTGATGGTAGGTTTAATTACAATCCAAAATACATTGAATTTACTTCTATAATTTCATCAAATAAAAATAGAAAATATTCTTTTGACTTAACGAATAACTTCATTAAACACGACCAACCAGGACGTAAAAGCTATACACTTTCGGTAGGACAACAATATCGTTTTAATGATAAGTTTTACGTTCGCTATACCGCAATAGGCATAAAGAACAGAAATGACATAGGTTTAATTGATTATGACAATTCTGAGATCATCTATGCAAGAAGAAACATCAACACATTAGAGCATCAATTTACTAGTAAATACTCCATTAACAATGTGATGAACTTTAATTTAAAAGTAAGGTATTATTGGGCACATGCTATAAATAACAAGTTTCTAACATTAAGAGAAGATGGTTATTTTGATAACAACTTAACTTATAACTTAAACAAAAACATTAATAGAAACATTTGGAATTTTGATTTTTCATATACGTGGTGGTTTGCACCAGGTAGTTTAGTTTCTGTCTTATATAGAAACAATTCCAGTCTACAGGAGCGTGCCTTTAACACAAATTTTGGAGATAATTTTAGAAACGTTTTATCTAACAACCCAAATAACGCCATTTCAATTAGTTTTAGATATTATATTGATTATAATCAAGCGAAAAATGTTTTTAAACACAGGGAATGAAATCTTAATATTTTCTTAAAAAAAGTTCAAAAAAAAAATAAAAAGTAATTTTGCAGAAATCATCAATCATGAAATCACAAATAATCACTTTTTTAATTTTAATTTTTTCTTGTTATTCTTATGGACAAGAAACTACAACAATTCCAAAAAAACAACTTCAAGCAGCTTTTGGTTCTATTTCTATTGATGGAGAATTAAATGAAGAAGATTGGAAAAATGCTCAAATTGCGAAAGATTTCATTTCTTTTGAACCCAAAAATGGAACTCCAATACCACAAGAACTAAGATCAGAAGTTAAAGTAATTTATGACAATGATGCCGTTTATATTGGAGCTACACTTTATGACAGCGAACCATCAAAAATTTTAAAAGAAATTACTGAAAGAGATGATTTTGGAACGAGTGATCTATTTGGGGTTTTTATAAATGGTTACAACGATGGTCAACAAGATTTTCAATTTTATGTTTCTGCAGCAAACGGTCAAGCCGATTGTAATTTTACATCTCAAGACGGAGAAGATTATTCTTGGAATGCAATTTGGAGCAGTAAAGCAAAAATCACCGATGAAGGTTGGGTTGTAGAAATAAAAATTCCTTATGCTGCTTTGCGTTTTCCAAGTACAGACATTCAAACTTGGGGAATCAATTTTTTTAGAGAAGTTAGAAGAAGTAGACAAAAATACACTTGGAATCATATTGATAATAAAATCGGTGCTTTTTCTCAACAAGCCGGAGTATTAAATGGTATTCAAAAAATTACTCCTCCTACTCGATTGTTTCTTATTCCTTATGCATCAACTTATGTTAGTTCAAATAATGGAAAAACCCTAATAACTCCAAAAATTGGACTAGATATTAAATATGGACTAAATGATGCTTTTACATTAGACGCAATATTAATTCCAGATTTTGGACAGGTAAAGTATGATAATGTTGTTTTAAATCTTGGCCCATTTGAACAACAATTTAATGAAAATAGACCTTTTTTTACTGAAGGAACAGATTTATTTAACAAAGGAAGCTTATTATACTCTAGAAGAATTGGCTCATTACCAAACTTTGAACCAGAATTAGCCTCTAACGAAATTATAGAAGATTCTCCAACTTCAACAAATCTATATAATGCTGTAAAAATTTCTGGTAGAAATAATGATGGTTTAGGTATTGGTTTTTTAAATGCAATTACTGTAAATACTTATGCTAATGTTAGAAATACAGACAATAACTCAATAAGAGATGTCTTAATATCACCTTTAACCAATTATAATGTTACTGTTTTTGATCAACGTTTTAATCAAAACTCATCGGTGACTTTTATTAATACAAATGTAACAAGAGATGGTGATTTTAGAGATGCAAATGTTTCAGGTTTACTTTTTGATTTAAATACTAAAGCAAACACTTATAATTTAGCAGGAAAAGTTACAATGAGTAGTGTTTATGATTTAAAAAACACTAGCGGAATAAGTTCGTCGATTTATTTAGCCGAAACTGCTGGAAAAATCAGATATAGTTTAGGTGCAGATTATATTTCAAAAGATTATGACAATAATGATTTAGGTATTAACTTTTTGACTAATTATTATGACATTTTTTCAAATGCTAGTTATCGTATTTTAAACCCAACAAAATATTTTAATTCATTTAGAGTGAACTTGAATAGCTATTTAGAATTTAACAACACTTCTAATTATATTCAAGATAATAATTTTAATATTAATATAAATTCAAGCACAAAAAAGAATCATTATTTCGGATTTGGAATTAGCACTAGACCTATTGAAAGCTATGATTATTATGAAGCAAGAGTAAGTGACCGCTATTTAATACTTCCTGAATATTATAGTAGTTTCTTTAATATTTCAACTAATTATAATAATAAATTTGCAATCGATGTTAATGCAGAATATTCAAAAGTAAATGAGAAAGGTAGAGAAAACTATAGTTTAAGTGTAAGTCCAAGATATAGATTTAGCGATAAACTTTCTCTAATTTATGCCATAAGTCCATACATCCAAAAAAACAATATTGGTTGGGTTGATTTTTTAAGTGATTCTGATGAAATTATTTTAGCAAGAAGAAATAGAAACACACTTAACAACACATTAACTGGTAAATATTCTATTAACAGTCAAATGAATTTTAGTTTATCCGTTCGCCATTATTGGTCATTTGCAGAAAATAATTCGTTTTACACCTTACAAGAGAATGGTAGATTACTTGAAAACTTAGCATATAATGCAAATAAAAACTCAAATTTTAATACATGGAATTTAGATTTATCTTATTCTTGGTGGTTTGCTCCAGGTAGTCAAGCAACAGTTTTATATCGAAATAACGCTTCAGATTTTAATAGAAATATTAATAAGAGTTATGGTAGCAATTTAAACAATGTTTTTTCAGACAATTTGAATCATACACTTTCTGTTAGCATTCGTTATTTTATTGATTATAATCAAGCTAAAAATTGGTTGTAATTTAATACCTTTGGAATTGTTAATTGAAAACAAAACCAATGTATAAAAAAGTAATCTTAATGATATTAGATGGCTGGGGGAAATCTCCTGACCCTAAAGTATCTGCAATTGACAATGCCAACACTCCTTTTATAGATAGTTTATATACTAAATATCCAAATGCTCAATTAAGAACTGACGGATTAAATGTGGGTTTGCCAGAAGGTCAAATGGGAAATTCTGAAGTAGGCCACATGAATCTTGGAGCAGGAAGAATTGTCTATCAAGATTTAGCTAAAATCAACTTAGCTGTTGCTAATAAAACCATGAATCAAGAAAAACCGCTAATGGATGCTTTTGATTATGCCAAGAAAAACAATAAAGCTGTTCATTTTTTAGGATTAGTTTCAGATGGTGGAGTTCATAGCCACACTTCTCATTTAAGAAGTTTGATTGATGTTGCACAAACAGAAGGTGTTCAAAATATGTTTGTTCATGCTTTTACTGATGGTCGTGATGTTGATCCAAAATCAGGTGTAAATTACATTACAGATTTAAATAAGTATTTACAAAATACCAATGCAAAATTAGCTTCTGTAATAGGTCGTTATTATGCAATGGACAGAGACAAACGTTGGGAAAGAGTCAAATTAGCCTATGATTTATTAGTAAACGGAATTGGTACAAAAACTTCTAATGCAGTTGAAAGCATCAGACAAAGTTATGCTAATGATGTTACTGATGAATTCATTCAACCCTTAATTGTTGTTGATTCTAATAGCAATCCTCTTTCTGTAATTAAAGAAGATGATGTTATTATTTTCTTCAATTTCAGAACTGACAGAGGTCGTGAGTTAACCGAAGCGTTATCACAAAAAGATTTTCATGAGCAAAACATGCATAAGTTGAAATTGTATTATGTTACGATGACAAATTATGATGACACTTATTCAAACGTTCATGTTGTTTATGATAAAGATAACATTACAGAAACTCTAGGTGAAGTATTAGAAAAAGCCAACAAAAAACAAATTAGAATTGCTGAAACTGAGAAATATCCTCACGTTACATTTTTCTTTTCTGGTGGTCGTGAAGAACCATTTATTGGTGAAAGTAGAATCTTAAAGAACTCTCCAAAAGTAGCTACTTATGATTTACAACCAGAAATGAGTGCCTTTGAATTAAAAGATGCATTAGTTCCGGAACTTAAAAAAGGTGATGTTGATTTTGTATGTTTAAATTTCGCGAATGGTGATATGGTTGGTCATACTGGAGTTATGGAAGCAGCAATTAAAGCCTGTGAAGCTGTTGATATTTGTGTAAAAGAAGTAGTTGAAACTGCTTTAGAAAACAATTACACCACAATAATTATAGCGGATCACGGAAATTGTGAAACCATGATTAATCCAGATGGAAGTCCAAATACGGCTCACACAACTAATCCAGTTCCAATTATTTTGGTGGATAAAGAATTAAAAAATATTAACAATGGTGTTTTAGGTGATTTAGCTCCAACAATTTTGGAATTAATGGGAATAAAAAAACCTGAAGCCATGACATGTAAATCTTTATTATAATGAAAAAAACAATTTTACTCCTACTACCTTTTATATTTTTGAATTGTAGCCCAACAGGAAAAATCATAACAACTAACAGCGAAAAAATGCTAATAGGAAAAGCCACAAAATCTGATTTAGAAAAAGCTCCTTTTGATGCTTGGTACACTTCTGGTTATAATGAATACAAGCCAAATGAAGAAGTTACAAATCAATTAAAAGACAAAGTAACCAATATTACCGTAACTATTTTTATGGGAACTTGGTGTGAAGACAGTCATGATCAAGTACCAGATTTCTATAAAGTTTTAGAAGCTTGTCAATTTAAAGAAAGAGGAATTACTTTAATTGCAATGGATAGAAACAAAACTACTCCAGATACTTATGAAAATGGATTAAACATTACAAACGTTCCAACTTTTATTTTTTATGAAAAAGGAGTTGAAATCAACAGAATTGTTGAATCTCCAATAAAAAGCTTAGAAGAAGATATGTTAGAGATTTTAACTGGATCTTCATATAAACCCAACTATTTCAATTAATTACTATTTTATTTATTAAAAATTATCCTGATTTATTCAGGATTTTTTTTTGAACAATTCTTAACCAAAAGTTAAACTTTTAATTATTGATAGTATTACTATTATATTTGCATCAACAAACTACCGTAATTGTTTGCTGATTATTTTACTTAATGTAATAAGTAAAAAATAAACTCTTAAAAAATATAGATATGAAAAATTGCATAAATCACTTAACATTTGCTTTACTACTTGTAATTACTAATATTTCAGTAGCTCAAACAAAAACCAGTAAAGATTCTATTGTAGAAAAAAATATTGAAAATGCCATATTACATCCAGATGAAGTTATTCGTTTAGATTTGAGTAATCAAACCATAAATTTTGATAAAATTGATTTATCTCAATTTAAAAATCTTGAATATTTAAGTTTAGAAAATGAGCACTTAAAAGAACTTCCAAAAGGAATAAGTTCATTAAAAAAGTTAAAAACGCTTAACCTGAGTGGTAATGATTTCATGAATTTACCTTCAGATTTTGGAAATTTAGATTCTTTAGAAGAATTATTTCTAAATGACGAAAAGAATTTCAAATTTAATGAAAACATTAAAACCCTTTCTAAGCTTCCAAACCTTAGAACACTTCACCTAGAAAACGATAAATTAAAAAAATTGCCATCAGAAATAAAATTACTTCAAAATTTAAGGTCATTATACCTAAATAATAATAACTTTAAAAAAATTCCTTTAGATGTTCAAGGATTACAAAATTTGCAATATTTAGATTTAAAAGATAATTTTATAAATCAAGAAGATATTGATATTTTAAAATTAAATTTCGGGTTTCAAATAAATCTTTAACTGATTGAAAAAATGCATAACTTATTTAATAATTTTAAGATTACCATAAATGACAAACTTTATGTAAAAGACCCTGAAACATCTGATTTAGGAAAAAAAATACTTCAAAATAGCATAATACTAATTGATGAGATTGGTTTTGAGTCGTTTACATTTAAAAAATTAGGTGAAAAAATTCAATCTAATGAAAGTTCTATTTACAGATATTTTGAAAACAAACATAAACTTTTAATATATTTATCTTCATGGTATTGGTCTTGGGTAGAATATAATTTAGTGTTTGGCACCAATAACATGTCTAGTCCAATAGAAAAGTTATCTGTAGCCATAAAAATAGTCACTCAAAATATTATTGACGATAAAAACACACTTCATATAGATGAATCTATATTAAATAGAATTATCATTTCAGAATTTACAAAAACGCTTTTAACCAAAGAAGTTGATGAAGAAAACAAAGAAGGTTTCTTTTTAACATACAAAAGAGTTATCCATAGATTAATAGAAATGATAGAATCTGCAAATCCCAATTATCCCTATGCAAAGAGTTTAGCTTCATCCATTATTGAAGGTTCTTTACATCAAAACTATTTAAAAGAACATTTTAAAACAATAACAAGTCTATCAGAAAACGATTGCTTATCTGATTTTTACATTCATATGGTTAAAAAAGTAATATCATGACCCCAATTCAGAGATTTAAAAACTTAATCGCAATTGACAAAAAAGACATTTATCAATTACTAATATATGCCGTTTTAGCAGGTTTAATTAGTTTATCTATTCCATTAGGAATTCAAGCTATTATAAACTTTATACAAGCTGGTCAAGTTAGTACATCATGGATTGTGTTAGTAATTATTGTAGTTGTTGGAGTTGCTTTTGTTGGTATTCTAAAAATAATGCAATTCAGAATTACAGAAAACTTACAACAAAAAATATTTGTTCGTTCCTCGTTTGAATTTGCTTATCGTTTTCCTAAAATTAAATTCAACCAATTATATAATTATTCTCCACCAGAATTAGCTAATAGATTTTTTGATACATTAACAGTACAAAAAGGGTTTTCAAAATTAATATTAGAAGTATCAACTTCCGCACTACAAATAATTTTTGGTATTTTGTTATTATCATTATACCATCCTTTTTTTATCTTTTTTGGAATAATATTATTGGGATTACTTTATTTAATTTTCAAAATAAACTTTGATGCTGGTTTAAAATCTAGCTTAAAAGAGTCAAAATACAAATACAAAGTTGCGCATTGGTTGCAAGAAATAGCTAGAAACCATTTAAGTTTTAAAAACGAAAAACTATTTGATTTCTCATTACAAAAAAATGACACTTTAGTCAACGAGTATTTAAAACATCGCGAAAGTCATTTTAACGTATTAAGAAAACAATTTATTCAGTTAACAGGTTTTAAAGTTCTAATTACTGCTGGTTTATTAATTATTGGTGGAATTTTAGTTTTAAAACAACAAATGAATATTGGTCAGTTCGTTGCAGCAGAAATTATCATTATTACTATAATAACAGCTGTTGAAAAACTTTTTTATGGATTAGAATTATTTTATGATGTGACTACTTCATTAGAAAAATTGGGTTCTGTAGTTGATTTAGAATTGGAAAAAGAAAAAAATGAGGTTACTTATTTCATTCAAGATGAAGAGATTTCGCTAGAAACAGAACAATTAACATTTCAATTTCCTGATGCTGATTTACCGGTAATTAAAGACATAAGTCTAACAATAAATCCAAAGGATAGAATTCTAATTCAAGGAGAAAATGGTTCTGGAAAAACTACTTTATTGCGTTTATTAGCCAGACTTATTGAACCATCAACGGGAACAATTTTCATAAACAATACCAATTATAAAAAATTCGCAATTGATGAATATCGCTCAAAAATTGGTGTAATAACTATAAACGATAGTTTGTTTGAAGGTACTATTAAAGAAAATATTACGTGTAACAATCCTTTAATTACAATGAAAGAGGTTACCGAAGTTTTAGATAAATTAAATCTAACAACACTAATAAAATCTTTACCAAAAGGCTTAGATACTGAACTACATTCAGAAGGTAAGCAAATAAATTCTTCAACTGTTCAAAAAATACTTTTAGCCAGAAGCATTATTTTAAAACCTAAAATTCTTTTCCTAGAAGAGCCAACAGATAAATTAGACAAAGAAACTGCTAAAGAAATAATTGATATGCTTACTGACAAAAGTAATCCTTGGACATTAGTTGTTGTTGCAAAAGACAACCATTGGAAAACAAAAAGCAATAAAATATTCAATTTAGAAAAAGGATCCTTAAAACCTGTTAAATAAAAAACGATGCTAAACATTACCAATAATAGAATCGATCAATGGGTTGAAATGAAAAAATACAAATCAGCCAAGATTTTTGAAGAAAACAAAAACTACTTAACTATAAAACAAATCATTTGGGTTTTAACAATATTACTGTTGATATTCTTATTTTTACCTTGGACTCAAAATGTTTCAGGATCAGGAACAGTAACAACTTTAAAACCAAATCAAAGACCACAAACAATTCACTCAACCATTGCAGGAAGAATTGAAAAATGGTACGTAAACGAAGGTGATTTTGTAAAAAAAGGAGATACTATTTTATTTATATCTGAAATTAAGGAAGATTATCTTGATCCAAATTTAGTTGAAAATACCGGACGACAAGTTGATGCTAAAGAAAGTTCGGTTACTTCTTATGCTTCAAAAGTACGAGCATTGGAAAGCCAAATAGGAGCAATCGGAAACGAAAGAGCCTTAAAATATAAACAAGCACAAAATAAATTAAAGCAATCCTATTTAAAAGTACAAAGCGATAGTATTGATTATGAAGCTGCAAAAACGCAATTAACCGTCTCAAAAACACAATATAATCGTGCTATAAACTTAAACAAAGAAGGTTTAAAACCATTAACTGATGTTGAAGAAAAAAGAGTTAAGCTGCAAGAATCTGAAGCAAAAATCATAACTCAAGAAAACAAATACATAACAGCACAAAATGAAGTTTTAAATGCTAGAATGGAATTAAACAGAATTCTAGCAGAATATTCAGAAAAAACAGCCAAAGCACAAAGTGATAAACAAACGGCTTTAAGTTCACAATTTGACACAGAAGCTCAAGTAAACAAACTTAAAAATCAATATACAAATTACCAAATCAGAAATGGAATGTATTACATACTGGCACCACAAAATGGTTATGTCAACAGAGCATTGCAGTCTGGATTAGGTGAAACTATTAAAGAAGGAACCCCAATTGTAAGCATAATGCCTTCAGATTTTGATATTGCCGTTGAAACTTTTATTTCTCCAGTAGATTTTCCATTAATCAATAAAGGAGAAAAAGTAAGAGTTTGGTTTGACGGTTGGCCATCAATAGTATTTAGTGGTTGGCCTGGAGCATCTTACGGAACTTTTGGTGGAGAAATAGTAGCAAAAGAAAGATTCATAAGCGAAAACGGAAAGTACAGAGTATTAATTGCACCGGATTCAAGCGAAAAAAAATGGCCTAAAGAATTAAGTATTGGTGCCGGAACACAAACCATAGCTTTATTAGAAGATGTGCCAATCTGGTTTGAGATATGGAGAACTTTAAACGGATTTCCACCCAATTATTATCAACCAGAAAATGGTAAAAACGATAAAGCTAAAAAATAGAAACAGCTGGCTTGGGCTTTATCTAGTTATGTAATTCCTGCTTTTCGCTCTACAAGGTAGTTGCTACAATCAGGGTTAGAAAGAGAAAGGTTATTGATTATTTATAAAGTTTTTTAAATTTTCAGAAAAAGACAACATACAAAATGAACAAAGCAATTTATATACTATTCCTTTTAGTAACTTCGGTTTTATTCTCACAAGAAAAGAACTTAAAAGAATTTACTTTCAATGAATATTTGGGTTATGTAAAAAAATACCATCCCTTAGTAAAGCAAGCTAATTTAAAACTTAGTGAAGCTCAAGCAATTTTAATGCAAGCTCGTGGTGCTTTTGATCCAAAATTAGAGGCAGAATACAACGAAAAGCAATTCAAAGACCAAAACTATTATTCTATTTTTAATGGTAGTTTTAAAATTCCAACTTGGTACGGAATTGAAGTAAAAGCAGCTTTTGACAATAACGAAGGTATTTATGTAAATCCAGATATGACTTTGCCAAATAGTGGTTTAACTTCATTAGGAATTACTGTACCTATTGGTCAAGGATTATTCATCAATCAAAGAATGGCTGATGTTAGAAATGCTAAATTACAGCAACAATTAAATGAAGCCGAAAGAAATTTAGAAGCTATTGAAGTACTTCACAAAGCATCAATGGCTTATTTTGAATGGAAAAAAAACTTTAACGAAGTTAAATTATATCAAGATTATTTAAAAAACGCAAATGTTCGTTATAAAGGTGTTTTAAAACTAATTGAACAAGGAGACAAACCCGCAATTGACAGCACAGAAGCTGGAATAACAGTAGATTTAAGAAGATTAAATTTAGAAAATTCGAATCTAAAATTACAAAAATCAAGGTTAGAATTATCAAATTATTTGTGGCTAGAAAACAATGTACCTATAGAATTAGACGAAGCTCTTTTTCCTGAAAATGAACTGCAAAAAACAATAAAATCTACTCTTGAAACTAATAATTTATTGGATTTTGACATTAACACTCATCCAAAAATAAATGCATTAAGTACTAAAATTAATATGCTAAAAACTGAACAACAGTTAAGTGCAAATATGCTTTTACCAAAAATAGATTTAAGTTATAATTATCTTTCAGAACCAAGTGCTTTTGATAATTATCGCTTTCAGGATTATAAAGTTGGAGTGAATTTTGCATTTCCCATTTTCTTAAGAAAAGAAAGAGCAAAATTAAAGTTGGCCAAACTAAAAGTGCAAGACACAGAATATTCATTAGCTTCAGAAAGAGTAAATCTTAAAAACAAAATAGAAGCCCAACAATTTGAAATTGCATCATTAGAAAGACAAATAAACATAAACAACAGGTTGGTTCAAAACTTCAACACAATGCTTTTTGGTGAAGAACGCTTATTTACTTTAGGGGAAAGTTCGTTGTTTTTAATCAATTCTCGTGAGAATAGTTTAGTAACATCACAAATAAATGCATTAAAATTAGAAAATGAATTTTATAACGCAACTGTCGATTTATATAGAACAATTGCAAATCCTAACTTGTAAGCAAACTAATTAAAAGCACTTCGACAAGCTTAGTGTGACAATGAAGTATGAATTAATTATAAGGAAATATGAAAATAATATTTCTAAATTTACGAAATGACAATTCAAAACTTAGATACCAGTCTGAACTTGTCGAAGACATTTTTAAGCAAAAAAAATCCCGAAACACATCGGGATTTTTCTTTGTTGTTTAAAAGAAATATTAAAAACGACCTCCACCTCTATTGTTGTCTCTGTCGTTATAACCACCTCTTCCACCACCACCAGTGTTTCCACCACGGTTATTGTTAAAGCTTCTTCTTTCTCCTTCTGGTTTTGGCTCTGATTTGTTAACTACGATAGTTCTTCCATCAATTGAACCTCCATTTAACTCATCAATTGCTTTTTGAGCTTCTTCATCACTTGGCATCTCTACGAAACCAAATCCTTTACTTCTACCTGTGAATTTATCAGAAATGATTTTTACTGAATCAACAGCACCATACTCTTCAAAATAACCTCTTAAATCTGCTTCCTCAATACTGAATGGAAGACTTCCTACGAAAATGTTCATCTAAAAATTGTTTTATTGGCACAAAGATAATCTTTTATTTAATACAAAATTTATTTATTCTATTTATTTTCAAAGAATTAGATAAATAAACATCTGATTATAAGGCAACAAATTGAATTACAAACAATTTACCATATCAAAATACTCTCTTTCAATTCGTTCTTGATGCGTTGGATGAGCAATTCTTACCAATTCTTTTATTCTTTGTTTTAACGATTTTCCATATAAATCTGCAATACCGTTTTCTGTAATGATAAATTGAACATGCGAACGAGTTGTAACAACTCCTGCTCCTTGTTTTAAAAACGGAACAATTCTACTTTCTCCTCTTTTTGTAATTGACGGCAAAGCAATAATAGCTTTTCCACCTTCACTTAATGATGCACCACGGATAAAATCCATTTGTCCACCAACACCAGAATACATTCTACTACCAATTGAATCTGCACAAACCTGACCCGTTAAATCAACTTCAATTGCAGAATTAATTGCTACCATATTATGATTCTTTCTAATTCTTGCTGTATCATTTACAATTGAAGACTCTTTCATTTCTATAAACGGATTATCGTCTACAAAATCATATAATCTTTTAGAACCCATTAAAAAAGTGGCCAATGCTCTTCCTCTAAAAGAACCTTTATAATTACAATTAATTACGTCTTTCTCAATTAAATCTATAACTCCATCAGAAAACATTTCTGTATGCAGTCCTAAATCTTTATGGTTAGTTAATTTACTTAATGCAGCATTTGGAATAGAACCAATTCCCATTTGAAGCGTACTTTTATTTTCTATTAAAGACGCCACATAAGTTCCTATTTTTTCTTCTTCTGCTGAAAAAGGAACAACATCATGAGCATAAATTGGAACATTGACATCAACTAGAAAATCAATTTCTGATTCATGTAAAATTCCGTCTCCAAAAGTTCTTGGCATTTGTGGATTTACTTGTGCAATAACTATTCTAGCATTTTCTATGGCTGCAACTGTAGCTTCTACTGAAACTCCAAGCGAACAATAACCATGTCTATCTGGTGGAGAAACATGAATAAAAGCCACGTCTAATGGCAATACATTTTTTCTAAATAATCTTGGCAATTCGCTTAAAAAAACGGGTGTATATGTACCGTTTCCAGCTTTTAATGTGTGACGAACATTAGCTCCTAAGAAAAATGAGTTTACATGAAAACTTTCTGCTAATTCTGGATTTGCATAACGTGCTTCTCCTTCTATGTGTAAATGGCAAATTTCTACGTTTCTTAATTCTGATGCTCTTTCTGTTAATGCGTTTGCTAATATTGTTGGTGCAGCTGCTGCTGCTTGTAAATAAACTCTATCTCCTGATTTTACTACTTTTACAGCTTCTGCTGCAGTTACATACTTACTCATACCTTTTAATTTTAATGCAAAGATACCTTTGAAAACTTTCTAAAAATATGACATTTCTCATCTTTAACGAATTGTTATTAAATGTTTATTGCCATAGCCCAGATGGGAACGACATCCTTTTTTGTTTCGTTCTTAAAACGAGGCAAAAAAGATATAGTGGACAGCTGGAAATAGCTTCTAAAAAAGAAAATTATTAGTTAAAAATTGTACAGTTGAAATTGATATTGTCATTGATATTGCAATTGTTAAGAAAATTGTACTTTTGCGTTTCTGAAATAGTCATGAATCACATAATTAATCATGAATTTATATTTCCTCATGACATTCAACATGACCTTTAAAAACAATAAACAGCTACATATTAAAATTAGAATATGATTATTATAAAAACTCTTGAAGAAATTGAAATAATGCGTGAAAGTGCATTAATCGTTTCGAAAACGCTTGGTATGATTGCAAAGGAAATCAAACCAGGAGTAACGACTTTATATTTAGATAGACTAGCCGAAGAATTTATTCGTTCTCATGGTGCTGAACCTGCTTTTTTAGGCATGTATGGTTTTCCGAATTCATTATGCATGAGTCCAAATACACAAGTCGTACATGGAATTCCTAATGACACACCTTTAGTTGAAGGTGATATTATTTCAGTAGATTGTGGTGCTTTAAAAAACGGCTTTTATGGTGATCATGCTTATACTTTTGAAGTTGGTGAAGTAGATGAGGAAACAAAAAAACTTTTAAGAATTACAAAAGAATCTTTGTATGAAGGTGTGAGAGCTACAAAAGTTGGTAATCGTGTTGAAGATATAGGAAATGCTGTTCAGACTTATTGTGAAGCACATGGCTATGGAGTAGTTCGCGAATTGTGTGGTCATGGTTTGGGAAGAAAAATGCACGAAGATCCTGAAGTTGCTAACTATGGAAAACGTGGTCGTGGTAAAAAATTAGTCAACGGAATGGTTATTGCCATTGAACCTATGATTAACATGGGTACAAGAAACATAAAACAACACAAAGACGGTTGGACAATTACAACTGCTGACAATAAACCAAGTGCGCATTTTGAGCATGATGTTGCTATTGTTGATGGAAAACCTGAATTGCTTTCTACTTTTGCTTATGTTTATGAAGCTTTGGGAATTGTGAGTAATGAGGAAGATGGATTGCGTCAGAAGGCTTTTGTTTTGTAGGGTTATTCCACAGAGCTACACAAAGAAAGCACAGAGATTCGCAAAGTATTTTTAGTTATAGCTTGTTAGAGTTTCATACAGATTAATTTTAGATAGGTAAAGATGGATATTAACAATTTATCATATAAGATTATTGGACTTGCTATTGAAGTTCATAAAGAATTAGGCCCTGGTTTGTTGGAATCTGCCTATCAAGAATGTCTTTATTACGAAATTAAAAATGCTGGTTTTTATGTTGAAAAAGAAAAATCACTACCAATCATTTATAAAGATATAAAAATAGATCATGGTTATAGAATTGATTTATTAATTGAAAATAAATTAGTTTTGGAATTAAAAACGGTAGAAAAATATACAGATATTCATTTTGCACAAGTACTAACTTATCTAAAACTCGGAAATTATCCTTTAGGATTACTAATAAATTTTGACTCCAAAATTTTAAAAACCAACATAAAACGATTTATAAACGAACCTCTGTGAAACTCTGCGTTTCCTTTGCGAATCTCTGTGTAACAAACCATGAAAAAAATATTCAAATTCATTCTTAACACCATTCCAAGACCTATCTTAATTCGATTGAGTATTGTGGTTCGTCCTGTTTTAGCTTTTTTACTAAAAGGAACTAAATTTACTGATCCTATTGACGGAAAAAGTTTTAAAATGTTTTTGCCTTATGGCTATGGAAAGCAACGAAATAATGTTTTATCACCAAGTACACTTTCGTTAGAAAGACATCGTTTGTTGTGGTTGTATTTACAGAATGAAACTAACTTTTTTACTTCTGAAACAAAATTAAAAGTCTTGCATTTTGCACCTGAACAAGAGTTTTATAAGCGTTTTAAAAAACAAGCAAACATAGAATACACTACGACTGATTTACTTTCACCTTTAGCGGATGTAAAAGCTGATATTTGTAATTTACCTTTTGAAGATAATCAGTATGATATTGTTTTATGCAATCATGTTTTGGAACATATTCCTGATGACACAAAAGCTATGCAAGAATTGTATCGTGTTTTAAAGCCTGGTGGAATGGGAATTTTTCAGATTCCTCAAGATTTATCTCGTGATGTTACTTTTTCAGATGATTCAATTACGGATCAAAAAGAACGTGCTAAAATCTTTGGACAATATGATCACGTTAGAGTTTATGGAAAAGATTATTTTGACAAATTAAGAAGTATTGGCTTTAAGGTTGAAGAAGTTGATTATACGAATACTATTTCACCTGAGTTAGTAGAGAAATATTGTTTAGCAAAAGGAGAAATTATTCCGGTTTGTTTTAAATAATTTATCTTTCTGTCAATCTGAACTTGATCCAGATTCTAAATCATAGATGCTGATATGAATTCAGCATGACAAAAAAACAAGATTAATCTATTGAACTAAACTTTTAAAATTTTCTGTTTTAAACTGCTTTACTTCATTATTTTCATCTCTATAAATCAAAAGTACGTGTAAATCAGGATGGTTTTTTGCGAATTCCATTCCTTGTTTAACATCCAAAACCATAAAAGCCGTTGCATAACCATCAGCCATTTTACATGTTGGTGCTAAAACAGTTGCGCTTAAAACATTCCCTTTTTGAGGTTTTCCTGTTTTTGGATTTATGGTGTGAACAAATTTTTCACCTGTAATAGAGTCTGTAACAACTTTTCTATAATTACCCGAAGTTGCCATTCCAAGATTTTCAATTTTAATTTTGGCAATTAAAGTTCTTTCTTCTGTACTTTGTAAAGGATCATCAATTCCGATTATCCAGTTTTTATCATCAATTGTATTTTTTCCAAAACCTACTAATTCACCACCAATTTCTACGATTCCATTTTCAATTCCTTTAGCTTTAAGAAAATCGGCAACAACATCCACAGAATAACCTTGTGCAATTGCGTTGAAATCGAAATAGGTTTCTTTATGAAGTTTAGAAATGGTTTTATTTGTGTTTAATTTCACTTTATTAAATCCAACGAAATTCAACAAACTATCTATTTGTGCTTGATTTAAATCTTTTCTTTGATGACTTGGTCCAAAACCATAAGCGTTCACTAAAACCCCAATAGTTGGATCAAAAAGTCCATTTGTTTCCTTAAATATTTGATTTGAAGCGTTGAAAGTTTCTATAAAAAAATCATTCACAATTACTGTTGAATCACCTGAATTTATTTTAGAAATTTCAGAATCATCACGATAAGTGGAAAGAGACATATCAAAAGCTAATAATAAAGAGTCAATTTGTATTTTCGTCACTACTTCTTCATTAGCAATATATTTTATACTATAAGTGCTTCCTTGAGCTTCTCCTTGTATAATTTGAAATGCAGGTTCACTTTTCTTGCAAGAAGAAAACGCAATTATCAAAAAAACAAAACTAAATAATTTCTTTATATCCATTATAATTGATGATGTAATCTGATGATGTATAAATTGGTTGATCAAAATCTTCTGCATTTGCTATTCCGACGCCAGCAAATAAAACCTTAGCATTTTTCTTTTTGGCGTGACTTAAAAATGTTTCAATAAATAAAACATTAGGTTCGTCTGGGTTTATTGGATATGGAACAGCTTGAACCATTACAAAATGTAAGGTGTTTTGCGTATCAACACAAACAAATTGAGGATGTTTTTTAAGTTGACTGTTAATAGCTATGAATTCGAACCCTTTTTTTTCAAGGTCTTTACCAACATGATTCATGGCAATTTGGTGTAATTCTTGTTCTGAGAGCTCTTCCATAGGGCAAAGATAACAAAATAGGGAACGTAAAATTTAGAACAATTCATAAAATAAAAAAAACCGACTCATTTCTGAATCGGTTTTGTGTTTTTAGATTATCCTCCAAAGTCATCAAATCTAATATTATCTGGATCTAAACCAAAGTCTTCACCCATTTTTTGAACCGCATTGTTCATCATTGGTGGTCCACAGAAATACAATTCAATATCTTCTGGCTCTTCATGTTTAGATAAATAATTATCAATTACTACATTGTGAATGAAACCAACGAATCCGTCTCCTTCACCTTCTGTAGATTCTTTAATTTTCCAATTATCTTCTGGTTGTGGTTCAGAAAGTGCTAAATAGAATTTAAAGTTAGGAAAATCTTTCTCTAAAGCTCTAAAGTGATCTGTATAGAACAACTCTCTTTTAGAACGTCCACCATACCAATAAGTCACTTTTCTTCCAGTTTTAATTGTACGGAAAAGGTGATATAAGTGAGAACGCATTGGAGCCATTCCAGCACCACCACCAACGTATAACATTTCTGCTTCAGATTCATTGATGAAAAATTCACCATAAGGACCAGAAACTGTAACAGGATCACCTGCTTTTCTTGAGAAAATATATGATGATGCAATTCCTGGGTTAACTTTTGCCCATCCGTTAATGTTTCTATCCCATGGTGGAGTAGCTACACGAACGTTTAGCATAATTTTTCTACCTTCAGCAGGATAAGAAGCCATTGAGTAAGCTCTTTCTACTAATTCAGTATTTTTCATTACTAATGGCCATAAATTAAATTTATCCCATTCAGCTTTAAATTTTTCTGGTTCACCTGGATGTTCTTCTGGGTGAGCCGTGATGTCAATGTCAGCAAATTTAATTTCACATTCAGGAATTTCAATTTGAATATATCCACCTGCTTCGTAATGCATATCATCTGGTAATTCAACTACGAATTCTTTAATGAAAGATGCAACGTTATAGTTTGAATATACTTTAGCTTCGAATTTCTTAATTCCAAATACTTCTTCTGGAACTTCGATAACCATGTTGTTTTTTACCTTAACCTGACATCCTAATCTCCATCCTTCTGCTAATTCTTTTCTTGAAAAGTGAGGTGTTTCAGTAGGCAATGCTTCACCACCACCTTCTGTAACAATACATTTACATTGAACACAAGTTCCACCACCACCACAAGCAGATGGTAAGAAAATTTTAGAACCACTAAGTGTAGAAAGTAATGTGTTACCTGAATTAACTTCAATTTCACTTTCACCGTTAATTTTTATTTTTACTGGACCAGAAGAAACTAATTTAGATTTTGCAAACAAAATTATTCCTACTAATGCCAATAATAATACTAAAAACGCTATTACTGTTGTACTGATTAAACCAATTGTACTTACTTCTAGAGCTACCATTATTCTTGTACTTTTTGAGTTAATGAATCTTTAACCGTTTCTATAGTTGTTGAATCAATTACTGTTTCTTCCACTACAACAGTTTCAGATGGCGTAACTACTTCTACAACTTCTTTCTTTACAGGCTCATCTCCACCAGTTAACATACCTCCAAAAGACATGAAACCAATAGCCATTAATCCTGTTAATATAAATGTCATTCCTAAACCTCTAAAAGCTTCAGGCACATTTGAATATCTAATTTTCTCTCTAATTGCACCAATTGCTACAATTGCTAAGAACCATCCAATTCCAGAACCTACACCATAAACAGTTGCTTCTGTAATATTGTTAAATTCTTTTTGCTGCATAAATAAAGACCCTCCTAAAATGGCACAGTTTACTGCAATAAGTGGTAAAAATATACCTAAAGATGTGTAAAGTGAAGGGGCAAATTTTTCAACTATCATTTCTACTAATTGTACCATTGTAGCAATAGTAGCAATAAATAAAATGAATGTTAAGAAACTTAAATCATAATCTGCATATTCTTCTCCTAACCAAATTAAAGCACCTGGTTGAAGTATATATTGATCTAATAAGTAGTTTAAAGGCACTGTAACAAACATTACGAAAATTACTGCTGCACCAAGTCCAACTGCTGTTGATACTTTTTTAGAAACCGCTAAGTACGAACACATTCCAAGGAACGTTGCGAATACCATATTATCAATAAAAATTGACTTTAAAAATAATTGAATTAATTCCATTTCTTAGTTTGTTTCTATTAGACTTTTATTTCTTGAACGTTGAAAACCAATGATTAATCCTAATGTGATTAAGGCCATTGGAGCCAACAACATAAAACCGTTATTTTCATATCCTGTAGCATAAAGTCCTGTTTTTTCAACAGCATCTCCTAAAACAGGGAAACCAAATAATTTTCCAGAACCTAGCAACTCTCTAAAGAAACCTACTACTACAAGTATTAAAGCATATCCTGAAGCATTACCAATACCATCTAAAAATGATTTCCAAGGTGTGTTTGCTAAAGCAAAAGCTTCAAAACGTCCCATGATAATACAGTTTGTGATGATCAATCCAACGAATACTGATAATTTCTTAGCTAAATCAGGAACGTATGCTTTTAATGTTAAATCTACAATAATTACTAAAGCAGCAACTACTACCAGTTGAGCAATAATTCGAATTGCAGAAGGTATAATATTTCTCATTAAAGAGATAACAACGTTACCAACTCCTAATACAAATATTACAGAAAGCCCCATAATTAATGAAGCTTTTAGTTCAGCTGTAATTGCTAATGCAGAACAAATTCCTAATACTTGAACAGTAACTGGATTGTTATCTGTTAAAGGATCTTTTAATAAAGCCATGTTTTTCTTTGAAAACAATGGTTCGCTTTGTGTTTTATTTTCTGCCATTTTTATTTTTTTAATGTTGAAAAATAAGGTAAATAAGAACGGATTCCAGAGTTAATCATTGCTCCTACTCCATTACCTGTAATTGTTGCACCTGATATTGCATCCACTTGATTGTCTGTTTTATCCGTGTTATTTGGGTCACCATTTGATTTAGAAATTTCAATACCTTTAAAATCTCCTGAAGCATTGTAAAGACTTTCACCTTTAAAATCATCCGTAAAGAAAGTTTCTGTAATATTTGCACCTAAACCTGGAGTTTCACCTTTATGATCAAAATAAACACCATTAATAGTTTTCAAATCATCATTAATTGCAATATAACCCCAAATCGCATCCCATAAACCATTACCTCTTACTGGTAAGATGTAAACAGTTTTACCATCTTTTTCTGCAATGAATAATGGTAATTTTTGAGTCTTACCATTTTTTGCATTATCTAATTCTTTTTTAACATCAATTAAATAAGCTTTATCATCATCAGAAACTTTATCTCCTTCAATAACTTTTTGCGATTTAATGTATTTTGTAAACATTTCTGTTGCATTAGATCTATTTACATCATCTTCAGTAAAACCAATTGATTTTAAAATATCTATTTGTGCTTTTACTTGATCATTTTTAATTCTATCAGCTTTTGTGAAATTAGCAAAAAACGCTAATAAAGCTCCTACTACTATTACTAATACAATTGAAAATATAATAGTATATCCGTTTGAATCTGTACGTTTTGACATAATTATGTAGTTTTTACTTTTAAACGTTTCATTCTTCTCTTTATGTTTGCCTGAACTACATAATGGTCAATTGTTGGTGCAAAAACATTCATTAATAGAATTGCCATCATTACACCTTCTGGATAAGCAGGGTTGAAAACACGTATTAATATACTAATGAATCCAATTAAGAAACCATATATAATTTTACCTGTAGCTGTTTGCGAAGCTGATACTGGATCAGTTGCCATAAAGACAATACCAAATGCGATACCTCCTACTAATAAATGTTGCCAGAATGGAAAAGCCATTAAACTATAGAATTTACTTCCTTCTAAAATTACTCCTGAATCTACTAAACCATTAAATATTAATCCCATTGCGATTGCTCCTACTACAGAAGAAATCATAATTCTTGCACTTCCTATTCCTGTAAAGATTAAGAAAGCTGCACCTAATAATATCATTAATGTAGAAGTTTCTCCGACAGAACCTGGAATAAATCCAAAGAACATATCTTGAGCTGAATGCAATAGCGGTTTATTTGCAGCAAGAGTTCCTAATATAGTCTCTCCCGAAATTGCATCTGTACCAGCAGCATTTTTTACTCCATCAACAGCTCCATGAACCCAAACTTTATCTCCTGACATCCAAGCTGCCCAGTTGAAGAATAAGAAAGCACGAATAGTTAAAGCTGGATTTAATACATTCATTCCTGTTCCACCAAATAATTCTTTACCAATGATAACACCAAAGATAACAGCTACTGCTAACATCCATAAAGGTAAATCAATCGGCATAATTAATGGAACAAGCATTCCTGTAACTAAGTATCCTTCTTCGACTTCATGTTTTTTAACGGTTGCGAATATAAATTCAACTCCTAAACCAACCCCATAAGAAACGATAAGCATTGGAAGAATTTTTGAGGCTCCAAGCAATAAATTATCTAAATTCCAGAAATTAGTTGATAAAAAAGCCATTCCATCATTTGGAAAACCGTTTATCTGACCATAATGCTGAAAACCAGCATTGAACATACCAAAAATTAATGCAGGAATCAATGACATGATTACTGTATTCATTACACGTTTTAAATCAGCTGCATCTCTAACGTGTGCTCCTGAATGTGTAGTGATATTTGGTAAATATAGAAAAGTGTGCAAAGCATTGAACGATTGTTCCATCTTTGTACCTTTATACTTCTCTTTTAAATTATGTAAATTTTGTTTTAATCCCATTTTCGTTTTTCTTTATTTTGAAATTAACCCACCTCATTAATCATCATATCCAATCCAGCACGGATTATTTTTTGATGATCTTGTTTTGAAACGTCAACATATTCTGTTAAAGCAAAATCTTCTGGAGCTACTTCATAAATTCCTAAAGCTTCCATTTGATCAATATCTCTAACTAAAATAGATTTTAATAATTCCATTGGATAAATGTCTAAAGGAAATACTTTTTCATATTTTCCAGTAAGTACAAATCCTCTGTGTTCTCCGTTTGTATTTGTATTTAAATCGTATTTTTTATTTGGCGTTAAGAATGAAAACATTCCAGCTCTATAAATACTAAATTTATTAGGCCTTGGTAAATTCCAACCAAAGAAATCATAATCATCACCTTCTGGAATTACAGTAACTTGAGAATGATAAAATCCTAATGATTGTTCTTTAGATTTTTTATCTCCAGTTAAAACGTTTCCACTGATGATTCTATAGTTTCCATCTTTTAAGTTAGAAGCAACAACATCTGACATTTGAGCACCAGCAATTACATTTACGTAAGAAGGTTTATCAAATCCAGTTCCTGTTAAAGCAACTGTTCTTTGAAGATTTAATTTTCCTGTTGAGAATAGTTCTCCAATTACAGCAACATCTTCTATTTGAATAGTCCAAACTTTTTCCCCTTTATTGATTGGATCAATAGTAGCAATTTGAGTTGAAACCAATCCAATTGGATGAACTCCTTCTCCTTTATGAAGAATAATCGCATCAGTTTCTGGCATAAAAGCAGCATTCGACTTTGTAGTTACATGAACTTTTCCGGTAGTTAATTTTGCTAAAACCTCGAAACCAGCTTTTAAAAATTCTTTTTTACCTTCTAAAGTAAAATTCAAATCACCAGCTAATGGTGCAGAATTGATTCCAGATACAAAAATTGCTTTTGGAGTATCGGCAGAATTAGCAATCACATCATAAGGACGCTGATTGATAAATGGCCAACAACCTGAAGCCAACAAGTGTTCTTTTACTTCTTGAGACGATAAATCTTTTGGGTTTTTTTTGCTATGCTCTATGTGAATATCCTGAAAATCTGCCGTGATAAGAATTTGTAATATAACTCTTTTATCACCACGAGTAATCTCTTGGATAGTTCCACTTACGGGAGAAACAAATTTTACTGACTCATCATTTTTTGAGTAGAAAATTACTTCCCCAGCTTTTACTTTTGCTCCTTCTTTAACAACCATTTTTGGTGTCATTCCGTGAAAATCAGAAGGATTAATAGCATAGACTTTCGATCGGGAAACAACAGAAAGTGTATTTTCTGCCTCACCCTTCAATTTAAGGTCTAAACCTTTTTTAATTCGAATGTCTTTTGACATGTGTATTGAAGATATGGTTAGTACTATTTTATAAAACGTGCAAATTTAATCATTTACCAATATGCTTACCAAATATTTAACCATGTGATTTTGTTATTTAAAACAGTTCTAAATAATTGTTTTTTAGGATTCAAGCATAATTATTGTAAAGTTATTTTTAGATTTACTAAATTTACATTTCCCTATACATTATTTTATGAAAAAATTATTTATTCTTTTATTGACTATACTCGGCTTTGCAAAGGTTTTTTCACAATCATTAACCGAACAAGAAGTTACTCCACCTTACAACATTAAAGCTGTTTCGTTTCATCAAAGAGATTCGGTCGCAACTCCTTTTTTTAGATTGGGAGATAGCTTTGAACTACAATTTGATGATCTTTTTGGAAATGAAGCAGATTACTACTACACAATTACACAATATAGTTACGATTGGAAACCAACTAACTTAGCTAAAGTAGAATATTTACAAGGAATGGACAATCAACGAATAATAACATATGAAAATTCATTCAATACTTTACAACTATACTCACATTATGTTCAAACATTTCCAAATCGTTTTAACAGAATAACAAAAAGCGGAAATTACATGGTTAAAATATTTAATGATGATAAAGAAATTGTTTTTTCAAGAAAATTCATCATTTATGAAGATATTGTTGCAGTACCAGCAGTTGTAAGAAAATCAAGAAACATTCAGACTATTCAAGAAAAACAAAACTTGGACTTTACCATAAACCTAGGCGAAACAACCTATCAAAACCCAAAGCAAAATATAAAAGTCAGTATTTTTCAAAATGCTCGTTTTGATACTGCAAAAAATAATATCGCTCCACAATACACCATTGGAAACGAATTAGTCTATAGGTATAATGAAGAAACGCAATTTTGGGGCGGAAATGAATTCTGGAATTTTGAAAACAGCACCATTAGAGCGACGAGCAACTCTGTTTTAAAATACACTGCTGGAGACATTTACAACACTCATCTATATGCAAATCACGAAAGAAAAAACAAGATTTACACTTATTACCCAGATATAAATGGAAGGTTTTTGGTCTATAATAGAGGCGCAGAAAACTCATCTATACAAGCTGATTATACTTGGGTTTATTTCACATTAGATGCCGCAACTACTTTTACTAACAACAGTATCTATATTGGTGGTATGTTTAATAACTATGCCAAAACTGATGAATATAAAATGGCCTACAACAAAGAAAGTGGTTTCTATGAAAAAGCTGTTTTAATCAAACAAGGATTTGTAAATTTCGAATACACCTTAACAGATAAAAAAGGAAATGTTGATAGTGAAAACGCTATAGATGGAAACTTTTATCAAACCGAAAACCAATACAACATCGTTGTTTATTATAGAGGAAACAATGATAGATACGATAGAGTAATAGGAAACGGAATGACTACTTCTAAAGTTATTAAAAACTAATGTCCAAAAGAAAATCAAGACAGTTTAGAGGTTCAAAATGTTTAAATTGCGAGACTGCATTAGACATTAGCGAAAAATATTGCCATCAATGTGGACAATTAAACTCAACCAAAAAATTAACGATTGGAGATTTTTTTGAAGAATTTCTATCCAACTTTTATGCTTATGATTCTCGCTTAAGAAACTCTATTGTTTCAATTTTCACAAAACCAGGAGTTTTAGCAAGGGAATTTAACGAAGGAAAGCGTCAGAAATACGCCAATCCTTTTCGTTTGTTTTTGAGCGTTTCCATTGTTTTATTTTTAACAATGAGTATTGAAGAACCTGACATTAATTTAAATCCTAATTTAGAAAAGGAAATTGAAAATGAAAAACAAATAAACAATATTAAAGACAGCTTAGATGTGTCTGTATTTGGAAAAAGCAAAAATAAGGACATTGCTTCATTAAAAACAGAAAAACTACACAAAGACTCTATCTACAATAAAACACAACTAGACAATAGTATTTATATTTTTCAAAGAACCATTTCTTCATATAGAAATTTTCACATAAAATACCCAGAAAAAACTACAGAAGTAAGTTTAATAGAATTAGGCTATAAAAATGATTATTTGAATAGACTAGTATTCAACAAAGCAATCACCTTCAAATCTAATGAAATCACAGATGAACTTTTTAGCTATTTCTTTCAAAAATTTCCGATATTATTATTTGTAACATTACCATTTTTAACCATAATGTTTTGGTTGATGTTTTTTTCGAAATCAAGAAATTACACAGAAAACTTAGTGTTTTCATATACTTTTTTTACATTTATGTTTGTAAGTTTCATACTTTTCAATCTATTAGAATATTTTTTTATTGATTATTCTAACTACATTATTTTTCCTACATTGTTAATTATTTTTCCAATTTATTTTTACAAATCTTTAAGAAATTTTTACCAAAAAAGCCGTTGGATAACTATTTTAAAATTCGTACTTTTGAACATATTATTTATACCTTTTGCAATATTGAGCATGTTTTTAATACTGTTTTTAGGTGTCTTATTCTTTTAACCTATGGTAACACAAATAACAAGAGGCATTAAAATTTCAGTTTTGACTAGTTTTGAAGGTACATACTTCAAGAACTACAAAATTCATTTTGCTTTTTCTTATGAGATTACTATTGAAAACCAAAGCAAAGATTCTGTGCAACTAAACACACGTCATTGGGAAATTTACGATTCTTTAAGTCAAACAGAAATTGTTGATGGCGAAGGTGTTGTTGGAAAAAAACCCGTCCTAAAACCCGGAGAATCTCACGTTTATTCTTCAGGATGTTTATTAGCTTCACCTATTGGAGCTATGAAAGGTCATTTTAATATGATAAATTTCACCTCAACAAGAAGTTTCAAAGTTGAAATTCCAACTTTTAAATTAAGTGCAACTTTTGCCTTAAATTAATTTGTATCTTTTCTAACATACTTTTTAAAAAATCATTCGTATTTTTGCATACAAATAATAATTTTTCAGAAATCAATCGTCTGAAAATCTAATATCTAAATAAAATTATCATGCCAAAAGGATTCTTTCATGTCCCAAAAGCGGTTAACGAACCCGTAAAATCTTACGCTCCAAATTCTCCAGAAAAAGCAGCCGTTTTAGCAGCTTATAAGAAAATGTGGAACGAAAATATAGATGTTCCTATGTACATAGGTTCAGAAGAAATTCGCACAAATAACACAAAAACAATGTCTGCTCCTCACGACCATCAACATATCGTAGGAACATATCATTTAGCTGAAAAATCTCATGTAGATAAAGCTATTACAGCTGCATTAGAAGCAAGAAAAGAATGGTCTCAAATGCCTTGGGAACACAGAGCTGCAATCTTTTTAAAAGCTGCTGAATTAATTGCTGGTCCATATAGAGCTAGAATTAATGCTGCAACAATGATTGCACAATCAAAAAATATTTTTCAAGCAGAAATTGATGCTTCATGTGAGTTAATTGACTTTTTACGTTACAACGTAGAATTCATGACTCAAATTTATAACGACCAACCAACGTCAAATTCTGATGTTTGGAATAAAGTTGAATATCGTCCTTTAGAAGGATTTGTTTATGCAATTACTCCATTTAACTTTACGGCTATTGCTGCAAATTTACCTGCTAGTGCTGCATTAATGGGAAATACTGTTGTTTGGAAACCTAGTGATAGTCAAGTTTTTTCTGCAAAAATCATTATTGATATTTTCAAAGAAGCTGGAGTTCCTGATGGAGTTATCAATGTAGTTTTTGGAGATCCAGTGATGATTTCTGATACAATTTTTGATCATCCAGATTTTGCTGGAGTTCATTACACAGGTTCAACGTATGTTTTTAAAGAAATTTTCAAGAAAATTGGAAACAATATTCATACTTACAAAACATATCCAAGAATTGTTGGAGAAACTGGTGGAAAAGATTTCATCGTTGCACATGCATCAGCAAATCCAAAACAAGTGGCAACAGGAATAGTTCGTGGTGCATTTGAATTTCAAGGACAAAAATGTTCAGCAGCTTCAAGAGCTTACATTCCTCAAAGTATGTGGCCTGCAGTTAAAGAGCAATTAGTAACAGATGTAAATTCTATGAAAATGGGTTCTCCAGAAGATTTTGGAAACTTCATTACAGCAGTTATTCATGAAGGTTCATTTGACAAGTTAGCTAGTTTTATTGACCAAGCTAAAAAAGATAGTGATGCTGAAATTTTAGTAGGTGGAAATTACGATAAATCTAAAGGTTATTTTATTGAGCCAACAGTTATTGTAACAACAAACCCAAAGTATGCTACAATGGAAACAGAACTTTTTGGACCCGTAATTACAATTTATGTTTATGAAGATGCAAAATGGTCAGAGACATTAAAATTAGTGGATGAAACTTCAGAATATGCTTTAACTGGAGCAATTTTTAGTAGAGATAGATACGCAACTGTTGAAGCAACAAATGCTTTAGAAAATGCTGCTGGAAACTTCTATATCAACGACAAACCAACAGGAGCTGTTGTAGGAATGCAACCATTTGGTGGAGCAAGAGCTTCAGGAACAAATGACAAAGCAGGTTCTATGCAAAACTTATTGCGTTGGGTTTCACCAAGAACCATTAAAGAAACTTTCGTTACACCAGAAGATTATAGATATCCTTTCTTAGGAGAAAAATAAATACAAAAAAGGGATTCAAAATTGAATCCCTTTTTTTATGCTTTAAACTTTAAAGGCAAATGCACCACTTTTTTAGTTTCAAAAAAATCTTCACTAAAATAATCTGATAAATTATATTCTGTTGCTTTTGGAAAATCTTTTAATTCTTCCGTTAAATCACCACCTTTTAAATATAGAATTCCGTTTTTAAGTTCGTGTTTACTTTGTTTTTTGATTTTATCTTTAATCCAACTTACAAAATCAGGCATATTTGTAACTGCTCTACTTACGATAAAGTCAAAATCTCCTTTTACGTTTTCAGCACGCATTTGTTCAGCTTTTACATTTTTTAAATCTAAAGCGTTTGCTACTTCATTAACCACTTTTATTTTTTTAGCAATAACATCAATCAAATAAAAACGCGTTTCTGGAAATAGAATCGCTAATGGAATTCCAGGAAAACCACCACCAGTTCCAACATCTAAAATATATGTTCCTTTTTCAAACTGCTGAATTTTAGCTATTCCAAGAGAATGTAAAATATGTCTTGTATAAAGTTCGTCTATATCTTTTCTTGAAATTACATTGATTTTTGAATTCCAATCTTCATATAAAGCTTGTAATTTTTCAAATTGTTCAATTTGAACAGGAGTTAAATTGGGAAATTGCTTTAAAATTTCTTGCATAAAGTTAATTTTTTACAAAAATAGTCATTTTAATGAATAAAAAATGATGAATATCATATTTGAAAAAATTATAATAATTATCTTTGACACTTAATTAAATATTTATGAATTCGAATTCACCAACTTTTTCAAACAACGATTCAATGAAGTTCTTTCGTACTCTAAACAAGAGAGTTAACGAATACTTCAAAGAAAACAAAATACAAAAAACAGGAAACTGGAAACTGCATTTAAAAACTGTAGTGATGTTTGCAATATTTTTAACACCTTATTTCTTTCTTTTGGCAATGAATATGCCTTTTTGGGTTTATTTACTTCTTAACGTAGTTATAGGAATAGGAATGGCTGGCGTTGGAATGAACGTAATGCACGATGGAAATCACGGTTCGTACTCATCAAAGGGCTGGCTAAACAAAATTATGGGTGGAAGCATCTATATTTTAGCCGGTAATGTGTACAACTGGCAAGTACAGCACAACGTTTTACATCACACCTATACTAATATTCATGGTCATGATGAAGATTTAGATGCCGGAAGAGTAATGCGTTTTACAAAACAAGCAGACTGGAAATACTTTCATAAATTTCAACATCTTTATTCCGTTTTCTTATACGGTCTTTTGACTTTCAATTGGGCAATCACTACAGATTTTCTTCAAATGAAACGTTTTTTAAAAAGAAAATTATCTTATGGAGAATTCGTAAAACCTTCAATAAGATGGACAACCTTGGTTATTACTAAGGTAATTTATTTCTCTATCTGGTTAGTAATTCCAATGGTAATTGGAATTGTTTGGTGGAAAGTTTTATTAGGATTCGTTGTAATGCATTATACAGCAGGAGTTATCTTAAGTGTAGTTTTCCAATTGGCACACGTGGTTGAAGACACCATTACTCCTTCTCCAAGTGAAGATGGTACTATGGAAAACACTTGGGCTATTCACCAATTGTTTACAACAGCTAACTTTGCTCCAAAAAACTGGTTAGTAAATTATTATACTGGTGGATTGAATCATCAAGTAGAGCATCATTTATTCCCACACATCAGTCATATTCATTATGATAAAATCGGTAAAATTGTAAAAGAAACAGCTTTAGAATACAATTTGCCTTATTATGAATTTAAAACCATGAGAGGAGCTCTTTATTCGCATTTTAAACATTTAAAAGAATTAGGACAAAAACCTCAATTAGTATAAACATCTGGACGCGATTAATTTCGCGTCTCTTTATTTAACATCATCAATACCATGAACAATCCACTTTCAGACAGAATTAACAAATTATCGACATCTCAAACTTTAGCTATGGCTGCTTTAGCTAGAGAACTAAAATCACAAGGGAAAGACATCATCAGTTTAAGTTTAGGTGAGCCTGATTTTAACACTCCTGATTTCATTAAAGAAGCTGCAAAAAAAGCAATTGACGAAAATTACTCAACGTATTCTCCAGTTGATGGGTATATGGATTTAAAAGAAGCCATTTGTAGAAAATTCAAAAGAGATAACGATTTAGATTATAAGCCTTCAAACGTTGTAGTTTCCACTGGTGCAAAACAAGCTTTGTACAACATTGCTCAAGTCATGCTTAATGATGGTGATGAAGTTATTTTACCAGCTCCTTATTGGGTTTCTTATTACGAAATCGTAAAAATGGCTGGAGGAATTCCTGTTGAAGTTCCAACAACTATTGAAAGTGATTTTAAAATCACACCAGAACAACTAGAAAAAGCAATTACACCAAAAACAAAAATGATTTGGTATAGTTCTCCTTGTAATCCAAGTGGTTCTGTTTTTAATCGTGAAGAATTAACTGCTTTATCAGAAGTAATTCTAAACCAAAAACAAGAAATTTATGTAGTTTCTGATGAAATTTACGAACACATCAACTTTTCAGGAACATTTTGTAGTATAGCTTCAATTCCAGGTATGTTTGAAAGAACTATTACCGTAAACGGAGTTGCAAAAGCTTTCGCGATGACAGGTTGGAGAATCGGTTATATTGGAGCTTCTGAAATTATAGCAAAAGCTTGTACAAAAATGCAAGGACAAGTTACTTCTGGAGCAAATTCAATTGCACAAAGAGCTACAATTGCAGCTGTTGATGCTGATCCAAAAGTATTAAATGAAATGGTTTCAGCCTTTAAAAGCAGAAGAGACTTAGTAGTTGGATTAATTAAAGAAATTCCAGGATTAAAAATCAATTCACCTGAAGGAGCATTTTATGTATTCCCAGATGTATCTGACTATTTTGGAAAAATCCTTAGAGGAACAGAAATTAAAGACGCTAACGATTTTGCAATGTATTTACTTTCTGAAGCTAATGTTGCAACAGTAACAGGTGAAGCTTTTGGAAATCCAAACTGCATTAGATTCTCCTACGCAACAAGCGAAGAGTTATTATCTGAAGCAATGCGAAGAATTAAAGAAGTATTAGCATAAAATAGGTTAAAAGGTATGAGGTTAAAAGGTTATAAGTAATGCCTTTTAACCTCATAACCTTTTAAACCAATAAACAAAACAATGAAAATATTATTATTAGGATCAGGTGAACTAGGAAAAGAATTTGTAATTGCAGCACAACGAATCGGTCAAACGGTTATTGCAGTTGACAGTTATGAAAATGCACCTGCAATGCAAGTCGCACATAGTTTTGAAGTCATAAACATGCTTGATGGTGCAGAATTAGACAGAATCGTAACTAAACACCAACCTGATTTTATTGTCCCTGAAATTGAAGCTATTCGAACAGAACGTTTTTATGATTATGAAAAACGAGGAATCACAGTTGTTCCTTCTGCAAAAGCTGCAAATTTCACTATGAATAGAAAAGCAATTCGTGATTTAGCAGCTAAAGATTTAGGTTTAAAAACAGCAAATTATCGCTATGCAACAACTGCAGATGAATTACAAAAAGCCGTTCAAGAAGTTGGAATGCCTTGTGTAGTAAAACCATTAATGAGTTCGTCTGGAAAAGGTCAATCTACTATAAAAACTAATGAAGATATAACAAAAGCATGGAATTATGCTGTTGAAGGTTCTCGTGGTGATGTTGTAGAAGTTATTGTGGAAGCATTTGTGAATTTTCATTCTGAAATTACTTTATTAACAGTTACCCAAAACAACAACCCAACTCTTTTCTGTGCACCAATTGGCCACAGACAAGAACGAGGTGACTATATGGAAAGTTGGCAACCTGCAAGAGTTTCTGACAAAGATTTATTTGAAGCACAAGACATGGCCGAAAAAGTTACAGAAGCACTTGGTGGCGCTGGCCTTTTTGGTGTAGAATTTTTTTTAACAGACGAAGGAGTTTATTTTTCTGAGTTATCTCCAAGGCCACATGATACTGGAATGGTTACTTTAGCCAATACTCAAAATTTTAATGAATTTGAATTACATCTTCGTGCGATTTTAAGTTTACCAATTGCAGAAATTACTCTAGAAAAAAATGGAGCAAGTGCTGTAATTTTAGCTTCTGAAAACTCTAACAATCCAACATTTACTGGTGTTGAAAAAGTGGCTTGTTTACCAAAAACAGATTTTAGATTATTTGGCAAACCAACTTCAAGACCTTACAGAAGAATGGGAGTTGTTTTAACTCACGATTCATTAGAAACTCCAATTGAAAAAATTATTGAAAGAGCAAAAATAACAGCTAAATTAGTAACCGTAAATCCATAAAAAATGAAAAAAACAGTCTTACTATTAATCTTCTTTTCAACTTTAAGCATTTTTGCTCAAGAGAAAAAAATAACGATTGAAAAACAAATTGTAGAAACTTCTTGTGGTCAATGTCAATTTGAAATGACAGACAAAAAAGGATGCGATTTAGCCATTAGAGTGGATGGAAAAGCATATTTTGTAGAAGGAACATCGATTGATGATCATGGTGATGCACACGCACATGATGGCTTTTGTCAAGCAGTTAGAAAAGCAGAGGTTTCTGGAGAAATAGTTAATGAAAAATTTAAAGTGACACATTTTGCACTGTTACCAAAAGAAGAAAAGCCTAAAAAATAATGACTTTACTACTTCAAAATATAGAAAAAATAATTTCGCTTTCTGAAAAGGAAAAGGAACTAATTTTATCTAAAATTGAAGTCAGAAATTACAAAGCTAAAGCAGTCTTACTTAATGCTGGAGAAATTTGCAAACATTCCTATTTTGTGAATTCTGGAATTTTAAGAAGTTTCAATATTAACGACAATATTGTTGAGCATGTTTTACACTTTGCTTGTGAAGGTTGGTGGATTGGAGATATGTATAGTTTACTTTCTCAAAAACCGGGAAATTTATTCATTGAAGTTAATGAAGATGCTGAAATCGTTTTACTTTCAAAAGAAAACCAAGAAGAATTATATTTAAAAATTCCAAAATTAGAACGCTTTTTTAGAATTCTAACTGAAAACTCATTAGTAGCTCATCAAGAACGATTAATGGATAATTTAAGTCTATCTGCAGAAGAACGTTTTGAAAAATTTTGTTCAAAATATCCAACGCTAATTCAACGTGTACCTCAAAAACAAATTGCTTCATACATAGGAGTTACACCAGAATTTTTTAGTAAAATGAAAGCTAAAATGCTGAAAAAGTAATTTCTTAATCTAGGTTAAGTGCTCTTCCTTTGTTCCTAACGTAAATTTGTATCATAATAATTACTAAATTTATATCCTTATGAAAAATACAGTTTTACATAAAGCAAAAACAAGAGGAAATGCAAACCACGGTTGGTTAAATGCTTTTCATAGTTTCAGTTTTGGAAGTTGGTACAACCCAGAAAGAGTTCAATTTGGAACTTTGAGAGTTTTGAATGATGACACAATTGCAGCAGGAATGGGTTTTGGGACTCATCCTCATGACAATATGGAAATTATCACTATTCCGTTAGAAGGTGATTTGGCACATAAAGACAGTATGGGAAATACTGAAGTGATAAAAACTGGTGATGTTCAAGTAATGAGTGCCGGAACAGGAATTCAACATTCTGAGTTTAATCCAAATCCAGATTTACAAACTAAATTATTTCAAATATGGTTGTTTCCAAAAACTCGTGATGTTACACCACGTTACCAACAAATTACTTTAGATAAATCGTTAGAAAAAAATAATTTCGCTCAAATATTGTCACCTAATGAAAATGATGAAGGTGTTTGGATTCATCAAGATGCTTGGTTTTATTTAAGCGATTTTGACGAATATTTTTCAAAAAAACTTACGCTTAAAAAAGAAGGAAACGGATTTTACATCATGAATATTGAAGGAGAAATCGAAGTAAATGGTGAAAAACTAGAACAAAGAGATGCACTTGGCGTTTGGGAAACTTCAGCATTAGAAATAAAAGCATATACAAAAGCAAAATTTTTAGTAATGGAAATTCCGATGGAAGTTTAAAAAAGTGCTCAGTGTTCAGTTAGTAGTGTTCAGTCACAGTTTAAATCAAATAAAAAATGGAAGTACAATTAAATATAAACGATAAAAATGGTTTTTTCTATATTGAAGAAAATGGAAAAACAGAAGCTAAAATGACTTTTGTGTTTGCTGGTGAAGATAAAATCATAATTGACCACACAGAAGTAAATGAAGGGAATAATGGAAAAGGTTATGGCAAAATGATGGTTGAAAAATCAGTTGAATATGCTAGAGAAAAAAACATCAAAATAATTCCTCTTTGTCCTTTTGCAAAAAAAGTGATAGAAAAAACACCTGAATTTCAAGATATTTTATAACTTAAATTTATTAACCATGAGCACAAAAGACATTACAAAAGAATATACAAACGGTGAAGTTACTGTTGTATGGCAATCTGGAAAGTGTACGCATTCTGGAAATTGTGTAAGAAATAATCCTGATGTTTTTCAACCCAAAGAAAAACCTTGGATTAAAATTGACAGATAAAATCATGGAAACTGTAAATAAATGTCCTTCTGGAGCTCTTTCATACTATAAAAACAAAAAAAATGACTAAAAAAATAATAGCCTTTGGTGGTTCATCAAGTAAAAATTCAATTAATAAAAAACTAGCAACTTATTCCTCAAGTTTATTTAAAAATGCTACTGTCGAAATTTTAGATCTAAATGATTTTGAAATGCCTGTTTTTTCAGTTGACAAAGAAGAAAATGGTTTTCCAAAAGAAGCTCAAAACTTCCTTAATAAAATTGAAGAAGCAGATTTACTAGTTGTTTCATTAGCCGAACACAATGGCGCTTATTCAGCTGCATTTAAAAACATTTTAGATTGGACTTCTAGAATAAATGGAAAAGTTTTTCAAGGAAAAAGAATGTTATTAATGGCAACTTCTCCAGGTGCTCGTGGTGGACAATCGGTTTTAGAAATTGCGAAAGATAGATTTCCAAGACATGATGCTACTTTAGTAGGCACATTTTCTTTGCCAAGTTTTCATGATAATTTTGATAATAAAAACGGAATTAATAATTCTGATTTAAAAAATGAGTTAATGGAAATTGTAAATTCAATTGATTTATAATAAAAATGTTATTTTTGCAACAAAATAATCGTTCAGCATTGATGAGATGCTGAAATAAATTCAGCATAAAATGAAAGCATACATATTTCCAGGTCAAGGTGCTCAATTCTCAGGAATGGGAAAAGACTTATATGAAACCTCAGCATTAGCCAAAGATTTATTTGAAAAAGCAAACGAAATTTTAGGTTTCAGAATCACAGACATAATGTTTGAAGGAACTGCTGAAGAATTAAAAGAAACGAAAGTAACACAACCAGCTGTTTTTTTACATTCAGTAATTTTAGCAAAAACTTTAGGAGCTGATTTTAAACCCGAAATGGTTGCAGGTCACTCATTAGGTGAATTTTCTGCATTAGTTGCCAATGGAACATTATCTTTTGAAGATGGGTTAAAATTAGTTTCAAAACGTGCATTAGCTATGCAAAAAGCTTGTGAAATTAAACCTTCAACAATGGCTGCTGTTTTAAATTTGGACGATAAAATTGTAGAAGATATTTGTGCTTCAATTGATGGAATTGTTGTGGCTGCAAACTATAACTGTCCAGGACAATTAGTAATTTCTGGAGAATACAAAGCGGTAGAAGAAGCTTGCGAAAAAATGAAAGAAGCTGGAGCAAAAAGAGCATTGATTTTACCTGTTGGTGGAGCATTTCACTCACCAATGATGGAACCAGCAAGAGAAGAATTGGCAGCTGCAATTGAAGCAACTACTTTCTCCACTCCTATTTGTCCGGTTTATCAAAACGTAACAGCAAGTGCTGTTTCTAATGCTGAAGAGATTAAGAAAAACTTAATTATTCAATTAACTGCTCCAGTTAGATGGACACAATCTGTACAACAAATGATTGCTGATGGAGCAACTAGCTTTACAGAAGTTGGCCCAGGAAAAGTTTTAGTTGGATTGGTTGGAAAAATTAATAAAGACGCTGAAACGCATTCTGCATAATTAATTTTTTCTAAAGAAATGATTAAATTCATTATCTTTGAAAGTCAAATTGATTGATTATGAAAAATTTATTTTTTTATTTAGTACTGTTTTTTACTGCTATTACTAATGCCCAAACAGTTGCTGAGCTAGACCTTACTTTTAACAATAACAGTGCTTTATCCGGAAATGGAGAAGGCCCTATAAAATATGGTTTTGTTACTGCTGCTGCTCTACAAACAGACGGTAAAACAATTGTTGCAGGTAGTTTTACATCTTATAATGGAACTCCGTGTAATGGATTAATAAGATTAAACGTTGATGGATCACAAGACAATAGCTTTGTTATTAGCACTCTTAGTAACAGTAATATAAAATCAATAAATATACAACCAGATGGGAAAATAATTATTGCCGGAAGTTTTCAATACTTAAATGGTAATAGTGGAGCTAATTATAGTGATATTGCAAGACTAAATACAGACGGCTCAACTGATTTAACTTTTAATTCTACCATAGTAAATACAGTTGGTGGCGTTAGTGGTTCAATTATCAACTCATCTATAATTCTGCCTAATGGAAAAATTATTATTTGTGGCAATTTCACTACATATAATAATATAAATGCATACAGAATTGCAAGATTAAATACTGATGGAACTCTTGATACAAGTTTTAACATTAGTGGTTTAGGTGCTCAATATGGTATTACAAACTATAATAGTGAAACTGATATAAAAAGTCTAAAGTTACAACCAGATGGGAAAATAATAGTTATAGGTAACTTTACGGCTTTTAATAGTACTGTTAGAAATCATATTGCAAGATTAAATAGTGACGGGACTATTGATTTAAGTTTTAATTCTGAAATAGGGTTAAGTTTTCAATCTAATGAATATATTAAAGCTAATTCAATTTCTATACAACCTGATAACAAAATCATTGTTGGAGGTCAGTTTATAACCTACAATAATTCTCCTGCAAAAGGACTTGTTAGAATTAATAGTGATGGTTCAATTGACAATACATTTAATGTTGGAAATGGTTTCATTTTACAAGGAAATTTAGTAACTGGAAACACATACATATATCCTGGAGAAGTGATTAAAACTGAAATCCAACCTGATGGTAAAATTATTGTAGGTGGTGATTTTATTAAAATTGATCAAACATTAATAAGAAATTTAGCAAGATTAAATACTGATGGCTCATTAGATCTAACATTTAACAATTTTAGTGGACCTTCAAATATATTTTTTCCGCCCTCTAGTGGTAACATTACAGGAAAAATTTCAACTTTATTTTTAGATAATCAAAATATTTTTATTGGAGGAAGTTTTGATTTCTACAATTACACACACATTGGTTCATTTACAAAATTAAATAGCAATGGAACAGTTGATTTTGATTTTAATAAAAACAATGGCCCAAATCATACTGTAAAATGTACAAAAATTCAGTCTGACGGAAAAATAATTATTGGAGGGATTTTTACAAGATATAACGGTGCAGATACGAAAGCAATCGTTAGAGTAAATGAAGATGGAAGCATAGACCAAAGCTTTAACATCGGAAGCGGTGCAGTAGCAAACACTAATATTCAAGCACGTAATTTTAGTTATATTAATTCAATCATTATTCAATCGGATAATAAAATTATTGCTGCAGGTCATTTCGACTTTTTTAATAATACTGCAAAAAGTTCAATTGTAAGGTTAAATGCGGATGGTTCTGTAGACAATACTTTCAATCCTATTTTACCATTATATACAAACTCAATTAATAAAATAATTCTACAATCTGATGGAAAAATAATTGTAAAAAGTAACAATACATTATTTCGTTTAAATTCAGATGGTTCAAACGACAATTCATTTAATCATATAACAATTAATAGTAGCTATAGCAATCAAAATTCAGTTATTTTAAAAAATGACGGTAAAATTATTTATACTGATGGAAATAGTATAAAAAGATTAAATGCTAACGGGTCTATTGATACAACTTTTAATATTGTAAGTGTTTGTTGCGTGTTTTCCATAGAGGTTAATTCTGATGATAAATTAATTATCGCAGGAGATTTTAGCAGTGTAAATAATGTATCTGTTTACAAAATTGCAAGACTAAATCCAAACGGAACACTTGATGTAACATTTTATCCAAACGGTTTTTATTGCGACAAGATTCTAACCACAAAAATTTTAAGTAATGGAAAGATTTTATTGGGGTGTTATGGCAATAGCTCACAAACTATACAATCATTAATATTATTAAATAGCAATGGAAGTTTCGATTCAAATTTTAATATAGGAACTGGTTTTGCTTTCGCATCCATTGATGCTGAACATTCTATTTATGACATAAACATACAAGATGACAATAAAATTTTAGTTGGTGGATCATTTACAGCTTATAATGGAGTAAATCAAAATAGAATTTTAAGATTAAACAATTCAGGCAGCTTAACTAATGATTTATTCAATTCTTCAAATGAAATCTCTTTATTTCCAAATCCAACAAATCATTTATTAAACATTGATGTTCCTGATAATTTTGAAATTAAATCTATAAATATTATCAATCAAATTGGCCAAACTGTTATTAACCAAAATGAAAACTATAAAACTATTGATGTTTCTACTTTAAGTAATGGTATCTATTTCATAAAAATAAATGGTGAAAATGGAACTATTACAAAGCAATTTATTAAAAATTAATAAAGACGCTGAAACTCATTCTGCATAAGCTTTAACTAAATAAAATACAAAAGCCTTTCAGTTTCTAATTGAAAGGCTTTTTTTAGAATATAGGTTTTTCTGAATTACCAAATACATCAGTTGAATTAGAACAATCTAAATATACGTTGCAATTTGGCATTCTATCTTTTAACACATAAGCTTTTTTAAGAATGTTTTCTTCTGTGTCATCATCATTTGAATCCAAAAAAATTTCTTTAAGACTTTGATTGTTCAAATCTTCACATAAATCGCTTAAAGCTATCTGTGTTCTAGTAATGTTTAAACTTTCTAAAGATTCCATTTTATTGAAATACGGAATACTTTCTTTAGTTATTTGATCATGTTTTCGTAAATGAAGCTTTCTCAAATTCTTGAAATTCATCATGTGTTTTACACCTTCGTCTGTAACGTAAGATTCTTTTAGATATATTTCATGAACAATATCAACACGTAAACTTATAAAATAAAAATAGTCATCGGTTTGTTCGTCTCCATAGCCATAGCCACCAATGTTATTCCATTCTTTTGGTATACTTTCTGATTTTTCGATTCGAAAATGCTTTAGCCAGAATTTTTTTTCTTCTTTTTGGAGGCTCATTATTAATTTGAATAAATCTTACACAATAACTTCATATTAAATGTACCACAAATTATTACATTTTAAAATATATTATCCAAAATAACTTAAAAAATCATCCTATATTTTTAGTTATCTTTGTTGAAAGAATGCTTTTATTTATGAATTTAGATTTACGTACTGTAAACGTTACACGTTATATCACTCCTCTTCGAGAAGGTGGCTCGTTACCTGCATTAGCTGAAGCTGATGATGATTTTAAATATGTTTTAAAATTTCGAGGAGCAGGTCACGGTGTAAAAGCACTTATCGCTGAATTTTTAGGTGGACAAATTGCTAAATATTTGGAATTACCCGTTCCAGAATTAGTATTTGCTAATTTGGATGAAGCCTTTGGAAGAACAGAAGCTGATGAAGAAATTCAAGATTTATTGAAATTTAGTCAAGGTTTAAACTTAGGATTACATTTCTTATCTGGAGCCTTAACTTATGATGCAGCGGCAAATGATTGTGAGGCTACTTTAGCTTCAAAAATAGTATGGTTAGATGCTTTTATCATAAATGTTGACAGAACTTTTAAAAACACCAATTTATTAATTTGGAAAAAAGAACTTTGGCTAATTGATCATGGTGCTGCATTTTATTTTCATCATTCTTGGACCAATTGGGAAGCAACTGCAAAAACACCTTTTGCTTTAATTAAAGATCACGTTTTACTACCTAAGGCATCAAAATTAGATGAAGTTCATACTGAATTTACTTCAAAATTAAATGATTCAATATTAAAAGAAATTGTAAATCAAATTCCTGAAGATTGGTTGCATTGGGAAGATCAAAATATTTCACCAAACGAAATTAGGGAGATTTATTTTCAATTTTTATCTATACGATTGCAAAACTCAGAATTATTTTTAAAACAAGCGCAAGATGCACGAAAAACACTTATATGAATATGCTGTAATTCGTGTTGTACCTAAAGTTGAACGCGAAGAATTTATTAATGTTGGTTTGATGCTTTACTCAAAACGTCAAAAATATTTGCGCATTAAATACAATATTCCGTCTGAAAAAATAAAAGCTTTCTGTACTGATTTTGATTTAGAACTTCTAAAAATCAATCTTGAGGCTTTAGTAAATATCTGTGAAGGCAAAAAAGAAGGTGGTCCAATAGCTCAATTTGAAAAAGATGAACGTTTTAGATGGATTTCAGCTATAAAAAGCTCAAGTATACAAACTTCAAGACCACATTCTGGCTTTAGTGTTGATTTAGATAAAACTTTCGAAAAATTATATAATGAATTAGTAGAATAATAATATGAATAGAAATTTAGAAGAATTACTTATAGAACAAAAAAATATAAAAGTCATTGATTCATCAATTGATTACAAAGATTATGTGGCTTTAGATTTATCAGCAACTCACACAGATCAATTAGATTTAAATTTAACTGACGCTTTAATTTTTGAAGAATTCGTTGAAAATCACTTATCAAATAATAAAGCAAAAGTTGCATTTGGTGGTTATTTAGAAACAAGAAATTTATACAGAAGAAGTGAAGTTTTTAAAAACGAAATCACAGATGAACGCAACATTCATATTGGATTAGATTTATGGATAAAAGCCGGAACTAGTGTTTTAGCAGCACTAGACGGAAAAATTCACAGCTTTCAAAACAATACTGCTTTAGGAGATTATGGCCCAGCGATAATTTTAGAACACACAATTGACAACCTAACTTTTTACACATTATACGGACATTTAAGTCTTGATAGTTTAGATGGAAAATCAGTTGGTCAAATTGTAAAAAAAGGGAATCAAATTGCAACACTTGGAGCAGCGCCAATAAATGGTGATTATGCACCGCATTTACATTTTCAGATTATAAAAGACATGCAAGGAAAAAAAGGAGATTATCCAGGTGTATGTAGTAAAAAAGAAGTGGATTTTTATACAAGAAATTGTCCTAACCCAAATTTTCTATTGAAGATTAAATAGTTTTTTATATATTTGATTATCAAATAATTATTAATTTAAAAAACATTAATTTATGAAAAAAGTAATTTTAGCATTAGCATTTGTATCAACTCTAGCATTTGTATCTTGTAAAGAATCTACTGAAGATAAGGTAGAAGATGCAACCGAAGCTGTTGGAACTGAAATCGAAACGGCAACTGAAGATGCAGTTGATGCAATTGACTCTACAGCAACAGAAGTTGGACACGACATGAAAGAAGGTGCAGAGAATATGGAAAAAAAGATGGATGAAGCTGTAAAGTAGTTTCTTCCTAAAAATGAGAAAGCCCAAATAATTTTACTTATTTGGGCTTTTTTTATTAATTTGAACTTCTGATTTTCTGTTCCCATTTCCAAGCGCTTGATAAAGCTTCTTCTAAAGTAGATTTTGCTTTCCAACCTAGAACATTATTTGCTTTATCGGTATTGGCATAAGCTTCCGTAATATCACCTTCTCTTCTACCAACAATTTGATAATTTAATTTTTTATTGGACACTTTTTCAAAAGTATTTATTACTTCTAAAACAGAACTTCCTGTTCCTGTTCCTAAGTTAAAAGTTTCTACTTTTTCAAGATTTTTTTTGTCTAATAAACGTTTCAAGGCAACAACATGAGCTTTTGCTAAATCCACTACGTGAATATAATCACGAACTGCTGTTCCGTCTAATGTAGGATAATCATCTCCATAAACAGATAATTTTTCACGTAAACCCATTGCAGTTTGTGTAATAAAAGGTACTAAATTTTGCGGAACTCCTAAAGGTAATTCTCCAATTTCAGCAGTTGGATGTGAACCAATAGGATTAAAATAACGCAATAAAATTGAATTCACATTTGTTATTTTAGCTACATCAGTAATTATTTCTTCACCAATTTGCTTGGTGTTTCCATAAGGCGACATTGCTGGTTGAATGGATGCATTTTCAGTAATAGGCATATTTTCGGCTTGACCGTAAACTGTACATGAAGAACTAAATATAAAGTTTGCTTTATCTAATTTTGTTAATTCTTGCAAAACATAAACCAAAGCATTTATATTGTTTTCATAGTACAACAAAGGATTCTCTACACTTTCTCCTACAGCTTTTGAAGCCGCAAAATGAATTACACCAACAACATCACTATGTCTTAAAAAAAAATCTTGAACTGCTGTTTTTTCTCTTAAATCTAATTTTTCGAAAATTGGTTTTTTTCCTGTGATATTGAAAATTCCGTCTAAAACTTTTTCAGATGAATTTGATAAATTATCAATAGCTACAACTTCAAAACCTTCATTTTGTAATTCTACTACTGTGTGAGAACCTATAAATCCTAAACCTCCTGTGACTACTATTTTCATGTTTTCGATTTCTCGATTATTCGATTATTCGATTATTCGAACGATCTAAAAATCGAATTAAACAAATTCTAAAATAGAATCCGTTATAAATTTAATTTGTTCATCATCTAATTCAGTATGCATAGGCAAAGCAATAACTTCTTTACATAATTGGTTAGTTACCGGAAAATCTTCTTCCTTATATCTTGTATCAGCATACGCTTTTTGACTGTGTAAAGGAATTGGATAATATATTGCACAAGGAATATCTTTACTTTGTAAATGCGCTAATAAACCATCGCGTTTTCCATTTGTAATTCTGATAACATATTGATGAAAAACATGACAATCACAAGTATCACAAATTGTTGGTGCTACAATATTTAGATTTAAACCTAGTGCAGCAGAATATTTTCTTGCAGCATCTTGACGTGCTTTATTATATTCGTCTAAACGAGATAATTTTGCTTTTAAAACTCCAGCTTGTATACTATCTAAACGAGAATTTACTCCAACCACATCATGATGATATCTTTCATACATTCCGTGATTTACAATTCCTCTTAATTTATGAGCTAATGCATCATCATTTGTGAAAATTGCTCCACCATCACCATAACAACCTAAATTTTTAGAGGGAAAAAATGAAGTTGCTCCAACATGACCAATCGTTCCAACTTTAGTTTTTGAACCATCTTTTGAAGTATAATCTGCTCCAATAGCTTGAGCATTATCTTCAATTACATATAAATTATGTTCCTTAGCAATTTCCATTATGGCATCCATATTTACCGAACGGCCAAATAAATGAACTGGAACAATCGCCTTTGTTTTTGGAGTAATTGCTTTTTTAATAGCTTCCAACGAAATATTCATATTATTCATATCAACATCCACTAAAACTGGAGTCAATTGTAATAATGCAATAACTTCAACAGTTGCCGCAAAAGTAAAATCGGCAGTAATTACTTCATCACCTGGTTTTAAATCTAATCCCATCATGGCAATTTGCAACGCATCTGTACCATTAGCACAAGGAATTACATGTTTTACTCCTAAATATTTCTCTAAATCTGCTTGAAATTGATGAACCAATGGCCCATTTATGTATGTATTTGTATCTAAAACTTCTTGAATTGAAGCGTTAACTTCATCTTTAATTTTTTCGTATTGACTTTTTAAGTCAACCATTTGTAGTTTTTTCATATGTTGATAGTCGTTATTTTTTAATGGTCAAATGTAAATCCATGAGAAAAAAATCTGTAATGATTCTAATTCTTTAATTTGGATACTTCATTTGAAATAAAATTAAGTGTTACAAAAGTAAGAAATTCTAACTTACAATTTAAAATTACACAAAAGAAACGTATTTTTAACCCATTAAAAAGAAATCCATGCTTACTGTTTATAATCTAATTGTTTATTTAGCCTCGCAAATTCTTAAAATAGTTGCTTTGTTTAGTCCAAAAATGAAGCTTTTTGTAAATGGTCGAAAAACAGTTTACTCTACTTTAAAAAGTAAAATTAAATCTGATGATAAAACGATTTGGTTCCATGCTGCCTCACTAGGTGAATATGAACAAGGCTTGCCCGTTATAGAAAAAATCAAAGATAAATTTCCTTCCCATAAAATTGTTGTTACTTTCTTTTCTCCTTCTGGATATGAGGTTCGAAAAAACAATACTGTAGCTGATGTTACTGTTTATTTACCGTTAGACACCAAATCAAATGCTAAACAATTTTTAGATTTAGCACATCCAGAACTAGTTTTCTTTATTAAGTACGAATATTGGCCTAATTATTTAAATGAACTGAAAAAACTAAATATTAAAACTTACTTAATTTCAGGAATTTTAAGAGAAGATCAAGCGTTTTTTAAATGGTATGGTGGTTTTTATAAAGATGCTTTAAAGACTTTTGATTACTTTTTTGTTCAAAATGAAAAATCTAAAAAATTATTACAAAGCATTGGATTCAATAATGTGAAAATTTCTGGTGATACACGTTTTGACCGAGTAGTTTCTATTTTAGAAAGAGACAATTCTTTAGGTTATATTGAAGAATTTAAAGACAACGAAACAACTATAGTAATTGGGAGTTCTTGGCCAAAAGACGAAAATTTACTGATTGAATACATTAATAATTCATCTGAAAATGTAAAATTTATTATTGCACCACATAACATCAAACAAGAACAAATTCAAGAATTAAAGAATTTAATTAAGAAAAAAAGTATCCTATTTTCAGAAAAAGATGAGATTCTGAATCAAGTTCAGAATGACAAATTAGCTGATTTTCAAGTTTTCATTATTGACACCATTGGAATTCTAACAAAAATATATTCTTACGCAGATATTGCCTATGTTGGTGGTGGATTTGGAAATCCTGGTGTGCATAATATTTTAGAACCAGCTACTTTTGGTGTTCCAATTGTTATTGGTCCAAATTATTCGCATTTTGCAGAAGCAACCGCTTTGGTTAACATGGATGGATGTATTTCTATTCAAAACCAAACCCAACTTAATGAAGCATTGAACTTATTACTTCAAAATGAAGATGAACGTTTCGAAAAAGGGCATATTTGCAGCACTTTTGTTCAAATGAATAAAGGAGCATCAGATAGTATCATGAATTATATTATTAATAAAAATTAATTTAGAGAAAATTATAAAAATCGTAACTTGCAATACTTATCAAATTAAAAAAAATGAAACATATTAAATTACTATTACTACTTTTCGTTATTTCAACACAAGCCCAACAAGGTGGAATGTGGATTCCTTCTTTGTTAAACGGAATGAATGAAACCGAAATGAAATCGCTTGGAATGAAAATTTCAGCAAAAGACATTTATGATGTCAATAATTCAAGTTTAAAAGATGCTGTTCCGCATTTTAATGGTGGATGTACCTCTGAAGTTATTTCTCCAAAAGGATTAATTTTAACAAATCATCACTGTGGTTATGGAGCAATTCAAAATCATTCTACTGTTGAACACGATTATCTTCAAGACGGATTTTGGGCTTACAAAATGGAAGACGAATTACCCAATAAAGGAATGGTCGTAACTTTTGTTGTTCGCATTGAAGACGTAACACCAAAAATCTTAGAAGGAACTGAAACTTTAACAGACGAAGCTCAAAAACAAAAGAAAATTCAAGACAACATTCAACTTCTTAGCGAAAAATCTCTAAAAGAATCTTGGCAGGAAAACAAAATCAAAACTTTTTATGATGGAAATCAGTACCTTTTATTTGTAACTGAAACTTATAAAGATGTTCGTTTAGTAGGTGCGCCACCGAGTTCTATTGGAAAATTTGGTTCAGATACAGACAATTGGGTTTGGCCACGTCATACTGGTGATTTTTCATTATTCAGAATTTATGCTGATAAAAACAATCGTCCAGCAGAATATTCAGTAGATAACGTTCCCTACAAACCAAAACATTTTCTACCAATTTCAACAAAAGGTATTAAAGAAAATGATTTCACTATGGTATTAGGTTACCCTGGAAGAACACAAGAGTATTTGCCTTCTTTCGCTGTGGAACAAATTGTAAATGATTTAAATCCTGCAAAAATTGAAATTCGTGATGCAGCTTTAAAAGTACAAGATGGATTTATGCGAAAAGATCAAGCTATTAAAATTCAATATGCTTCAAAATTTGCGAGTGTAGCTAATTATTGGAAAAAATGGATTGGAGAAAGCAAGGGATTAAAAAAATCAAATGCAGTTGGAATCAAACAAAAATTTGAAACTGACTTTATGAATAGAGTTGCAAAAGCTGGAAAACAAACTGAATATGGAAATTTACTTTCTGAATTTGAAAAAAATTATACTGAAATTAAAGATTACGCTGTTGCAAGAGATTATTTTAGTGAAGTTGTTTTAAGAAATACCGAATTATTGAGCTTTGGCTTCAAATTATATCAATTAGAACAAGTTTATACTTCTAAAGGAGAACAATCATTTAACGACAGAAAAAACAACTTAATAGCGGGTTTTGAAGATTCTTACAAAGATTTTAATGCACAAGTTGATGAAAAAGTTTTTGAGCAATTAATTCATTTGTATGCAACAAAATCTCCAAAACAGTTTTTACCTAGTTCTTTAGAAAATGTAAATGCTACTAATTTGTCGAAAGAAATTTATTCAACTTCTAGTTTAACTAGTTATGAAAAATTAAAAGAATTATTAAACGGAGATGCAAAATCAGTACTTGAAAAACTAAACAATGATAAAGGTTTTCAGTTAGTAAAATCCTTAGCTGATGCTTATTATTCTAAAATCGCTCCAACTTATAGCGAACTAGATTTAAAAAATTCAGCTTTACAAAGAACTTACATGAAGGCTATTGTTGAATTATTCCCAAACGACAGAATTTTCCCAGATGCCAATAGTACCTTACGTGTAACTTATGGAAAAGTAAAAGGTTATGCACCACAAGATGCTGTTTATTATGAACCTATTACTTATTTAGATGGTGTAATGGAAAAATATATACCTGGAGATTATGAATTTGATGTGTCTCAAAAATTAGTAGATCTATACAACAAGAAAGACTACGGAGATTATGCAGCTAAAAACGGCAAATTACCAGTTAATTTTATTGCTACAAATCATACAACAGGAGGAAACTCAGGAAGTCCAGCAATTGACGCAAAAGGAAACCTAATTGGATTAAACTTTGATAGAGTTTGGGAAGGAACAATGAGTGATATCTATTATAGTCCAGATATCTGTAGAAACATTATGGTAGACATTAGATATGTACTATTTATCATTGATAAGTATGCTAATGCTCAGAATATTATCTCAGAATTAAAGTTAGTAAAAAAATAATTTGAAAAAAATAATTTTGGCACGGATATTGTAAATACATACTCCGGAATTCAAGGATAAAAAATAATTTGAAAAAAATAACAAAAAATATTTTGTCATATCAAAAAATTTATATCTTTGCTCCGAATTAATAATTAACCCTTTATAATAAAAAAGATGAAAAAAGTTGTATTAAGTTTAGCATTAGTTGCTATGATGTTCGTATCTTGTAAAGAAACTGAAGCTAACGTAGAAGAAGCTGCTGTTGCTACTGAAGAAGTTGCTGTTGAAACAGTTGAAACTGTTGAAGTTGCTGTTGATTCTCCTGCAGTTGCTGTTGAAGCTACTACTGAAGAAGTTGCTAAGTAATTAGAAGCTATCAAAAAAATAAAGTCTCACATTGTGAGACTTTTTTTTTGATTTATTTTTTTTAACGTAATCTATTTACTACAATTAATCTTTGAAAATATCTAATTCTAAAGTAAAATCTAAAATCTCAGATTGATTACCATACTTAACTATTTCATTAATACTTTTTTGCAACATCAATTGAGTAGAGAATTTTCTACTTACAGCGATTTCTTTTTCTTTTAATACAATTTTAAAATAAAATTTACCTTTTGTTGATTTAAATTGCATAAAAAAACAATCTTCCAATCTGGTTTTTAAGTTTTCTATTTCATTTTCACATTCAAACCTCAACTCAAAGTCCTTACTAATAAAAATAGGCTTGCCTTTTCTAGATACAAATTCGTATTTATATAAGTCGTTTATTCTTTTAGTAATAACAAATGTTCCCATAATTGTTTTTGTAATAAAACAGCAAGCTACTATTTTAAAATCAGGAATAAAAAGGTTTAAAAAAAAGTATTGAAGATGTTATAAACAAAAAAAGCTCCAAACATAGTTTGAAGCTTTTAGTACTCGAGGCGGGACTTGAACCCGCACGGGCATTACTACCCACTGGATTTTAAGTCCAGCGTGTCTACCAATTCCACCACTCAAGCATTTGGTTTAACAAAAAACCATTGGTATATTTTTGAGCGAAAAACGGGGCTCGAACCCGCGACCTCGACCTTGGCAAGGTCGCGCTCTACCAGCTGAGCTATTTTCGCGTTTATGATAAAACTCAAAAAAGACTAGATTTAGTAGAACATAATCACACTCTATTAGGAGTCTATTTTCACTTTATATTTTTAAGAACTTCGCCATACTTGTTCCGTATTGCGGTTGCAAATGTACACTATAATTTTAATTTCGCAAACCTTTTTTAATAAAATATTTCAAAAAATAAATAACCTATTGATAGTGATTTATTTACAATTGAAATTATTTTACAATCATTCGTTTTATTTCATTCAATTTCATCAAAGCTTCAACTGGAGTCAAGGTATTGATGTCTAAATTCACAATTTGATCCCTAATTTCTTCTAATAATGGATCATCTAAATTGAAAAAACTTAATTGCAACTCATCATTTGCGTCTTTTATATTTAACAATTCACTCGAAGAATGATTTTTCTCTAACTTCTTCAACAAATTTTGTGCTTTTTGAATCACGACTTGAGGCATTCCAGCCATTTTTGCCACATGAATACCAAAACTGTGAGCACTTCCACCTTTTACTAATTTACGAATGAATAAAACAGTATCTTTTAATTCCTTTACAGAAACATTAAAATTCTGAACTCTATCAAACGTAACTTCCATTTCATTTAATTCATGGTAATGGGTTGCAAATAGTGTTTTTGGCTTGTTTGGATGCTCGTGTAAAAACTCGGCAATAGCCCAAGCAATAGAAATTCCGTCATAAGTTGATGTTCCTCTTCCTATTTCATCTAATAAAATCAAACTTCTTTCTGATAAATTATTCAAAATAGAAGCCGTTTCATTCATTTCGACCATAAAAGTAGATTCACCCATCGAAATATTATCACTTGCTCCTACTCTAGTGAAAATTTTATCCACAATTCCCATTCTAACAGCTTCTGCTGGGACAAAACTCCCCATTTGAGCCAATAACACAATCAAAGCTGTTTGTCGCAAAATAGCCGACTTACCAGACATGTTTGGCCCAGTAATCATAATGATTTGTTGGGTTTCTCTATCTAAAAACACATTATTAGAAATATAAGGTACTCCAACAGGCAATTGTTTTTCGATAACAGGGTGACGACCTTCAGTAATTTCCAAATCAAAACTATCATCAATTTGAGGTTGCACGAATTTTTGCTCGATGGCAATTTGCGTATACGCATTTAAACAATCCAACTGTGCAATTAAATTGGCGTTCAACTGAACAGGTCTAATATACGTCGACATCCAATGAATTAATTGCTCAAATAATTGATTTTCTAAAACCTGTATTTTTTCTTCAGCACCTAAAATTTTAGCTTCATATTCTTTTAATTCTTCTGTAATATATCTTTCCGCACTTACTAAAGTTTGTTTTCTAATCCATTCTTCAGGAACTTTATCTTTATGTGTATTTCTAACTTCAATATAATAACCAAAAACATTATTGAAAGACACTTTTAAAGATGTAATTCCGGTTTTTTCACTTTCACGAAGTTCTAAGTCGTCTAAAAAACCTTTCCCTTTTGAAGAAATGGCTCTTAATTCATCTAATTCTTCATTTACCCCAGAAGCAATAGCGTTTCCTTTATTAATTGCAACAGGTGCTTCTTGATTTAAAGTGGATTTTATTTTTTCACGAAGTAATTCACAAGCATGCAAACTATCACCAATAACCTTTAAAGAATCATTATTTGAAGACAAGGCTAATTCTTTAATCGGAATTATAGCTTCTAATGAATCTTTCAAATAAATAACTTCTCTTGGAGAAATTTTTCCTGTAGCAACTTTAGAAATTAAGCGTTCTAAATCTGAAATTTGCTTAATTTGATGTTGTATTTTTTGCAAAACGGCAACATTATCTTTTAAATAAGCTACAACTTCATGACGACTTTTTATTTTGACAGCATCTTTTAAAGGCAAAGCCAACCAACGTTTTAATAAACGCGAACCCATTGGAGACAATGTTTTATCAATAACATCCAAAAGCGTTACAGCATTTTGATTCGTAGAATGATATAATTCTAAATTCCTTATGGTAAATCTATCCATCCAAACATAAGCATCTTCTGCAATGCGTTGAATAGAAGTTATGTGTTGAATTTTATTATGTTGGGTTTCTGATAAATAATATAAAATAGCTCCAGATGAAATGATTCCTTCGTGTAATTCTTCAATTCCAAAACCTTTTAAGGAATTGGTTTGAAAATGATTGGTTAAACTTTCAAAAGCATAATCTTGTTTAAAAACCCAATCTTCCAAAAAGAAAGTATGATAATCTTCTCCAAAAACTTCCTTAAACTTTAACTTGAATTGCTTCGGAATTAAAACTTCACTGGGTTGAAAATTTTGCAATAATTTATCAATGTATTCTTCATTTCCTTGAGCCGTTAAAAATTCACCTGTTGAAACATCTAAAAACGAAATTCCAATAGAGATTTTTCCAAAATGTAATGCGGCCAAAAAGTTATTTGATTTGGACTGCAAAACCTCATCATTCATGGAAACTCCAGGAGTTATTAATTCGGTTACACCACGTTTTACAATGGTTTTAGTCATTTTTGGATCTTCTAATTGATCACAAATCGCCACACGCAATCCTGCTTTGACTAATTTTGGTAAATATGTATTTATTGAATGATGTGGAAAACCACACAAAGCAGTTTCTGTTGCAGAACCAGCACCACGTTTTGTTAAAGTAATTCCTAAAATTCCTGCAGCACGAACAGCGTCTTCCCCAAAGGTTTCATAAAAATCTCCAACACGAAATAACAAGCAAGCATCAGGATATTTTGCCTTAATGCCATTGTATTGTTTCATTAAAGGAGTTTCTTTAACTTCTTTTGAATTAGATTCTTTTGCTGATTTCTTAGCCACAATATATATTTTTAGGTAATGCTTGCGAAGTTACGAAAATCAATGACAATTTCAATTTCAAAATTATAAACAAAAAACTACCTTTGCCACATGAAAAAATTAGCTAACCAAGAATTAAATAGAATCAGTAAAGAAGAATTTAAAGAAGCTGAAAAAACTCCGATTATCATCATTTTAGATGATATTAGAAGTTTGCACAATATTGGTTCTGTTTTTAGAACTTCTGATGCTTTTTTGATTGAAAAAATCTATTTATGTGGAATTACGGCAGTTCCTCCAAACAAGGAAATTCACAAAACAGCTTTAGGAGCAACCGACACAGTTACTTGGGAATATGCAAAAGATGTTTTGGAAGTAATTGAAAAATTAAAAGCCGAACAAGTTGCTATTTATTCAATAGAACAAGTTGAAAATTCTATTATGTTGAATAATTTTCAGCCTGAAGTTGATAAAAAATATGCGTTAATTTTTGGAAATGAAGTAAAAGGAGTTCAACAAGAAGCTATTAATTTAAGTAATGGTGTAATTGAAATTCCGCAATTAGGAAGCAAGCATTCTCTTAACATTTCTGTTAGTGCTGGAATTGTAATTTGGGATTTATTTCAAAAATTAAACTAATGAAAATAGGACCTTTATCAATAGTGATTTTACTTGTTTCTTTTGCATTTATGCTAGTAACAACTTTGGATTGGATTGATAACAATCCATTTAGCGATTATAAAATTCTTGCTGCTTTACAATTTATGCTTATTGGAAGAGTTGTTCTTAAAAATCAAAGAAAAAAGAAATAGAGTCTATTTTATTTTGGCATTTATCTCATTCAATAAATAAACGTAATCACTTTGTTTTTTGATGAAATCTAAATCCGAAATATCAATTACCAAAACGTTTAAATCGGTTTGAGTTTTAATATAATCTAAATAACCACGATTGATTTTTTCTAAATATTCGGCTGGTATTTCTTGCTCGTAACTTCTTCCTCTTTTTTTGATATTTGACAAAAGTCGATCTGTATTCTGATATAAATAGACATATAAATCAGGTTTTGGCATTTCTTTTCGAATGATATCAAACATCGTTTTGTATAAACGAAATTCATCTTCATGTAAAGTAACTTTTGCAAAAATTAAGGATTTAAAAATATGATAATCGGCAACTATAAAATCTTTAAACAAATCAAATTGAGCCAAATCATCTGTCAATTGTTGATATCTATCAGCTAAAAACGACATTTCTAACGGAAAAGCATAACGATTTTGATCTTTATAAAATTTAGGCAAAAACGGATTATCTGCAAAACGTTCTAAAACTAATTTTGCATTACAATCTTCTGCTATTTTAGTAGCCAAAGTTGTTTTTCCTGCTCCAATATTTCCTTCAATAGCAATATAATTGAAGTTTTGTAAGTTTAATTTTTCAATTGGTGAAGTTAATTTTCCAACTATTTTACATTCGCTTTCATCTTCACAAACTTGGATTAATTCAGCAATAGATTTTCTAACTATGGGATGAACCCAATTCAGTCCTAAATCTTGCATAGGCAATAACACAAACATTCTATTCTGCATTTGTTTGTGTGGAATTTGCAAGTTTTCGGTTTCAACAATCTCTTCGTTTAAGGAAATAATATCAATATCAATTATTCTTGCCTGATAACCTTGTTGTTTTCCTCTGATTCTACCTAACTGTTTCTCAATTTTTAGAATTTGCGAAAGAATTTTTTGTGGAGACTTTGTGGTATGAATAACAATTGCGCAATTATAAAAAGGCTCACTTTCAAAACCCCAAGCTGGTGTTTCATATATCGTAGAAACTTTAACAACTGTTGCAATTTCGTTGTGAATTAAAGAAACACAAGACTCAATAGCTTCTAACCTATTTCCTATATTACTTCCAAGTGATAAAACGATTTGATTTTGCGAATTCATAGAATTACAAAATAACGAACATTTTTTGGCTTATCTAGAATGAATTTTATTTTTTTATAAACATGTAACATAATTACAAAATCATACACTTATAAGTATATTAATTAATAATTTAAAAATGAGATTTTTAAGTAACATTTTATCAACTATAATCGGAATATTTTTATTCTTTTTTATTTCCTTCTTTTTTATTTTAATCATTGGAGCAATTGCTGGAAGTGGTGATGGAAAACCTAAATTAAAGAAAAACTCGGTTATTGAATTAGATTTATCTGAGATCAGCTTAGATTATAATGGGAAATTTGAACCAAGTCCGTTTGAAGCATTATTTGACCAAGGAAAAAAAGCAAGTGTTATTGAAGTTATAGATGCCATTGAAGCTGCAAAAACAGACAAAGACATAAAAGGAATTTCTATATTAAAAAATAATTCTTCTTTAGGATTAGCGCAAAGCAAAGCAATAAGAAACAAATTAGATGAATTTAAAAAATCAGGAAAATTTGTTTATGCTTATTCTGATGTATTGAGCCAAAAAGATTATTATTTGAATTCGGTTGCAGACCAAGTATACTTAAACCCAGTTGGAGAATTAGATTTCAAAGGATTAGCTTCAGAGGTAATTTACATGAAAGATTTACAAGAAAAATCTGGTGTAAAATTTGAAGTAATTCGTCACGGAAAGTACAAAAGCGCTGTCGAACCGTTTTTAGCCCAAGAAATGAGTCCTGAAAACAGAGAACAACTAACCGTTTTATTACAGTCTGTTTGGCAAACTGTTGTAACAGATATTTCTAAGAGCAGAAACATAGATGTTGCCACTTTAAATACTATTGCTGACAATTTAGGAGCAAGAACACCAATATTAGCTCTTGAAACTAAATTAATTGACAAAATTGGGTATGAAGATGAGTATCATGACTTAATTCGAAGTAAATTAAAAGTTAAGAAAGATCAAGAATATGAGTCTATCTCAATATCAGATTATGCTTCATTAGCAGATTCTCCTTCAACTAATTTTACTGCTGATCATACTATTGCTGTAATTTATGCACAAGGAGAAATTCAAGGTGGTGAAGGAAGTGTAAATGTAATTGGAGAGGGTTCAATAAATCGTTCTTTAAAAGAAGCTCGCGAAGATGATGATGTAAAAGCAATTGTTTTACGAATAGATAGCCCAGGTGGAAGTGCTTTAACTTCTGAATTAATTTGGAGAGAAATCGAATTGACAAAAAAAGTAAAACCTGTCGTTGTTTCTATGGGTAATGTTGCCGCTTCTGGTGGCTATTATATTGCTTGTAATTCGGATTATATTTTTGCGGAACCAAATACCATAACAGGTTCGATTGGGGTTTTCGGAATGTTACCAAACATGAATGAACTAGGAAAAAATATCGGAATTAATGCTGAACAAGTAAAAACACATAAAAACGCAAGTGGTTATAGTGTATTTGAACCTTTAGACGAAGGTTTTAAAGCTGTAGTTTTAGAAAGTATTGAAGATGTGTATGGAACTTTTTTACAACGTGTTGCTGATGGAAGAAAAATGACTACAGAACAAGTTGACACAATAGCTCAAGGAAGAGTTTGGACTGGAACTGACGCCCTAAAAAACGGTTTAGTTGACAAACTAGGTAGTCTAGATGATGCTATTAAATACGCGGCAACTTTAGCAAAAGTTAAAGAATACAGAACAGAAAACTACCCAGAATATGAAAGCAGTTTTGAAGATTTATTAGCTAGCATGTCTGGAATTTCAATATTTAAAACTAAAGAAAGTTTATTAAAAGAACAATTAGGAACCGAAGGTTATATGCTTTTAGAAAAAATCAAAAGAGCCCAAAACATAAAAGGTGTTCAAGCTATGATGCCTTATGAGTTGGATATTAAATAGTATTAAGATTGAAGTATTAAGTCAAAATTAATCGATGTAGTCCTTGACAGAAAACTAATGACCACTAAACTAATGTTTAGTGGTTTTTTTATTTTATAAACTTCAAGTTAACCCTAAAAGAAGTGCTACTTATCGATTAATTCAGATTCTGTAAAACTTTATTAAAATCTTAATACATTCTTTTTCAAATTGGTATTACTTTTGCTTATCACTTTTATCTAATTTAAGTCACATTATAAATAAAACTTTATGCTAAAGAAAATTTTAAAAATCACAGGAATAACTTTACTTGTTGTAATTATTGGATTAGTTGCAGCACCTTTCATCTTTAAAGATAAAATTAAAGAGATGATTGCAAAAACACTGAACGAAAGTGTTGATGCAAAAGTTGCTTTTGAAGATGTAGATTTAAGTTTACTTAAAAGTTTTCCTTTAGCAAATGTTTCGATTGATAAATTAAGTATTATAAACAAAGCTCCTTTTGAAGGCGATACTTTGTTTTATAGTGGTGAAACGAATTTAAAAATGAGCATTAAAGAATTATTCAAAGATGCCTCAGAAACTATAAACTTAGAAAGCATTTCTGCTGAAAATGCGATTGTAAATATTATTTTTAATAAAGATGGCATAGGTAATTTTGACATCGCGTTAAAAGACGATCAACCTGAAACAGAAAGTGACAGTAAACCTTTTGCTTTAAATATTCAAGATTATAAAGTTGAGAATCTACGTTTTACTTATTTAGATCAAGGTTCAGATATGAAAATGGTTTTAGACAGTATTAATCACTCTGGAACTGGAAACTTTGCTGCACAAAAATTAGATTTAGACACAAAAACTACGGCTAAACTTTCCTTTGAAATGGAAAAAAACAAATACATGAACAATGTTGCTGTTACTTTAGATGCGGTTTTAGGAATTGACATGGATAAAATGAAGTTCGATTTCAAAGACAATAAAGCCTTAATAAATCAATTGCCATTAGAATTCAATGGCTTTCTTCAAATGGTAGATGATGGTCAATTATATGATTTAACATTTAAAACGCCAACTTCATCATTCAAAAACTTTTTAGGATTAGTACCAGAAGCTTACTCTGGAGACTTAGACAAAGTGCAAACTTCTGGTGATTTTACGGTAAATGGAAAAGTAAACGGAAAATTAACCGAAACTACTATTCCTAAATTCAACATTAAAATTGCTTCTATCAATGCTATGTTTAAATATCCTGATTTACCAAAAGCAGTAAAAAATATTGTAATTGATACAGATATTGTAAATGAGACTGGTTTAATGAATGATACTTACGTAAATTTAGATAAATTATCATTTTCGATAGATCAAGATGTTTTTAATGTAAAAGCGAATATCAGAAATTTCGAAAATGCTTTAGTAAATGCAGAATTAAAAGGAACTATCAATTTAGCGAATGTTACAAAAGCATATCCTGTTCAATTAGATATGCCTTTATCTGGAATATTAAAAGCTGATGTTGTCACTAAATTTGACATGAAATCAGTTGAAACTTCACAATATCAAAACATTCAAAATTCAGGAAATATGTCAATTACTGGCTTTAATTATGAAGGACCAGAATTAGCTAAACCATTCCGAATAAACAAAGCGGCAATTGTTTTCAATACAAGTAAAATTCAATTAAATGAGTTTGATGCAAAAACTGGTAGTTCTGATTTAAAAATAACAGGTGCTTTAGATAATTTCTATGGCTTTATGTTTAAAAATCAGGTATTGAAAGGTAATTTCAATATGAATTCTAATAATTTAATGGTTTCAGATTTTATGGAGCCAACAACTACAACTACGACAGAAGGAAAAAAAGCTACAGAAGCTGTGAAAATCCCTTCTTTTTTAGACTGTAGTATAACTGCAAAAGCTAACAATGTAGTTTATGATAATTTAATTTTAAAAGATGTTTCAGGAAACTTAGTTATTAAGGATGAAGCGATTGCTTTAAACAATTTAAAAATGGCAATTTTTGGAGGAAACATTGGCATGAATGGAACAGTTTCTACTAAAGGGAAAATTCCAACATTTAATATGGATTTAGGTTTAAATCAAGTTAATATAGCTGAATCGTTTACACAATTAGATATGTTGAATAAAATCGCACCAATTGCAGGTGTAATTAATGGAAAATTAAATTCAACAATAAAATTATCAGGTAATTTGACAAATGAGATGACACCTGATTTAAAAACGCTTTCGGGAGATTTAATTGGACAATTATTATCAACAACCATTAATGAGAAAAACTCAAAACTACTTTCAACTTTAACTTCTAACTTAAGTTTCATCAACTTAGATAAGTTAAATTTAAATGATGTAAAAGCAGCCTTATCATTTAGCGATGGTAAAGTAAACCTAAAACCATTAGATATAAAATATCAAGATATTAAATTAACTGTTGGTGGAACGCATGGATTTGATCAAGTTATGAATTATGATTTAAAATTTGATATTCCAACCAAATACTTAGGTACAGAAGTAAATAATCTTATTACTAAATTAACTCCTGCAGATGCTAAGAAAATGGAAAGTATTCCAATTAATGGTTTAATGACTGGAAGTTTTGCTGCACCAAAATTTACAACTGATTTAAAAGTTGCCACAACTAACTTAGTCACACAATTGGTTAAACAACAAAAAGATAAATACATCAACCAAGGATTAAGTCAATTAGGAAATGCCGCTGGTCTTCCAACAAAAACAGATTCTACCGGAACAATAGTTCCAAAAACTAAAGAAGAAGTTAAGGAAGAAGTCAAAGAGGTTGTAAAAGACAAAGTAAAAGACAAACTTAAAGACCTATTTAATAAAAAGAAAAAAGACGAATAAATTTTATAATACTCACGCAAAAAAATCCCTTTTCATTAATTTGGAAAGGGATTTTAATTTTCTATAAACTAATTCTCACAACATAACCTTCATTACTCCTAACATTAAAAACGGTTCCGTCTTCAAATAAGAGATATTGACCTTTAATTCCGGATACTTTTCCTGTAAAGAATGGTGTTTTATCTAAATTTAAACTTTTTACTTTTTTTGGATATTCTAAGACAGGATAATGCAAATCTAACAATTCAACTTTAGGCATAAAAAAAGGCTTTGCTTCAGTTGGCAACCATTGTTCAGCTTTTAGTCGTTCAGCTAATAAATCAACTTGAGGAACATCATTTTTAAGCATTTTTTGCCAAGCTGTTTTATCTGCAAAATGATTTTTTAAGGCAACTTCTGTAATTCCTGCTAAATAACGATTTGGAACCTCAACAATTGGAACGGCTTGCACTGCTCCTTGATCAATCCATCGTGTAGGAACTTGTGTGTTTCTGGTTACACCAACTTTTACTTCACTTGACAAAGCTAAATAAACAACATGAGGTTGCAATTGCACTTTTTTCTCATAAGCTAAATCTCTGTCTTCAATATCTAAATGAGCTGTACTTAATTCTGGACGCATAATCCAATCACCGACTGATGCACTACTCATAAAGCAATCATAACAATATCCTTGACGAAATATTTTCTTTTTCAAACCACAATTCAAACATTGAAATCCTTGAAAAACTATTTCGGTTTCTTTTCCAATTAACTGATTAACGTTTAAAAAACTATTTTCAAAAACCAAATAATATTGAATTGGGTTTCCTATTTCGGTTTGCATTTTGGTTAAAACACCTTCGTAAGTCATTCTTGTAAAGATTTTGGATTAAAGTATTATATTCAACAAAATTTGTTATTTTTGGTAAAGTTATAATACGTATTTCGTAATTCATAATTCACAGTTTAAAAATATGGCGTTTCCGATCATAAATTCTATTGCTTCTTTTATATTAAAAAAACGAATTCATCAAATGGAATTGTTTTTAAAATATCCTCACGAAGTTCAAGAAGAATTACTTTTCAGTCTACTAAAACAAGCCGAAAACACATTTATTGGTAAAGAATATGAATTTAGCTCTATAAAAAACTACAAAACTTTCTCAGAACGTGTTCCGGTTTCAACCTATGAACAGCTAGAACCTTTAATTGAACGAACTCGAAAAGGAGAACAAAATATTTTTTGGAGTACACCTATAAAATGGTTTGCCAAATCAAGTGGAACAACAAATGCTAAAAGTAAATTCATTCCTGTTAGTCCAGAATCATTAGAAAATTGTCATTACAAAGCCAGTAAAGATTTATTGTGTTTGTATTTGAATAATAATGAAGAATCACAAATGTTTACAGGTAAAAGTCTTCGATTAGGCGGAAGTAAACAATTGTATGAAGATAATAACACATTTTTTGGAGATTTGTCTGCCATTTTAATTGATAACATGCCAATTTGGGCCGAATTTAGTTCAACACCAAGCAGTAGCATTTCGTTAATGGGTGACTGGGAAAGTAAAATGCCAGCCATAATTAATCAAACTATAAATGAAAATGTGACTAGTTTAGCAGGTGTCCCGAGCTGGATGATGGTTTTATTAAACAAAACTTTAGAACAAACAGGCAAACAAAACATGTTAGAAATTTGGCCAAATGCCGAAGTTTATTTTCATGGTGGTGTGAATTTTGATCCTTATAGAGAACAATATAAAAAGCTTTTTCCAAAAGACAATTTTCAGTATTATGAGATATATAATGCTTCTGAAGGATTTTTTGCTTTACAAGATTTAAACAATTCTAACGATTTACTGTTGATGTTAGATTACGGAATTTTTTATGAATTTATTCCAATGGACACTTTTGGGCAAGCAACTCAAAGAGTCATTCGGTTAAACGAAGTAGAATTGAATAAAAACTACGCTGTTGTTATTACTACAAATTCAGGTTTATGGCGTTATATGATTGGTGACACAATTAGATTCACAAGCTTAAATCCGTATAGAATTAGAGTTACAGGAAGAACCAAGCATCATTTAAATGTATTTGGTGAAGAATTAATGGTTGAAAATACTGAAATGGCTTTAACAGCTACTTGTAAAGAATTAAATTGTGAAATTATAGATTACACCGTTGCTCCTATTTTTATGGAAGGCAGACAAAAAGGAGCTCACGAATGGATGATTGAATTTAAAACTCAACCGGAAAATCTAACATCTTTTGGTGTGGTTTTGGATAAAAACATTCAAAATCTAAATTCTGATTACGAAGCAAAACGCTATAATAATATGACTTTAAATCCGTTAGTATTAAATGTAGCTCGTCCAAAATTGTTTTATGATTGGTTAAAAGATAATGACAAATTAGGTGGTCAACATAAGATTCCTAGGCTTTCTAACGATAGAAATTATATGGAACAGTTATTGCGAATGCAAACTGTAGAAGTTTAATAAACAAACCCTTTCATAGTTTAAAACTCTGAAAGAGTTAAAAAAAATATTATGAAAAAAATAATTACCTTATTCTTACTTACTTTATTTTTAGTTTCATGCTCTAGTACACCAAGATATGGTTGTAATCCTAGAAGATGTGATGTAAGTCAAGTTCAAAAATAAAAAAAGGCTCAAAAATAATTTTGAACCTTTTTAAAATTATTAATAATTTAAATTTATGAAACAGCTTTTAATCGCTGTAATAAATTTTTATTTAAACTTTGTTCAGCATATTCCTTAGTTACTAATAGTGATTTATCCTCAGAACCTGGTAAATCAAACATTGCATCCGTTAAAATTGCTTCACACAAAGATCTTAAACCTCTTGCCCCTAATTTGTATTCTAAAGCTTTTGAAACAATAAATTCTAAAGCACCTTCTTCAACTTCTAATTCAACATCATCCATTTCAAACAACTTTTTGTATTGTTTTACTAAAGCGTTTTTTGGTTCAGTTAAAATACTTCTTAAAGTTGCTGCATCTAATGGATCCATGTGAGTAAGCACTGGCAAACGACCAATAATCTCAGGAATTAGTCCAAAGTCTTTTACATCTTTAGGAATAATATATTGCAATAAATTTTCTTTATCTACATTATCTGTATTGATAGATGAACTATATCCAACAGCTTGATGATTTAATCGTTTTGAAATTACACGTTCAATTCCGTCAAAAGCACCACCAGCAATAAATAAGATATTTTGCGTATTTACCTCAACGAATTTTTGGTCTGGATGTTTTCTTCCTCCTTTTGGTGGCACATTAACAACTGTTCCTTCTAGCAACTTCAATAAAGCTTGTTGTACACCTTCTCCAGAAACATCTCTTGTAATAGAAGGATTATCACTCTTACGAGCAATTTTATCAATCTCATCAATAAAAACGATTCCTCTTTCGGCTTTTTCAACATCATAATCTGCTGCTTGGAGCAAACGTGTTAAAATACTTTCAACATCTTCACCAACGTAACCAGCTTCTGTTAAAACTGTAGCATCAACAATAGCTAAAGGCACATTTAACATTCTTGCAATAGTTTTTGCAACTAATGTTTTTCCTGTACCAGTTCTACCCACCATTAGTATGTTACTTTTTTCGATTTCAACATCGTCTTCTGATGGCTTTTGCATTAATCTTTTGTAGTGATTATATACAGCAACACTCATTACTCTTTTAGTTTGATCTTGTCCAATAACATAATCATCCAAAAAAGCTTTTATCTCTTTTGGCTTGTGTAAAACTAAATCAGACAACAATTCTGATTTTCCAGTTTGTTTGATTTCTTCAATTACAATTCCGTGAGCTTGTTCAATACATCTATCACAAATATGTGCATCTATACCAGCAATTAATAAATTAGTTTCTGGCTTTTTTCTTCCACAAAATGAACATTCTAATACTTCTTTTGCCATTATTTTTTGGTTTGGGCTTATCGTTAATTGGTTATGGGCAAAACTATTACCCATTACCTATTACCTATTTTATTTTCTTTCTAATACTTCATCAATCATACCATATTCTTTAGCTTCAGCAGCAACCATCCAATAATCGCGTTCTGAGTCTTTATACACTTTATCAAAATCTTGTTTTGAATGCTGCGCAATAATATGATATAATTCGTCTTTTAATTTCAACATTTCACGTAAGTTAATTTCCATATCAGAAGCAACTCCTTGAGAACCACCACTTGGTTGGTGAATCATTACACGTGAATGAGGTAACGCACTTCTTTTTCCGTCTGCACCAGCACATAATAAAACAGCTCCCATTGAAGCAGCCATTCCTGTACAAATTGTAGCCACATCTGGTTTAATGAATTGCATTGTATCATAAATTCCTAACCCAGCGTAAACACTTCCACCAGGAGAATTGATATATATTTGAATATCTTTAGAAGCATCTGTACTCTCTAAAAACAACAATTGAGCTTGAACGATGTTTGCTATTTGATCATCAACACCTGTTCCTAAGAATATAATTCTATCCATCATTAAACGTGAGAAAACGTCTAATTGAGATACGTTTAATTGACGCTCTTCCATAATGTAAGGTGTCATTCCTGTTGGTGTGATTTGTTTTACGATTTTATCATAATACAAATTATTTATTCCTTGGTGCTTAGTCGCAAATTTTTTAAATTCTTTTCCGTAGTTCATTTTCTTGGGTTATAGGTTATAGGTTGTGGGTTATAGGATACAGAATGCTTTTAATCTTTCAGCCCTATAATTTTACAAACCTTCAATATTAATAAAAAACGCCAAACAAATAAGTTTGACGTTCAAAGATAATTATTTTTTATGAGAAATTATTCTCCGTACATTTCTTTAATAAAGTCTTGGTAAGAAACTTCTTTTGTTTTAGCAGGAACTTTCTCTTTGTAAAGATTAATCATTTTTTCGCTCATGATTTGTTCAGACAAACGTTTGATTTCATCTTGGTTTGATAAAACTCTAGCAACAACGCCATCAACCTCTTCATCCGTTGGGTTAACTTGACCAAATTGAGCCATTTGTTTTTTGATTAAGTTAGCCGTAAACGCTTTTAAATCTTCAAAAGTTGTTTGAAGTTTGTTTTCAATGATAACTTTTCCTTCAATCAATTGGTAACGTAATCCTTTTTCTGATTTTTCGTATTCTTCTTCTGCTTGTTCTGCTGTTAAAGGGTTTTCACCTGCATTTTGAATCCATTTTTTTAAGAATGCTGCTGGCAAATCGAATTTAGTATTTTCGATTAAAGACTCAGTAACGTCATTTAAATATTTTTGATCGGCTTGTTGTGTAAATTGACCTTCAGCATCTTCTTTAATTTTTGCTTTTAATTCTTCAACTGATTTTACATTTCCTTCGCCAAATAATTTATCAAATAATTCTTGATTTAATTCAGCTAATTCAGTTGCGTTAATTTCTTCAATTGTAAAGTTTACATCAACATCTAAACCATGAACATCTTCATGAGAAACTTTTAAGTAATCCATTAATTTATGGTCATCATCAAAAAGTCCTTTTGTATTTAAAACAACTACATCACCAACTTTTTTTCCGATGAATGCTTTTGCTGTTTTTTTGTCTTTAAAAATATCTAAAGCAAAAGTTGCTCTGTTTTCAATTCCTTTTTCTTCATTTGAGAAAGTTCCTGAAACGTCAAAACCTTCTTCAAGTTTATCTTTAGGCATTAATTTACCATATTGTTTCTGAATTCTTTCTATTTGTTCTTTCAACATAGCTTCATCCGCTATAATTGTAAATTGAGTTACATTAGTTTTTGAAGTTAAATCAACTTTAAAATCAGGAGCCAATCCTAATTCAAATTCAAATTTAAAATCTTCTTTATCCCAATCAAAATCTTCTGTTACTTTTGGAAGAGGATTTCCTAAAATATCTAATTTTTCTTTAACAAGGTAGTCGTTTAAAGACTTTTGTAAAAATTTATTTACTTCATCTAACAAAACTGCTTTACCGTATTGTTTTTGAATAACACTCATTGGCACAGCACCTTTTCTGAATCCTGGGATATTTGAGTTTTTTCTATAATCTTCTAAAATTTTAGCTACTTTGTCTGAATAATCTCCTTTTGCAACTGCTACAGTTACTATTGCATTTAATGCATCAACGTTTTCTCTTGTAATGTTCATTTTTACTTTTTTTTCCTAATAAAATTGGGTTGCAAAATTATAAAAATTTTGCAACCCAAACAAGTTTTTAATTAACTGAAATTCAATTGTATAAATTTTAGCTTTTCTCTACAAAAATATTATTCAGAATTGACTGACCTAAAGAAAGCAGCAAACTAAACAACAAAGCATACCAAAATCCTGAAACTCCAAACCCATCAATTAGTTTATCACATATTAAAATAATAACCGCATTAATGACCAACAGAAAAAGACCCAAAGTAATAATTGTAACAGGAATTGTAAGAAAGATCAATATAGGTTTTAAAAATGTGTTTAATATTGCTAAAACAACTGCAACAATTAAGGCTGTAGAAAAGCTTTCTACGGCAATTCCTGGTAAAAAATATGCCAATACAAAAACTACAATTGTAGAGATTAAAAGCTTAATAAGTAAGTTCATAGTAATAAATTTAATTTTAAAGATAAAAAAAAGACACCAGAAATGGTGTCTTTTTTAAAAAATAATTTGTTTCTAATCTATTAATTTGTTGCAACAACATTAATCCCTGGAAAATAAGAAGGGTTTAAAAACGGCATATTAGATTTATAATGAGCATTAATCACTTTAATGATTTCGTTTGCAATTACAGCATATCCTCTAGCATTTGGATGAACACCATCTAATGAGAATAAAACTTTATTTTCTGTTGCAGCACCACTAAAATAATTTGCAGTATAAATTGAACCATCAACCGAACGCAAACCATTAACTAAAACTCCCAATATTGCATTCATATCTGCAACTGCTAAACCTTTAGAAGCCGCAATTGATTTGATTGCTGCATTATAAGCGTTAGTTGCGTTTGCAATTGCTGTTTGTTCAGAAGGAATTAAGATGTGTTGATCCTGAAGAGGATAAGTAACCCCATACTTATCTAAAGGAGCAGGAACACCTGTAGGTGCAGTTCCTATTACACCACTTGTAGTTAACAAAACTAAGTCATCTGCAGTAGCTTGACGAGCTTGACCAAAAACACTTCCATAAAAAGCAGCAGTTGCAGCCCCTAGTGAAGGTGTGAAAGCAGCAGTCAATTGTGCAGATAAATTTGTTAAAGATTCATCTTTGATTAACAAAGGATTTCCACCTGTAGCAATTAATAAATTAATTCTCGAACCTGCACCAAATGCGGTTAGTGCTTGTTTTAAAGGCCCATACAATTGAGCATTTAAAGCAGTAATATTTGATGCTCCACCAACTGCTGCTGCAGTTACAGGATTATAAGGAACTGTTGTAAAGAAAGGTATAGATGTTACACTTGGAATAGTTGCAACAACTCCTTTAGCACCGTTTTGAGCTAAACCTGTTACAGTTCCAAAAGCAGGATGAGTACCTCCATTAATGATTAAACTATAAACACCTGCAAAAACAGTTGGATCAGTGATGTCATTTGTACCATAAGTCAATGGGTTTGGATTCCCAGTTTGGTCTACTCCAATACCACCTGTTGTTGCATATGACAAAATATCATTTGCACCAATCCAGTTTGTAAAGAAAGTTGGGTTTTTAGAAACAGCATCTCCTAAAACTGTTGAAGTATTTGAAGTTGCATGTCTTACATAATAAGGATTAGCTTGTCCTAAAGCTAATCCAGCAGGATTACCATAACCAGGTGCCAATAAATGAAATGATTTTGCTCCTGGAACACCCATATTATTATAGGCTGTTGCTTGAGCTGTTAACGTAATTGTTGAAGTACCAGCGATGTTTTCTGGAGCACTTGTAGCAAAATTAATTACTCTACGAGTACCAAATCCAGGAACACCTAAAATACCTCCTAAATTGTTTACGTCTTCTTCATAAGATGGTTGTGTAAACACACCTCCACCAACTGTTGCAAATTGTTGCGACAATAAGTTTGGAAATGAATTTGCTTGACCACTTTTGTACATTGTTCCATCCATGTAACCAGCAGTTAATGAATTTCCAATAGCAACATAACTTGAGAAATCAGCTTCTCCAGCAGTATAATTAGTATCTACTGCGTTTTCAAATTCTGGTTCACAAGAAACTAATCCTGCCATTGCCAAAATTGATAAGTATATAAATTTATTTTTCATTTTTATTAAAATTTTTGATTAGAAGCTGTAAGTAACACCTACACCTGGTGAGAAAACTGATGATTTATAAGTACCTCCAAAATCTGGGTTTGGAGTTCCAGATACTGGATCAGTAGAATGATTATATGAATTATCTATTTCATCAAAATGTAAATACAATAATGACACGTCAACTCCGAATTTTGGATTAACTTGATAAGTCAAACCTCCTGTATAACCCATTGATTCATTTCTTGGAGTTTCTGGTGCAAAATATGTGTCTTGTACTGGACTTTCGTCAAAATACCAACCTGCTCTAAAAGTAAATTTATCATTAGCAACATATTGAGTACCTACTCTATATGTACTAGCGTTTTTATAATTTCTTGGGTTTAAAGATTCTGTTCCGTTACCAAATTTCACATCAAGTGCCTTATACACACTCCACATTGTATAGTTGTAGTCAAAAGCAACTAACCATTTATCAGTAACCTGATAAGATAACCCTGAAGTAACTTCAGCAGGTAATGGTAAATCTGCATTAAAAGTTGTATTATTAATTGGATTAAAAGCAGGAACATCTGCATAAGTTGCATCTCCATCTCTAGCTTCCATAATAATTTCTGAACGATAGTTAAACCCTAATCTTAACTTACTAGTTGGATTAAACATAAAACCAACATTATAACCCCATGCAGTTATTCCAGTTGAATCTAATGTCACGTCTGATCCACTTCCATTAGCAGACAACAATGGGTTAAGTGATAAATTTCTATTAAAATTCACTGAACCGGTAGCTAAAATTGGCCCACCACCAAAACTAAATTCATCTCCTACTCTTATAGAAAAAGTTGGCTGTACAAAAATAGCTTTCAAATCAATATTATTTACTAAATGAGCACCTTGCCAATCTTGATCCCATTCTACCGAACTTCCATAAGGAGAATAAACAGCCAAACCAGCCGTTAACCAATCTGTTACTTTATAAGTAGCATAAACATTAAAAGGTGTACCTATGTTATCTGAAGAAGCTTCCCAATTATATTTAGAATTTTGGAATCTTGTTTTTGAAAACAAAACACTTCCACCTACTGACAAATTAAACTTATCTTTTAAGTAAGCCATTCCTGCAGGGTTAAAAAATGCTGTTTCAGCACTGTTTACTATAGCAACACCAGTATGTCCCATAGCTAATTGTTTTTGTCCTTGAATACTTACTCTATATCCTCCTGCAAAAGCAGTAGAGCTGGCCAAAACAAAAATTGTTAAAGAAAGTAATTTTCTCATAATAAAATTTAATGTGTTAGTTTTTTTTCGAATTTGTTAAAATGAATACTTCAAAATTAATACAAATTATGAATTTTACAATTTTTTTAACAAAAAAATTATGCATGCATAGTAAATTAATCGCTTTTATTTAATAAAGTTCATTGTTTTAATGTAAAACTCACTAGGATTTTCGGCATGTAGCCAATGACCGGCATTTGAAACAGCTTCAATTTTAGCATTTGGAAAATGAAAATGAATCGTTTCAAAATCTTCATCCAAAATATAATTTGATTTTGAACCTCTAAGAAAAAGTGTTGGTTTTTCAAATTTATTTGATGAAGGCAAAGCTTTTCCAATTTCTTCTATTTTTTTATTGAACACGTCTAAATTAAATCGAAAAGCTAATTGTTCTTTTTCTTTCCAATATAGACTTTTTAATAAAAATTGCCTTGTACCAAAATCTGTAATATATTTAGAGACTGTTTCTTCCACTTCACTTCTACTAGGTTGTTTTGAAAAGTCAACTGCATTTAATCCTTCTAAAATAGGTTGATGATGTTGCGGATAAAATTTTGGCCCTATATCGGCAATAATTAGCTTTTCAACTAAATCTGGATATAATGTTGCTAAAAGCATAGCTGTTTTTCCTCCCATTGAATGACCAAGTAAAATAATATTTTCCAATTTATGAAAATCACAGTATTCTTTTACATCATTTGCCATCAATTCATAACTAAAATCTTCTGAATGAAAACTTTTTCCGTGATTTCTCATGTCTAACATATGTACTTGAAAACCAACTTCTGCATATTGAGAACCTAAAGTTTTCCAATTGTCTGACATTCCTAAAAAGCCGTGAAGAATTACAAATGGTTTTCCGTTTCCTTCTATTCTTGAATTTAAAATCATTTTTTATTTTTTAATCGATTGTGCGTTAAGGATGGAAGCGGCATCCTTTTTTGAAAAAAAAGATATAGCGAACAGCCTGACCTCGTTTTTTTTAACGAGGTAACGTCCAAAAATTATTTCATTTTATTAAGATACATATTAATTACATTATCAAAACCTAAATATAAAGATTCCGCAACCAAAGCGTGACCAATTGAAACCTCTAACAAATCTGGAATATTTTGTTTAAAAAACTGAATATTATCCAGACTTAAATCGTGACCTGCGTTGATTCCTAATCCTAATTCGTTTGCTTTATTAGCTGCATCAATATAAGGTTGGATTCCGTTTTTGTTTCCAAGTCCATATTGATGTGCAAATTCTTCAGTATATAATTCTATTCTATGTGCACCCGTTTCTTTTGCTCCTTCAATCATTTCGATGGTTGGATCAACAAATATGGAAGTTCTGATATTATTGTTTTTGAATTCTTGAATGATTTCTTTTAAAAAATCTTTGTGTTTAATTGTATTCCAACCTGCATTTGAGGTCAAAGCATCATCTGCATCTGGAACCAAAGTAACTTGAGTAGGTTTAATTTCTAAAACCATATCCATAAACTTCTTTACTGGATTTCCTTCTATATTATACTCTGTATAAACTACATCTTTTAAGTCAAATGCGTCTTGATATCTAATATGTCTTTCGTCTGGTCTTGGATGAATAGTGATTCCTTGTGCACCAAATTGTTGTAAATCCTTAGCAACTTGAAGTAAATTTGGCACATTTCCACCACGAGAATTTCTTAAAGTTGCAATTTTATTAATATTAACTGATAACTTTGTCATAACTTTGTTTTTTAACTTGTACAAAAATACAAAGTCTAATAAGTTTAGTCTTGTATTTTTTGATTATTTTGCAAAAGAAATTAAACTATATGCACAATTTAATAGATTACATAAATTTTGACATTAAACCGCTAAAAACAACTCAAACTATTGCAGATGCACAAGATTTGTTTTTAGAAATTTCTTATTCGCATTTCCCTGTGACTGAGAACAACATTTATATAGGCTGCATTAGCAATGAAGACGCTTCTTCTATTAATGAAAACAGTAAAGTTGGTGAAAATAAATTTAATTTCGAACGCTTTTTTGTTCGAGATTCTATGATTTGGCTAGATGTTTTAGAAGAATTTGGCAAAAATGATTGCAATATTATGCCTGTTTTAAATGAGAAAAACAAATACATAGGCTATTATGAATTAGATGATATAATAAAGTTTTTTCAGGAAAGTCCGTTTTTAAAGGAAGAAGGAGGAATTATTGTTGTTCAAAAACCTAAATCTGATTATTCAATTGGTCAAATAGCTCAAATTGTAGAGGGAAATGGTGGCAAATTATTGGGTTTATTTATTTCTAATATTAGTGAAAATACTGTAGAAGTTACTTTGAAAATTTCTCAAAGTTATATGAACGAAATTCTTCAAGGCTTTAGAAGATATGAGTATGTAATTATATCTGAACATCAAGAAGATTCGTATTTAGAAAACTTAAAAGAACGTTCGGATTATTTGGATAAATACCTAAATATTTAGTAATGAAGATAGCTTTATTTGGAAAAAACTACCAAAACAATACAATTGAAATAATTCGAAAAGTCATTGACGTTCTTGAAAAAAAAGGAGCAGAAATTTGTATTGAAAAAAAGTTTTTTGAATCCATAAAGGACGAAATTAAATTTTCAAAAGAATATGAAATTTATAAAAAACATGACGAATTAAATGAATCAATAGATTTTTTAATTAGCATTGGTGGTGATGGAACTATTTTAAGAGCTGCAACTTTAGTTAGAGACAAAAAAATACCTATTGTTGGTGTAAATGCAGGAAGATTAGGTTTTTTAGCAACCGTTCAAGAAGAAAATATAGAAACTTTTTTGCCTAAATTATTTTTAAATGAATTTAAAATCTCTAAAAGAACGCTATTAAGTTTAAAATGTTCTCCTCCAAATAAAGATTTGGAAGACATTAATTTTGCATTAAATGAAGTTACCGTTTCAAGAAAAGATACAACATCGATGATTACTATCGAAACTTTTTTAAATGATGAATACTTAAATTCTTATTGGGCAGACGGATTAATTATAGCAACACCAACAGGCTCAACAGGTTATTCCTTAAGCTGTGGTGGTCCAGTTTTAATGCCTGAGAATTCAAGCTTAGTCATTACTCCAATTGCCCCACACAATTTAACTGCAAGACCTCTTGTAATCCCAGATGATATAGAAATTAAATTAAGTATTTCTGGTAGAGAAGAACAATTTTTGGTTTCACTTGACTCAAGAATTACTACTGTAACTAAAGAGACTCATTTAACTATAAAAAAAGCTCCTTTTGAGATAAACATGGTTGAATTTTCTGAAGAAGGTTTCTTAAAAACTATCCGAAAAAAACTACTTTGGGGCGAAGATAAAAGAAATTAAAAACTCTTTTATACCTAATTATATTACTTTTCATTTTTTTGCGTTACTTATATTGAGTAAAAAAACGCTTCTTTATGAAGTTAAAACATCAATATTGTTATATTTGCAATCTGAAAAAAATGAAAAGACTAGTTTTATACATATTTTTTATAGCATTTTTCAATTCGTCCAAAGCACAAATACATGAAGTTGGTGTGTTTCTTGGAGGAACAAATTATGTTGGAGACGTTGGAAAAACGAATTACATCAATCCAAATGAGCTAGGATTTGGGCTAATATATAAGTGGAATAAAAGCGTAAGACATTCTTATAGGTTTACTTATATGCAAGGAGGAATAAAAGGTAACGATCTAGATTCTAAAGTTCCAAGTAGAAATTTAAGAGAATATAGTTTCACAAATACTATTAAAGAGGTTTCGGCCGGAATTGAATTTAATTTTTTTCCGTTTGATTTACATCAATTTGATATGCAATATACTCCTTATGTCTTTACAGGTGTAAATTATTTTTGGCATAATGATTTTGAAAGTGATAATATTAATGCTGGAAAAGGTTTTGACAAAGGTAGATCTTTTTCTATTCCAATGGTTTTGGGATTTAAAGCAAGAATTGCACATTCTTTTATTATAGGAATTGAAGCTGGAGCAAGATATACTTTGTCCGATAATTTAGATGGAAGTAATTCTCCAAATGATAATTATGAAAATATTCGTTTTGGAAATTTAAACAGTAACGATTGGTATATGTTTACTGGAGCAACATTAACATATACTTTTGGCGAAAACCCATGTTTTTGCCCACAAGGAAATAAATGAATTATTTAGAACAAATAAACGACAAAAAACTTCCCAACCATTTAGCAATTATAATGGATGGAAATGGTCGTTGGGCTAAACAAAAAGGGTTTTTAAGAGCAATTGGTCATGAAAACGGATCAAAATCTGTAAAAGTAACCGTTGAATCTTGTGCCAAGCTAGGAATAGAAAACCTAACATTATATGCCTTTTCAACAGAAAATTGGAATAGACCAAAATTAGAAGTCGATACGTTAATGAAATTATTAATTTCTTCCTTAAAAAAAGAAGAAGCTACATTAATGAAAAACAATATAAAACTTAATGCAATTGGTAATTTAACAACCTTGCCAAAAAAAGTTTTAAAAGAATTACAAGAAGTAATAGAAAAAACAAAAAACAACAATAGAATGACATTGACTCTAGCTTTAAGCTATGGATCTAGAGAAGAAATCATTCAGGTTGTTAAAAATATTAGCAATAAAGTTAAAAATAATATAATTTCTGAATCAGCTATTGATGAATCAATTATTAATCAGCATCTTTACACGCACAATTTACCAGATGTAGATTTAGTAATCAGAACAAGTGGTGAACATAGGATAAGTAATTTTTTATTATGGCAAATAGCCTATGCCGAATTTTACTTTACAGATGTATTATGGCCTGATTTTACAGAAAACAATTTGTATGAAGCAATTATTAGTTACCAAAAAAGAGAACGTAGATTTGGAAAAACAAGTGAACAATTATAAAAGAAATTCTCTTTTAAACAAAAATATCAAGTATAGCGCGATATTGTTTTTATTTTTAGGCCTTTTCAAAATTTCTGCACAAGAAACAGATTTTGAAAATGGCAAATCTTATATTTTAGCAGATATAGAAGTTACAGGAAAAGTAAATTATAACCCTCAGACTATAATCACATTTGCTGGTTTAGAAAAAGGACAAAGCATAATTGTACCTGGTGAAGAAATTAGTACTGCTATTAAAAAATTATGGAAATTAGGATATTTTAATGATATCAATGTTTACGTAAATAAAATTCAAAATGATAGTATCTATTTAGAATTAAACATCAACGAGTTACCTAAATTGGCTGATGTTAAAATCACTGGAGTTAAAAAAGGTAAAAAAGAAGAACTAATCAAAGACAATGACCTTAAAAAAGGGAAAATTGTTAATGAAAACCTTATTACTACTACAAAAAACTACATTCAAAATAAGTACAAAAAAGATGGTTTTTATAATACCAAAGTTATTGTAAACACTTTTCCAGACTCAACAGATACAAATGTTGATTTACTTATTAAAATAGACAAAGGTGACAAAGTAAAGATTAAGAAAATAAATTTTGAAGGTAATGAGCAATTTTCTGATAAAAAACTAAGAAAGTCTTTTAAAAATACTAAACAACAGAATCCAATTAGAATATTTAAAGCTTCAAAATTCATAAAAGATAAATATGAAGAAGACCTAACTAATGTTATTAGTAAATATAAAGAAAAAGGATATAGAGATGCTAGGATCATTAATGACTCTGTTCGCTATGACAAAGAAAAAAATAAAATATTTATTGATGTAAAACTAGAAGAAGGTAGAAAATATTACATTGGTGATATACGTTTCTTAGGTAATACAATTTACACAGAAGACTATTTAAGAAGAATTTTAAGCATTAATAGAGGTGATGTTTATAATGGAGTTTTACTTCAAAAAAGAATTGAAGATAAAACAAATCCAGATGCTGAAGACATTACAAACTTATACCAAAACAATGGTTATTTATTCTCAAACATCAACACGGTTGAAGTTAAAACAGAAAATGACACTATTGATTTTGAAATAAGAATAAGTGAAGGACCTTTAGCTTACTTTAATAAAATAACAGTTGTTGGAAACGAAAAAACAAACGATCATGTTATTTATAGAGAAATTCTAACAAAACCAGGAAAAAAATATAGTAAAGACGCTTTAATAAGAACAATAAGAGAGCTTGGTCAGCTTGGGTTCTTTGATCCAGAAGCTATTGATCCTAAATTCAAGAATGTAGATGCTGCAGCTGGAACAGTTGACATTGAATATAACGTTGTAGAAAAAGGAGCTAGTCAAATTCAACTACAAGGTGGTTATGGTGGTGGTGGTTTTATTGGAACTTTAGGGTTGTCATTTAATAATTTTTCTATCAGAAACATCTTTAACAAAGAAGCATACAAACCTTTACCAATGGGAGACGGACAAAAAATGTCTCTTAATTTACAAGCGAGTTCATATTTTAGAACGTATAGTTTAAGTTTTCAAGAGCCTTGGTATGGAGGAAAAAAACCAGTTAGTTTCTCTACTTCATTATCTCAAAGTAAACAATTTTTATACAACTATTCAACTAGAGATGTAGACAAATCACAAAGTTTTACAATTACTTCGTTGTCAGTTGGTATAGCAAAAAGACTTACTGTTCCTGATGATTATTTTACACTTTCTCAAGCAGTATCTTTTCAATATTATAAACTTAACAATTATAATTCTGGATTATTTACCTTCGGAAATGGTGCATCTAGAAATTTAGCCTATACTATTGGTTTAACTAGAAACAGTAAAGGTATAAATCCAATTTATCCTACTTATGGATCAGAATTTAGTGTTTCTGCAAAATTTACGCCACCTTACTCACTTATTAACGGTGTAGATTATTCTAAATTAGGAGATTTAGCAGAAAACAAATATGTATATGATGGAACTGGATACATATACACAGATGATTCTGGGGCAGAGGTTTTGGTAAACAACGGAGATCTTTTAACCGCATTACCTTCAACTTCAAATCCTACTCCATCAAAAGCCTACACTACAGAAACTGCTGTTGCAGATCCTGCCAAAGTAGATCAAATAAAATACAAATGGTTAGAATACTATAAAGTTAAGTTTAAAGCAGATTGGTATACTAAAGTTTATGATAAATTAGTATTGCGTTCGCTAGGAGAATTTGGATTTATGGGAGCTTATAACCAAGATAGAGGATTAGTGCCTTTTGAACGTTTCTACCTAGGTGGAGATGGACTTGCAAACTATTCTTTAGACGGAAGAGAAACAATTCAATTGCGTGGATATCCAAATAATTCATTATCTTCGAATGACGGAGGTACTATTTATAATAAATTTTCGTTAGAGTTAAGATATCCGATTACTTTAAAGTCTAGTGCTTCAATATATGCACTATCATTTTTAGAAGCTGGAGCTGCTTTTAATGATTTCAATTCATATAATCCTTTTAGCGTTCAACGTTCTGCAGGATTTGGATTAAGAGTATTTATGCCAGCCTTTGGATTATTAGGAATAGATTTTGCACATGGTTTTGATGCAATTCCAGGTGCTACTCAAAAAAGCGGATGGCAAACACACTTTATTATAGGTCAACAGTTTTAATATCTGACTTAAATAATTTAAAATATAGTAATATGAAAAAAATAGTTTTATTATTTTTATTTTTAAGTACAACAATTGTTTTTTCTCAATCAAGAGGAATAAGAATTGGCTTTATTGATATGGAATATATTTTAGAAAAAGTTCCAAATTATGCTGAAGCCAAAAACCAATTAGAGATTAAAGCCCAAAAATGGAAACAAGAAATTGAATCTAAAAAAAATGAAATAAATAAGTTAAAAGAAGATTTAAAAATCGAAAGACCTCTTTTAACAAAAGAATTAATTGAAGAAAGAGAAGAAGAAATAAATTACCTTGAAACCGAATTATTAGAATATCAACAAAATAGATTTGGACCAAAAGGAGATTTAATTATACAAAAATCTGTACTTGTAAAACCAATTCAAGATCAAGTTTTTACAATTATACAAGACATAGCTGAACAAAAGAAATATGATTTTATTTTTGACAAATCTTCAGACATGACAATGCTTTTTGCTGCAAAACGCTACGATATAAGCGACCAAGTTGTTCGACAATTAGTCAGAGCAGAAAAAAGAGAACAATTAACATCTAAGCAATTAAAAGAACAAGAATCTAGAGATGCTTTAGAAGACATGCAAGATGAAAACCCAGAAATGGCAGAACGTCAAAAAGCATTAGATGAGAAAAGAGCTGCTCGTGAAAAATTAATTGAAGACAAAAAAGCAGCTTACGAAGCAAGAAAAAAAGAAGCAGCAGATAGAAGACAAAGGTTAATTGATGAAAGGGAAGCTAAAAAAAATGGCACGTTAATTGAAGACAATAATAAAACAACAACTGGTGACGATAAAAACTCAACTGAAGGAGATAAAAAAACTTCAACTGAAGGAGACAAACTAACACCAGAAGAAGTAAGACAAAAAGCTTTAGACGATCGAAATAAAAAAATAGAAGATCGAAAAAAAGCAGCCGAAGACAGAAGAACAAAAATTTTAGAAGAAAGAGAAGCTGCTAAAGCAAAAAAAGACGAAGAGAATAAAACCGGAGAATAAGAATAAATTAAAATTAAACACAAAACAATGAAACAATTAAAATCAATTTTTATCGCAGTAGCATTTTTAGTGAGTGCTCAATTTGTAACTGCTCAAACAAAAGTAGCGCATATTGACGTAAGTGAATTAATGACAAATATGCCTGCAATGAAAACTGCTCAAACTCAACTTGAGAAAATTCAGAAATCATACGATGGTGAGTACAACACTATGGTACAAGAGTATCAAACTAAAATGAAAAAATACCAAGGTGATGCTGAATCAAATCTAGTATCTGATGCAATTAATGAAACAAGAGCAAAAGAAATGCAAGATATGGCTGGACGTATTCAAGGATACAGAGAAACTGCTACAAAAGAATTACAACAAAAAGAATTAGACCTTGTAAAACCAATTATGGAAAAAGCACAACAAGCTATCCAAAAAGTGGCACGTGCAAAAGGGTATGAGTATGTATTAGATGCTTCAAATGGAAGTGGAGTCTTAATGGCTGATGGTCCAAACTTATTAGCTGATGTTAAAAAAGAATTAGGTTTCTAATAAAACTTTCAATTAAAAAATTAAAAACTGCATATGATCAAACGTATGCAGTTTTTTTTTTATTTTTGATGTATGAAAAAAAACAATCCCATTGGACTTTTTGATTCTGGTATAGGTGGAACATCTATTTGGAAAGAAATTAATAAATTACTTCCATTAGAAAATTCTATTTATTTAGCCGATAGTAAAAATGCTCCGTATGGATTAAAAAGCAAAGATGAGATTATTGCTTTAAGCAAAAAAAATACCGAATTTTTATTAAATAGAAATTGTAAAATCATTGTTGTTGCTTGTAATACTGCTACGACTAATGCAATAAAAGAGCTAAGAGCAGTATATGACATTCCTTTTATTGGAATTGAGCCTGCAATAAAGCCTGCGGCTAATAATTCACAAACTCACACTATTGGAATTTTAGCCACCAAAGGAACACTTAATAGCGAATTATTTCACAAAACTTCATCATTGTTCGAAAATGTAAAGATAGTTGAGCAAATTGGCCATGGATTAGTTCAATTGATTGAAAATGGAGAGATTGATACTCCTCAAATGTTTGAATTATTAAAAAGCTATCTAAACCCAATGATTGAACAGAATATAGATTTTCTAGTTTTAGGATGTAGTCATTACCCTTATTTAATTCCTCAAATTAAAAAAATTCTACCTTCAAAAATAAAAATAATCGATTCTGGCAAAGCTGTAGCTAAACAAACTAAAAAAATTCTTAATCAAAATGGTTTGCTAAACAATTCAAAAATAGAAATTTCAAATATTTTTTATACCAACTCAAGTTCAAAAGTCTTGAAGGAAATTTTAAAAAATCAATATAAAATTATTGAAGAAGATTTTTAATATTATTCCTCCTTTTTAAACCATCCAGAATACATTACATAATTATTTGAAATACGTTCAATTTCACCACCGAAGTCACTTTGGTCAATATCTTTAACTTTCTTGGCAGGAACACCAGCATAAATACAACCTGATTCTATAATTGTATTTTGAGTTACGACTGCTCCAGCCGCAACAATTGAATTACTTTCAACTACGCAATTATCCATAACTATTGCTCCCATTCCTATTAAAACATTATCATGAATTGCACAACCGTGTACAATTGCATTATGTCCTATTGAAACATTATTGCCAATTATTGTTGGATGTTTTTGATAAGTGCAATGAATAATTGCTCCATCTTGAATGTTTACTTTATTTCCGATTTTAATAAAATTAACATCGCCTCTAATTACAGCATTAAACCAAACACTGCACTTTTCACCAAAAGTAACATCACCAACAATTGTAGCATTTTCGGCTACATAACAATCTGAAGGAATATTTGGTGTTTTACCGTTTATTGTCTTTATTATCATATCAAAAAAAATCCCGTTCATAACAAACGGGACTATATTTTTAAATTAATTAAATTTAGTTTACTGCTGGACAGTTACAATCATATCTAGTGTTTTTACAGAAGATATCTAATCCTAAAGTAATTTGATGAAAACCACCTTTATCAAATTTAACATCGCCTGTTAAATGAGAATATGTATAGGCAAACATGAATTTTTTATAATTTAAACCTAAAATTGGTGTAATATATTGTAATTTTTGTTCCCCTACACTTGTTCCATCTACATAATTTGCTCCATCAAAACTTCTTCTATAAGATAATCCGGCCCAAACTCTACCAAAATCTAAATTTTTATAAAGTTTCAAGTTTAAATCAATTGTCTTTTCTTTTGTTTGATCAACTAATTGAAATAATGTTGAAGGCTCTAATAATAACCCATTATCTCCAACATTAAACACATAACCAACACTCCATAGATATTTTCTCAAATTGTCAGTTTCAATATCTGTATATAACTCTCTCTTGCTAGCTATAACATTTTTAACTGTAAAGTGAGTGTAAAGATCTAAATAGAAATAAGAAGCACCTAAATCTACATTAAAATAAGAGTCTTTTTGAACTATTCCTCCATTTACAATTGGATCATACGATGGGTTTGACAAATAGAATGAAGTTTCGTCTAAATTACTTTGAATTAAACCTGCATTCATACCAAATGATAATTGATTTAAATCTAAAGTACTTCTTGAAAACCTCAAATGGTGTGCATAACTTAATTTTGCACCTGTTTGTGTATGATATCCATTTCTATCATTAAAAACTATCGCTCCTATTCCTGAACGTTCTCCCACCGAAGTATTAAAACTCAATGTTTGTAAAGCAGGTGCTTCATCTTGGCCAAACCATTGTTGACGGGCTGTCATTCTAACTTTACCACAATCTGCTGCTCCTGCCATTGACGGATGCAACAAATAAAGGTTGTCTGATAGATAATCAGAATAAACTGCGATTCCTTCTTGTGAGAATGAAAATTGTGTAATAAACACTAATAATAGTAGGTATCCTCTTTTAAAATTCATAATATATTATCGTTTTAATGAAAAGTGAGCTTTAAATTGTTTTGGTACT
>TARA_R110000850_G_scaffold11386_5_pt1 | contig 81795 bp, 75 predicted proteins | sample TARA_R110000850 | Tara Oceans TARA_R110000850 (sample SAMEA4397586) | marine metagenome | biome: Polar Biome; feature: [SRF] surface water layer (ENVO:00010504); material: water (ENVO:00002006), including particulate matter (ENVO:01000060) such as... | depth 5 m
GACACCATTTCGCGTCTGATCGCCATGGGCGAGACGGTTCGCGTTCGCCTGTCCTCGACGGCGCACACCTATGAGACCCACTCCCAGAACGTGATCGGCGATATCGTCGGCCGGACCCGCCCGAACGAGATCATCGTCCTGGGGTCACACATGGACAGCTGGGACCTGGGAACCGGGGCCATCGATGACGCGGCCGGTGGGGCGATCACCCTCGGCGCGGCCAAGGCCGTCGCCGACAGCGGACGGCGTCCGGCCCGGACGATCCGGGTTGTGCTGTACGGAGCAGAGGAAGTCGACCAGCCGAACAATGTCGGCAATGGCGGCGGAGCCTATCTGCGGAGCATCGGCGACGCCGTCGAGACGCACATCATCGCCGGGGAGAGTGATTTCGGGGCCGACCGGGTCTATGCGCTGGGCCTGCCTGCAGGGGCGCAGGGCAGCGATTTTGCCAGGGCCGCCAGTCAGGTACTCTACCCGATCGGGGTTCTCGCATCCCAGGATCCTGAAATGTACGGCGGGGCCGACATCGGCCCGCTGGCCATGGCCGGGGTGCCGGTGTTCCGTCTGGCCCAGGACGGCACCCGCTATTTCGACCTGCACCACACCGCTGACGACACCCTGAACCAGATCGATCCGGCGCAGCTGAACCAGAACGTCGCCGCCTGGGCCGGTCTGCTCTGGCTGATTGCCGACTCGGACGTGGATTTCCGCGCCATGCGATCGGCGGCCACTGCGACGCACTGATCCCGCCTCCGCGAGCGTGGCGAAACTGGTAGACGCAAGGGACTTAAAACCCACTACCGTAGATTTACGTAGCTAAATCAACCGGTTGCGAGGGGTAGAGACTTACACATGCCTTACACAGTTGCCGCATGCGGCAAGGAGGTCATGTGCCGGAGTCTCACTCCCTCATGGACGGCAAGCTTCACGTGTACCGTCGCGAGAACAGTCGGTTCTGGCAGTGCGCGACCTACCTGAGCGGTCGCAACTATCGTCAATCGACGAAGGAAACGAACATCGCTTTCGCGCGGGAATTTGCGCGCGAGTGGTATCTCGACCGGGTCGCCGAGGATCGTCTTCGCAAGTCCGGGAAGCTACCGGCGTCGCCGGAGACGTCTATCGTCATTCCTGCACGAATCGCGCCGAAACGGCCGGGCGAAAAGACCTTCCGTGAGGCCGCGGCCGTCTTCGAAAAGGAGTTCGAGGCGATGACGCTCGGTGAGCGGAACACCCACTACGTCGCCGGCAAGGGGCGGGTGATCCGGCTTTATCTGAATCCGTTTTTTGGCGATCTCCCGATTTCCGAAGTCTCCGCCGGTCGGATCCAGGATTACCGGCTGCACCGCGTCACGCCTCCCGACGAACCGCAGCGGGTGCGCTTCGTCTCGGATGGTCAGGAGCGGATCGGCAAGGCCAAGGTCTGGAAACGGCCGAGCCGCCAGACCCTCCACAACGAGATGGTCTGTCTCCGGCAGATTCTGAAGACCGCGAACCGGAAAGGATGGATTTCGGCGCTTCCGGATATGAGCAACCCATATCGAGCTTCCGGCAAGGTGAGCCACCGGGCCTGGTTCTCACCCGAAGAATACAAGCGTCTTTACGAAGCGACCCGAGAACGCGCGAAGAACCCGAAGAAGGAACGCTGGCGCGAAGAGTGCGAGCAGTTTCACGACTTCGTACTGTTCATGGTCAACACCGGGCTGCGTCCCGACGAGGCGCAGCGCCTCGAGTTCAGGGACGTCTCGATCGTCAAGGATGAGGCGACCAGCGAACGGATCCTCGAGATCGAGGTGCGTGGCAAGCGCGGCGTCGGCTACTGCAAGAGCATGCCGGGAGCCGTCCGCCCCTTTGAGCGGGTGCTGAAACGCAAGAATGGTCAGCCAACCGATCTCGTCTTCGGGCTGGTGCAACGCGAGCTTCTCAACGCGATCCTGGACGAACTAGGTCTCAAGAAGGATCGGGATGGCAAGCCAAGGACGGCCTATAGCCTGCGTCATACTTATATCTCGATGAGGCTGATGGAGGGCGCCGACATCTACCAGGTGGCCAAGAACTGCCGCACCAGCGTGGAGATGATCGAGAAATATTACGCCTCCCACATCAAGAACGTGCTCGACGCATCGGCCATCAATGTCCGCAAGCTAAGGCCCGCCAAACGGCGGGCGGCGAAGGCTCTGGCGACGGACGTCGACTGAACTCGCCTTGGCGATAGTGATCGAACGCGGCTATAGAGCGGTTCGGCCCGCGGGCGTGGCGAAACTGGTAGACGCAACGGACTTAAGCTGAGGATTGAGTGCGCCGGGGGAAATCCCGGACGTAGAACCGCTCAAAGTCGGGGAACCCTGTCAAATGGCGATCCCGAGCCAAGCCCGTCTCCGGACGGGAAGGTGTAGAGACTAGACGGGCGGCGTCTAAGGCCTTCGGGCTACGACGAAGGGATAGTCCAGACCACGAACGCGCTTCGGCGCGGCGGCGAAAGTCGAAGTGGTATGAAAATCCGTCGGGCTTTGCCCATGCCGGTTCGACCCCGGCCGCCCGCACCAAACCTAATCCGATGAATGCTGCTCCTGAAATGGGCCAGCAGCGCCGGCGACCTGTCGCTAGAAATCCGCCTTGAGGCTGGGGTCGATCGACTTCCGCATGAAGTCATCGACCTCGGCCGCCTCGGCGAACCGGGGCCAGTCCGCGACCGTCGCGACGACCTCGTCGATGATGGCGCGGGCGCGGGTGGCGTTGATCGAGGCGGTGGCCGCGCAGGCTTCGAGATCCGCCCGTGAGATGTCCTTGCGCCGGCCGTTTACCGACATCTGGTGCTGCCGCAGCCACTGGTTCGTCAGGTCAAGGGCCCAGGTCACGTCGTAGGCGGGGGACAGGGACCAGACGCCGTTGCGATCCATCAGGAAGGCGATGTTCTTGACGTGGTCGTCCTGATTTCGGGCGACGACGTTGAACGTCATGCGTCGGAACAGCTCCTCCATCTGGTCCATTGGCAGGCTCAGTTGCCGCATGACCTGAAAGGCCTGCTCATAGGTGTAGCTGTCCGGGCTGCAGTAGTCGTAGTGGGCGAGGGCGGCTAACGACTGCATGTGCAGCTTGCCGCCGGTCTCCGTGCGGTCGAAGCGGCGGGTCATGAAGTGGCGGCGGCCGCCCTCCGGGAGTAGCCTGCAGTCGGTCATGGTGATTCCAGCCGCCTTGGCCATTTCCGAATAGGCGAACTCCACAGCGCCGAACCCTTGCGGGTCGGCCAGGCCGCGGTCCCGGTTGTCGCTGACGCCGTCGAACTTGAGCAGCCAGTAGCCGAAGCCGTCGCCGGCATCGACCTGACCGGACCGGACCTCGTTGGTCGCCGGATTCCAGGCGATGATCGCCTTGGCGCGGGCACCCCCGGCCGAGGCGCCGACCTGAAGAATTTCCCGCAGCGCGTCGGCCTTGTCCGGGTCTCTGAACGAGACCTGCAGGGTGTTGCGGTTGGTCAGCACTTCCGAGGCCAGCTCGACGAGGGTCTCGATGTGAACTCGCTCGGACTTGCGCGTACGTGGGCCGGCGGCGGGCGTGAACTCCAGGGCGCCCATGCCGCGAGAGGCCATGTAGCAGAGCCGTTCGACTGCGTCGGCGCTGTCCGGGGTTCGCCCCTGCGTCGCCAGCCAGGCGTTGATCAGTGTGTGGCCGTAGCGGTCGGGCAGGGCATCCGCGAGCATGCCTGGCAGGCCGTAGAAGCTTTCGGGGTTCAGGCCGGGAAAGCTGTAGATTCGGTCGCTGAGCGGCATGGACAGCGGCGCCACCTCGATCTGCGACCGCAGGAAGGCGGGTTCATAGGCGAAGGTCGCGACGTCGGCGCCCTCAGCCAGCGAGACGGCCCCGATCCGGCGGCCCCACAGATTGACGGCGGCGATGGTCACGCTTCGTCACCCCAACGCCAGGGTTGGGTCGCGTCGTCGTCCGGGCGCGCGTCAGGCCGGGCCCGTTGGCGAACCTTGCCTTGCCGCTCCAGCAGGTCGATCGGATTGGCCGGCGCATCCGGAAGGAACCGGTCGAGACCGTCCAGCTTCTCCAGCACCCGAAGCGCGCGAACCAGATTGATCAGTTGGACAGAGTCTCCGGCCTCAAGGCGCTCTACTGTGCGCTTCGACACCCCTGCGGCCTCAGCGAACTTCGATTGGGTCATGTGGCGTTGCAGGCGGTAGTCCGCCATCCTGCGACCGACCTCGGTCAGAACCGCCTGATCTGTGGTAAGATTGGTTACCTTCATAATTCGCCACCTTCGGCGACTTATATACCCCTTAAGGGGTTAATTCGTCAACAATGGCGACTTATAAGTAGGAAGTCCTTTCCTTCTAACTCGTCATAGATGGCGACTTCTGGTCGTTTAAGCCCTTAAGTCGCCAAGTCTGGCGACTTAAGGGACGTGAAAGCGATCAATGGGTCTGTAGCGTCCTGTCGCGAGCGGTTGTCTTTGGCCTTGCCTGTCAGGATGTTGGCGTCAGGGATGTTGGCGTCAGGGAGGACAAGGCGCCAAGCGCGATGGGAACTGCGGCGAATGGGGCAATCGGCAGGGCATCGGCGCCGTGGTCGATGGCGATGCCCCCGCCCGTGGAAGTCGCGGCGAACGCCACCGCCACTCCGATGAGACCCAGGCCCGAGTGCCGCAGCAGGATGGCGCTTTTCGTGACCCCTCTTCGTGCTGGGCTCAGAGGCTGGAGCTTGTCAGTGAACGCTCCCTTGAGTTGACGGGCGGTCGAATGGGGGACGGGCCTGGAACTTCTGCGAGGAAGCCCGGGGTTTCAGGACCAGCCGCCGCCGACGCCAAGCGTCCCCCGGCTCTCGGTCGGCCCCTATCGTTCCGGAACCCGTCGCGGCCAGCCTACAGGGTCGTGGCTACGACGCAATCGACGGCGCGGCTCTGAATGACGCATCGCGGGAATCGGTTCGATACGATAGGCGAAACAGCCGGACCGCGACCGACCTCGCGCCCGGCCGCGGTCCCGCGCCGACCCGCCGTCGGCCGGGCCGCACCCTTCCCGGCGAGGACCTCGAACATGAAACCCCTCATCGCGCTTTCACTCTCGGCTATCGTCCTGTCCGGATGCATCGGCATGACGCCGAACCGCGATAGGGGGAGCCTCAAGGTCGCGAGCTGGAATATCGAGCACCTCGCCGAGCGTGACGGCGAGGGCTGCAGTCCCCGTACCGAGGCGGACTACGCCCGACTGCGCGATCATGTCCGCGCACTGGACGCCGATGTGATCGCCTTCCAGGAGGTTCAGAACAAGACCGCTGCGGAACGGGTGTTCGACCCGGCGATCTACGACGTGGTCATGTCCGGCCGCCCGCCCAGCACGCGCAGCGGCGAATGCCGGGGGCAGCCGGGCCTGTTCATCCAGAACCAGGCCGTCGGCTTCGCGATCCGCAAGGGCGTGCCCTGGACACGCCACCCCGACCTCAACGCGCTGGCGCTCGGAAGTCCGGACCTGCGATGGGGCGTGGATGTGACGGTGTCCCGGGGGCGACCGGTTCGATTGCTGGCGGTGCATCTGAAATCCGGCTGCAACTCTGGCCGCGAACCGACGGATCCTGACTGCCCTGTCCTGTTCGACCAGCTCCCTGTGCTGGAAGGATGGACGGCGGCGCGGGCTGCGAAAGGCGAGGCCTTCGTCGTACTTGGGGACTGGAACCGCCGTCTCGCGAGCAGGAATGACGCCTTCCTGGCCGATTTAAACGATAGCGAACCGGCCGGATCGGGGCTTACGCTGGCCTCCGGCCAAAGGCCGGCGGGCTGCAAGGCCCGCTATCGTGAGTACATCGACTTCATCGCGACCGGATCGGTCGCGACCGCACGCGTAGAGCCGGAGTCATTCGAAGAGTATCGCTATGGCGGGATCGCGGAGACTGAGCATCCTTCGGACCACTGCCCGATCTCGGTTCGCATCACAGGCTGAGGTCCCGCAGAAATCAGGGAGCCGCGCTTTCAAGCGCATCCAGGTAGCCATCGCAGCCCGTGAAATAGCCATCTACGGCGTTCATGACATCGGCCAGGGCGACAAGGTCAACATGGTCCAGGGCGAGCGCGATTGGGCGGCCCTTGGTATCGACCGGATAGCGGTGAGAGAACGAGCCGGGATCTACGACCGCGAACTCCGCGACGATGCGGCCGACCGCCTCGTCGGCGCCGTCGGCGCCGTCGGGGTCGGCGACGCCGAAGCCCTCGACGACCGTCCTGAACCGCGTCCAGAGAACGGAGAGGTCGTGAGATTTCCAGATCGCCTCGACCTCGACCGAGGGGCCATAGGTCGCGGTCAGGTACTTCAGCGACAGCTCGATGAACTGGCGGTAGTTGAACAGGATCGGAAACACGAGCGTGTCCCGATCGCAGCGGTCGTCAGTGGCGTGGGCCACCATCAGCTCCGCCGCCCGCTTGTAGCCGGTCATCATCAGAACCATTCGGCTGTGAGGCGGCTTCACGAGCGTGGCGTTGCCGTCCCAGTCTGGTGAGACCGTGAACAGTCGATCACCGGCCTGTGGCCAACGGAATGGTTTGCCGAGAAGCGCTTCGAAACTCATCCTGTCCTCCTGTCGAACCTTCGCGTCATAATGCGGAAATGGATCTTATTCCGGAGAACATGCTCCGCATCATCGCCCTTGCCCTGCCGGCCGGGCACGGTTTCGGCGACCGTGTGCCCATCGGCGCCTGGGGCGATCCTGAGGGAGCCACCTGCGGGATCGTGACACGGCATGCCGAGACCGGCGAACTCGGCGTCATCGCAATGCGGCGTCGCGTCGATGACGTCTGGACCGAGACGGCGCGCGAGCTCGGATTTCGATCGCTCAAGCATGCGCAGGAGCGCCTTGAAGCCCTGCTGCGCATCGGCGCGCCTGCCGAACCGCTGCCGGCCAACACCGCCCCACGGGCAGGCCTTCACGACCTTCAGGGCCGTACCCCCAGTCCCATCTTCGACTCCCTGCGCACGCCGTCGCATCATCTGGCCGCGTGGATACTAAACCAGCTCTACCTCGCTCTCCCCAATCCGGACTGGAACTGGGCCGGAGATTGCCAGACCGGGAATTTCCATACCCGCATGTGGGAAGCCCAATTGCTGGCGGCGTTTCGAGAGCAGGGCCTGCATGTCACCCAGCCGTTCGAGTCTCCGGACTTTCACATTCGCAATCGCTACGGTGGCGAGGCCTGGGTCGAGGCCGTGACCGCCAACCCTGAAAAGCGTTTCGACCACCTCAACGCGCCCAGGGTCGCGCCGCCAGCCGACCGGGATGCCCTGTTCTTCGGCCCGGCGGCGCTACGCTTTGCCAAGACCATCGGGAACAAGCTCCAGCGGCGTTATGACCAGCTGCCGCATGTCGGGGGCAAGCCCTTCATGCTCGCTGTCTCGGACTTCCACGCGGCCGGCTCGATGCGTTGGAGCCGGGAGGGCCTCGCGGGCTATCTTTACGGCGAAGGCGCTGAGGTCGTCATCGAGAATGGACGCTCCGTCGCGCGCGCGACGCATGCGACCCATCTCCGGGGTCCTTCCCGATTCCCTGCGGGTCTCTTTGCAAACGCCGACCACGCGGAGCTTTCGGCCGTCATCTTCTCCAATGCCTGCGCGATGTCGAAACTCAGCCGCGTGATGGTGTCGGCCGGCGCCGACCCAAAGGGGATGCGGTACACGCGGATCGGCAAATTCTTCAACCGCACCGAGGGCGCGCTTCAGGGGAACGACTTTTGCCTGGACGTCGCCAGCGCAGCCTATCGCGCCCTATGGCCTCAGGGCTACGAGCCCTGGTCGGCGGAGATGGAGGTTTTCCATAATCCGTTCGCTCACCATCCCGTACCGCATGCGTTGCTGCCGGAGGCGACCCACTGGTTCGATGTCGGCGGCGAGAGGATTTGCAGCTCGCACTACGCGACCGGGATCCTGTGGTCGGAGACCTGGATCACCGACGCCGCCAACCCTCCCATCCGGCTCGAAGACATCCTGTCCGGCAACGGCGCTGCGTTGCAAAAGAGCCTAAGGGCTCCGCCCTCGCGCGGGTCAGGGTGAAGCGGCTTCGCCGCCGGATCGGCCGGTCTCCCCGGCCTTCCGCGCCGGCGACGTCTGCGATGTCCGCGATCGATGAGAGGCTTGTGCAGGCCGGGCGATCCCCCTCCGGCCGATCCGCCCTGGCCCTTGCTACCCCGGTCTCGCCGACGGGCAGGGTTTCAGGCGCGCCTTTCGCGTGCCTGCAACCCTTGCCCAAAGGAGGCAGACATGACTGCTCAATCCACCCAAACCCGTATCCCTGCGGCGGCTGACGCCGCCGCGCCCGGAGCGGAGCCGGTTCACGGCGCGGAGATCGTGGTTCCGCTGAACCGGTTGAAGGCGTCCCCGAAGAACGCCCGGAAGACGCCGCACAACGCGGCGACCATTGAGGCCTTTGCCGCCTCCATCAAGGTCAAGGGGGTGTTGCAGCCGCCCGTGGTCGAGATCGAGCGCGGCGAGGACGGCGCAGCGACGGGAAACTTCCTCGTGACCATCGGGGAGGGGCGCCGTCAGGGGCTGCGGCTGCTGGCCAAGCGCAAGCAGATCAAGCGGACTCATCCGGTGAAGGTGATCGTCGATACCGAGAATGACGCCCATGAGATCAGCCTCGACGAAAACACCACCCGCGAGGCCATGCATCCCGCCGACCAGTTCGAGGCCTTCAAGCGGCTGGCCGACGAAAAGGGCTACGGTCCCGAGGAAATCGGCGCCCGGTTCGGGGTGACGGCGACCATGGTGCGTCAGCGGCTGCGGCTGGGCGCAGCGGCGCCGGAATTGATGGCGGCTTACCGGGATGGAGCGATGGCGCTGGATCAGCTGATGGCCTTCTGCGTCAGCGCTGATCAGGACCGGCAGCGGCAGGTGTTCGAACAGATGGGCGACTACCGCCCCGTCCACGCCATCCGTCGCGCCATGACCGAGGCCAAGGTGCGGACCGATGATCGTCGCGCGATCTTCGTCGGCGTCGTGGCCTATGAGGCCGAAGGCGGGACGGTGCTGCGCGACCTGTTCACCGAGGACGGCGGCGGCTGGCTGGAAGACCCGGCCCTGCTGGACCGGATGGTCAGCGACAGGCTGGCCGGTCTGGCCGAGGAGGCGCGCCAGCGCGAGGGCTGGAAATGGGCCGAGGCCGTGTCCGACTATGCCGAGGTGAGCGCCCTGGGCCGGGTCTATCCGGTCGAGCTCGTCCGCTCCGAGGCCGACGCGGCGCAGATCGCGGTCCTGTCCGAGGAGTATGACGCACTCGTCTCGGGATCGGATGGGCAGGAGGTTTTGCCGGACGCGGTGGACGCCCGGCTGGAGGAAATCGACAAGGCCCTCCAGGCCTTCGGCCCGGACTTCGACTATACGCCCGAGGTCAAGGCGCGGGCCGGGGTCATGGTCCTGCTGGGCCATGACGGGCTGGCCCGGTTTGAGCGCGGTCTGGTGCGGGCCGAGGACGCCGTGGAGGAGCGGCGCGCCGATCCCGAAGCGCCGGAGGGTTGGTCCAAGAGTGACGAGCGGGAAGGGGAGGCGCCGCCCGCCCCGGAAGTCGAGGCCGACGAAGGGCTGGCGCCCCTGTCGGAGCGGCTGGTGATCGACCTCACCGCTCACCGGACCATGGGACTGCGCGACGCGGTTCAGGCTGACGAAAACATCGCCCTGACGGTGGTCGTCCATGCTCTGGCCCTGCAGGTCTTCTATCCGGCGTGGGGAACGTGGACACCCCTGCAACTGCGCATGAGCGTCACCGGTCTGGAGCGGTTGGCGCCGGGGGTTAGCGACAGCCCCGCCGGGCGGCGCGTGGCCGACCGGCTGGAAGCGTGGGGTGCCCGTCTCCCGGAAGAGGCTCGCGACCTCTGGGGCGTCCTGATCACCCTGCCGCCTTCGGAGCTTCTGGACCTGATGGCCTGTTGCGCGGGCGTGGGGCTCTACGCCGTGCGCGATCCGCATGACCGCAAGCTGGACGCCCTAGCCCATGCCGAGGTGCTGGCGACCATCACCGGTCTGGATATGACCGGGACGTGGTCAGCGACGGCGTCGTCCTACTTCTCCCGCGTGTCCAAGGCGCGTGTGCTGGAAGCCGTGATCGAGGCGACCACGGCCGAGGAAGCCGGGCGGATCGCCGGGTTCAAAAAGGGCGACATGGCAGAGGCCGCCGAGCGGCTGGTCGAGGGTAAGGGCTGGCTGCCGTCCGTGCTGCGCACCACGCCGGCGGTTGATCCGAACACCCCGGAGCCGGAAGAGGAGGCGACGGAGCCGCCCCAGCCTGACAACGATGCCTATCGGTTCGCCGCCGAATAGGCGACGGCAAGTCCGGAAACTCGCCGCGCGCCCTTTGAGGGCGCGCGGCTTTTTGTGTCGCGAGCGCCGGCCACCCTTGGCGAACACGGGAATGTCTCCCCATCTGCGCAAAGAGCCATGCTGGCTCGTTTCTCAGTTCTCGGAGCCAGCCATGCCCGGACACGTCCGGTTCGTCGTCGACACCAACCTCTTTCACGAATTCAAACTGCTGAGTTCTCCGGACATTGTCTGGAGCCTGCTCGGCGATTTCGATGAGATCGAACTCACCGTCTGTGATGTCGTACAGAGCGAACTCGACCGGCAAAAGAAGGATAACCGGTCACGCGTGAAGAAGCGCGCGATCGAGGCTGTCAGGTGGTTTCGCGGCATGCTGCTGGCCGGGGCGTCCGAACACGTCTTTCGCGAAACCGGCCCCCGGGTGGTGATGACCTTGACGCCCACGGCGGCTAGCCGCGACCATCCCGAGGTGCTCGATCCGTCTGTGGACGATGACCGCATCGTGGGCGTCGCCGTCGCGCTGCGGCAGGCAGATGCCTCCGCCGACATCCGGCTGCTGACGGACGACACACGCCCGGCCGCAAAGGCGAAGACCCTCGGCATTCCCTTCCAGTTCATCCCGACGCCTTGGGCGCGGGAACCGGAACTCGACGATCAGGCCCGCGAAACCGAGACCCTGAGGTCTCAGCTCGCCGCCATCAAGGCGACCCACCCCAAACTCGGCGTCTCCGCCGACGGGGCGGTGAACCATCGCGTGACCGTGGACCGCGCGGCGTGGGCAGCTGTGACGTCCGACGAACGGGCGACGGCTCGGACGGTGGTCGCCGAACAGTTCCCGCTGTCAGCCCTCGAAGAGCGGTTCGCGGCGGATGCGATCCGCCGGAGGCCCAGCACATGGCAACTCGGCCGGGGCCAGGTCACGACGGTTCCGGTGCCGCCCGGCGCGCTGGCGAAGTATCGTAACGTAACCTATCCCGATTGGCTGGACGCCTGTGTCAACGCCGCCGAAACTCTTCCAGACGCGTTCAACCCGGCGATCGCCGGTGCCCCGATCACCGTGCGTCTGACCAATAACGGGACCCGGCCAGCGGAGAATGTGCGTATCCGCTTCCGCGCCCGAGGCGGGTTCCGCATTGCGCCCGAAGGGGTCGAAGTGGCGCCCGACCTGCCCAGCCTGCCGAAGGCTCCCGCGCCGCCCGAAGAATCCTATGTCTCCGCAGATGGCAATCCGATCGGCAGGGTCACGGCTATCCACCCCCTTCAGTCGCCGTTTGACAGCCTTATGCCCCTCACCCGATTTCCAACGCCCCACGAAGAGGAAGACTGGTACTACGAACCGGGCAGGCCGACCGAGCCGACCGACGTCTACGATCTCGTCTGCGCCCGATTCCGGCACGGCGGCGAGGAAGAGACCTTTACGTTGCTCGTCTATCCCCATCAGCAGCAGGACGTGGTCGCCGCATCGCTCGAAGTCGAGATCAACGCCTCCAACCTCCCTGAACCGGTCAAACAGGTGTTCCCGATCGAGATCGCCACGCGATTCCTGCCGTCCGGTCCCGCCATCGAAGCGTTCATCAGGGACGAGGATCCGATCGGCCGTGCGTTGAAGTCGCCCTGAAGCCTGACGCCTGCTGGGCGGTTTGGTGTTCAAGACGACGCTCCTCAGAATTGAGCGCCTGTCTAACCCTGATGCAGGTCCGCGATCTCTTCGGCGTTGAACGCGAGGAATTCGAGCAGCTCTTTCAAGGCCTCGATGAGCGCCTTCATTCCTGGTATCTCGTGCATCGCTTCGAGAAGACTGCTGACAATCGCGGCCGCCAAGTCGAAATAGCGCTGCCAGGCCCGAAACCGTTCGCCGAGTTCCTGCAGTTCCTGGCGAACTGAGTTTCGGCGACCGGCCATGCGGGTCTTGTAGACGACAGGTTGTCCGGTCAGGCCAACGGCCGCCAGTTGCGGTTGGCGCAGCGGATAGTTCTCGGTCAGGTCACGGATGAGCACCTTGACCCGCGGTCGCGCATCCTCGAGGGCGAGCTGACCGCCCATAAAGGAAAGCCCCCCAAGTCCCGGGAAGGCGAAGTCATAATCGACATCTTCGAGGTTCTGGAGCTCGCCGCCGACCTCGCGGAGGGCCACGTCCAGATCGACCAGAAAGCCGATCAGACCGCCGCCTTCGTCCTCCGGACGCTCCGGGCCACGACCGCCACCACCGCCGTCGTTCCCGCCGTCGCCGAACGCGCCGAAGTCGAGGTCCACTTCATCCGGTTCCATCATGATTGCACTCTCCCCGCGAATCCGCCTTTGAAAGAATAGGGGGATAGGCGTCATGCAGCCAGAAGCGCCGACTATCGGTAGTCGCACCACCCCTGTCGATCATCGTCGATGTCTTTACATCATCGGCAACGGCTTCGATCTGCATCACCAGATACCGTCGAGCTACGCTCACTTCGGGGCGTATGTGAGAGCGACCGACGCTCGCCTCGCCGACACTGCCGAGGATTTCATTCCAGCGCCGGTCGGCGAGACCCTCTGGTCGCGGCTGGAGGAAAACCTCGCCTGGCTCGATACCGACCAGATCACCGATCAGGCCTCGATCTTCCTGAACAGCCCCGGCGCCGACGACTGGAGCGACGCCGACAACCATGCCTACCAGTATGAGGTCGAGCAGATCGCCACGGCCCTGTCCTCACGGCTGAAAGCGAGTTTCCAAGCCTGGCTGAGGACGCTTCCGATTCCCTTGGGCGACAGCTGGAGCGGACCGCGTCTCGCGATTCCGACGGCGGCGCGCTACCTCTCTTTCAACTACACTCCGACCCTGACCAATCTCTATGGAGTGCCCGAAGATCGCATCTTGCATATCCATGGACGCACGACGGATCCGGAAGATGCCGTCATCCTAGGTCACGCGAGAGAGTATGAACCCCGCAAGCGGTCGGAAGCCGACGCCGACATGGATTTCCGGGTGCTGGAGGGTGAGGACATCCTCGACCGCTACTTCGCGGCGACCTTCAAACCGGCCGAGACAATCCTGTCCCGGCACTCGGAATTTTTCGACGCATTGTTTGACATAGAGGTGGTCAGGGTGCTCGGTCATGCCCTGTCCGAGGTCGATTTCCTTTACCTCCTTCGGATTCGGAGCGCTGCGCCGAACGCCCGCTGGCGCATCAGCTATTACCAAGACCCGCAGCCAGTGGCGGAGCGCGCTGAACTGCTCGATCTGGCCGGCGACCAGCTGGACCTCGCGCCGATCGAGGAGATCGCCCGTGACTGAATCGTATTGGTGGATGCCACGCGGAAGTTGGGTGGCCGATAGGCGGGCTCTTTCCTGAACACGTAGCGAGGTCGCACTTCGTCGCGACCTGGTCGTCACCCTCTCAGGCGATCCCGGGGGCAACGTCCTTCAGGGCAGGGAAGTCCGCAATACAGGCGCGGGCGCTTGCGACCAATTCCGCTTCCGCCGATGTATGAGGAGCCACAAACAGATATCGCATTCCGTCAGCGGTTCTGGCGAAAACCAGATGCTCGCCAGTGAGTCCCCATCGCGGCCCCTTGGCGCGCTGCGCGGCGCGGCGCTCGAAGCTATCGGTGACGAAGGCTTCGGTGATCAGACCCAGATCCTCTTGGGTGAGCCGTCGTCCATCGACAGCGGCATAGGATCCGTGACGCCTGATGAGCTTGCGATAGATCGCGCCAGGTCCTGCTTTTCTGCTCTCGTTCAGGAGGTTCTGGGCCATGAAGCTGGCCTGGAAGAAGTGTTTGTACTCAAGGCCTCGTAGAGGGCCCTTCGTGAAGCGGGACGGACCCTTGGTGATATCCCGACCGCCCTTGCCCTCGAGGACTTCGATGGTCTGGCAGATGGCGGCGGGATCGTAGAGATAGCGATCGTTCGCAGGCCCCATGGCCACGTCGGCGGCGAAGACCACCATCTGATTTCGTAAAAGCCTGGAGGCTCGGCCTCGACGCAGGGCGCGTGACAGCAGAACGTCGACGTAGACGCAGTCCGCCGGAAAATCTCGCTCGATATCGAGCTCTACTGTTTGTCGCGTTTCGCTGGACATCGTTGCCTAAGAGCCCCGATCTAGAGTTGGCGGCAAGAAAGCCGCAGAAATCTATTGCCGCAAGAGGCTGGCTCGGGGAGACTCATACTGTGAAGAAGACCCTTGATCATCTGCCGCTGCCCAAGCAATCCGAGCTGCGTCACGTCGTGGGCGTGATCCGCGCCTCCTTCGAGGAAGCGATCGCGACGCGCCGCGCCGAGCGCCTGAAGAACGGCAAGATTCTCAAAGTCATTCTCTACGGATCATATGCGCGTGGCGATTGGGTGCACGATCCGGTTGGCCGCTACTTCTCGGACTTCGACTTGCTGGTCATCGTTGATCATGAGGACCTGACCGACGGCGAGTTCTGGTTCGACGCGACCAACCGGACGATGCCGGGCGAGGGCGAGATTCGAACGCCGGTCAGCATCATCGTTCACAGTCTTGATGACGTGAACGAACAGCTCGACCGGGGCCGCTACTTCTTTGCCGATATCCTTCGCGACGGCGTTCTTCTCTACGACACGCCTGGCGCCAAGCTGCACAAGCCGGCTACTATCAGGGCTAAGGCCGCGCTTCTTGAGGCTGAAGGCTTCTTCTCGAAATGGATGCACAGCTCAAAGGAGTTTCAGGCCGGAGCTGCCTTTTACGCCCATCGCGAAAGTAACAACCTTGCGGCGTTCAGCCTGCATCAAGCGTCCGAGCACCTTTACCATTGTGTCCTGCTGGTGGTGACCCTCTACAGCGGGAAGGCGCACAACCTCGCTTTCCTCAGGAAGAAAGCGGAAGCGATCGACCCCCGCTTGGCTAAAGCTTGGCCGCGAGAGACCAAGTTCGAGCGCCGTTGCTTCGAGCTTCTGCGCGAGGCCTACGTCAAGGCTCGCTACTCCGAGCACTACAAAATCAGCCGCGAGGAACTTGACTGGCTCACGGAGCGGGTGGAAATTCTGCGCGGCCTGACGGCGACGGTCTGCGAAACTCGCCTCGCCGAACTTCGGCTTCAAGCGGAAAGCGACGCTTAACGCGGGAAGACCATCGGCATGATTGATATCCAGCCGGAAGACCAGGTGGTCTTCGATCGTCTGAAGTCGACCGGCAGGGTCACCCACTCATTGCGAAGGCTCATGACCGCGCAGTGGAACACCTGCGGTGTTTGCGACCACATCGCCTTTCCCGGCCGTCCGCTGTTTGCCGGATACGGAAAGGACGACGAACCTCTCTATACACGCGCCTGCTGCGCGGATCGGCTCATCGAACTCGCAACGCCGGTCTATCCCCATGGCACATTGCAGCTGGCGGTTCCCGACCAGACGCCGCTGTGGCGATACATGGATCTCGCGAAGTTCGTCGCGCTCCTTGACCATAAGGGGCTCTACTTCCCGCGGGCCGACACGCTGGAAGATCGTTTCGAGGGCGCGATCGGTCTCGCGAGCCGCGAAGCGGAGTGGGATAATCACTACATCTCGCGGTTTCGGGACGTCGTCGAAGCAGGCGGTCCCTACCCACTGGTTCCGGACCTGACACGTGAGCAGATCGAGGAAGACGCTCGGAGGCTGCTGTCCGAGACGAAAGCCGCCGCGCGGCGGTCTCGCGACAAGCTCGTGAGCTGCTGGCACGCAAACAGCGGCGAGTCGGAGGCGCTATGGCGCCTCTACTGTCCGCCGTCGATCGCCGGGATCGCGATCCAGTCGTCGGCGGCGGCGCTTTGGGACGCAACGGCGAGTGAGCCGACGGCAATCGTCGGCAAGGTTCACTACATAGATTTCCGGACATCCTTCGCGAGCCGGGAACAGGCGATCTTCTGCAAGCGCGCATCTCTGCAGCACGAGCGCGAGGTTAGAGCCGTGTTGGAGAATGACACTGAGGAGCCGGCTTCGGGGCGAATAATCGCCTGCGATCTGGAGCGGTTGATCGACTCCGTCGTGCTGTCGCCTTTTGCACCGGTTTGGCTCGCCGACACCGTTTCAAGCCTGATCCGTGCCTATGGTTTTTCCCTCCCGGTGCGCAGATCGGAACTGCTCGACGCTCCGTTCTACTGATCCAGCCGTTCGTAGGCGAAGGCCCTACCTAAAATCGCGGGTCCGTAACTTGATCGCCTCCAGCGACATGTTGGGGATGTAGATGTCCCGGGGCTTGGGCGATCGGGCGTCGGGTGCGCTGCCCCGATAGACTTCGTCGCCGCGGCCGTGGGGCAGGGGGAAGGGACCGCGTTGGCCTAGCGAGGCTAGGAGGTCTGAGCCGTCGTGCAGGCGGGTCGCCACAATGTGGACGACCTCGCCCTCGCGCTGGACGTTCCCGTCGACGATGAGAAGGCTGGCGCTAAGGACGATCCGGCGCTGCTCCTCATAGAGGCTGGGCCAGATGACTAGGTTGGCCACGCCCGTCTCATCCTCGATGGTGATGAACATCACGCCTTTGGCCGAGCCCGGCTTCTGGCGAACCAGGACCAGGCCAGCGACGCGGGTCAGTCGGCGATCGCGCATAGCCGATGCGTCGGCGCAGGTCATGACATGACGAGACTGGAGCGTATCGCGCAGAAAGGCGACCGGGTGATCGCGGAGCGTCAGACCAACGTGGCTGTAGTCCTCCACCACCTCCTGACCGGCGGGCATGGCCGGCAGGGTCAGCCACGGTTCAGCGACCTCTGGCGTCGTCGCGCCATCGTCTTGGACGACGGCGAACAACGGCAGTGGATCGTCGCGAAGCGCCTTGATAGCCCATAGGGCCTCTCGCCTTTGCAGGCCGAGGGCGGGGAGGAAAGCGTCCGCTTCGGCGAGGCGTGTGAGCGCGCCCACCGGCGTTGAGGACCTTCGCCAGACATCCTCGACGCTGCTGAAGGTTGCGGCCTGTCTGTGAAGGACGAGACGCCCCGCGTCGGCGTTCGCCAAGCCGCGCACCATGCGCAGACCCAGGCGGACGGCGAACCGGTCTTCGCGGTCCGTGGGCTCAAGGGTGCAGTCCCAGCGGCTGGCGTTGACGCAGACCGGACGTATCTCGACGCCGTGCTCAAGCGCGTCACGAACAATCTGGGCTGGGGCGTAGAAGCCCATAGGCTGGGCGTTCAGCAGGGCGGCGCAGAAGACGTCGGGATGGTGGCATTTGAGCCAGGACGAAGCGTAGGCGATCAGAGCGAACGAGGCCGCATGGCTCTCGGGGAAGCCATAAGAACCGAAGCCCTCGAGCTGGCTGAAGGTCTTCTCGGCAAACTCCGCCGAATAGCCTCGCTCGACCATGCCGCCGACCAGCTTGTCTTTGAAGTGGCTGACCCCGCCGGTGAATTTGAACGTTGCCATGGCCCGACGCAGCTGATCGGCCTCGGACGCCGTGAACCCCGCGCATTCGATAGCGACGCGCATCGCCTGTTCCTGAAACAGGGGTACGCCGAGCGTCTTGCCGAGCACCCGCTCCAGCTCCGGCGTGGGATAGTCGACACGCTCCTTGCCCTCGCGCCGACGCAGGTAGGGATGGACCATATCGCCCTGGATCGGGCCGGGTCGAACGATCGCCACCTCGATCACCAAGTCATAGAAGGTGCGCGGCTTGATCCGGGGAAGCATGGCCATCTGGGCCCGGCTCTCGATCTGGAAGACCCCGAGCGTGTCCCCCTTGCGGATCATGGCGTAGGTCTTCGGGTCCTCAGCCGGGATGGTTGCCAGGTCGAGTCCAATCCCCTTGTGGTCGCGAAGCAGATCCAGACCGCGCCGCATGCAGCTCAGCATTCCCAAGGCGAGAACATCGACTTTCATGAACTTCAGGGCGTCGATGTCATCCTTGTCCCACTCGATGACCTGTCGATCCTTCATCGCCGCGGGTTCGATGGGAACGAGATCATCAAGCCGCTCGTCTGTCAGCACGAACCCGCCGGGGTGCTGGCTCAGGTGACGCGGAAAGCCGATCAGCTGGCGCGACAGGTCAAGCGCCAACCGTAGGCGACGGTCTTGGAGATTAAGGTTCAGCTCCTGGACATGCTGATCTTCGACCCCTTCGCTGGAGTAGCTCCAGACCTGGGACGACAGGGTCTTGATCAGGTCCTCGGACAGGCCGAGGGCCTTGCCGACGTCGCGCAGGGCACCGCGAGACCGATAACGGATCACTGTGGCGCAGAGCGCCGCGCGGTTCCGACCGTAGGTCTCATAGATCCACTGAATGACCTCCTCGCGCCGCTCGTGCTCGAAGTCGACATCGATATCCGGCGGCTCCTTACGCTCCTGACTGATGAAACGTTCGAACAGCAGGTCGTTACGGCCGGGATCGATGGAGGTGATGCCGAGCACGAAACAGACCGCCGAGTTGGCGGCGGACCCGCGCCCCTGGCAGAGGATGTCCCGGCTTCTGGCGAAGCGGACGATCGAGTTCACCGTAAGGAAGTAGGGCGCATATCCGAGCGCCTCGATCAGCGTCAGTTCATGCTTGAGGCTGGCCCGGACCTTGTCGGGCAAGCCGTCAGGATAGCGCTCTGTCGCGCCCTCCCAAGTCAGCTGCTCCAAGGCCTGCTGTGGCGTCAACCCAAGGAAGGCAGCCTCCTTCGGGTACTGGTACGATAGCTCGTTCAAGTTGAACCGACAGCGATCCGCGATCTCGACCGTTTGATGGAGAGCCTCGGGGTATCGGGCAAAGAGCCGGTGCATTTCTTCGGCGGGTTTCAGGTAGCGGTCGGCGGAACGCTCGCGCTTGAAGCCGACGTCATCGATCGTGCAGCCTTCGCGAATGCAGGTCAGGACGTCCTGGAGAATGCGGCGGTCAGGATGATGGAAGAGCACGTCGTTGGTCACGACGGTCTTCACTCCGATCTCGATGGCGAGCTCGGATAGCTGATGAAGGCGCATCTGATCGCGAGGCCGGCGGCGCAGCGTCAGGGCGCAGTAGGCATCAACTCCGAAGATGCCGGACAGAGCGGAGAGACGTCTGCGGCATAGCGCATCGGCGCGATCGGTCACGAGTACGGCGATTAGGCCGTCGGCATGGTCGGCCAGATCGGACCAGTCTAGATGACAGGCGCCCTTGCCGGCCCGGGACTTGCCGATGGTGAGCAATCGACACAGCCGGCTGTAGGCACCACGATCGGTTGGATAGACCAGAATGGCGGTCTCGTCGGTAAGTTGGATGCGACAGCCAATAATGAGACGGATGCCGGTCGCCTTGGCGGCTTCATGGGCCCGGACCATCCCGGCGACACTGTTCACGTCGGTAACGGCGAGCGCCTTCAGACCACTGACGGCGGCTTGGGCGAAAAGCTCGTCGCATCCGCTCGCGCCGCGCAAGAACGAGAAGTGGGAGGCGCACTGGAGCTCAGCATATTGCATCGGCGGGCAAATGTTTACGTTTTGTTCCGTTACGGCATCCGCGTTGTCCTTGCAATCTGCAAGATTGGGCGCGCGCACACGCTCCGCGCGATCCTTGTCTTTGATAAAGTTGAACATCACTCCATGATTGGAGTGATCCGGGAACGAGTCGCGAGGGCCCCCAGACGTGAGCGCAACATCAGATGCAGGCGGCGTATCTGCGCGTCTGGGGTTCAAGTACCAGGACCATGTCGCAGCTATGTTTGTTCTGCAGATGATCGGTGATCGCAGAATGGCGCAGGTGGAATGTGAAACGAGTGATGATATTACGCTTGTGCATCGCCGTACCGCGGAAACTTTTCGCGAATATGTTCAGGTCAAGAGTACAGACCGAGACAATAAGTGGACCTTCAAGGAACTCACGGATCGTGATCCGTCGGGAAAGGAGCGTCCGACTTCGATCGCAGAGAAATCACTCCTCACGGACACCGACGGGCACAACGCCCGATTCCGGATTGTCACTCGTCGGCCAGTGAACCACACCGCTGCTGCGCTCCTGGATCCTGTTGATAAACGCGCAACAGATGGTCCCGTCGAAACGCTTGCAGTGAAGCTTCTGGCGAAACATAGCGGCACTAAGTCGGTGATGGGCCATGATCTTGCCTACTGGGGCCGGAATGCGCACTGGGAAGTGCTGCCCGGGGTCGACCATGTCGAGCTGAAGAACCTGCAGGTGATCAACACGATGGCCGAGGGAGCAGGCGCCAATCCCACCAACTCGCACGTGAAGGCGATCTACACTGACCTGCTCGGGATCGTGGACGCCGCCGCCGTGGCGTCTCGCAAGAGCACCGACCAGAAGACAATCACGCGTGAGCAAGCTGTGGCTTGGTGGGACAAGCATTTGGCGGACACGAGCGCCGCCCAAGCTCGAACATCCAAGCCCTACAGAACTAAAGGCGATCGCTTCTTCGCAGAAGTTCATCGCATTGAGGACGCATCATTTCGTCGATCATCATCAGGCTATGACGCGCGGTACGAGCGTAAAATCTGGCGCTCAAAGCAGTTGGCTCGCCATCTCGCCGACTGGGTTCCGGAACTGACCCTCAAAGCCAGCGAACTCGTCGAAATCACAGCCCTGAATATGCGGGAAAAGCTCGAGGCCGGTCTACGCGCCGTTCAGGCCGAGCGAGCGTTGGATGTTTCGAGTTTGCTGGCGGAGACCTTGCTCCATGCGGTGTTGCGGCACTGGTTCGGCAGTGAGCCCGTGCCCTGCAAGTTGTTTCACCGTTCGGTTCATGGCGACCGGGTCACGAAGAATGCTCACTTGGTGCACGGTGAGAAGGGCGATGAGCTCTGGATCGGGCGCACGCATCTGTTCGACGAAAAAGACCCTGCGCCTCTGTTCGCACGCATCAGCGCCGAACTCACGACGGCGCTTGACACTGAACTGCTCGTTGAGGAGCGAGGGATCATTCTGCAGCTGAGGGAGCCTCAACATTACACAGACCACGCCATCGGCGAGGCCCTCGCGCCCGGCGCGCCGATTGATGACTTTATCAAGGTCCTCTGCCTGCCCATCTTGGTGGCCTATGACAGCGAGGTGCTCTCGAGAGGGCACGCTGATGATTACGAAACCCATCTCCTGACCGAACTCAGCGCCCTTGGGGCAGGGGTGACGGCAAGCCTCCCGGCCTCAGTGCAGGAAGTCCGGGTCCACATCTTCCTTATCCCGGTGGAGAAGCTTTCGGCGCTCCAGGACCAGTTCGCCGAAAATCTGGGGCTGTCATGAACTATGCGCGTGTGAGAGCGGCCCTGGCCGAGCAGGACTTCGACGGCATCCAGCCGTTCGATCTGCTGCGCGCGATCGCAAACCACGTCAATGACAAGGAGGCCGCGCAGGATGGACGGGACTTGGTGATCCGCGCACTGGCGCGAAGTGACGCCTTTGACGAGTTCGAGATGCAGGTTCTGACGTCGCTCGTCCGGGCGGTCGGTCTCTATCCCTATATGAGCGAAACGCTCCGTTTCGCCCAAGACGATGATCGCCTCGCCTATGAGCTTCACCGACCGGACGGAATGGACGAGGTCTTTCACAGCCTCCAGGCGAAAGTCTATTACCAGCTCCGGACCGGCTCGAATGTGGTGCTCAGCGCTTCAACGAGCGTAGGTAAAAGCCTGCTGATCGATGCCATGATCGCGCTGGGCAAGTTCAAGAAGATCGTCATCGTGGTGCCGACGCTGGCTCTGATCGACGAGACCCGGAAGCGCCTCGTTCGCCGTTTCAGGGACGCGGTTCATGTGATCACACACCCGACCCAGACGGCAGACCTGAAGACGACGAATGTCTACGTTCTGACGCAGGAGCGTGTCCGTCAACGCATCGACCTGTCGAATGTCGACTTTTTCGTTATCGACGAATTCTACAAGCTCGACTTGCGCCATGAGACGGACAAACGGCGCGCCATCGAACTCAATCTCGCGTTTCACCAACTCGCGGGGACCAAGGCGCAGTTCTATCTGCTCGGACCCAATATTCACGCGATCAAGGGCCTAGATCGCTATGAAATCCACTTCATCCCTTCCGAGTACTCCACTGTCGCGGTGGATGTGGTCAACTTTGACCTCCCGACCCGTGGTGATGAACGGGACCAGAAGCTGGTCGAGCTCTGCCGTAAGCTCGATACGGCGACCTTGATCTATTGCCAAGCACCCGGGAGCGCTGCGCGCGTTGCCGGAACCTTGATGCGGGAGGTGGCCAAAGAGGACATTCCCGCGTGCGCCGAGCATGCGGAATGGATCGACGAGAATTTTCACTCCGAATGGGTTGTCTCAAAGGCGATGCGAAGAGGTATCGGATTGCACCATGGAGGCATCCCTCGCGCCCTCCAGCAGCACATGGTTCGGCTATTCAATGAGGGCATCATTACGCGCCTCATATGCACCTCGACGCTTATCGAGGGCGTAAACACTGCCGCAGAGAACGTGATTGTCTACGATCGCCGTCGCAATAAGAACGTGCTCGACTTCTTCACATACAAGAACATCCAGGGCCGGGCCGGTCGCATGGGCCGCTACTTCATCGGCAAGGTCTACATGTTAGAGAAGGCCCCCGCGGATGAAGAAACCGTGGTCGAGTATCCGGTGGGCGAGCAAGATCAGGAAACGCCGCTCTCGCTGATCATGCAGCTGGAGGATCGGGACCTCACAGATATATCCCGATCTCGCGTCGCAGCCGCGCTCAAGGACAGCTTCCTGAGCGAGGACACCATACGCCTGAACGGCTCGGTCGAACCTGACACGCAAAATCTCATCGCTCGCGCCCTCTACGACGAGATGGTTGAGAGGTCAGATCTCTATACTTGGCGCGGGTTTCCTAAGAAGCAGCAGCTCATCGCAGTCGCACAAGTGATCATGGACTTTCTCTCGGGCGTTCCGATGCAGAACCTAGGTATCACCTCGGCCAGCCAGCTCCATTGGCATCTGTCCCGCCTAAGCCAGCCCGGTGGCTTGCAGGCTTATTTGTCGGACGTCGCCGATGGCGTGCTTCCGCACCAGGACATATCGTCGAAGATCGACGAAGCGTTGAAAATCACCCGAAACATCGTCAGCTTTAGTTTTCCGCAAGACCTCATGGTCATCCACAACATCCAGCTCGAAGTGGCCCCAATGTTGGATTTACGGGCCGGTGATTATACCGTCTACGCCGAAGCAGCGAGCCATCTGTTCCTTCCCGCAACCGTGGCAGCGCTGGACGAATATGGTGTTCCACTTCAAATCGCCGGGAAGATTTCGGCGCGTCTCGAACCGCACATTGTGCTCGACGCCGTCATTTCGAAGCTCCGCGGACTCGAAGTCGATGACGTTGACGAACTCACCGATTTCGAGCGGCGATGGATACGCACTGTTCAAGAGACGCTTTGAGGCTTCCCGTCTCGCATCTGAAACCGCTGGGCCGATTAGGGCTTATCCGAAACGCCCGTGGATGAACCAGCCCTGCGATCCGGTCGTGGTATCCTCGCCGTCGCCGGCGCGGAACAGCCAGAAGCGTTCGCCTGCGTCGTCCTCGACCTGGAAGTAGTCGCGGACCGCCCACATCTCGGCATCGCGGCGACCCCATTCGCCGAAGATCCGTTCAGGGCCGTCCGCCCGGCGGACACGGCGGCGGACCCCGCGCCAGGTGAAATGGGTCGGCGGGTTGTCAGGCAACAGCGCCATGGTCTCGATCGGCTCGGGTCTCCGGAACAGCCGCGTCGGGCGCGGCCAGTCCGGCATCCAGGCCGTTCCGGTCGGCGCCGCCAGAGGCGCGACCTTGCAGGTGGAACGCTCCGGGACATCGCTCTCCACAGGGGCCAGTCGATAAAGCCGTTCAGCACCGATGCGGTTCGACAGGGTATCGATCAGCAACGACACGTCCGGCGCGGCCTCAGCGCCGAGACGCGTCGCGGCGGGCCGCCAGTTCAGCGGCTCGGCCGCGCTGGCCGCGAGCGTCATGCGCTCGATGCCGAAGCCCGGCTCGATCGTTTCGATCTTGTCGGTCAGCAGCCGCGTCAACCGGCTTGCATCCCTGATCGGCTGGGCCAAGCCGATGCGAACGGCCTCGATCCGGTTGTCGACGCGAAAGCAGAGCCAGTCGAGGCGGCGCGCGCCAAGGCCGCGCGTTTCGAGCTGTCCGCACAGGGTTTCGGCGAGGGCTCCGGCGTAGCGGGCCAGCGTCTCAGGCGCTCCGATCGGATCGGCGAAGACCCGTTCTACACGGGGCATCTCGGGTGCCTCTACAGGGATCAGAGGCTCGCCCGACCTGCCATAGGCCTGGTCGAGTCGTCGTCCCAGCGCCGCGCCGAAACGCAGCTGAAGCGGCGCGCGCGGCCGGTGGGCGATGTCGCCGATCCGCTCGAACCCCATGCGCCTCAAGTCGGCAGGAAGGTCCACCGGGAGGCGCAACGCCTCGAGCGGCAAGGGGGCGAGGGCCACATCGATGCCGTCGTCTGCGATGAGGGTCTGGTCGTCGCGAAAGCGTGCGACCGCATGGGCGGCGCCCCAAGTGGGGCCGATGACGCAGCGGCCGCCTATGCCCACGCTTCGGAGCCGCGCTGTCAGATCGCTCAACAGCGCCACCTCGCCCCCCTGAAGGTGCGCGGCGCCGGTGATGTCGATCGCCACGCCATCCGGTGGATCGGCCTGACATACCGGCGCATATCGATGCATGGCCCACAGAGCGAGACGATCCAGGGCGTCGGCGTCGCCGTCTGGGTCGGCGTCTTTCACGTCCAGGCTGGGGATCAGCGCCTGGGCATGGGTCGCCGCCATGCCGACACGCGCGCCGCATGCGGCGGCAGCGGCATTGCAAGCCGTTACAACCCGCTTGCGACCCATCCTGCCAGTGAGGATGAGGGGCTGATCAGGCGGCGGCGCGTCGGCGCCCAGTCGCCGGCGCAGCCGATCGACGGACCAGTTTGGCAGGAAGAGCGAGACGACCCGTCTCATCGCAAGCGTCCAGAATGAAATCCGCCGCGTCGGCGCCGCGGCAGCGCATGAGTTCGATCCGCCACCGCGCCCGGCCAACGCCGGGAACCGGCAAGGGAGCCGACGGCTCGGCACTGACGCGCCACCGTGTGGCGGCGGCGGTCGGCTGGCCGAAGTCGGCCGCCTCGGCCGCCCGTCTCCATCGGCGGACCGCCACACCGACGACCCCTGACGCCTCTGCCGCGAGCTGAAGGCGTCGGGAGGCGGTCATGGTCAGACGCGAGGTCTCGCAAACGACACCAGCCAGTCCGCCATGCCGCAGACCCTCCTCGAAACAGGCCATCAAAGACTTTTCGTCCCCGGCCTCGACATAGATGACCCGGTCTGGATTGAGCCCGGCCTGGCTAAGCGCCGGGGCGAACAGGTCCGGTCGGGTGATGCACCACAGCACTTGTCCGGGCAGGCGGGCGACGATGCCCGCCGCGAACAGCGCCGCTGCAGCGCCGCCCACAGCGTCGTCTCCGCCGCCGGCCACTTCGTGCAATGCCCCCAGTGCGAGCCCCCCGCCCGGAAGGACGGCGTCCAGCGCAGCCACCTTGAACGGAAGCACGCCGAACGATTTGCGATCGGCCCGCTCTAGGGTGCGCACCTGGGCGCGCAGGTCTTCAAGATCGGCCGGGCAGACGGCCTGCATGGTCGAGATCCTCCTTAGGCCATAAATGTTCTTGAAACGTTCTGGTTCTAAGGCGACGTCAGAGTCAAACGGTTTGACGCCTTATCCCCGGATTGCGGAGACGCCGGACCCGTGAAATCCTCGTCAGGACGTCACTGGAGGTCCGGCCATGTGCAACGAGTATCAACTCATCCTGCCGTTCGATGACGTCATCGCAGCCTTCAATGTGACCGGCGACCGGCTGGCGTTTCCCGGCGGCATGCCGAACTTCGGCCCGATGGCCTCGGTGCGGATCGGCGACCGGGCGCCGGTCATCCACATTGGGAAGGCCGGGCCGGAAGCGGTGATGACGCCATGGGCCTGGAAGGGACCGGGCGGGCGACCGGTGTTCAACTTCCGATCCGATGGGCGGTCCTTCGAGGGATCGCACCGGTGCCTGATCCCGGCGGACGGATTCTTCGAATTCACCGACCCCGAGCCCGGACAGAAGCGAAAGACCAAATGGCGCTTCACCCTTTCCGGCCAGCGACTTTTCTGGGTGGCGGGACTGGTCAAGGATGGTGCCTTCGCCATGCTGACCACGGAGCCGGGAGCGGATATCGCCCCCTATCACGACCGCCAGATCGTGCTGCTGCGTCCCGAGGACGGCGCGGCCTGGCTCAATCTTCAGCGGCCCCAAGCGGACCTGTTGCGAGCTTTGCCCGCAGGGAGCCTCGACGTCGAGAAGGTCTTCCCGATCGCGGCCTGAGCCCCGGACGTCTGACGGGTCCCAACCGACCGAGGGGGGCGCCTGTGATGTCGGGGTGCGAGGTGACCATCGTCTCGCATCTTTCTCGCGCCAGCCGGCGCGGCCTCTCAATGAGGCGGATCTGACCGAAACCCGGTCGGCTGGCGCAACCGCTATCGCGACTTTCATCCCCGGCCTGACGGCCTTCCTCGCGCGACAAGAAAGTCTCTTTCCGCGGTCCTCCGCTTCGCTGCGGGGGCTCGTTTCTCTCTCCCTGCGCGCCGCCCGCGCCCCGGTCTCCCGATCGCCATCGAGGCCGCGGCAGGCGTGGCCCGAAGCAATGGAGAGACTGACATGGCCACCATCGGCACCTTCACCGCTCAAGGCGACGGCTACACCGGTTCGATCAAGACCCTCACCCTCAACGTCAAGGCGGCGGTTCTGCGGCCCAACGAGAAGACCGACGACAAGGCCCCCGACTTCCGGATCTTCGCCGGCCAGACCGAGTTCGGCGCCGCCTGGAAGAAGACGAGCCAGCAGAACCGCGAGTACCTCTCGGTCAAGCTCGACGATCCCAGCTTCCCGGCGCCGATCTATGCCTCCCTGGTGGAGGTCGAGGGCGGACACAGTCTGATCTGGTCCCGCTGATCCAAGAGCCGCGGCGGCGCGGTAACCGCGCCGCCGCTCCTTTTTCCCACAATCCGTTTCGAGGAGGCCGCCATGACGCGCCCCGCCGATCCCGCACGCCCGAACGTTCATTCCCGGATCACCCAACAGATCATCACCCAACTTGAAGCCGGCGTTCGTCCTTGGACCCAACCCTGGAAAGCCGCCGCCTCCGTCAGCCGCCCGCTGCGACATGACGGGACGCCCTACAAGGGCATCAACGTCATCCTGCTCTGGGGCGAAGCCGCCGGCCGCGGCTATACCCGGTCCACCTGGATGACCTTCCGGCAGGCGCTGGCGCTGGGCGCCCACGTCCGCAAGGGTGAACGCGGTGCGACAGTGGTCTACGCCAACCAGGTCGTCCGGACCGAAGCCAATGAGGCGGGCGCCGATGTTGAACAGCGCATCCCGTTCCTGAAGGCCTATACCGTCTTCAACGTCGATCAGATCGACGACCTACCCGACCGCTATGGCGAGCTGGATATCGTCGAGATCAATCCGGACGATCGTATCGTTCGCATCGACGCCTTCTTCCGCAACTGCGGCGCAGACGTCAGACATGGCGGCGGGTCGGCCTACTATGCGCCCGGCCCGGACCACGTGCAGATGCCGCCGTTCGAGTGTTTCGAGAGCGCGGACACCTATTACAGCACCCTCGGTCACGAGATGACGCATTGGACGCGGCACCCAACGCGTCTGGATCGGGACTTTGGTCGCCAGCGCTTCGGCGATCCCGGCTACGCCCGCGAGGAGCTGGTCGCCGAACTTGGCGCCGCCTTCCTCTGCGCGGATCTGGGCTTGGTGCTCGAGCCCCGCGAAGACCATGCAGCCTACATCGCCAATTGGCTGAAGGTCCTGCGCGACGACAAGCGGTTCATCGTCTCGGCGGCTTCGCACGCGCAGAAAGCTGTTGATCATCTGAAAGGGTTGCAACCCGTCATCGAGTGAAGCCAGGGCGCGCCGCCATGGCGGCGCGCCCTCTCCGACGGCCGTGGGGTCGGCGGTTCTGGCAGGATCAGAAAAGTCGGCTGTCTAGGCTCGCATCTTCGCCAAACCACTCCGGCGGCATCACCGGATCTGGCCCGAGCAGATGATCGACCGTAGGGACTGCGCCGATGATCCGGTCTCGGAAGTGATCATCATCGAAGGGGTGACGCACGAACTCATAGCGCGGCGCGGTTCCGCCCAAGGTGATGTCGAGAAGCTCGCCGCCCGGGCTTCGGACGACGGAGTGGGAATGGAATCGCAGCCGGTTGTCGAAGGTCTCACCTCTCGCGTTGAGCCAGCCGTGAACGACGGCGTAGGTGGGGTTTGCCTCGACCCATCGCCGGGCGTTCTCGTGGCATCGACCTGACTCAGGGCTCCACCCCGGCGTCTGATCACCGATGTTCGACAGTCGGGTTCCAGGAAGTCCGTACGCGAGGTGTGCCGCCAGTTTATCTCGGTCCATTTGGAAAATCCGGTTCGTGACTTTGGACGCCTCCGCAGGCGGCTGCGTCCGAGCGGAACCGCGAGGATATGGGTTGGTGAAGGATCGGCCAAGCCCCTCGGCGACGGACGATGCGGGATGGGTCGGGATGCAGGTCCCGCCATCGGTTGGGGCGCCCTTCAGGGCGGCGGGCGAGCGACCGGAACCGGCCGCCGAGGGGAGGGCGGGCAGCCCCGTAGGCCTACGGGGCGAAGGGGGTGACGGTCTAGGGCAGGATAGGCTTTGCGCCGGCAATGTCTGACAGACCGACACCTTCATGGATCGCCTCACCCTCCGCGTCCCGCCCGATTTGATCCGCCGCTTCGACGCCGCTGCGGCTTCGAAGGGCGGCCGGTCGCGGCTGCTCCGGCGGTTGATGGAAGAGGCTGCAAAGGCGCCTTTTCCTGAGCCGCTGCAGGCGCCATCGGGAAGGCTTGAAGCTAAATTAGGGTTGCGGCTGACCTTCGCCGACCTGGCCGTGCTGGAGCGCGAAGCGGCGTCCAGAGGGCAGTCCCGAACGCAATGGGCGGTCGCACTGATCCGCGCGCGCCTTCATGGCCGCCCGCAGCTAAACCCGGACGAGGCGATAACCTTCGTCGAGGTCCAGCGCGAGCTGCGACGCATCGGCGTCAACATCAACCAGATCGCCCGGGCGCTGAACACCGCCGTGATGGAGGGGGCGGTGCTGGACCTGGAGGTCGCCCAGCTCGCCGCCTATTCGACAGAAATCCGCGCGCATCTGATCGGGGTTCGGGACGCCTTCGAAGGCAATCTCGCCTACTGGGCGCCAGGCCCATGAATGACTTTCGCGTGCCGGTCGGTTTTGAGGACGCCCTGCGTCCGCCGGTCCGAATGCGCCGGGCAAGGCTCGCCCCGGCCGTCCTGCGGGTCGGCCGGGGCGGGGAGGCCGGCACGGCCCGCGCGAAGCTCGAACGCATGGTGCGTCGGACACCCGAGGTCATGGTCAAGATCACCGGCCGGACGCGAGATGGAGGCCACCTCCAGCGTCATCTCGACTACATCACGCGCAATGGGAAACTGGTCCTCGAGGGGCCTGACGGTGAACGTCTGGTCGGCCGTCCTGAGGTGCGGGCGCTGGCCGAGGACTGGCGTGCCGAGCTGGCTGTGGTGACGTCCCGCCGCGACGCACCGGTTTCCTTCTCGATCATTCTGAGCATGCCGGCAGGCGTCGATCCCGGACGGGTCCATGATGCGGCCCGCGCCTTCGCCGCCACCCTGTTCGGGGATCGGCATCCCTATGTGTTCGCCCTCCATACAGATGATCGCCACCCCCATGTCCATCTGACGGTAAGGGCGCTCGGACGCGACGGCGAGCGGCTCAATCCGCGCAAGGCGGATCTTCAGCTTTGGCGGGAGACCTTCGCGGCGGCGCTGCGGGATCGCGGCGTCGAGGCCGAAGCGACGCCGCGACGGGTGCGGGGCGTCGTGCGCAAGGCCGAGCGTACGCCGGTGAGGAAACTGCGCGAGCGGTTCGAACGGGGCGAGGCGGCGATGCCGGAAACCGTAAAGAGAGCGCTCGAGTCGGCGGCCAAACCGCCTCCGGTCGAACCACCATGGGAGACCCGCTTGCGCGAGAAGCAGGCGTACATTCGACGGACGCTAGTCATCGAGGCACTGCGACTGCAGGCCTCCAAGGCCGGTGATGATCGTCAGCTAGGTCAGGATCTGGAGCGCTTCATCCGCAGCCTCCCGCCAGTGGCGACACGCAGGGAGATGCTCGCCCGGGCGCTCGCCGTTGATCGTGAAAGGCCGCAGGCGCCCCAAGGGCGGTCGCGCTAGCAGCGCCTTCGCTCGATCCTTGCGGAACGCGCCAGCGCCGGATCCTTCTGCTAAGCTTTCTACGCCATGTCCAAACTGAGCATCCACACCATCAACGCCCGCGACAACATCATGCTGGAGGTGATGCGCAGCTATTTCAGCGTGTCATCGACCGGCATGCACCGGGAAATCCGCAGGATGGTCGCCGAGACGGTTCGGCTGCTGGCGGAAAAGGGCATCGACTACAAAAAGCTGCAGAAGGCGCTCGTGCCTCAGCCGGGTCGGCGCGAGATCGCCCTGATCTTTGACACCCTCGGCATGACAGAGAGCTTCTACGCACTGCCGATCCACAAGCGGTTGCTGCCGGCTCTGCACCGCAAGAGCAGCCGGTCGATCCTGCACGGCGACTACATCGGCAAAAACCAGGACGTCATGTACCAGAACCTGGTCGATGTCCTGCAGCCGGTTCGGGACATCGACTATCGGCATAGCAACCAATTCTACATCGTCTACATCAACAACCTGACGGACCAAATGATTGGCGCCGTGACGAAGGCCTTCGAGGGCTATCACCCTTTCGTCGGCTGCGTGGACACGACCTTCTCGTCGCCCTTCAAAACCCACCTGTCATTCAGCATCGGCACCTCCTACATCCAGCATGGTAACGTTATTGTCGGTCAGCATGAGGACGATGCGCCGTCGGACGAGGATTGGAACCTTCCCGGCTTTCCGTTCGAGGAGGCCGGCTACAAGCTTCGCAGCATCGCCGGAAATCCGTTCAGTGTGCTGCTGAGTTACAAGATCGAGCGCCCCGTCTATCAAGGGTTCGAGGAGGACACGGAGTTCTCGCTGAACGCCTTGCACGCCACCCCGCTGAAACTCGGCGATCTCGAGGTCTACATCAGCCCGGAGCGCTTCGAATATCTCCGGACCACACCCGGTCACGGTGTCCGGCAGGGCGAAGTGCAGTCGACATCGGAGCTCACGGCCTTGATCAAAGCCAAGATCGGTCAGAACTACCTTTACGATATGACCCACGACAGCGATTGGAACGTCAGCAAGTTCAACGTCGTACTGGAGCTGGGGGAGAGCGCTTCCCGATATCGGGCTCGGCTAGGTCTGATGTATCAGCCGGATGCCGAGCGGATTGAGGTTCTGACGCTGTACTAGTCGAGGCGGCTCGCCTAGCCGATCTGGCAGAGGCGCGGGAATAGGAGAGGCGGACGTGGCGACGAGATCCAGGGCCAGAACCCCGCCCGCACCGCTGGAGCCGATGCAGGCCGCATTTGAAGCGAGCGCCCGGCGCCTGCCTGAGCTTCAGCTGCAGAAGATCATTGCGAACCGCGCTGCGGCCTCCGGGTTTGAGCTGGACCCCGGCGAGTCAGAGGCTCTAGCGAAGCAACTGCTTGCCGGCAGCAAAGGGAGCGTCACGCTCGACGAACGCTCAAGTCTGACGGAGGCGACGATAACGCTCACGGACGAGGACGTGGACGAAATCCGTCGGCTGCCAGATCGCATAGAGGCCGCGATGACAGGCGCCGCAGAGAACGTCGTCAAAAAGTCAGCGGACGTCCTGCTGAAAGCGATCCGCCGGCAGTGGCCTGCCATCAAGGCCGCGCATGAAGAGGATCGCGCGGCGTTTACCGAAACCATCCAGCTGCTTTGGGGTGACGCGCTCGACAAGCTCGACATGCTCATCGCGACGGCTGAGAGCGTCGGCGGACAGGCCGTCGCAGTGGCCAGAGCGTCGCGCTCCAAGAAGCGTATCGCGCTGACCGCGGCGCTTGGTCGTCTGCATATACGCGGGGTCCAGGTCGCCAATGAGGTCCTGACGCTGCTGCGCGAGGGCTATGCCGACGCCGCCTTTTCAAGGTGGCGGACGCTTCATGAGATCACAGTCGTAGCGATCGTCCTGGGCGACCACGGTGAAGCGTTGGCAATCAGATATCTCGACCATGACCTGGTGGAGGCGGAGCGGGCTGCGGAGGTCTATCAGCGATGTCACCCAAAGGACGCCGCAAAGCGGAACAACACCAAAGCGCTGAAGCAAACGATGGAAGACTACGAGGCGGTGGTTGCTCAGTATGGCTCGGCGTTCAGGTCGCCCTACGGATGGGCGGCTGAGGCCCTTGGAAAGGAGAAGCCGACTTTCCAGCATCTGGAGGAAGCAGCGGACCAGGCGCAGATGCGGCTTCAATACAAGGCCGCCAGCTTTGGCGTCCATGCAGGTGCCAAAGGGCTTACAGTGTCCGTGGCGGACGTGTTTGGAGAAGGGCCGCCCGGCGCCGCCAGTATCGGAGGCTTGCAAGAGGCCGGCGCAGAAACCGCCTACAGCCTGGTCCGCTTGACCGGCCCGCTCCTTGGTCCGACGTGGTCAGTCGACAAACTCGCGGGGCTGAATGTCTTGATCCGCCTTCGGGACGCGGCCGCCAAAGCCTTCACCCGAGGAGGCCAAGCTATGCGCGACGCGACCTGGGTGACTGAAGAGGAGGTTGAGGCCTGGACAAGGGCCGGGGAGAGTGTGCACGCCGAGCCCAAGGATCAGAGCTAGTGGACCGGCTACTTCGGGCCCGCAGTGCAATCTATGACCACTTCCACGCATCAGGGATCCGGGAAGCGTATTTCCTCCAGCCCGGGCAACGAGATCGCTTCGCCCAATACGAAACGGCGATGCTCTTGCTGCAGGATACCGGCGAAGCCTTATGGACCCACCGGCGTCGCGGGTTCTCCCCGTCAGCCATGATGGCCTACATCGAGTTCTGGGGCGTCGTGCAGGCGGTGATCATCCAGCAGGATGCGCTCGTCGAGTTGGCGGCGTCCGTGGGCGCTCCCGAAGTACCCGCAGCCGCGGCCTGGCGAGAGATACGAGACTTCCGAAATCTTCTGGTCGGCCATCCCGCCAACAAGACATCCGGCCCGAAAGTGCTCGGCGCGAGAAGCCCGATGCGCAGCTTTATGGGGCGGCAGGAAAAGACCTACAGCGACCTGACCTATGAGCTCTGGGATGGTGGGGCTCAGAAGGTGAGCCACCCGAGAGTCGACCTCGGGAATATGATCGATGCCTATGAAGCGGAAGCCTCCGATCATCTGGAGGTCATCCTTGCCCACATCCGCCGGGAATGGCCGGCACCTGACTCATGCGCTGGCACGGCAAAAGATCCGGTCGTCTTGTCCTTCAGCCCGCTTCCGATTCCGGGCGCGGCACCAACGTCCGCTGCTGACGCGAATCCGATATGCGCCGCGTCTTAGGTCACGCTGCAAGTCCTCAGGATACTCTGAGCAGGGGACGTCCTGTTTCGACATAATGGTCCTATCGGTCCCTACGCCGCTCCGCTCGCTCGTGTTGCTTTTTCGTGGCAACGTTATGAGGCCGGTCGGCCTCCGGCTGCACGCGAGACCAAGCTCTTTGTATGAGCCGTGCTTGGGCGGCGGGGTCGGCGATTAGGGTGCGGACGACCACAGCAGCCATTTTGAGGCGTCGTTTGACATCGTCGCGCGAAGGCTCCTTCTCGCGAGAAGCACGACCTCCGGTGTTTTGTTCAGGGCGGACATTCGCCGCCTGCCGATCGCGCTCCGTCGGCTTGTATCCAGCGACTTCCAGCCCGAGTGTCCGCGCCTGCACCCAGACCTCGCGACGGAAGGCGTCGTCGCCTGCCACCTTGATCCGCGCCCATCCGCGGTGCTGAGCAATACGTAGCATGGCCGCGACCGAGTCCGGATACGCCTGCGGGGAGGACAGGGCGCGGCCATGATCCCGGAACGCCGGGTCCGCCGTCTTGTGATCGCGGTAGTAGCGCTCCGGGCGGCCCTGCCGATCCCGCTCTATCAGATAGCGATCCAGGAGCGGGGCCGGCACGTCGCCCTTGTCGAGCGAGCGCCGCTCGCGGGGCTCGGTGGTCCGGGGCGATATCCGGTTGGTCGAGGATGTCGACGAACGAGCTGCGGTCACGATCTACGTCCCCGCGAAGGGAGTGCGGCGGCCGGAGTGGTGACCACCCGATCGAGCCACGCCTGCACGTCCTTCTCGGAGGCGCCGGGCGGTGGAGGCGTCAGGCCCTCGGTGGCGAAGCGGCGAACGATGCTGTCGAAATCCATGTCTGTCTCCCCATCTGACGACATCGTTGTTGGTGGGACGGTCGCTGTCGAACGCGGCGGCGCGGGCGCGATCGGCACATCGGGCGGTGGGCGCTGCCTGGCGGTGAAGCGGCGGTCCGAGAAGTAGACGAGCTTGCGTCCGCGCGTCGGAGCAAGGCCCGCCTTCAGCACGATCAGGGTGTGTTGCGGGAACTGCATCAGCTCCTGCGGCAGCATGAGAGCGCGCTTCTGATCGGAATCGGTGAGACTTCGCCGGCCCTGCCCCAGTCCCATCGGTCGGCTGCGGCTGCGCCCTCGGTAGGTGTAGTAGCCGAGCCGTTCGCTCAGCTCCTGCGCCACCTTGAGCTCCTTGGGCGCGAAGACGATCTCCAGCCCGCAGTTGGTGAGAATGTCCTCGGTCACGTCGGGACCATAAAGCGCCCGGAGTTGGGAGGGGCTCTGGATGACCGGCAGCAGACGCAGGCCGTATCCCGCAACCCAGGCGAAGGCGTGCGCCAGCACAGGCGCGCGACCGAGCCGCGCGAACTCATCCAGCAGCACCAAGGTCTGGGGATCGCTCGCGTCAGGCAGGGCGCGGCTGTTGAGATCGACGAGCTGCTGGAACAGAAGGGCGTACAGCGGAGCGACCCGATCCATGTTCTCAGGCGAGGCCGCCAGATAGAGCGACAGCCGGCCGCTGCGGATCGCGCGCAGATCGAAGTCGCTGTGGCTGGTCGCAGCATCCACCAGCGGATTGAGCCAGAGTCCCATGCGGGTGGTGATCGACTGCCGGATCGATGCGAAAGTGTTTTCGCCCGAACTGCAGAAGTCGTTCAGGGCCGTCACCGCTCCGGCGGGCAGGGGATCGCCTTCCTTGCGGCGCTGCTCCAGCAGTTTGGGCAGCCGGTCGCGCGGGTCGCCGTCGGTCAGCTGGCGGTAGATCTCGCCCAGGGTGAAGGGCAGGTCCGGGGTCGCGGCGACATAGGCGCCCACACCGATGAAGCCGGTACGGGCCGCTTCAGCCCAGAACGGGTCGGCATGACTGTGTGCGGGAAACAGCATGTTGGCGATCCGCTGCAGCTCGTCCAGAACGACAACGGGTTCGCTGCGATCGATGTGGCCGAGTGGGTTGAACCGCGCGGTGCGGCCGTCCGGGGCCAGCGGGTCGAAGAGATGGACGGTCTGACCCGCGCCCGCACGAAAGCCTGCCGTGGCGTTGAAATTCTCTCGCTTGATGTCCAGCACCACGACGGAGGACGGCCAGGCCAGGAGGTTGGGGATGACGACCCCGACACCCTTGCCGGTCCGGGTCGGGGCGTAGAGAAGCAGATGGTCGGGGCCGTCGGCGACCAGCAGGCCGTCCGATGTCTCGCCCAGCAGGATTCCGGTCCGCGCTCTTAGCCGGTGACGGCGTTGCTCCGCCCGCGTCGACCAGCGGGCCGCGCCGTGCAGGGGGCGACGTATTCCCAGCGCGACAGCCGTGGCGAGGATGAGGAGGAAAAGGGCCATGACGCCGGCTCCGATCGCCAGCCAGCGACGCACCTCCGGATCATGACGGTAGTAGATGAACCAGGCCGGGACGCGGGCCGGGTCGATGTCGCCCGAGAAGCGGCCCAGTCCGATGAGGGCGATGACCAGCACGCCGACGACGAAAAGGACGACGGCGGCCACCAGCCCGGCTGCGATCAGTTTCCCCCTAGTCTCCGGCGTGGCGCTTGCGAAGCGGGTCATGCCAGACCTCCGTCATCTGGAAGCGGCCGCCGCTCTTCTTCATCTGGACCACCACGTCCACCATCAGGTGCAGCATGGTGCGGATGTCGTCGCGCGGCAGGTCGCGCCCGCCTTCGGATTCCCGCACCAGCAAGGTAAGCTGCTCGAACGCCAGGGTCGCGGAATCCGCGTGGACGGTAGTGATTGACCCGGGGTGCCCTGAGTTGACGTTGCGCAGAAAGAAGAAGGCGGTGCCGTCGCGAAGTTCCTGGAGCAGGATGCGGTCGGGCCGCATCCGCAAGGCGCTCTCGAGCAGCGCCTTGGGACCGACCTTCGCCAGACCTTGACCATCCTTCGAATAGAGGAGATGTACGACGTTGCGCTGCGGCAGGATCAGCTCGCGGGTATCCTCGATCGTCAGCAGGCGCTCGTGTTCCGGAATGAGCTCAACCAGACCCTTGGCGAAGGTCGTCTTGCCCGAGCCGGTCGCGCCCGAGATCAGGATATTGCGGCGGCTTTCGACCGCAAGGCGGAAAAAGGCGACCCAGTCGCCGGCCTCGCGCAGACGAATTAGCGTCGCATCGGTCTCATCCGTCTCGCCGCCCCGGACAATCTCGGCAGAGGCGAACAGACCGGCAGCATGAAACTCGTCCAGACCCATGCGTCGACCTGAAGGCTTGCGGATCGTCAGCGACACCGTGCCGTTTGGAACGACGGGCGGCAGGACGATCTGGCAGCGTTCGTCGCCGGGCAGGACCGTCGAACATATCGGTCGTTCCGCATCGACATCCTGTCCGCTGTAGGCCGCAGCCGCCACCGCCAGGGTTCGCAACCAGCCTTCGGTGAGCTCCGGGGTCTCATGCCAGCGCCAGCCCTCCGGTCCCTCCACGCCGACCTCGCCCGGCCGGTTGACGACCACTTCGGTCACCGTCGGCGGGTCGAGGAAGGGCCGCAGCGGCGCGAGATAGTGTTCGATGACGGAGGTGTCGCGCATCATCTCGGCCGGAGGCGGTAGACATCCGCGAAGTTGAGATCCTGTGCGACGAAGATCGAGACCTCTGATCCCTGAGCCTTCCGCAGGGTCGGCGGGATTCCGATCGAGCCCTGCAGGGCGACCGCTGCGGCGTCGGAGGGGACGCGCGCGGTAGACTGGAGCTGCTGGCCACCGCCGGCTGCGGCGTAGGCAGCGTCATCGACGATCGACAGCAACAGGGCGCCGCCGAAGCGATCCCAGAAATGGGTGTCGATCGACCCTGACAGCCCGGCGCGGCCCAGCGCATCGGCCGCCGGGGAGGCCAGGGCGATGGCGACGCCATTGGGCGTGACCGCGCGGGTCCAGAGAACGAAGAGTCGACCCCGGCCGGGCTGAACCGCCCCACGGTACTCGCCCAGCACGCGCGTCCCGCGTTCCATCAGGACCACAGCGCCGTTCTCGGAATAGACATCCCGGGAAATCAGGCAGCTCACATAGCCCGGCGTGCTGCTGTCCATCGCCGTCTGCAGCACGCAGGGCACGCTCGCCCCTGCGGTGATGAGAAGATTCCGGTCTGGCAGCCGACCCGCCCGCGCCTCTCCGATGGGGCTGACCCGGCGCAACTCATCGAGCGTATGACCGGCGCCGTCGCCGCTGGCGGCGACGTGGAGGGGGGCTTCGGCGCGAGGCTGACCAGCCGGAGCGGCGCCCGGCCGGCTGTACGCCAGGACGGGAGCGCGTTGCGCGCTCTCGGCCAGCGCCCGGCGTTGTTCGGCCGGCGTGGGGCCGGACGGAGACGCTGGCGAGGAGGGCTCGATCGAGGGAACGGCGTTCCGCTCGTCCGCCAGGGTCGGTGCGAGCGGATCGGTCTGCGCCGCCTCCAGCAGGGGCGGGTCCGATCGGCGGGCCGGCTCGAACGGTGCCAGCTGCCGGGGCGGCGTGTCATCGGCCGGTTGCTCCCGTTCGCGCGCGTCGCCCCGATCCCAGGTCGCGAACAGAAACACGCCGCAGCCGGCGGCCAGCGCGGCGAGGGTGACCAGCCGGCCTTGGCGGCCTCCGATCCGGCCGGCGATCGGGGAGACGCCGCGGTCATGGGCGGGCGCGGGCTCTCGCGTCTCTTCGGTCGGCGGAGGCGGAGGCGGGGTCTCGGCGCTCATGACGGGTCTCCGGTCACGGTGCGGTCCACGACAGGCGAGGCGGTTCCGGTCCCTGTGGCCTCGCCGCGCGCATCGAAGGCGTCGTTGAAGATGCAAAGGACCGTCCCGCCGTGACGGAGCCGCAGACCCGCCACTACCCCGTGGATCACGACGAACTGGCCGCGGACATCATACGGAACGAGCCGTTCGGAACCGTCGCTCGTCACTTCGAAGATGGCCGGGATCGGTTGATTGCCGGGAAAGCGCATCACCGTGAACCGGCCGTTGTCCGTGACCTCGCTCGGCTGAAGTCGGGCGTCGCCCTGGACGGAATAGGCGAGGTTGCGCCGGCCTTCGACCGCGCCCGCCTGAAGTTCCAGTCCGACAAGCCGCTCCTCGGCGGCCTGGGCGGAGGCCGCCAGACTCGCGGCGGCGCGCGCCTGCTCATCCGCAGGATAGCGGAAGCGGATCTGGTAGGCTGCCGTACGCGCCGTGCGATCCTGGGCGAGCAGCTCGAAGACATAGTGCCGGGCGAGGCCGCCGCGCTCGGTCACGACCAGAAGGTTGGTGGACTGATGCCGTTCGCGGGGCTTCAGAAATAGGACCGAACCTTCCGCAGCGATCTCCCACGCCACGCTGTCGCCGATCGCGGCATGGCGGATCGTCTCCTCGGGAGAGAAGATGATCTGCGTCGCCGTGCGAAAGGCGCCCGAGACCTGGTAGACGCCGTCCGGCGCGTACGTAAACTCCTGGATGCGCCCGCCTGCGCCCGATTGGGCGAAGGCGGGCTGAGCCAGCGTCAGAACGGCGACGGCAACTGGAACGGTGAAGGCTTTCATCGGATGACCTCCGGGTCGGCGCGGTAGGATGTCACCTGGAAGCCGAGTGGGTTCCTGAGGCGATCGGATTCCGCCATCGGCGCGCGGGTGTAGGTGAAGGCGATCGTGGCGATCCAGTCGCTCTCGGTGACCTGCTGGGCGCGTCGCACCGTGCGGCGGAAGCGCACGTTGGCCACGTCGTCGTTGATGAAGCCGATGGCCCGGATCGACACGACGGCCTCGCCGTCCCGTCCATACAGGTTCTGCGGACTTTGCGGGTTCGAGCCTCGATAGAGATCTGCCCAGCGTCTCTGCTCGCCCGGGCCCGACAGGATCGAGACCTGGCGAAACGCGTCTTCGGCGGCCGGGTCGAGATAGCCCTCCCGGCTCCTCACGTACTGGCCAAGAAAGTATTTGCTGACCGCTTCGTCATACTGGAGCGGTCCGTCGTCAGCGGAGAGACCCCGGACCACATCGACGGAGCCCGTGGCCTGATCGACGCGGATGACGAAGGGCTCGCTCGTCTTCAGAGGCGTCAGGAAGGTGACGGCCGCCGTGGCCGCGATGGCCAGCGCCCCTGCGACGCCGGCGGCGACCCAGGCCAGCCGGCGCGACCGGAGCGCGCTGGCGAGACGGTCCTGATCCCAGCGTCTCGCGTCGGCGAAATACCGCTTCAACTCGTCCGAGGGGACGCCACTCATGCGCAGCCCCCCGAGGCCGGAACGACCGGAGCGGGCGTGACCGGGGTGGCCGACTGCGACGGCAGGAGGACCGATCCGTAAGGATTGGCTGGACGGCGATCACGGCCGTCGCAGGTCGGCGGCACGTCTCCGCGAGCGGTGGCGCAACCGCCGAGCAGGCCGCTCAGGATCAGAAGCAGGCGAAGGCTCATGTCAGGCTCCATTGGGTCGGATGGTCCCGCCGCCTTTCGGCGGCTGACGGCTGGCCTCCAGGGGACCCCGGGCGCGTCCGGACGAGCCAGAGCCCAGCGCGGCGGCATTGGCGAAGTCGGCCAGACCCGCGCTGGCGCCGCCCGCGACGCCGGCCGCGATGGCGGGTGTCTGGAGGAAGAAGATCGCGCCCAGGAGGCACAGGGCGATGAAGATCAGACCGCCGATCATGGGATCGGATCCCTGGATCGTGCCCCATTGATCGCGCACCAGCGACAGGACCAGCTGGAAGATCACGATGATCAGGGCGAACAGGACCAGATAGTTCACGGCCTGGCTGAGCCACCCGAAGAAGTAGCGGCGCGTGGCGTCGAACAGGGCGCAGGCGATGAAGATCGGGCCGAGGGTGACGAGCAGGGCCAGGGCCAGCTTGGCGATCAGAACTACGCCGAATCCGAGCGCCGCAGCCAGGGCGCCGGTGATGAACACGGCGGCGGCGACGATATAGGGCGCGGGATTGAAGGCCGAGGCATCGCGCGAAATGTCCTCGCCGAGCCAGGCGGCGTAGGCGAAGAACTGGTCGAAGGCGGCCCCGACGCTGGGCGTCTCGGATCCGCTCACCGCACGGGTCAGGGCGTTGGGCATGCTGGTGAACAGCGGTTCGGTGACGAAGGTCGAATAGGCCGGCGTCGTGGCGAGCGCGTAGAGCAGGGCCAGCTTGATGGAGCGGACGGCGAAATCCATCACGGGTTCGCTGATCGCCCCGCGCAGAATGGCGATGCCGTAGAGCACCACATAAAGCAGCAGGGCAACGCGCAACGGGCCATCGACCTCGGCGATGACCGACGAGAGCCGCTCCCCCAGAAACACATTGAGGCGTTCGTCGATGAAGTCGTAGCTGGGCTCGAAGACGCGGAAGGACATGATCAGGGCTCACCGAACGTCCGGGCGTAGGCGTCCATGCGTTCTCGACGGCGCGCTTCGGCCAGACCTTCGCGCGCGGCTGTGCAGTCGCGACGCCGCTCGCCGGCGTCACAGTCCGCGATCGTGCGCACGGCCGCTTCGGGGTCGGCGGCGAATGCTGCAGCGTCCCGTTCCGCAGGGGAGCAGGCAGCGAGGCTCAAAAGCCAGAACAGTCCAGGCACCGGGCCGCGGTTCACTGGAATGCCCGTTCGTAGGTAGCCTGGCGGGCGGCGCGAGCCGCCTCTGCGCGCTCGCGGTGTCTCTGTTCCTCAAGGCGGGCCTCGGCCGCCTGGGTGACCGCAAGGCCCTGGAGACGCAGCTGTTCGTTCTGGATCAGCGCCTGCTCGGCGGCGAGACGCGCCTCAAGGTCCATCACCGCCCGTGCATTTGGAGCGGTGTCGAGCGCCCGCCGCAAGGTCTCCAGGCCCTCCAGCCGTCGGTCGGAGGCCTCGCCGACAGCCTCGCCGATCGCGAGGTCACGGGCGGTCCGGGCGCCGGCCCGCTCGAGGCTGTCGCGATAATAGGCGTCGGCCTCGGACAGTTCGCCGGACGAGGGGGTAAACAGTCGGGTCTCGCGCCGGATCGCGCCGGCCCGGTCGGCGAGCGCGCCCAAGGCGGTTAGATCACCGTCGGCGGCGGCGCGCAGGGCGCGGCTGTCGGGCAGGGGATTACGGACCTCGGGCAGGCCGAGCGCCATCGCCAGGCCATTCACATCCGACAGGTCATTCAGGCTGTCGAACAGGGCGCGCTGTTCCTCGATCTGCGCCTGCAGGGCCTGGAGCTGCTCAAGACTGGTTCGCGCATCCTCGATCATCTGGACCAGCGCACGGGGATCATGAACGACGTACTGGGCGTGGGCGGCGGGCGCCCCGAAGAGCAGAGCGGAAGCGAGTGCGGCTGACGCCGCCAGATGACGGAGGGTCACAAGAGTCTCCTCTGGGCGTGGAAGGGGGCGCGCCATTGCGCATAGTCATCGCCGACCTCGGCGCGGATCCGGTCCAGCAGGGCGACCGTCTCGGCGCGGCCGGAGAGGATCGCCAGGACGTCCTCCTGACCTGCAAGGTCGAGCTCGACGACCACGCTGTCGTGGCCCTGCTTGACGAGAAAGCGGTGCGACTCGGGCGTAAGCTCCTCGCGCACGAGCCGGAATTCCTCCTGGGTCAGTCCGAATCCCTCGACGTAGTCGCGCGCCTGTCCGTGCGCATTCGGCAGGAAGATCTTGGTCGCGCACTGCTCGAGAATCGCGTGGGCGATCGGTGACCTGAGAACGTCGGCCGGCGACTGGGTGCCGAAGACCATGAAGGCGTTCTGCTTGCGCCAGGTCTTCAGCCCGTCCTGCGCAAGGTCTGTGAAGGCCGCGTCGCCCAGCGCCTTCCAGAATTCGTCGATGTCGAGAACCAGCCTGCGCCCATCGACGCGCTCGGCGATCCGGTGGAAGAGATAAAGCATCGCCGGCGTGCGGACCTCGTCGTGATCCAGCACATGGGTCAGGTCGAAGCCGGCGAAGCGGGTGTCGAGGCTGATCGCGTCCTCGTCGTTGTCGAGAACCCAGCCAAGGGGACCGCCCTTCTGCCAACGCTCGAGCCGCGCGCCGATCCCTCCAGCATCCGCCTGGCCCAGCAGGCTTCGCAGCGCCGCGATCGAGCGGCGCTCGCGGGGGAGGGCCTCGAGGGCGATGACGCCCTCGTCGATGGCCCGCGCCTGCGCCACGCTCAGGGTTTCATCCGGGCGCGTCACCAGGGTCCGGATCAGCCGGATCAGGAACGCCCGGTTGCCGGCGGAAGGGGTGAGCGCCTTGAAGGGGGCGAAACCGGTCGGCTCCCCGTTGCGCAGGGCGAGATAGGCGCCGCCGCTCGCGCGGACGAAAATCTCGGCGCCGCGATCCTTGTCGATGAACAGCTGCTGGGCTCCGAACCGCTCGAGCTGCGCGAGCATGAAGTTCTGGACCACCGTCTTTCCTGAGCCCGACGGGCCGCAGATGAAGGTGTGGCCGAGGTCGCCGACATGAAAGTTGAAATGAAACGGCGAACCGGCCGTGGTTCTGAGCCGGGCGACGGCCGGTCCCCAGTGATTGCCTTCCGCCTTGCCGACCGGATGAGCGTGCAGGGGCGCCAGAGCGGCGAAATTCCGGGATGTGATCGCCGCCGGCCGCGTCCGTTTCGAAAATACCCCGGGGAACTGGGACCAGAAGGCTGCTTCCAGGCCGAGATCTTCGCGGGCGACCACCAGTCCAGAGTCCGCCAGAACGGCGCGCGCCTTCGAAAGATGATCGGCGAGATCGGCCGGCGTGTCGCCGTGGACCACAATCGACGCCTGGTGTTCGCCCATGACGAAGCGGTTGCTGACGAGATCGTCGAGCGCCTCCGACAGGCCCGCGATCTGGGATCCGGCCCGGTCCCTCGCCGAGACCATCTGGTTCTGCTTGCGCTCCATGACGGCGCGCGCGGCCGGCTTGGAGAGGAAGGCGAACGACTGCGACATCACGAAGCCGAACCGGGCCTTGAGCAGGGCGTCCCAGAGGCCGGGGCGCGTCGTGGCCGGGTACTCCTTGATCGCGAGGATGCCGCCGAACCGTTCTCCCGCGGTATCCCGCAACTCCAGCGTCTCGCGTCCGAAGATCGCGCGGACAGTGTAGGCGGCGGCGCCGAGATGGCCGAAAACCAGAGGGGCGGGGGAACGCCGTCCTGTGAGGATCAGGGCCATGATCTCGAGAGGCTCGGAGAACCAAAGCCCTCCCCGCTCGAAGAGCCCCAGCCGCCGGGGCGAATAGCGGTCGAGATACTGGGCGAGGTCACGGCCGGCCTCTTCCAGCCGACGGACCTGGGCCGTCATCAGCTCTCCATCATCGCGCCGCGCCTGACGCAGCCGTCGCATAAGGGCGGCGGCGCGGTCTGCGCCGTCTCGTCCGGGATGCAGGACGAGGATAACGAACAGCTCGTTGACCCAGAGGCGGCGGCCCGCCATCTGGGCCTCGTAGTCGGCGGCCAGTCCGGCGGCGAAGGCCGACCGGTATCCCTCGGAGGTCGTGGCAGCGACCTCCCGGCGGACGATATGGTGCCAGACGGCGAGCCGGTCGTCTGCGAGATTGCGCCAAGCCTGGTTCAGCTTGACGTGCCAGTCGTTGAGATCGCGGGCGTCGGCCGTCTCAAAGCTTGCGCCACCGACCTGAAACACCATCATCAGGGCGCCGCTGTCGAGGGCGACGACATGGTCGTTCAAATGCCGGGCATAGGGAAGCTGGGAGCGGACCTCGGTTTCTCGTCGCAGGCGGGCGGGGGAGATGCTGTCGTCAGCCACGGATGAGCTCCGCAGGACGGTAACGGCGCACCAGCGGCAGAGGGGAAACGGAACTGCCGCCCCACAGGGCGGCGTTGCGGCTGCGTCCCTTGGTGTCGACGTAAACGAAGAGAAGACGAAAGGCGTTGTGGTCGGCACGACAGATGGCGCGGAACACCAGATGCAGTGCGGGCGCGACCAGCAGGTAGAGCAGGCTTCCTCCGATCAGGAAGACCACGCCGGAGACGATGACGTTGACGCCCATCGCCTCCATCGGCACGCCCATCACCATCGCCGGGCGGGTGCAGGCGAGGAAGAGGGGATCCTCGGTCAGCCGTTCCTCACCCATGGCCGCCTCCATCGGCGAGCCAGACGCCCGTGCAGACAAGGGTGAGGCCGCACGCCGCGCCGCCGAGCAGCTGGGCGAACCGCTTCGGCGAAATCAGCCCAAGGAACTGAGCCAGGCCGAGCGCCACGACCACCAGGGTCGCCGTTCCAAGAGTGATGGCCGCAGGGGTCGGCATCAGGCGCCCCCGGTGATCAGATTGACGATCTCGGCCGCACCGAACACCACGACGATCCCGAGGACGACAATCGCCGCGCGTCTGAGGTCGAAAAGACCGAACATCCAGAGGATGCCGACGACGACGACGGCCAGGACCGCCAGCAGTCGGGCGGTGTTGCCCGTCAGCATGTCCACCACGTTCTGGAGCAGGCCCTCGACGTTCGCCGACGCCAGGGCCGGCTGGGCCGTGATGGCCGTTGTGGCGAGGGCGATGCAAACGAGCGCCCCGAGATGCCGGGCCGGCCGGCGAGCATGCACGTTGGAGGTCATCGGGTTCACCGTTCGACTGAGGTTGAAAAGACGACGAGTTCGGCGGCGGGGCGGCCGAAGATGTCCCAGGCCGGCGAGGGCGCGACCGTGAACGGAACTGGGGCGGGCTGGGCACCGACGGCAAAGAGCGTCGGCTGCGGCTGTGGCCTTGGGGGCGCGGCCAGCCGCAGCGTTACGGACGCCGCTTCGACCCGTCCGACATAGCCGTTCCGGAAGCCTCTGCCGGCGTCGCCCGTGTTGTAGCGGGACAGGGCGATCCGTAGCGCGGACTGGCGGTCAGCCGCTGTGTCGCCAGAGACGCGATAACCGGCTCTCAGGACCGTCGAGGCCGCTTCGAGATTGCGGCACGGGTCGAACGCGTCTTCGACTGACAGGCCCAGCCAGGACAGGTTGCTGCTGTTGATCTGCGCCAGACCGAGATCGATGTTCGCGCCACGGGCCAGCAACTCCCGGGCGACCCGCGAAGCTTCCGCCGCGTCGCGTGCGCGTCGTGGCCGCTGTCCGCCGCGGTTCACTCCGATCGCAAGCGGGTCGAAGCGGCTCTCGACGTGAGCGATCGCCGCCAGGGTTTCAGGCGCCACCGAGGGGGCGCAGGCCTGGGCAAGGGCGAGAACGGCGGCGAGTTCGAGCATCGGGTCCTCCGGCGAGCAGGCTCCACCTCACCAGATGCGCGACGCCCCCTGCGACCCGTGAGCGCTCCGTCGGAGATCTACGGTAGGAAGATTCGGGGCTCCCCCGCGGCGCGGGCGTCCATGGCGAGGCGCGCGACCGCCTGGATGCGGGTGCGAACGCCGAGCGCCTCGCAGGCGGCGGCCAGATGCTCGTCAACCGTGCGAGGGGATATGCCGATCCGCTCGGCTATGCCGGCGGAGGCGAGGCCGGACGCCGCCAGGCAAAGGCATTCGAACTGGCGGTCCGAGAGGGCGTCAACGAGGGAGGACGTCGAGCCCTTGGGGATCGGGACGCGGGTCATGGACCATCCAACCGCGCGGAACCGGTCGGCGAAAAGTCCGCAACCTTACGACCGAAGGCCTACGGTGGAGCGGATCGACCTCAGCTGCCGTCTTCCCGCACGGGCCGCATCAGCTTCGCCCGGCGCTCCTCGAGCCAGGCGTCAGCCTCGGCGTCGCGATGGACGGACTGGACGGCCAGATCCTTCAGGGTCTTGGTGAAGGTGTTGATCAGGGTGCGGGCATCGAGATCGATGATGGCGTCGCCCGCTTCTTCGTCAAACTCCTGCAGCACCACGGCCATAATGGTCGCCAGTTTGTTGTCGGCGCACCGCAAGGCGAAGGCGGGCGATCCGATCGCGAGTGCGGCCAGGATCCCGTGTGGATCGCTGTCGGTCACCTCGGCGAAGCGGTGGATACGTTCGATGTTGATACGGCCCGCCCCGGACTCGAAATGCTCGTAGGACCGGAGCGCCATGTTCATTCCCTGGGCGACGTCGATCGTACGCATGCGCCGATGGCTTCGGATCAGCCGCAGGCTCGAGGAGAGGACGGCGTTGGGGGATGAACGCTGCCGGGAGTCCATCTGTCGATCTATGCCCCCGTCATCCACAACACGCGATCAGTACCTCTGCACCCCTACAGGTTGAAAAATGCCTCAGACCTGCGTCAAATGAAAGCCTATAAAGATCAACAGCATAAAAGCTGCGGCCATGACGCAATATTCTTGCGGAGACCAGTATAGACGCCACTCTCCCGCGTGCGTGCCCCCGAATCCGCCGGTCGTCCGTCTACGGGGACCTGTGCCGAACGTTGCGAGGCCTTGGTGAGACAGCGTGATCCCTTCGGCATGGCGCTGGCGAGTCTGCGCACGGCCATTGAGGGCGGTCTCGCGCCGGGCCAACACCTGTCGGTGGCTGATATCGCCGCTTCGCTCAGCCTCAGCACCAGTCCTGTTCGCGAAGCGCTTTCACGGCTTTGCGGCGAGGGCCTTGTCGAGGATCGCAGAGGCCTTGGTTACTTCACCCGCCCAACGCCGCTCGAGGACATCCTCGGCCTTCTGGACCTGGAAGCCATCCATGTCAGACTTGCTGCGCGGGACACCGGACTGGCCGATCCGATCGACGCGACTGATCCGACGATTGAACTGTGGATCGCCGATGTCATGGCGCATTGCGAAAGCCAGCCGCTGATCGAGAGCCTCCTGCGCGTCCGCAGCCGGCTGGCGCCCCTGCGTCGCCTCGGCGAGGCGCCGGCGCAACCAGCGGCCGCGGAGAGCGACGATCGTCTGGGCGCCTACTACGCGCGGTGGCGGATCGCTGCCGGCATGCTGGCCGCCCGCGTCCGCCGGCTCGATCCCGGCCACTCGGAATATACGCGCAATATCGTTTGAATCGATTTGGGATCGGGCGCTGATGGTCCGTCGTCGACCTTCTGTCGACCTTCAGAAAGAGGAGACGACTATGACCACCAAGAGCATCTCGCGCCTCGTTCGCCTGGGCGCCGCTCGCCAGCTCACCCGCGCTGGCGTCGAAGGCGAGTTCGTCGAACTGAACGGCATCGAGCGCTACGACATCACGCCGGGCGCCTGACGGAGAGGGCCGTCCGCGAGGGCGGCCCGGACGCCCGGAATGCCCCGAACGAGGCGTCGAACATGAGGGGTGTCACGACAACACGGAGAATGGCGATGAAAGCCACCAACCGAGTGCTGCGGCTGGGTCACGCGCGACGCCTGACACGCGCCGCATTGGACGGCGAGCTGGTCGAGCTCAACTCCCACATGAAGTGGGACATGCCGGTCGGCTGACTACGGACGGGCCGTCATCGTTGACGGCCCGATCTGCCCCCCTCCCGCGAAGCCCAATGACAGTCAGATCTCGTTCGGGACAACCACATGCAGACCGCCATCTCAAATCCATTCCAGGATCATCTCGAGCGCGGAGAGCTCGACGAGGCGGTTCACGCGGTGAAGGTAGGGTCGGATCTGGTCCTGCTCGATCTGGCGACGGACGGTTATCTTCTCGTCCCGGAGTGCGGCGACGTGCGTGTCGAGGGAGGGAACCTGCAGGCACCGATGGATCTGATGCTGGATCTGGCCGCCGGCGAGCTTCTCCAGTCGGGCCGGACGCAACGTCATCGCCTGCCGCCGCCGTCAGTTCCGCTTCGACGACTTCCGGAGGCGCCGGTTGGCAGACCCACTGCCGGGGACATGGCCACATTCGCCATCCTTTGGGCAGACACGGTGCGACGCAAGCCGACGCTTCAGGATCTCTCACGCCAGGTCTCCGGGCGACGTGGCCGTCGGGATGACCTCATGGCCCTCTCTTCGCGCGTCGGCCTGTTTCGTCAGATGCTTCCCTATGCGCCGGCCGTCGGCGCCTGCCTGTTTCAGGCTGAACTCCTGCTTCGGTTCCTGAACGCTGCAGACCTGGATGCAGAGTGGGTCTTCGGCGTCAGGGTGTGGCCGTTCCTTGCGCACTGCTGGCTCCAGGTGGGCGAGCATTGCGTGAGCCAGGCTCCGGATACCCTGACGATATACCGTCCCATCATGGCGATCTGACCATGACCGCGGACGCCTATGTCGTTCTGGTGGGGGACAATGCCGCAGCGCTGGAGGCGCTGTCCCGGTCCAACGCTCGCCGCCTCGCCGGGGCAGGGTGGAGCCGCCGCGTGGCCGACCCCTTCATCGCGGTCTATGCGCCCTCTACCTCCAGGCTTGATATTGTGGCGGCTCTCGACGGCCACGGCGCCATCATCGGCGAGATGTTTGATCACGCCGGGCGACCGCTCTCGACCGCCGAGAGGGGCGTCATGGCCTGCCGCGCTCTCGACGCAGACCGCGCGACGGACATCGTGTCCTCCTGCTGGGGCCGCTACGTGCTCATTCGTCGGACCTCAGGCGATGTAGCGATCCTGCGCGATCCATCCGGAGCCGTCGAGGCGGTGACCTGGCGAAAGGACGGCGTGAGCGTAATCGCGCCGAACGCCCCGCCCGCCCTGAACTGTCTTATGCCTGATGACCTCGCCATCGACTGGGGCTCGGTGAAAGGGCTCATGCGAAGGAGCGGCGGCTATCGCCACGAACTGGCTTTGTCAGGGTTCACGCCGGTGGCCTCCGGCGCACTGCTCAGCATCGGTCCAGCCGGTGTCCGGTCCCGACAAATCTGGCGTCCATCCGAAGTCTACCGGACCGCGCGGGATCGGCGTCGACCAGATCTTCGCGAGGTGGTCGATCGGGCGGTGCAAGCACTGGCGGGGGACCGAAACTGGGTCGCAGAAGTCAGCGGTGGGCTGGACTCGGCGATCGTGGCAGGCGCGCTCAGTGATCACCAGCGGGCCCGGGTCACGCACTGGGTCAATCATTTCGTGGACGACCCGGAAGGAGACGAACGCGAGTTCGCGCGCCCTGTGGTCGAGCGATACGGCTACCGGCTCACGGAGGTGAGACGGGATGGATTGACGCTTTCGGCGCCCCGCCTCGCGGAGTCGGCCGACAGTTTTCGGCCACCGGTCAACGACCTCGACACCGACTACAACGATGACATTGCGGCCAGGGTGCAGAGTTCGGGCGCCTGGGGCTCTCTAACGGGGCAGGGTGGCGACGTGGTCTTCTTTCAGATGCCGACCTTCCTGATCGCGTTCGACGAAGTGCAGGAGAGGGGTCTGCGAGCGCGTGCGGAAGTTCTCCATGGCGCGGCGCGCTGGACGGGCCAGTCGCTGTGGCCGAAGACCTGGCTCAGGGCCCGCCGAGCCCATCACACACTGATGAGTGACCGGAAACACCCTTGGCTCGACGACCTCAAGGGCGTGCCCCCCGCGAAGGCGATGCAGATACTGGGGCTGGTCAAGGGCCAAGCCTATCAGGGAGGCGCCGTGCGTAGCCGGCACGGGCCATGCGTCAATCCCCTCCTGAGCCAACCGGTCATGGAGGCCGGTCTGGCCTGGTCCTCGGTTGATCTCACGTGGGGTGGGCGAGACCGTTACGCGGCGCGAGCCGCCTACGCCGACGTTATCCCGCCCTCCATCTTCAACCGGCGATCCAAGGGAGAGCTGGGCACCTTCTATGGTGAAGCCGTAGCCCGGAACCTCGACTTCCTCCGAAACTACCTGCTCGACGGCGAGCTGGCCGGTGCGGGACTCCTGCCGCAGGGTCTCGCGGACGAAATGACGCGCGAGGCTCTGGTCTGGCGAGGCGGGTTCTCGCGATTGCTCACTCTGGCGTTGACGGAAGCGTGGCTGCGGCGATGGCAGGCCCGGATCGCGTCGTCTCGGGTTTGAGGTACCGGTCGAACCAGGCGGTCAGCTGCTCATAGTAGATCCGGGCGTTGCCCGGATTGTGGATGCTGTGATCCTCACCGAACAGGTAGGTCAGGGCTGCCGGTCGCTGGAGACGCACAAGTGCGGCATACATTTGCTCTGCCTGTACGGGCGCGATGTCCATTTCACCATGGAACAGGAGGATAGGCGCTGTGATCCGGTCGGCGTGTTCAAAAGGGCTGCCCCGTCTGTAACGCTCTGGATCACTCCAGTAGGCCTGGACCATCCCGGCCTGGCCGGTCTCAAGCCACCGCGCACCCCCGATAGCGTCGATGGTGTTTCCACCCTGCATCCTCTGGTGCGGAGACATGCCGGCGAGAAAGAGCGGCAGATTGTAGGGGCCATTGACTGCAACGACCGCCTTGAAACGTGAGGACTGCGCGGCGCTCATCACGACTGACCATGCTCCGAAGCTGTGGCCCCAGAGGCCAATACGATCGCCATCGATCAAGCGATCCGTGGCGGCCGCATCGACGACGGCCAGGATCCGCTCCGCGAGGCCGGCCGACGGTTCGGCGTTCGTGGGCAGATCCGGATAGATCACCGCATAGCCCGCTGCGACCAGTAGCCCCCCATTCAGTGTCATCTGGACCGCCTGGGGACTCATGGCCCGAGGGGCGGTGGGGTAGGCCTTGCCCGGGTAGGGAATGACGATCACCGGCGGGGGCTCGCCCGTCGCGGTCTCGGGCAGATAAAGCCAGCCTCGCGCTCCGGTCGGGCCCGTGATCAGGTGGGGCTCCGGAACATATACATTCTCCAGCTCCGGATTGAGACGTCGAATGATCTCCGATCCTGCATCTCTGCGGATTTCAAGACGGTCGAGGGCGCGGCCTTCCCGTCCAATGCCGACACTGATCTGGCGGTCCCAATTGATGCTGGCGCCGGGCGACGCGGCGACGCACGTGGACGGTGAGGGTTGGGCGTCCGCGAAGACGCGACACAGACGGCCGCCTTCTGCAATGACCTCCGCCTGGTCGGCGCCCATTGGATCTGTCGCGCGCCGATGTCCGAAGATCCCCAAAGGGCGTGACAGGCTGCCTGTCGGGCCGAGGTCTTCCGATGACAAATCGGGTCGAAGGCGAAGAATACGGCCGCGATCTTCGAGAAGAGCAGCCTCTTGACCCTGTGCTAACACCCGGCCGCCCTCACTCAGACTTCTGACAGCGGCGACTTCCGTCCCCTGTTGAGCCCACCAGCCCAATTGTCCGTTTCGTCTTCCGCGAACGATGGCGCCGTCGCCCAGCCAGGCGGCATGCGCCGTGGGGCTTGCGAAGACATCGACTGTCGTATCAGGCGTAACCCCGGCCGGCGTCCGATCCCGAACCGCGCCCAAAGGGGTGACTGAGAGAAGACGGGCGGGCGCTGCGCCGATGTCCATCACCAGAAGAGCCGAGGAATCCGCAGACCAGCCGAGCAGGCTGGTGGAAATGTCTGCGGCCTCGGGCGGATCGACTGACAGTCCCGTCTGCGTGTCGACAAGACGCAATGAACGCGCCCTGCGAAGCTCGGTCGACATGTCCAGCCCGGGGGGAGGCGCCAAGGGACCGTCTCTCAGCACAGCAACCTGGCTTCCGTCCGGCGACGCTTCGAAATCCAGGAACTCGCCCTTTGTCAGAACGACTGCATCCCCCGTGTCGGCGTTCACTCGCCACAGGATGCGGGTCTCGCGGACCTCCGCCGAGGCGCCCTGTCCGACCGAGACGAAGGCGGGCTCTCCTCGAGCGGCTTGCGCCCAGAGACCAGGGAGGCGGGTCTGGGTGGCGTTCTGCATCGCGAGACGGGGCGGCAAGGCGCCGTCCGGCATGCCGAGTACGAGAAGCTCGTTGTCCGAAATCCATTGGACCGATCGCCCCCATGCACCGCTCTCAGGCGAAAGATCGCTCCAGGCGACGGTGCCAGCCCGCAGGTCCACAATTCCGAGCCGGAACGCCAGGTCCTGAAGGCGAAAGACAACCAGCCGGGAACCGTCCGCGGAGAATGGCCCCATGGTGTAGCCCGCGTCGTCTTCCATCGGCAGAAGAGGGCGGATCTCCGATGGGGCCTCAGTGTTGAACCGGTAAATTCTCGCGTACCGGACAGCGCCCTCGGGCTGCAGGTCGTAGCGCGGAAGATCGCCTCTCGAGCGGCGCTCCTCAAAAACGGCGACGGAGCCGGAAGGGTCAATCTCGATGCGTCCGAAGGTTTCAAGGCCGAGCAGGATTTCGAGCGTCAGGGGTTCCGAAAGCACCGACGACGGGCAGGCCAGGGCAAGCGCGCTCAGCGCGCTGATCAGCTTGATGCGCATGATCGATCACCAGCGCTTGGTGAGCTGGAGCGAGATCTGCCGCCCGAGCGCGTTCGTATTGGCCCCGTCGAAACCGACCCCGTTGGGCGAATCGTAGAATGGCGGCGCCGCGTTGGCGACATTCAGAATGTTCAGGGCGAGGGAGAGCCCTTCGCCCCAATCTGTCGCGAAGTCGTAGCGGACCTGACCGTCGAAGGTCGTCCAGTCGTCGATCTGACGGTTCGTCAGAGGGTCACGGCCCCCGCCAACGTAATTCGCGATCAATCCCAGGCTCAGCGGCCCCCGCACCCATTGGGTCCCGACGCGACCGCGCCATTGCGCCGGAAAGTTCGGGTCGCCGAGAAGGTCTTCAACCGGCGCGGCCGTGGTGACCTTGCGGTCATTGGTCAGGAGATGAGTGACCGTTCCGTCGATCGTTGCCTGCCAGTCCGACACTTCGAAGCGGTAACGCGCCGACAGGTCCAGACCTTCAACATCGACACCTGCAGCGTTGACGAAGCGGTTATCGACGATCACGCCGTACGACGTCGCCGGGAAGACCGTCGGATTGAAGTTGCCGGGATGATCGAGCAGCGACTGCACGAGCGCCCGGTCGTCGGCGGACGTCGTGGGCGAGACATTTCGAACGAAGGGCGCAAGGGACGGATCGTTCAGGGCATTGGCGAGATTCTGGATGATGGGATTGCCGATACGGTCGTTGAACCGCGTCCTGAACCAGCTTCCTTCGAGCCGGAGGCCTTCATAAGCCGCCGGTGTCCAGACGAAGCCCGCCGTGGTGGACTCCGCAGTCTCCGGTCGGAGGTCGGGGTTTCCGCCGTACTGGATGAGCGTCAGGATGTTCCCCCCACCTCTGCTCAGGAACGACGGGCCGATCTGGTAGGTGCTCTGCAGCTCCCTCAGGGATGGCGCGCGAAAGGACGTACCCCACGACGCGCGCAGCAGCAGATCGGACGTTGGGCCGTACAACAAACCGACTTTGGGATTGCCTGTGCTCCCGACCCGCTCATGGTCCTCCACCCGGCCAGCCAGTGACAGCTCCAGTCGCTCGATGCCGGCGCGTGCGTTCTCCGGACCGACGAACGGGATCCGGAGTTCGGCAAAGGCCGACGATACATCCCGTTCGTAGGACACCGGCGCGGTCACGCGAGGCGCGGTGCCTGACAGAAAGCTTTCGCCCCCCGTCTCGAACTGCTCAGCGCGGAAGTCCAGGCCGAATGCGGCCCGCAACGGACCGCCGGGAAGATCAAGGATTGTGCCATCAACCTTGACGTTGAACGAGGCGACCGTGCTCACCCATTCGGTGTCGGTGTAGCCGGAGCCAATGTGCGCAAGGATCGCCGCCGAGTTCGCGGCCGGGCCACCGAAGGGGTTGAAGAAGCCGTCTGCCGCTGTCGTGAAAGACGTGGTGGGGATGTCAGCCCGAGCTCCCAGAGCCTCCTGGAGGAATGTGGTCTGGACCCGGTTCGAAAGACGACGGCCAGTCGTTTCCTCCGCACCACTGGCGTAGGCGGAAATGTTCCATCCGACCAGTTCGCCGGAGACGCCAAGCGCGCCGCCCAAACTCGTCGAGGTGCCATCCGAGCGACCTGGTCCGAGGTCGTTGATCCAGGAGTAGGCGATGTCATGGGAGGCCGAGCCGTTCGGCGAGACGAAATACGGGTTGGCGCGCGTGACAGTCAGCGTTCCCGCGTCTGCACTCGTGCTCAGGAAGAAGTCACGTTGGGTGTAGCGGATATCTCCGTCGACGCTGAATCCGGCGGGGAGGTCCTGTCGGGCGGCCAGAAAGAGGCTCTGGCGCTCCTGCCGTGGCAGGAACCACTGACCTTCGAGCTGGTTGGTGCGGTTTACCTGACCTGGGATAAAGTCTCCGGGGGTGAGGCCGACACCGTCCTGTCCGGCCGGGATTGCGAAAAGGGGCACATAAGTCGCCGTGGCCACATCGAGGCGGACGATGTTTCCGGGCGAAGCCATGACGGGCCGGTGATCGGTCCCGCCGAACCGCCGCAGATCGGCGTCAGAAGTCGCGTCCCGGTCTGCCCCCCTGAGCTCGCCGCGTTCGTGATACTCGTAGGCGGCCACCACGCTCCCGCTCCCCCAGCTAAGCCCCCCGGCATGAGAGAAGAGGATTTCCTCCGCTCCGCCGTCACTGGTTCCGCCGACCCGGACACGGGTCTCGGCGCCTTCAAAGCGGGACTTCAGGATGATGTTGACGACACCGCCTACGGCGTCCGCGCCGTAGAGCGCCGATGCGCCGTCGAGAAGCACGTCCGCTCGGGAGATGGCGCTGGACGGTATGTTCGAGATATCGGCGAAGTCTCCAGCGTTCCCGGTTCCCGCGACCCGCCGGCCGTTGACGAGGACCAGGGTCGCATCCGCACCGAGACCGCGAAGGTTGACGCCGGTTGCAGAGCCGACATTGCGCCCCGAGCGATCGGCTCCGGTGTTGGTCGATCCTTCATGGGCCGCGCCGGTGAAGTTCTGAGGCATGGCCGCCAGGGTTTCGGCGACTGTGCCGCGCCCCTGCCGGTCGACATCCGCCTGGGTGACGATCGTCACAGGCGAGGGACTGTCGGCGCCGCGCAGATAGGTGCCGGTGACCACCACCTCATCCAGTTCGGTCGTCGGACCGGTATCGGCGCGGGACGAAGGATCGACGAGAACGAAGACTGTGGGACGGCTCTGCCGGTAGGTCAGCCCGGATTCCCGAAGGATCAGCTGGAGAGCTGCCTCCGGCGTGTAGTCCCCGCTGACGGCCGGGGACTGGCGACCGGCGACAAGCGCACTCGGATACAGAATCTGAAGCCCGCTTTGGCGACCGAAGGCGGGCAGGGTGCGTTCGAGCGGCCCGGCAGCGATGTCGAACCGCCGGACGCTGTCCGGCGACTGTGCGATGACCGGCGTCGTGACTGCCATCATCAGCGCGGCAAGCGCGGTTGAAGTGTATCCGTGGCCCATGGTTTCCCCCGTTAGTTACCCGCGAACTTGCGGGGCGGGGAGGAGACGTTGGGTCGCGGGCTTTCCCCTAAGTCCGGGGGCAGATTATTTTTTCAGGTGCCGCCAGCTAGGACGATACGACCGTCGGGGCTTCGGGTCGCCTCAAGCGGATAGAGATCTGTCAGTGCGGCGACGAATCCGTCGATGTCCCCTGCGTTGAAGACACCGCTGACCCGGATTTCAGAGATTCGGGGGTCGCGCAGTTCGATCGGCTCGCGGCTGTAACGGTTCACTTCCGCGACGGCGACCGAGATGGGCGTGCTCTCGAAGGTTAGCCGTCCCACCGTCCAGCTGGTCGCGGCGGGGACGTTGGCCGCGATCACGCGTGGCTTGTCGGCCGATGTGGTCACCTGCTGGCCCGGCTCGAGGGACCACCCGGAAGGACGCGCCACCTCCTGCCGAACGGCCACGCGACCATAGACGAGAATGACACGCGCCCCGGACCCGGATCGACGGACGTCGAACCTCGTACCCAGGGCGGTGACACGGGTGTCGCCCGCCGCCACGATGAAAGGACGCTGGGGATCGCCTTCGACCTCGAACATGGCCTGGCCGGACGTCAGGGTGACCGAGCGGCTTTCCCGCGTGTATCGGACCGCGACGGCCGAGTTTGTATCGAGAACGATCCGCGAGCCGTCGTCCAGCTGGACGGTTCGCTGCTCGCCAATCTCCGTCGTGTAGGATGCTGGGCGTTGCTGAAACCAGACGAGGCTGACCACGCAGACCGCCACCGCCCCCGCCACGCCTAGTGGAACGAGGAGGCCGGATGTCGCCCGTCTGCGCCCCTTGCCGCTGCGAACCGCCTCGGCCGTCAGGGCGGCCATGTCGGGATTGCCGGCGAGGGCGCCCGCCGCCTCCCACATCGTCTCAACCTTCTGGAAGGCTCGCGCGTTTTCGGGGTCGCGTCGCCAGTCGCTGAAACCGCGCACGTCGGCCGTCGTGACCTTGCGCTGATTGAGCCGAGCGAACCACTCGACGGCTTCCTTGCGCCTGATGTCGGCATCCGCCTCGATCGTCATCCGTCCTGCCTAAAGGTCCAGCCGAGACGCGCAGTACTCGAGCGCCCGGGCCATCCGCCACTCCACGGTCTTTACGCTGATGTCGAGCGTCCGGGCGATCTCGGGATAGGTCATACCGCCAAAGCGGTTGAGAACGAAGACGTTCCGGTAGAGCGCCGGCATCGAACGGATCATCTCCGATAGCAGCAGCGCGTCAATCTGCGACGCGGCCTCGCTCTCCGGGGCCGCCGTGGTTTCGGTATAACGCTGGTGCCGGCCCTGCCGACGGCTCTCGTCGCGCAACAGATTCATGGCGATCCGCAGGAGAAAGGCCTTCGGGTGCCGGATGTCGGCGAGCGCGTACGGCGCGGCCCGGATGTAGGTTTCCTGGACGACATCGGCCGCCGCATCGGCGCCGATCCGCGCGCGCAGGCGTCGCCGCAGCCAGACGGCGTACTGACGGTACAGACGGTTCAAACCGTCCTGCCCCTCCACCCCCAGCTGTTTCGTGTCTGCCACCACGGCTCTCCGGCCTCTTCAAAAGAGGTCCGGAATCCGGGCGAGACGGCGCGAGCGGATACGCGCGCGTCAGCACACGCCCCCTCAGGCGTCGGTAACCGACATCCGCGCCACGCACGGGGTCGTCGATGATTTGATGTCGCACAGGGGATTCCAGGCCCCACCAACGCAGGCGTCGGCGACGGAAGCATGAATCAAAGGGGCTGCATGTGCAAGCCGCACCCGGTCGCAACCCGCATCGCTCCCGCTCCGCAAGTTTTTGGCGGGCGCTCCGCAATTCACTGTCGTTGCCAGAAACCGCGATTCCCGCCCAACGTGAATCATGAACACCCAAGGAGCTTTCATGGAATGCGGAACCTCACCCCAGCCCCGTGACCCGGCGCCGTTGAGCCCGCGCGAATCCGAATGCCTGTTGTGGGTCAGTCGGGGCAAGAGCTCCGCCGACATTGGCCAGATCGTCGGTCTGTCACCGAGGACTGTGGACAGCTACATCGAGAAGACCTGCGCCAAACTCCGTGTCAGGACCCGGATCGAGGCCGTCGCCTTTGCGGTTCGCACTGGTCTCATCGACCCGGAGACTCCTTAAGCCGTTTGGTGCGTTGACGAGGAAGGGGGCGGGCCTGGAACTTCTGTACGGAAGCCGGACGCTTCAGCCCTGGTCGTCGCCGACGCCATGCGTCCCCCGGCTCAGGATCGGGGCCTATCCGTTCCGGAGCCCGCCGCGTCGCAGTCTATGATCGCACTCCGACCGGAGTCGATCCTCCTGTTCGACTTCGTGCGGGACGCTTTTGCCGGCTGGTCGCCTGCAACCGGTGCGGGACGGCCCCAGCCAGTTCGCCTTCTCCTCTCGACCGCTGCGAATCAGTTCAAGCAGAACCCTGTTCTCACGGAGAAACCATCTTGCCGTCTGCTCAGGCCCTTCACTTCCTGAAACTTGTCCGGGATGCCCTGCCCGGGACCGGGGATATCGACGCAGCCGTGCTCTCGGTGCGCAGAAGTCTGGAAGGGGTGTTGCCGCCCGACACACCGGCGTGGGCGGATCTTGCGGAGGCCGCAGAGCTTCTGAAGCAGGAGTTCCGGATCACCATTCTCCGCCGCAATTCGATCCTGCGCGAGCGGCCGGAGTGGTATCACGGACCCCAGCCGGGCGATCACCACTGGAGCGCGCTCAAGACCTATCTGACCGGGGCGAAGGGCTGGGACGAAGATACCGTCGATGTCATTGACGAAGCGTCGAGCGAGGTGGTCTCGCTGCTGGAAAATCCGCGGCAGCAAACCTTCTCGTCGCGCGGTCTCGTCGTCGGATATGTACAGTCTGGCAAGACCGCCAATATGACGGCGGTGATCTCCAAGGCGGTCGATCGCGGCTACAGTCTGATCCTCGTCTTCGCCGGCCTGACCGACAAACTGCGTCAGCAGACCCAGCGCCGGCTCGAGGCGGACATCGTCAAACGCCATCCCACCCTGTGGCATCTGCTGACGACCACGGACATCAAGGGGGAGTTCCAGATCCCGGCGCAGGGCCACCTGATGGGCATGGACCGCGCCCAGATCGCCGTGATGAAGAAGAACGTCGCACCGCTCGAACGCCTGCTGAAGGTGATCGCCAAAACGCCTGCATCGGACATGCGCCGGCTGAAGGTTCTGCTGATCGATGACGAATGTGACCAGGCGACGGTGAACTCCGCCTCGCGGGAAATGGACATGTCCCGGATCAATGAACAGATCCGTTTGATCCTGAAGGCGCTGCCGTCGGTGTCCTACGTCGGCTACACCGCCACGCCCTTCGCCAATGTCCTGATCAATCCCTACGCCGACCAGACCGACACACTGGACGATCTCTATCCGCGGGACTTCATCACTGCCCTGCCGCTGCCCGATGGTTATTTCGGGACCCAGAAGCTGTTCGGGCGCACGCCGGTCGATCCGGCGAACCCGCAGCCGGACGAGGACGGCATGGATGTCGTGCGCGAGGTGACGGCCGACGAGGAAGCCAGGCTTCAGGCGCCCAGTCAGAAGGCCCAGGCCACTTTTGTGGTTGAGATGACCGCAAGCCTCGAGAAGGCGATCCTGTACTTCATCGCATCCTGCGCTGCCCGGCGGGCGAGAGGTCAGGAGCAGGAACACATGTCGATGCTGGTCCACACATCGTCGGCGATCGTCATGCATGAAAGGGTCGCCGCACTGATCGAGGCCTGGCTGGACGAGAACCGCAAGGCGCTGGTGAACGGGACGGGCGCCGTCTGGACGGCGCTTGAACAGGTCTGGAACGAGGAGGCCGGGCGCGTCGCCCGCTCTGGCGGCGCCGAGAGCTTCAGCCAGATCAGCAGCTTCGTGCCCGCGGTCCTGGGAGCCCTGCACGTGCCGGTCGAAAACGGCGCCAGCGATGACCGGATCGACTACACCTCAGGGCCGGTCACCTACATCGTGGTGGGCGGCAGCATCCTGGCACGGGGACTGACCCTCGAAGGCCTCTGCGTCAGTTACTTCCTTCGGACGTCCAATCAGTACGACACCCTCCTTCAGATGGGGCGGTGGTTTGGCTACCGGAATGGCTATGAGGACCTGCCGCGGCTCTGGATGCCGGAAGCGCTGCGCGTGCGCTTCCAGTCTCTCGCCGCCGTTGAAGCAGAGATCCGCGAGGACATCGGCAGCTACAGTCGCAGGCCTCTGGTGACCCCCATGGACTTCGCCGTTCGGATCCGGAGGATACCGGGAATGGCCATCGTAGCGAGGAACAAGATGCGGCACGCCCGTCGTGTCAGCATCGGCTACTGGGGCAGACATCTCCAGACCATCCGCTTCGCCCGCAACAACGCGGAGCTGCTCGAAGCCAACTGGAAGGCCGCCGGCCGGCTGGTCGAGGCTGCAGGCGCGGAAGGCAGCCGCGACGCCAGCTTCACCCGCCTGCTCTTCCGCGACGTTCCGCGCAGCGCCGTGATCCGGTTCATCCGGGACTATCGCATCGATCCGACCCATCAAGATCTTGATACCGGACTTCTTCTGCAGTTCCTGGAGCAGGATCACCCGGCCCTACAGCACTGGAATGTCGGGGTCGTCACCGCGCTCGACGGAACGCCGTCGGCCGAGCCCCTCGGGGATCTGGGCCCGGTGAGCATGGTCAGGCGCTCCCGGCTCAAGGGTGTCGACGCGCTGGCCGACATCAAGGGCCTCATGTCGCGTCCCGACATTGCCTTTGATGTCCCCGGAGACGCCGGTGACGGCGACTGGGAGGCGCTCAAAACGGAACGTCGGGAAGCGCTGGGCGAGCGTCCGCTTCTCCTTCTTTACCCGATCGACCGGGCCTCCCCGGCGAAAAACGGAAGCACGGCGCGGGTCGCCATGGACGCCGTCCACGACATTATTGGCCTGGGGCTTGTGATGCCCCTTTCCAAGGATCACGGCGGCGACCTCGTCAGCGTCGAGCTGGCGCCCCCATCCGCCGAGGAACTCGAGGCGATGGAGCAGGAAGACATGGAAGCGGTAGAAGCCGCCGGTCTCGAAGAGACTGCCGATGTCTAGTCTGGTCAACGAGATCCACGCCCGCTGGACCTCCCTGCGTAGCGGCGCCGTCGCCACTTCTGACGGGCTGCCGGTGAGCACGCTGACAATCGGCACGGGTCATGGCCTGACCGCGCTTGCGCTGAACGAGCGGGGGCAAGCCCAGTTGCTCCTTCCCGTGGCGGCGGGCACGCGACGGCCGGCCCTAGACACGCCACCCGCCCTGGAAGTCGGCGCCGCATCACTGACCGGTGCAGGACAGCGTCGCGCCTATCTGGTCGTGACCTGCGTTGACCCGCTGCTCGACCGGGCGTTCGCGGATCTGGTGGAGGCGGTGCTGACCCGCGTCGTCAGTGGGGAGCCAGCAAAAGATGCGCTGGTCACTGCGATCAATGATCTGGGTGCCCTGTTCGCCAGCCGCGAAGCCGATGCGGTGGATGACCGCATCATTCGCGGCCTTGTCGCCGAGCTTATTGTCCTTCGACGGCTCACAGCGCGTCATTCCGGCGCGCCCGCGCTCTGGTTCGGACCCGTTCCCGAGCGCCATGACTTCCGCGGCGGATCACACGCCATCGAGGTGAAGTCCTCGAGCCGCACGGCGGGGCGGGTCACCATCTCGTCCGCCGACCAGCTGGAGGCGCCAGTCGGTGGAACCCTGCAGCTCTGGCGCGTCGCGCTGGAGCGCACCCAGGGTGGCGCGACCGTATCCTCGCTTGTGGCCGACATCGAACATCATTCCGGACGTTCAGCTGGATTGCGAAGCGGGCTCGTCGCCCTTGGATGCCATGATCCGGATGACGAAGACTGGAACCGCATTTCGTTCAACTGCGAGGCCATCGACGCCTGGACAGTCGAGCCGGGCTTCCCGAGGATTGTCGCCTCCGCCTTTACAGCAGGCGTCATACCTGCCGGCATTCAGGGCCTGTCCTATGAGCTGGACCCGGCCGTAGCGGATGCCTTCAGGGTTGATGAGGCGGAGATGCAGGCGCAGGAAGCGCGACTGGCGGCCTCCCTCCCATGACGCGTCTTGGTCTGTTTTCAGAGCCCTACGCGCCGACCGGCAACATGGGCGACGGAGGGTTTGAACGGCTCCTCGGAGCTCCGCGTCTGGACGGGCTGCAGCTTGTGCTGCGCGAAGCGATCCAGAACAGCTGTGACGCCGCCAAGCTCGGAAAAGGGCCAAAAATCCTGATCCGGCTTCGCACGCTGACGCCCGATCAGCTTGCGGTGCTGCGCAATCAGGTGCTGGCCGAGCTGCCTTTCATCAGCAGTTCCGCAGACGCGCTTACGGCCTTCCTCGACGCAGAGACCCCTCGCGTGCTCGAGATCTGCGACTTCGGGACGACCGGTCTCGGCGGTCCCACGCGGGCTGACCGGATCCCGGCCGGTGTCGACCGGACCGACTTCATCGACTTCATGCGCAACGTCGGCACGCGCCGGAACACTGATCTTGGCGGCGGCACCTATGGATTTGGCAAGGCGTCCCTTTACCGGACGAGCCGGTGTTCCACGGTCCTTGTCGACACCTTGGCCGAGGATCCCGGCGCAGGGGCGGATGCCCGGCGACTGATGGCCTGCCATCTGGGCGAATCCGGCGAGCGTGATGAGGGCAACGGTTTCCTGAGCCGCTACACCGGGCGGCACTGGTGGGGCGTGCAGGGAGCGGCGGACGACGCCGGAAAAGTTGGCGAGCCGCAGACAGGCGACGCGGCAGCGGCGCTCTCCGAAGCCCTCGGAGCTCCTCTGCGGACCATGGCTGGCGCGACGGGAACTTCGATCCTGATCCTTGACCCCGACCTGCGGCTGGACGTCGTGGATCAGGACGGGACTGAAGGCAGTGCAGGATCAGCGGATGTGTCAGACATCGGCGTCCACATCCTGGAGCGGGTGCTCTGGAACTTCTGGCCGCGCATGCTCGGCACGACGCCAGAGCACCGGCGCATTCACCTGACCGTGGAGGTCGAGGGCGTAACCCTCGAAACTCCAAGGCCTGAAGACTGCCCGCCGCTCGACCTCTTCGCGCGGGCCATGAACGAGATCCGGGACGGGAAGGGGCGTGAAATCAGAAGCTACCGACCCCAGACCTTCCTCGGACGCCTGGCGATCAGCCGGGGCGTGCGCGCCGATCGCCTGCCGGCGTTCCGTGCCGAAGGTCTCCTGCCAAAACGATCGTCGTGCATCGCTCTCATGCGTCCGGCGGAAATGGTTGTCTGCTACATGGATGGGCCTGTGCTTGCGGACGAGCGGACCGAATGGGCCGGTGTCTTCGTGACCAGCGACGACAAGGAGGTCGAGGAGGCTTTCGCAAGCTCTGAGCCCGCCGCCCACGACGTCTGGGATCCATCCGCCCTGCCGAAGGGGCCGGCGCGGACCTGGGTGAGAATGGCTCTTGCCCGACTGAAGGAGGCGGCCAGCGAAGTCGCCGCTCCGGGGGCGGCCTCGGGCGGGAGCGAAGGATCGACAGGGTCGGTCGCGGCGGTCGCCGGCATGCTCGGCGCCTTCCTCGCAGGCGTCGGCGCCGGCGGGCCAACACGGGGCGGTGGCGGCGGCGGCGGCGGGCCGTCAGGACGCCGCCGCGTCAGCCAGCCGACGTTTCAGCGGCTGGAGATGTTCGAGGGCGAACGCACCGCCCTGTTCACCCTCACCGTCCTGGGCCGCGGAGCCCTGACCCGGCTGGACCTCACCCCCACGATCTCGATGGATGGCGGCGGCGTGGCGGCTGCCGGACTGGACGTCGTCAGCCCGCCTGTCGTCATCGAGGTTGACGGCGACGGCGACGACATCTTCCAGGTCCAGCCGCTGGTGGACATCGGGGATTTCGAAGGCGAACTCACCGTTCGCGTCTCCGTGCCGGATGACTGCGCCGTGGGCCTCAGGGCCTCCCTGCTTCCGGCGGAATCCGCATGAGCCGCCGGACCGCTGCGCCCTTCAACCGACTGGACGCGGCCATCGTCGCCCGACCCTGGATGATCACCGTGGGTAACCAGTCGCCAGCTCCCCTCGGGGAGATCACGCCTGACTGGGATTACGCCAGTGCCGTCAGTCTCGAACGGGTCATCACGCTTGACCACCTGAAGGCCGCAGCCGAACTTGGGCTCGCTGACGAACCTTACACGCTGGAGGTCCTGATCGAAGTCGGCACGGGGCCGGGCGACCTGCCCCGGGAAGTCGTGCGGCAGACGCGCCTTTCCCTGGAACCCGGAGAGCCTTGCGCGATCGCCATCCACGTTGATCCCTCCCGACTGTCGGCGCAGCTCAGCCTGAGGACCTCTGTCCTGCTGGCATCCGCCCTGGAGCCGGGCGATCCTCTCGCGCCCCGGCGTGCGGCGTCCCGTCTGTGGGATGAGCGGTGCGTCACCCGGATCGAGGGTGATGATCCACGATTCCCCATGGAGGTCATAAGCTTCTCCACCGTGTTCGCCGGTCGCCCACATGAAGCCGCGCCCTGGATGCTCTCCTGGAGCCCCGCCAGTCCGGGGCGCGACTTCCACGGCGCCGCACGCCTCTACCTCAACGCCGACGAGGAGGATTTCGTGGAGCGCGTTCAGGAAGGAGACGAACTGACGCTTCAGGCGCTCATGGGTGATGTCGTGTCGCAGATGTGCGAAGCCGCGCTGAGGGCGGGTTGGCATGAGGATTTCGACAGCGCTGAACCGGCTTCCGTCGCCGGTCGGGTGGCGCACTGGCTTGAGCAGGCTTTCCCGGACGTCGCCGCAGCGAAGACCGCGCTTGAGAACCGGCCCGGCGAGTTCCGGTCCGCCATTCTCGCCAGTGTGAGGCTCTGACGATGGCGGTCACCCTTCTTCCCCGGCTAAGCGCCGCGGCCGTGGACCAGCTCCTGTCCGGCACTCCGGGATCCGCCAGCGCTGCGGGGGTCATCGACCTGCCTGACGCCATCACCTATGGCGCGGTAGGCGGAAGCCGGCTGCACGGCGCAGACCTCGTCGTCCTCAAGGAGGGCGTGGAAAAGGTCGCGCGGGAGGCGGGCTACCCAATTGCCACGACAGTCGCGGCACGTGCTGCGTTCGATGCCGCCTGCGCCCGGCATCTGGCGCAGGTGCCGATCCTGCCGTCGGGTGAAGCGCATCGCGATGACGTATGGGCCTTCATGGCCGCCTATCTGTTTCGGCCGATTACCCTGTGGCGATACGCAGAGGCGCCCGATCGTCATCACGGCGGGGTTCGCAACACCTTCCAGCGCCTGTGGATGCGCGGAACGGTCCTTGACCGTGGAACAGGCCACGGCGAGCGCTGGGGACTCGTAGAAGGTCTGACCGAGGACGCCTTTGTCGCGATCCTGGAGCGGCCCGCCATCGCAGCGAACCGGACGCTGGCCCTCGCTCTTGCCGAGGGGTGGCTGGCCGCCGCCGAGCGCTACGGCCGCGCAGCAATGCAGCCCATCATGCGCTCGGCCGTCATCCGCATCCGAATGCGGAATGAGATCATGGCGCTGGGGGCGCTGCCGGCCCAGGAACTGCGGGAGATCGTCGATGCGGTCTTTGTGGATGCTGAAGCGGCGGTCCGGCGCATGGCCTGACGGCCGCTGAGGCCGCATTCGGAAGGGAGCGCATGTACAGACAGGGCAGTCTCGACAGCCTGTGCGGTGTCTACGCTGTGATTAACAGCGTCAAGGCTGTGGCCCACACCCGCGGCTTCAGCCTTCGACGTTGGGAATGCAGTGAGCTTTTCAGACAGCTCTGCGGCGTTCTGGCCGACGGAGGGCTTTTGGCTGACGCGCTCACGGACGGTACGACGATCCGGACCTTCCAGGCCATGACACGTGACGCTCACGTTTGGCTTTTGCACATGCGGGGGCTGCAGCTGGAGTGCCGCAGGGCGTTCGGAAAGTCGCCCGAAAGCCTTGATCTTTTCTGGCGCAAGCTGTCCGACCATGTGGAGGCCGAAGGTCCGGGCTCGGTCCTGATCCGGCTTTCGGGGCGGATGGAGCACTGGAGCTGCGTCCGATCCATCAATGATCGCGCGATCATCCTCGTCGATTCGGACGGTGTCAGGATACTGCGCCGAAAGCTGTGCACGATCGCCGGTCCGGACCGGCGCCGTATTCACCAGCTGATACCCACCCAGGCGCTGCTGGTGACCTGCCGGTCCGGGGCTCGCGCGTAAACAAAACCGGAACATCTGCCTTGCAGGCTGGGTGTGACCGTGCCATCCCGTCCTCAGGACTCCCAGTTATGAGATTCGGCCGACATGAGCACCGAGAAACCCTTTGCCCTCTGGCTGAAGCAGTCCGGCATCACTCCCGAAACCGTCCAGGACGAGCTGGGCTATTCGTGGAAACAGGTCGGCCGCTACGTGACCGGCGAGGCGCCTGTTCCCAAACTGGTGGCTGATCGGGTTCGCGCCCTGGCGGAGGCACGGCTCGCCACGCGACCTGAAGGGAAGTTCCGGTTTATTGACCTGTTCGCCGGCATCGGCGGGATGCGTCTGGGGTTCGAAGGCATCGGCGGGCGCTGCGTCTTCACCAGTGAGTGGGACCGGTGGTCCAGCAAGACTTACGCAGCCAACTTTCTCGACGGCGACGACCATGTTCTGGCCGGCGACATTCGGCCCTATGGCGACAACCCTGCGCTGATCCCGGCCCATGACGTACTTCTGGCGGGCTTCCCCTGCCAGCCGTTTTCTCTCGCCGGCGTCTCCAAGAAGAACTCGCTCGGGCGTGCCCACGGGTTTGACGACGAGAAGCAGGGCAACCTCTTCTTCTACATCCGGGACATCCTCAAGCATCACAGGCCACCGGCCTTCTTGCTGGAGAACGTCAAACATCTCGAGCGCCATGATGGACGGCGGACATTTGCGGTGATCCGCGACATCCTCGAAAATGAACTCAACTATAAAATCGATGTTCGGGTGATCAGCTCCGAGCCATGGGTGCCGCAGAAGCGGGAGCGCATCTTCATCGTGGGCTTCCGCGAAGATGTGGGTTTCAGCTTCAGCGGCTTCGACCGGATGATCCCGGACCAGAAGACATGGCCGAAGCTCGGTTCGATCCTGCAGTCCCACAATGAGGTGGACTCAAAATACACTCTCACGCCAAAGCTCTGGCAGTATCTGAAGGACTACCGCGCCAAGCACGAACAGGCCGGAAACGGTTTCGGATACAGCCTGTTCGGCCCTGAAGGCGTCACCCGCACCCTGTCCGCCCGCTACCACAAGGATGGATCGGAAATCCTGATCGACCAGCAGCCCCGGCCCCGTCGCCTGACGCCAATCGAGTGCGCGCGCCTGATGGGCTTCGAGTACGTTACGGGGGAGGGAAGGGACCGTCATCAGCGGGAGTGGACCATCCCTGCCGACGTGTCCGACACCCAGGCCTATCGCCAATTCGGCAATGCAGTCGCCGTTCCGGTCATTGAGGCGATCGCCCGCTACATGGAACCTTCTCTCACTGAGATGCTGGCCCGCGACCGCGCGCGGGAGGCTTTGAAGGCCGTTGCCTGATGTCGTAAGTCCCGAGGTCCGCAGCCGGATGATGGCCGGCATCGGGTCCCGGGATACTCGCCCGGAGATGATGATCCGGCGAGGTGTCCACGCCCTTGGGTATCGCTACCGCCTTCACGATCGCCGGTTGCCGGGCCGGCCCGATCTCGTCTTTCCCTCGCGGCGTGCAGTAATCTTCATCCACGGCTGTTTCTGGCACGGGCATGACTGCAACCTGTTTCGCTGGCCGGGCACGCGTCCGCAGTTCTGGCGCGACAAGATCGGCGGCAACATCGCGCGCGACGCACGCGTCCGGGCCGAACTTGTCGCCGCCGGCTGGCGGGTGATGGACGTCTGGGAATGCGCCCTGCGCGGCCGGGAACGGCAGCCCCTCGAGATGGTGCTCGCCGCATGCGCGGCTTTTCTGGAGGGGGACGCCGCATTCGCCGCTGTGGGCGCGGACCGGACTGTTCCGGTGGACACGGCCGGGGAGAGCCGGCCGCCGTTGGAGGGATCAGTGGCCTGTTCTAAGACGGGTGTCAGAACGCTGGGGAATCGATGACTGACCAGACCGATCTGTTCGCTGCCGGGGACCCGGATGGGACCCTCCTGACCGCGCTTCTCGCGCGGGCTGGGCGCGTGTTCGTCAAGAAGCTCTCGAACAACGATCGCGACTGGTCGACAAACCCGAACAAGCACCAGGGCGGCGTCTACATTCCGGCAGCCGAGCGTGACGGCGGATTCTTCCCGCCGCTGATCGCCAAGACACGTGCCGATCCGGGAGCCGATCCGATCCGGGAAGCGTGGGTCCGCACTGAATGGCCCCAGACCGGAGAGGCCAAGGATGACACCCGGCTGGTGAACTACACCAGCAAGGGCGAGGAAACCCACATGACCCGGCTGCCGAAGGCCGCGTTCAGCGCCCTGTCTCCGGCGTCATGGCTTGTGATGGCTCCCCTCGCGCCTGACCTCTCCACGTACGAATGCCTTACGATTGATTCCGCCTCGGAGACCGCCGGGCAACTGCTTGATATGCTCGGCCTCGACGCAGACTTCGTCGTGGGGGTGCTGGAGCCTGCGACGATCGCCGCGAACGAGCGGGATCTTTTGATGGACTTCGCGGAAGAGGTGGCCTTCGCCTGGATAAGCGGGAGCATCGCTTCGTTCGCCGATGCGCGGGCCATCATGCCGGCCACGGCCGACCTGGCTGGGCTCGCTCGAACAGCCTTTCTGAAGGATGCAGGCCTGGAGGCGCTCGACCCGTTTGTGATTGCGAAACCAGGCGACGCCATCCGCCAGATCAGCCGGGTGATCGAGTGGGATCTGTTCCGCGAGTTCCAGCGTCGCGAACGGGCCGTCCAGCTTGTCCGCTCCATTTTCGGCGATACGCCCAGTGAACCAGGTATGAAGGCTGTCATTCGCCGGATCGTCGACGCGGTCCCGGAGATCGACGCCATCATGCTGTCGGCCAGCCAGCAGCGAAAATCCCGCGCCGGCTACTCCTTCGAGCACCAGATCGAGGCGCTGCTAACTGCAGCCGCTGTGCCGTTCGGGAAACAGGTCGTGATGGACGCTACGAAGCGCAGACCTGATTTCGTCCTGCCCTCTCTGCCGCATTTCAGACGCCCGCTGAGTGGGGCCGAGCGCGGCCTGATCCTGAGCGCCAAGACCACACTTCGGGAGCGCTGGAAGCAGGTCGAGAACGAGATGGGAGGGGGCGCCGATCTCTTCCTTGCGACTGTTGACGAGAACATTGCGGCGACCGCGATCGAAGCCATGGCCGCCATGAATATCCGTCTGGTCGTGCCTGAGACTTTGAAGAAGTCCAAGGATACCGAATACGACCGGCACTCCAACGTGCTGGATTTTGCGACCTTCTTCGGAAGGGAGCTCCGGGATCAGCGCATGCCGGCCTGGGCCAGGCTCACCTGAGCTTTAGGGGCAGGGGCCGCACGCAAAGACCCTGCAATTGCCAGCAGACAGTCGCACCCGCCAACGGCTGCTGGCTTGCGTCGGGCAGACAGGCAACTTTGGCTGCTGGTGAAAACCTGATCAGAATTGGGGGACTTGATTTAGGGGCCCAGGGGTTCCTGCTCGTCTTCTCCGCGTCGCCATGAGGCGACGATCCAGCGGAGAAACCATGTCTGTCCTGAGTGTTGCCCCTGAGACGAAGCGGCCGAGAGGCCGCCCGCCTATTCCAATCATCCCCCATCCGGAGCCGCTGTGGCCAGTCGATGTCCACCCGCTGGATTTCCATGCGGCGCTCGACCTGCAGATGCGGCGGCACGGCGAGCCAGCCCACCGGCTTCACAGGGCCCTCAAGGCAGCCGGCGGACTGACGGACCGCAAGACAATCTTTGACTGGCGACGCGGGATAAAGACGCCCCAGACGCCGGCCAGCCTGAAGGTCATCGATATGATCGAGGAGCGCTATCGACTGCCGAACCGCTACCTCCGGTCTCGTCTCGCGCAGCCTCGCGCCACAGCCGGTCTGGTACCTTCAAATGTTGAGCCATCGGAAGCGAGGCGACTGGCCTGGCATCTTCCGGACGACTTCACGCGGCGTACAGCCCGTGAGCGCGCGGAAATCCTGGCATGGGTGAGGACGAATGTCCTCTCCGGGGGGACCGCGTACAGCCAGTACCATTCGGCGGTTTCCAAACACCGCTTCGCGCTCCGCTTCGACGCCGAGGTTCTTCCGCAACGGCGCGGACGGGGGATGAAGGGATGCGTGGAGCTGGTGGCCCCTCCGGAGCTCCAGCGCGAAATGATCGCCCTTATCCGGTTCAAGTCCTCGACACTGACGGAGATTGGATATCAGCGGTCCGGCGTCTGGGGAGATGAAACGGCAGCCCAGCGCGGAGAACACCTGGCGCTGCTGTTCGGTGCCCTGGCGGCGTCCCCGTCAGGGGAGGTGAAGGGCTTCGGGGCGAATGTCGAACACCTCTCGTTCGCTCACCTCGTCTTCCCGTCGGTTTGGGACTGGTACGTTCAGTGGCGTGAGCGTCGTCGGGGCTTCTTTACCGGTTGGGAAGCAGAGATGCTGCTCCTGGCAGCCGCGCTCACCCGCGAGAAAACCGGGTGGATTCGCCAGAGTCCGGCCCTGGCGGATCGCCTGGTTCCACTGGATTGCCTGGTCAGCGCGGACGACGTCGATACCGCTCGCGACGATTGGGAGGGCGCTTGCGAACGGCTGAAGGTGCACGCGCTGCAGAGGGCAAGGGAAATCGGGCGTGTTGCCCGCATCCACCGTGACCCGTTCGAGCCTCTGTTGCCGATCCTTGAGGCCGCCAGTCCCGTCGGGGAGTATCGCAAGATCACCGAGGAGATACTCAGGCGCATGCCGGATGAGAGACGCTATCCGCGCGCCACTGCCGAAAGCGTTCGGTCGCTGTTGATGATCAGGCTGGGTCTGCACCTCGGCCTTCGCCAGAAGAATCTGCGTCAAATGCTCTTGTGCCCGAGGGAGCGCACGCCGACGACCGAACGCGAACTTGAACGGCTGAAGTGCGGCGAATTGCGATGGAGCGATCGGGACGAGGGCTGGGAAGTCTTCGTGCCTTGCGCCGCGTTCAAGAACGCAGGATCGGCCTACTTCTCGAAGAAGCCGTTTCGCCTCCTGCTTCCTAACCTTGGCGATCTCTACCTGTATCTGGAAGCCTATGTCGCGAGGCACCGCGCCGTCCTGCTCGCAGGAGCCTCGGATCCCGGCACGCTTTTTGTGAAGACTCGGAAGAGGACGTCCACAAACGCGGCCTACAATCAGACCACCTTCTATGAGGCATGGCGCCTGATCATCCAGCGCTACGGGATTCACAACCCGTACACCGGCAGGGGTGCGATTCCAGGACTCCTGCCGCACGGTCCTCACAGTGTCCGAGATGTGCTCGCGACCCATATTCTGAAGACGACCGGCTCATATGAGCAGGCCAGCTATGCGATCCAGGACACGCCGGCCACCGTTCAGGCGCACTACGGCCGGTTTCTTCCTCAGGACAAGGCAGCGCTGGCGGCAGTCGTGTTGAACAAAGTCTGGGCATAGGTAGACGAAATGTGGAGGTGAGGCGGTGCCGCCGCCTCACCTCCGACCTGACCGCATTTTGCGCCAAGGACGAAACGGTCATCGACGTGTCCTTCCGGTTGTTTAATGATGAGAGGATGACTGATTCCCGGCTTCACCCCGAATATGGACCATGCAGCTGGCGGCAGGCGCCCAGATGCATAAGCGTCGTTTCCACGCCATCTCGGGCGGCGAGCTGAATGCCCGCGCCGCCGGCAGCTACGATATCGGTCCGCGCCACGCTCGACATGCTGGACGGACCCAAACGCGAACTTGCGGACGGCGTCGCCAATGATCGTTACGTCTTCTGGCTCGGGTCAGGGATCTCGCGAGAGCGGATGCCTGACCTCCGAGACCTGGCGAAGCGTATCCTGATCGAACTGCAAGCGCGGGTCGTGTCGGCGGACAACGCCTGCCGCTTCCGCAAGGCGCTTACTGCTGTCGTTGCGCTCACCACTCCGAGCGATGATGAGCAGTCGGGGATCGATTTCTCCCTCTCCCCCGACCAGTGGCCGGCGTTTGATATTTTGGCCGCCCGCTTGATCAACAACTACGCCCGCATGCTGAATGTGACCGTGGACGGGGAAGAGGCCGACTATCTGCTCTGGGACATTCTCAATGCGGCCAGTATCTACGCCGACGCGACGATAGAGCCGGATGCTGAACACCTCTGCCTTGCGGCGCTGGCGATTGAGGGCGCCGCCTCTGAAATGCCGTCGGCGAACTGGGACCCCTTGGTAGAGCGGGCGATAAGCTTGCTCGCTGGCGCACAGCCGATATTGCGCGTCGCAGTCGCACCGTCGGATGTCCGAAGCGCTCGGCGCCGCGCCAATCTCTACAAGTTTCACGGCTGCGCCCTGGCTGCGCTCAACAACCCCGGTGAATTCCGCAAGCATCTCATAGCGCGCCAGAGCCAGATCAATGGCTGGGTGGCGAACAACCCTGTCGTGGCGCCGTTCCTCACTCATCTTATCGTCACCAGACCCACCCTCATGCTGGGTCTGTCGGCCCAGGACTCAAACATTCAGGGGCTCTTCGCTGCGGCCGAAGCTCAGCTGGCGTGGCGTTGGCCGTCCCATCCGCCGGCGTACGCCTTCTCCGAGAATGCACTCGGAGGCGATCAGGAAAGCCTGCTTCAGAACGTCTACCACCTTGACTACACCCCCGAACATCGACCGCTGATGGAAGACGAGGCTCTGGTCCAAGCCTACGCCAAGCCGCTACTTCTCGCGCTGTACCTCTTTGTCATCACGGCGAAGCTGAAGATGCTGGTGACCCACAAGCTGCCGGATCTGGCGGATGCAGATCGGGAAAAGCTGCACAGAGGGCTCGAACACGCGCGCAATCATATCTCCGAAGGGCTTGAGCCGACTGCCATTGCGGTGAGCGAGCTTCTCACCCTTTCAGGCCGCGCGATGACCATGTTGCGTGATGGAACCCTGCCGGACGCATCGGGTGGCGTTTATGTGCCGATCTCGCCGGATGCCATCGACCGCATGCCCGCCGATCCGACACTGGCAGGCAGCGGCGTCTGCGAGTTCGCCATTGCTTCAGGCCTGATCGGCCTGGGTCTGGAGCGTGGTCTGTGGACCGCGGAGAAGCCGGACGCGGCGGATGCGACTTCAGGCGCGCTTCTACTGTCCGGACGGAGCGGACCCGCCCGCGTCTATTTCGCCGCCAGTCAGCGCGCGGCGATCCGCCTCGGCACAAATGGACTGATTGCGGACAATGACGACGCGGTGATCATCCACAGTCACGAGAATCCGCCGGCAATGCCGCGGTCTCCGCGCCGGCCTCCTGGCCGAACGGGCCTCGCGACCGTGCGAGAGGTCAGCCTCGAGGAGTTGCTGGCTTCAGGTTCCGAGGTTGAGGATCTTCTCGAACGCTTCCGCAGCAAGGTGGCGCTGTGACAGCTGTTGTTCCTGCAGAGCGCGTGGCCGACGTTCTCGTCAGCGCCGGATACCGACGGATCGGCACGCCTCTTCAGATTGCCGGCCTCACCTTCGATGTGGCAGGTGCCTTCACCGGTGTCGATCATTCGGCGGACCTCGTCATCATCGGTGATATGGCTGATGGTGAGCGCAAGGTTCTGTTGCAGGTAGACGGAATCGCCAGAGCGCTCGATGTGATGCGGTCCCATCGCCCTCTAACCACGATCGTCGTCGGCCCCCGGCCTGTGGGTAAAGCGCTGGAAGCGCTGGCTCAGGTCGGCCGTGTTCTGGCGGTGGAGGAAGCCGCCAATCCCGCCGACCTCAGGGACCAGCTGGCGATCCTGTTACCGCTTGAGCTGCCTGCCTCGCTCTCGCTCGATCGTGACCTAGGAACAGGCGAGTCGTTGGCGCTACCTGACGACCCGCTCGCGCGTGAGCTGTTCGAGGCGTCGAAGTTCGGCGAAGACTCGGTGCGCGCCCGTTTTCACGCCGCCATATCCCAAATCTTCGATCCCGGCGATCCGGATGACGGGGAGACCGTCTGATGTATCGGTTGAAGTCGCTCTACGTGAAGGATTTTCGCAGTATCGACGGGGTTGTCGACGTCTCGCTCGATGCGCCGATCGTTCTCATCCACGGCCCAAACGGTGCCGGAAAGACTAGCCTCCTATCGGCTATCGAACTGGCTCTGACGGGTGGCGTTCCTGCGCTGTCGCGCGCAGAGCCGGATTATCTAGCCTATCTTCCCCACAAGGATCGACCGTTCGGAGAAATCCGTCTGGAGATCGCAGAGGCCGATGGCGCTATTCGTTCCGGGGAGTTCAGGGTTACGACTGGCGGCATCTCAGGAGCGCCGCTTCTTCAGGAACCTGAAGCCAGTTTTTTCAGCGAGCGCAGCTACCTCGCTCAGTCGACTCTAGGTCGCCTTCTTGAGATCTATCAGCACACTGACAAGAAATCGGACTCGCCGCTGACGCGCTTCGTGAAGGAGCTGCTGGGGTTGGATCGGATGGAAGCGATGATCGGCGGCCTGTATTCTGCAGGAAACATCGCCAGGCTCAAGATCCCGGTGCCCGCCTATGGCCTCGCCCGAGACGACATTCCCGTAATCGAGAAAAGCGTCGCCGATCTCCGGCGACAGGACGATGAGATCGCTGCGCGTCTGGCCGAAACAGAGCCGAAGCTGCGGGACACGCTCTCGACCGTCGATCCGTCGCTGCTCGTCGTCGTCGCCGATCTTCCAGAACTTGCACGCCGCCTGAAGACCGACCCAGAAGAGCTCGAGCTTGTGGACCTGGTTCGGGCGCGGCGCGAGCTTGACGTATCGCAAGCGAGCATGGCGGCAACGAGTACGTCACCCGGAGCCGCTGAACGGGCCAAGGCCGAGGCCGACCAACAAATCGCCCGCAGTAATCTCGAGGCTTGGAGGCAATCGCAGGCTCCTGCGATCAACGCCCTCCTGACGCGCGCCGCCGGCTTATTCGCCGACCTCTCTGTTTCGGAGGAAGCGTCCTTTGTGGATCGAGCCAGATCTCTGGAAACACGGATCACGGGTGACCTCACTCGGGTAGGTCAGCTTATCTCAAGCCACGAACTGGCGCTCGCGCGGCGCAACGAGATATCTCAACAGCTCGACGAAGTTCGCGCGCGTGTCGCACGGTTGGACACGGAGATTGAAGCCGCCGCCGAGAGCGATGGCGGCTTGGCGGAGGGGCTGTCGGAACTCGCTGAGCATATCCACGGGGAACAGTGCCCAGTCTGCGACCGGGATTTTTCGCAGATTTCCACGACGCCGCTGCACGCCTATGTGACTGCAAAGATCGCCTCGTTGGTCGAGCAGTCTGGCCGGCTACAGTCGCTCGTACAGGGACGAGCGCAAAACAACGCCGAGGTGAACCGGCTCGAACGCGAACTGGTGGCCGCATCAGCCCAGGTCGTCGCGGACACGGATCTCAACCTTCTCAAACGCCGTGCCGCGGATCTCTCCGAGGTAGCCACCCAACTCGTGCAGATGTTGCCAGCGATGCAGTCGGGTGATGGTCTTCGCTCCGAAGCGGAGCGCGTCGCTCGATCTGTCATAGCGGTTCAAAGCGCGGATCAATCGTCCGTCGTGTTGAGGTTGAGCCTAGAAGAGCTCGCGGCACGCTTCGATGTAGCCGTCCTCGACGGCATGCCGACAAGCGCCCTGCTCGACGCAGTCCGGATCAAGCTCGTCGAGAAGGAGGTTGCGCTGACTGGCCGACAAGGCGCGCGCCGTTCCGCAATAGAGGCCGTGTCCATCCTGAGCCAGGACGTTATCGAGCGCAAACGACTGGGCGAGCTCCGGCAGCAAGCCGAGGCCAGATTGACGATCCTCCGCCATCAAAAGAGCTCGGCGGATGCCATCATCGAGCTTGGAAAGGATCTCGTGAGGCAAACCCGCGAAGCGCGTGGTCACGTTGTCCGGCGGGTGTTCAACGATGAACTAAACGCGGTGTGGCGTGACCTGTTCGTGCGCTTGGCCCCGGAGGAGCCTTTCATTCCCGCCTTCGCCATTCCGGACGTCGGCGCCGCAGATATTGAGGCTATTCTGGAGACCCACCACAGACGCGGTGGCAAGGGTGGTAACCCTCGAGCAATGTTGAGCGCGGGAAATCTGAACACTGCTGCTCTGACTCTCTTCCTCGCTCTCCACCTTTCCATGGACGCGAAGTTGCCCATGCTGGTGATCGACGATCCGGTTCAAAGCATGGACGAGGTCCATATCGCGCAATTCGCGGCGCTTCTTCGGACGCTGTCAAAGCAGATGAAGCGGCAGGTGATCATCGCTGTGCATGAGCGGTCCCTCTTCGACTATCTAGCTTTGGAACTCAGCCCTGCCTTCGAAGGCGACCGGCTGAACATCATAGAGCTCGGCCGCAACGCCGTAGGTCAGACCACCAGTCGTTGGGATCCGAAACTGTTCGTCGCCGACCGTGCAATAGCGGCGTAACGCCCAAGCATTAACTACTGAGCGTGGAGGCCTTCGTGGGTATCGCTCGTTCCGCCATTCTACAGTCGAGCGGGGGCGGGACAAAATCATAATGGTTCCCGTGAGCTGGCTAAGGTTCGGCCAAGGATTTGGAATAGAGCTCGCTGTGTAGCGTCGAGACGGAGCCAATGAATTCGTCGTGGCTTCCGGCTGCACCCCGCAGGCGGGCGTGGCTAAATGGTAGACGCACTGCGCTTAAAACTCGGATCTTATGGAGTGCTGGTTCGAGTTCGGACGCCCGCACCAGTTCTGAAATGACTGCCACTGACTCATTGCGGACTCTCGGGAGGTCCGCAACTTGAACCGGAGCCGTCGTTGGCAAGTGAAGCAGTGGTGGTCGGAGCCGAGGTCTCACTCGTCAAGATTTTTGGCTTCGAAGGCGACCAAGGTAGGGGTGACCCATTCCCCGTAGACGCCTGAGCGTCCAGACACGCTGAGAGGCTCGGTGTTCGCCACGCTACAAGGGATCAGCCACGCTGGACGTCTCTGACCTGATGATCGCTCGCGGCTTGACGGTCGACCAGATGGGGCCACGCCGGGCCTATCCGCGGCCGACGCGGGTCCGGCGCCCGGTTATCGCTACTGGGGTCAATCGATGGCGGATGGCTGGAGTTAGGCGTGCAGTCGCAGCCGAAAGCTCTGCTGCCGAAGCCGGTATGCAATGCCTTGGAAGCCGCCGGCTTTTTACTCACGCCCAAGCGGACCGAGGCCTTCATCCAGTTCAGTCGCGCCGTGCGGGTAGCGATCGAAGAGGCCAGGGCGGCCATCGCGCGCCTTGACCACGTGATGAAGCGGCGGGCCGGCTAAGACAGGGCTTGACCCTCGACGCGACGGCGATGCGCATGCGGTCGCCGTACAGGGCGGAGATCCTCTTTGGACCCGTCGGTGGACTGCTTACGCCTGGGAGAGATGGTCTTCGATGGACCGCAGAATGCTGGAGACGCCTCGACCTGCGGCGTAAAGCAGCGGTTTGTCGCCGCGATGCTCGCGAATGTAATCGGTGGCTGGCCATGTCCCCCTGGTAGCAGGTCAGGGTTTCGCTTCGGATGAGTTCGACAAGCGGCGCGCCTCCGAGGTCATCGGCGAGCGCCCAGGTCTGGGCCTTGTCGATCCACATCAGCGGCGTCTCGAGCACCAGTCGGCTCTCCATACCGAGATTCAGGGCGACCTGCAGGGCCTTGATGGTGTCGTCCCGGCAGTCCGGATAAGCGTTCGGTGCATCGGACGTCGAGATAGACCCTGTCGGGACTACGCCGAATCCAATGCTCCGCCGTGCGAAGCTGAGCAGCGGATTGCGTGATCGCGCTTCGGTAGTAGCGCGTCCAATCCAAGGTCTGATCGCCAGACTCTGGATAAGCGCCGCCTTTGTCGGAAAACAGCAGCACATCATCGCCAAACACGACGATGAGGTCCGCCAGCTCCCGGTTCAGCTCCTTGTACGGGTTGGGATAGGTCCAAAGTTTCAGGAAGGACCGATCCGCGATCTCAGCGAGGAGGCGCTCGGATGGCGTCAGGCCAGCGGCCCGCTGGAACCGGGGCGGCCTCATTTCACGTACTCGCCGCTTGCCATCACTGTCCTTTCGAACCGCGGCCGACGCTAGCCGCGGACCGGGACAGTGTAGTCTTGGCGCGCCCCAAAGGCGAGAATCTTGAGGGGTCTAGCTGGCAAGGGGCGGTGCAGATGTTTGACCTCCTCCTGGGCGTGCCCGCCGCAAAGAAAGATGCCGTTGGCGTACAGCCAGACCGATATCTACAGTGCGAAATCGGCCTGCCGAGAGTCCGAGTCCTATTGCGATACCAAGGTCCGACAGCGCCGCAGGGAAGACTGAAGAGCGCTATTTCTTGTTTGCTCGCAGTTCGGCCAAGCGAGGTGCCAGCCGATTTAGAACCCGGCGTGTCCCATCCGCGCTCAGCCACCAGGGGCCCGGCCGAATTCCTGCCTTTGCCATCGTCAATTCAAACAGTTCCAATTCGTCTGAACTCGGTGCGTGGCCAAGCGCCAGCGCCGCAAGGTCCTCGACAGTGCTGGAAAAGCCCCCGTACGAGAGGACCTCATCGGTGCCAAGAGCCTCAATGTCCAAAACGATCTCGAACTGCGAGTCGCCGTATTTCCCGATGCCCCACGAGAAACCTGGGATTGCTTCGCGGTGCGTCTCACATGCCTCTGTGAATTCTGAGTCGGCGTAGACCTCCACAAGGTTTAAGATGACTTGGTCATCCGACGGGGCCTTCACGAAGATCACGCCCTGCAGGTTATTTGGCGGCACCCCGCTCCAACACATCTGAATTAAAACGTTCGCGCAAACCGTCCGGACAGCCGACCCCTCCATGGGTCGCATGGACCATGGGCGGCTTGGGATTGATGCTGGTCTTGGCCTGCCTTGCGATCATCCTCATTCGCGCCAGTACCTCCATCCAGGGGGCGGACATCCAGCTTCGACTGACAGACACCCGCGCATCGCAAGGCCAATGGCTGGCTGAGATCGAGGCCCGCAATGTCGGTGGCGAGACGGCAGCGCAGGTCGAGATCGAGGGCATGATCGGCGGTGAAAACGCTTCGGCTATCATCGACTATCTACCGGCATCCGGTCGCGGCACAGTCGTATTGGGGTTCTCATCGGACCCCAGCGAGGAATTGCAACTGCGCACCCGCGGGTGGACCGAGCCATGATAGCGCCTGAGTATCGGGGGTCTGCATGTGGGGCACCGAGCTTGTGGCAGTGGAGCGCGGGGACAGTCGTCTGGTGGTGACAACACTAAAGGTGGCGGGCTATCCGCGCGGCGGCCCTTCAATCTTCTCCCCACATTCGGAGAAGGTTGCCGATGGTCTTGTCGAGCACCAAAGACGCTTCGTCTGCGGTATCGATGCGTAGGCGTTCCAGATCAAAGAGCACTTCCCTCTGATCCTCCCTGCGGATCAGGCTTTGGACCCAGCCGACGCAGGCCAAGCGAACCCCGGCAGTTACCGGCGTCACCCGGTGCACGGCACCGGTTGGATATACGACAACCGAGCCTGCGCGGGGCCGGAAGTCCCTATCTTCATTGAGGCTCCGGATCAGCAGCGCGCCTCCCTCGTAGGTTTCGGGATCAGACAAGAAAACTGTGAAGCTGACGTCCGTTCGCAGCGGGTAGCCTGCGGAATCGTACATGGCCGCGTTGTCTACGTGCAGCCCGTAGTGCTGGGCGGGCCGGTATCGTGAGAATAGGAGGCTGCTCCAGCGGACAGGCCGGACAAAGCTCCGGATCAAGGGGTGCATCTCAAGGGAGCGCCTGACCCGCCGGCCCAGCGCAATCACCTCCGGGTCGTCGCCCCGCGCCTGTTCGTTATGCTTTACCCTGGCCGCAGTTTTGCCCGCCGTGCTTTCGCCACCGCTGAACGGGACCCTTTCCAACACATCACGGATCGCAGTCAGTTCGGTTTGGCTCAGGGCGTCATCAATGACGAACATTTGCCCCCCCTTCGAGTTCCGCCGCGGCTGGCAGCAGCCTTCTGCCGTGCCCGCGAACGTTTAATCAGCGGCGAAGTTGGGCGAGGTCCCAACCTGAGTCGATAGTAACTGGTTCGCGCCAGACTATATGTAGCCCATCGTGGGGTCTGTCGTCACCTGAGCTTTCATCGGGTCGAGCGGCAGTATCGGCGGCGGCGCCTTGCTGGCAGAACTTTCTTGAGGCTGCTCACGCGGTGAGTTGTCTTGCAGGCAACGCTTGCCACAAGACGGCTACGCAACTATCTTCACCTTGCGGACCGGGCCCCTCTGGCCCTGACCGGCCTCTGCGCCGTTTATGGCGATGTCGGACGCGCAATGTTCACCGAGGCCCGATCCTGCTCTCCATCATCGCGCCTCTCACGCTTCCGAAGGGACCTGACGATGCCTTTGCTTCTTTGCCCAAACGACAACGGCTCCATGCAGACAGTGGACCGCGCCGGCGTCCAGTTCGACATGTGCCCCAACTGCCGCGGCGTCTGGCTCGACCGCGGCGAGTTGGAGAAGCTGATGGCTGCAGGGGCGCAAGATGCACCGCCCCCCCAGCAAGCCGCGCCATACGCAACTGGTCCGGGACCGCAGACGTGGAACACCAACCATGGTGAGCGAGGCGAGTACGGCGAACGTGGAGAAAGAGGAGAGCGGGGCGAACACGGCTACGGTTACGGTGGTCATAAGAAGCGGCGCGGGTCGCTCTTCGACATCTTCGACTAGACTGCCCGGCACCCAGGCGCTTGCTCAGAAACATTAGCACCCAAGCTCCGCTCTCTCCCGTTAGCTGCGGCGGAGCTTCGACTAGGATTTGTAGATGATCCCCACGATCCGAACCACACTTCTTGCCTTGGCAGTAGGGGTGGGGCTCGCCGCCTGTGAGCCTCTGGACACTTCCGCCCTGCAGGAAATCGAGGAAGCCGCGAAGGCGGCGCGCACGACCGGTGACAGCATCAACGCCCGCGCCGCCGAAATACAGGGCGCGGTAGACGACCCGGTCGGGGCTCTTCGGAATGCTGCCCTAGGGGCGACGTTCACGAAGACGGAGACCGCCGAGGCAAACCTGTTCGTGCTGACCGACCTGCAGACCGGCTGCCAATGGCTCGCGACCTACGGTCCTGGCGGTCAAGCCGTCAGTCTCGTGCCGCGCACCGAGCCAGGCGGACAGAGCACCCAGCAACGATGCATCTCGATCACCGGGCAAAGCGCAGGCGAAAGCGCACAATGATCAGCGTGCACCTCTGATGATGCGGTTCCTGCGAAGTCCGCATAACCAGTAAGGCTTCCGGCCCCGGCCGCCGACGTCCGTTCTGGGTTGGTAGCAGCTGTTGGCGTCCTCGCCGAAAGCGTACCTTCCCGACGTCCTCCACGGGTGGTCAGCGGACTCTCCGTGCGTCTACGCAGTCTTGTAGGAACGGGATATTGAGCGTTCGCGGTGGGGCGGGGTATCGCACCGTGCCGCTGCCATCGGCGAATATGCTGCCCACTTCAAACCAGTCGCCACGGATGAGTTCGGAAAGCTGATATGGGGTAGGCCTTAGGATGAAATGGGCGTGCTTCGAGAAGCTGCCGTGTTCCCAAATCGGCTCACCCGACAAAGAGACGACGTCGCTCTGCAGGCTGAAGCGCGGAACGACGTCAGGCGGACCGCCAACATCTGTGCCTACCGAATAGGCGTTTCCCGATACGCTGACACTGCCATCCGGAAGGCAGGCCAGGGCGACCTCAACATCTGGTGCCGCTGGATACAGCCCGTCCCTTCGGGCGATTACCAAAGTTGGCGATGATGCCCATCCATCTGCCGGAACCCGGCTCCAAATGAATGAGCGGACAAATTCCTCGTCCGATACGACCCGGCGGTTGTCTACGGGCTTGTTCTCAGCGCAGGCCGCTGCCGAAACCGCGACAAAGAGGAGAAATGCGAGAGCGCGCATTGGTCGAGCGTGCCGGAGGCCGATAAGGTCCGCAATGGGTCGGTAGCGGCCAAAGGCATCGGACCGAAAAGCGGACGCTCCCAGGCTCAGACGGCATGGCTGAATGTCGTGTTTCCGGCGCTCAGTGAATGTCTGGTCCTGGCGCAAAGCAGCCAGGACAAAGCTGGACCGACCGCCGATACGGTTCAGCGCGCCAAGCGCACCTTTCACTTACACAGAACCTTACACATCCTAGTAGTGTGTGATAGAAACATGATGAGTATCAATATCTTGGTACTGGCGTGTGTGACTTAAAATCCCTCGACTTCGGTCATGCGGGTT
>TARA_R110000850_G_scaffold7669_1_pt1 | contig 80151 bp, 74 predicted proteins | sample TARA_R110000850 | Tara Oceans TARA_R110000850 (sample SAMEA4397586) | marine metagenome | biome: Polar Biome; feature: [SRF] surface water layer (ENVO:00010504); material: water (ENVO:00002006), including particulate matter (ENVO:01000060) such as... | depth 5 m
CTTGCCTGACCGCAGGCTCACCTTTGGTGCAAGCATCAAGTTCTAGGGAAAAGTCGCACCGACTATCGCGATCATCTAGCTCAGGTGATTGCCGGAAAACTCCAGCGTTTTAGCTCGATAGCCGGAGCGAGGCTCTTGCATGTGGCGTATTGTACCACGGTAGATGTTTTTGAATTAATCGGCTGACAATCGCCGGTTTTGCAGGACCCTGAAAAGGGATTTGGCGCAGCGGGAGCTTGAACCCGCTGCGCCATTTTTATTGGGCGTCCGGTATGACTAAAGTATTGGTAAACCATTGTTATAACCAAACTTACGCTAACGGTATGACATCAATATTATAATTGGTATACTTTAATGGTTGACAATAAGGTCGGCCATCGTCCATCTTATCCCCAATAAGCAAAACAATAGCTTAAACATAGGGGAGAAGATCGAATGGAAAAGGCAAGCAGAACTGTGCGCGGTGTTTCGGCGAACAGGCGCTTCTCAGCATTACTTTTGGGCAGTACAGCGATGGCGCTGGTGGCAACGCCAGCCATCGCGCAAGTCGAGGCGGCTGCTCCAGACGACACTGCCATCATTGTGACCGGTATCCGGGCAACCATTCAGGATTCAATCGAAACCAAACGAGATTCTACCGAGATCGTGGACGCACTTTCCGCCGACGAAATTGGCGAGCTTCCGGCTTTGTCTATTGGTGAAGCGCTGGAGACGCTAACCGGAGCCGCTTCCCACCGCGAGCAGGGCGGGGCATCAGAGATTTCCATTCGTGGTCTCGGGCCGTATCTTGGGTCGACGGTGATCAATGGCCGTTCAGCGTCAAACGGCAGTGGCGATCGCTCGGTCAATTTCAGCCAGTTTCCATCCGAGTTGTTCAACAAGGTCGGGATTTATAAAACCCAATCGGCAAGCTTGATCGAAGGCGGTGTTGCCGGGCAGATCACGCTCGAAACAGTGCGACCAATCGATTATGGCAAACGCCGTATCCAGGGTGATTTCAAGATCAACATGAACCCGGATAATCTGGATATCGATTCCGACCAACGCTTTCGGAAATTCGGCTATCGCGGAACCCTCAGCTATATTGATCAATTCAACGTTGGTGACGGCGAAGTCGGCATTTCCCTTGGCTATTCGCGCAACGTGACGAGCAATCCCGAGCAGGAAGCCAATGTCAGCAACACGTTGAACTATTGTAAGAATGACCCCACAGACACTAGCAGCGGTGTTTTCGATGATGGCAATTGCAATTCGACCCGGCCAGATACCGCAGGGACGGAAGATTTTGTCATCGGCCGGAACAGCTATGCTTATCGTCAGAATATTACCGATGATGTGCGTGATTCCTTTTTTGGCGCTGTCCAGATCAAGCCGACTCCCGATGTCGATATCAATATGGATTTTCAATATTCCAAGCGACTATTTAAGGAACGTCGCAACGATCTCAACTTCGCCGAAGGGCGCCGCGTTGATGGCGTCGGTGATATAAATCACCTGCCGTTTGACTTGATCGTCGGCCCCAACGGGGAGCTGCAGCAGTTCACCAATGAAACCCGCGTCGAGACAAATAGTGAATATCTTGAGCGCAACGAAGACTATTACGGCGGTGGTTTGGCGATCGATGTCCAGGCGACAGACCGTCTGAAATTGTCGACCGATTTTTCATATTCGGAAACGAAGCGGGTTGAGGAAGCGGTTCAAGTCCGCATGCGTATCGAAAACCAGGAAGATTTCGATGGCAATGGTGGACTTTATGACCTGGCCGTCGAAAGCGATGGAAGTAATCAAAACGATAAGGTCGAAACCGCCTATTTGGTCCGTCAGAATGGCTCCGAAATTTTCAATCTGTTCGTGCAGAATTTTGACGTCAACAATTATGACTTGTTCCAGGACAACGCACGGACGCGATATGACCTTGAACAGAAGCGAACCAATAGCATCTTCGCTGCGCGTGGTGATTTCGAATATGAAATGGATGGCCTTTTGTCATCAATCCAGGGCGGTATTCGTTACCAGGAACTGGAATATCGCGATGTTCCGGGCGCTTCCGGTCCTAATCGTGTTGAAGTGACCTATAGTGATACAGCTCTGGCTGCGGCCAATCAGGCTTGCCGTACGGCATTCCCCGAAAGTGGATTTCTGGATTCGGTATCGGGCGGCAATCCTCTGATAACCAACGTCGATGCCAGTGGGAATGTTATCAGCACTACGAATACATTTGCTACGTTCGATGCGCTTTGTCTGGCCCAGACAATGGAGGGCCTGGATCCACAAGGCATCACTTTCGACGAGAATGGTGTCCCGGTCTATCCCGACGGAAATTCTGATTCGGTACAAAATACCAATGTCGGCGAGAAGACCTGGGCGGGATATATCCAGGCCAATTTCAATGGAGATTTTGGAGCGGTCCCGGTTCGCGGTAATTTGGGTCTTCGTGTCGTTAAAACCAAGGTCAATTCCATTGGCCTTCGCACCACGCTGACGTCGAATGTGGATCCTGTCACTGGTGTGGTCACGCTATCGGAAGATCAGGCCAATTTCGTCTCGGACACGGTGAATAACAGTTACACAGAATTTTTGCCGAGCTTCAACTTCGTGGCGGATGTCGCGCCCAAGATACAGGCCCGTTTTGCAATATTCAGGGCTTTATCCCGCCCTGATCCATCAAGCTTGGGCTATGGACGGTCTTTCGCCGCCGCCAATAATGATGATGATGCCACGTCGGTGATCGAAGCGCTGGGCGTGGTTACCGCGAACGGAAATCCAAACACTCAACCGCTGCTATCGTGGAATTTTGATGCCGCATTGGAATGGTATCCGGATGCGGATACGATTCTTGCCGGTGGCGTATATTATAAAAGTTTCAATGGCGGCTTTGATACTCTGGGCGTGACCGAAACCTTCATCGTCGATGGTCAGCCGATTAGTACCGTGGTGAGCACGTCCAACACTACCGGGAAAAATAGCACGATCTTCGGCTTTGAAGCAACGGTGGCGCATCGTTTCAGCTATTTGCCGAAACCACTGGATGGTCTTGGGTTCAAGCTGAGCTACAATTTTGCGAGCTCGAATTTTGAATTTCAGGATGACACGCTCGGTGCGTTTAGCAGTGTACAGTTGGATGGAACGCTTCAGGCCGTTGAAGCGCTTATCCCGCCAGCGGAAATCTTCGGATTATCAAAGCATGTTCTTTCCGCGCAGCTCTACTATCAAATCGGCGGTTTTGATTTCCAGGGCGTCTACAAATATCGTAGCAGCTACTTTCAGCAGTTTATCGCCACTCCTGGTCGTGTCCGCTATGTGCAGGATACGGGCGTATTCGAAGCACGCATTTCATACGAGCTGACGAAAAATATCAAATTCACTATCGAAGGCATCAACCTTTTTAACGAACCGCGGATCAATTCTCGCGGGACGTTGGAAGACTTCGGTGCGGCGCAAGTATATGGACCTCGCTATTTCGCTGGCGTGAAGTTTAAATTCTAGGCTCCAACAGGGGGTTGGCGCAGTGGGAGCTTGAACCCGCTGCGCCGATATTCCCGGATTGGACCAAGTTAATAGTACGACTAGAAATTGGTATAGACCTGCGGTAAGAGAGTTTGGCGATAAGCATAGTAATTCAATAGGATGGGTTGGAATATGGTTGAAAAGCGGCTTTTCCATTCTGTGGCCGAGCAGATTAGTGGTCTTATAAAAGACGGTGTTTTCCCAACAGGTACGCGGCTGCCCGGTGAGCGCGAGCTCGCGGAGCGCTTTGGCGTGAGCCGGGTGACGATAAGGGAAGCGGAAATTGCGCTCCAGGCCATCGGACGCATTGAAATCAAGACGGGATCCGGCGTCTATGTTTGCGAAGAGCAGCCCGGTAACGACGCCCTCCTTCCGGAAGTCAGTGCGTTTGAACTGACAGAAGCGCGCTCCTTGTTTGAATCGGAAGCAGCTGCGCTGGCGGCCCGTAATATCTCGGATGAGCAATTGCTGAAACTGGAGGAGCTGATCGACCAGATGGCTTCCCCCGACGAAGCCATTTCTACAGATGCCGATCAGCAATTTCATGTGCTGATTGCCAAGGCATCGGGCAACGCGGCGATCGTCTATACCATTGAGTCCCTCTGGCGAATGAGGGAGGAATTGCCTGATGTTAAGGCCACCTATGAATCGGTCTGCGAGACAGATGCGTCTTACCGCGCCAAAGAACATCAGGAAATTTGCGATGCTTTGCTGGCGCGTGATTCCGACGCTGCCAGAAATGCAATGCGCGAGCATTTCAATCGATTGATCGAGGCCATGCTCGATGCGACTGAGAAGCAGGCGCTGGCCGAGGTGCATCAACGCGCTTCGGAAAGCCGGCAACGGTTTCTGACTCCGGCCAAATTAAACTAAGCCCAAATTTTCCCCGATGTCTGTACTACCAATTGGTATGAATTAAGTCACTCTTTGGTGACGAAAATTGGTTGACTGGATTTTCGACTCCTGATAGGCGGTCCTTGCAACCACTATGTAAGGAACACTGGGAAAAATTTTCGGGGCTCTTCTTTATAATCTTATGTAGCAAAGTCGGCTTCTTCAGCTCCGGTCGACGAACCATTTTATTCTTTAAAAATTTAAACTGAACATGCGGTCACCGTAGCCAAACTGCTGCTCGGTCTCGCATCATCTTCATGATCTTAGCCAATCAAAATTGGCAGGATTCTGGGTGCAATACTTATGGGAGAGTATGCTATGAATCGGGAAAAGAAGGTGGTCCTCGGAGGACCGTCGCGCACGAAATTTTCAGCAATGTTACTGGCCAGCACGGCTTTGACGTTAACGGCTTTACCGGCGTTGGCGCAAGATCAGGCGGCCCGTAATGACAATGTCACTGAAGATGGTAATGCCATTGTCGTTAGCGGCATCCGCGCAACCATGCAGGACTCGATTGAAACCAAAAGAGTAGAGACCGAGATTGTGGATGCGCTTTCGGCCGACGAGATTGGTGATCTCCCAGCGTTGTCCATTGGTGAAGCGCTTGAGACTTTGACCGGCGCAGCCTCCCACCGTGAACAGGGCGGTGCAACTGAAATCTCTATCCGTGGTCTCGGGCCGTTCCTGGGATCGACCGTCATCAATGACCGCTCGGCTGCGAATGGCAGCGGCGACCGTTCGGTGAACTTCAGCATGTTCCCGTCCGAGCTTTTCAACAAGGTGGCGATCTATAAAAGCCAGTCGGCGAGCATGATTGAAGGCGGCGTAGCCGGGCAGATTTCGCTCGATACGATCAGGCCGGTCGATTATGGCAAGCGACAGATCCAGGGCGAGTTCAAATTGAACTATAATCCCCAGAATTTTGATATCGCCAAAGACCAGCGTTTTCAGGATTTCGGCTATCGCGGTACCGTCAGCTATATTGACCAGTTTAACGTCGGCGACGGGGAAGTTGGTATATCCCTTGGTTATTCTCGCAGTGAATCAACCAACCCCGAGCAGGAGGCCCGGGTCAGCGATACCGCGAATTATTGTCGCAATGTTCCAGCCAGCACGACCGTTGGCGTCTTTGACGATAACAATTGTGACACGCCTAGGCCGGATACTGCCGGAACGGAGCCCTTCGTTGTCGCGCGCAACAGCTATACCTATCGTCAGAATATAACCGACGATACGCGCGATTCGTTATTTGCGGCAGTGCAGATAAAGCCCTCGCCCGATGTCGACATCAATATGGATTTCCAATATTCGAACCGCCTTTTCCGGGAAAATCGCAACGATCTGGTTTTTTCCGAAGGGCGTCGTATCGACGGCCTGGGTGACTCCAATGCATTGGACTATCCGTTAATTGTCGGCGAGAATGGCGCTCTGCGTCAATTCACCGGCGAGACAAATATCGAGACCAATAGTGAATATGCGGAACGTTCCGAAAAATATTACGGAGGCGGGCTGTCGATTGACGTGCAGGCGACGGACCGACTGAAATTATCCGGAGATTTCTCCTATTCGCAGACGCAGCGGACCGAGCAATCTACCCAGGTTCGCATGCGAATCCAGAACCGGACAGATATTTTTGGTGTAGGGGGACAATATCCGCAATCACGGGAAAGCGATGGAACCACCTCGAACAACCGTATTGAAACCGCCTATCTGATCGGCCAAAATGGCTCGCAAACCTTCAATACAATAGTGCGGCAATTCGACGTGAACAATTATGACCTGTTCAGCGACAATGCGCGAACGCGCTATTCGCTTTCGCAGGATCGCTACAATAGCATATTTGGCGCGCGTGGAGATTTTGAATATGAAATGGAAGGTTTCGTAACCTCGGTTCAAGGTGGAGTTCGCTTTCAGGAGCTTAAATATCAGAGCGTTCCGGGTGGGGTGGTCGGGACCAGCCGAACGGAAGTAGTATATAGTAACGCTGCCCTATCGATAGCGAATCAGGCCTGTCGCACGGCTTTTCCGGAAACGAACTTCCTGTCGTCGGTATCCGGGGGTAATCCGCTGATTACCAATGTGGATGCGGCCGGCAACGTCATCAGTACGACCAACAGCTATGCGTCGTTCGACGCGCTGTGTCTTGCGCAAACGCTGGAAGCGAATGATCCGAAGGGGATCGCTTTCGACGACAACGGCGTCCCTATTTATCCCGACGGCAATTTTGATGCGATCGCGAATAATGACGTGAACGAGAAGAGCTGGGCCGGCTATCTTCAGGCCAATTTTGAAGGAGACTTAGGTGCGCTGCCCATTCGCGGCAATCTGGGATTGCGTGCGGTAAGAACCAAAGTGCTTTCGAACGGCTTCAGAGGTGCATTGACGGCCACGCCGCTGGTAGGTGGAGGGTTTAGTCTTGCCCAGGACGATAGTCAGCCACTCGTCCCCATAAGCGCGAGCAGTTCTTATACGGAATATCTACCAAGCTTGAACCTGGTTGCGGACGTCAGACCGGATATGCAGGCAAGATTTGCTGTGTTCCGTGCGCTCTCCCGGCCCGACCCATCCAGTCTGGGCTACGGCCGGACTTTCAGTGCAACGAACGATACGGATGCAACATCGATTTCAGAGATTATTGGCTCTGCATCGGCCAGCGGCAACCCCTTTTTATCGCCATTGCTGTCCTGGAATTTCGATGCCGCGCTGGAATGGTATCCCAACAAGGATACGATCCTTGCCGGGGGCGTTTATTACAAAAGTTTCAATGGCGGATTTGAACCTGTTGGCCAGTTTGAAACATTCGAAGTTGACGGTCAGCAGCTTCAAGCTTTGGTTACAACCGAGCAAACAAGCAGTGATGCAAGTACGATCTACGGTTTCGAGCTGACGGCGGCCCATCGGTTGAGCTATCTTCCGGCGCCGCTTGATGGCCTCGGGTTCAAGCTTAGCTACAATTACGCAAGTTCCAATTTTGAAACCCAGGATGGTCTGTTGGGTGCCGTTGGCGAAGTTCAGGCCGACGGATCCATCGTTACCAGTGAAGCACTGATCCCGCCGGCGAATATTTTTGGCCTGTCGAAGCACGTATTGTCGGCACAACTTTACTATCAGATTGGCGGCTTCGACCTTCAGGGGGTGTATAAATATCGTAGCCGTTACTATCAGTCGTTCGTCGGTGATTCAGGCAGCCGTCTTCGTTATACAGATGCCGCGGGCGTGTTCGAGGCGCGTATCTCTTACAAATTGAACAATAATATTCGGTTCACGCTCGAAGGTCTCAACCTCTTCGGCGAGACAAGGACCGATTTCCGGCCGACAGTCGGCGATCTGTCCCAAAATCTTGTTTATGGACCGCGTTATTTTGCGGGCGTGCGGGCGAAATTCTAGAGGCTCCAACTATGGGCGGCGCGACGAGAGCATAATCTTGTCGCGCCAATAATTCTCAATTGAGGTCTTATTTGGAATCATGTTCTTTTTACGGGTCAACGACAACGGCGATCATGTGACAGTCGAGTGTAGCGAAATTATGGGATTGATAAAATGGTCGAAAAACGACTTTTCCATACAGTGGTAGAACGCATAACCGATCTAATCAAAAATGGCAGTTTTCCGGCGGGAACGCGTCTGCCGAGTGAAAGAGAACTGGCGGAGCGCCTAGGCGTCAGTCGAGTAACCATTCGAGACGCAGAAATCGCGCTTCAGGCGATCGGGCGGCTCGTTATCAAGACCAGTTCCGGTGTTTACGTTGCGGAAAGCCAACCAGATGACGTTCAGCAACTCCCCGCATTTAATGCCTTTGAAATGACCGAGGCTCGGCTTTTGTTTGAGTCAGAGGCTGCTGCGCTCGCCGCGATCAATATTACCGATGAGGATTTGAACAAACTCGAGGAGTTGATCAGCCAAACGGCGTCCTTCGACGACATCCTCGGTGCCGAGGCGGATCTTCAATTTCATTCGCTGATCACCAGAGCATCGGATAACGCGGCCATCATTTACACGATAGAAGCGCTTTGGCGTATGCGCGACCAAGTGCCCGAACTTGAGCCACTCCATGAGTTGATACGCCAATCCGATTCCGGTGATCGAGCAAGGGAACATCGCGCTATTCTCGACGGTTTGCGGGCACATGATCCCGTCGCAACGCGGAATGCCATGCGCGCCCATTTTAGCCGGTTGCTCGCCGCCATGCTCGAAGCGACTGAAAAGCAGGAGCTGGAAGAATTGCAGCAGCGGGCATTGGAAAGCCGGGAGCGCTTTCTTGTTCCCGCGCAGGCAGCGTGAATATTGCTCTTGCAACGCATTATTGTCATACCAATTGGTATTACAAGAATTTATATTTGGTAATATACATTGGTTGACTCTATTGGACGCTCCTGATAGCCAGATAATATAACGATAAAAGTGAGGATGTTGGAAAATGCGGTTAGGTCTTAGCCTTGCTATTATATGCGTTGCTTCAGCGGCTACGCCTGCGCAGGCAGAGCAATATTTTGTCAAGAACCAAGCGGAATTTGTGACCGCCGAGAAAAAGCTGGTGGCGGGCGACGTCATCATCCTCGCCAACGGCAGATGGCATGATTTTGAAATCAAAATTTCCGGCAAGGGAACCAAGGCAAAGCCCATCACGCTGATCTCCCAGGACCCGGGAAAGGTTGTAATTACCGGCCAATCCAATCTGCGGATTGGCGGCGAATATATTTTGGTCACAGGGCTGGTTTTCCTGAACGGGTACAGCCCCACAGGCGAAGTCATTTCATTCCGCCGATCGAAAGATGATGTCGCCCGAAACAGCCGGGTAACAGAGGTGGTTATCGATGGTTTTAGCAAGCCCGATCGCTATGAGTCTGACTATTGGGTCGGGATGTACGGCAAGAACAACCGGTTCGATCATAATCATCTCTCTGGCAAGACCAACAAGGGGGTAACCTTTGCGGTGCGGCTCGACAGCGAGGAAAGCCGTGAAAACGGCCACCAGATTGATCATAATTATTTTGGTCCGCGGCCGGTGCTGGGCTCTAATGGTGGCGAGACGCTTCGTATCGGAACCAGCCATTATTCGATGTTCGACTCCAAGACGTTGGTCGAAAACAACTATTTCGATCGCTGTGATGGCGAAGTGGAAATCATTTCTTCCAAATCGGGTGGCAATATTTATCGCGGGAATGTTTTTTACCACTCCAGTGGTACATTGACGCTGCGTCACGGTGACGGAAACCTGGTCGAAAATAACGTGTTTTTCGGTGGCGGTAAGGATCACACCGGCGGAATCCGGGTGATAAACCGCAAGCAAATCGTCCGGAACAATTATATGGAAGGTCTGTCCGGAACGGGCTTCTCCAGTGCGCTGACCGTGATGAACGGCGTGCCCAATTCGCCGGTCAATCGCTATGTTCAGGTCGATGGTGCAGTCATCGAACGCAATACCATCGTCGACAGCAAGCGGATTACGCTTGCTGGCGGGGCGGATGAAGAGCGGTCCGCGCCTCCGATCAACAGCAGCTTCAGGGCCAATATAATCGGCGGGTCTGGCGATGGTGAATTTGTCAGCATCGATGATGATGATATTTCGGGGATCGCATTCTCTGACAATTTGCTGATCAAGGGTACGGTTGGAAAGCCGATAAGCGGTGTGAATGCCAAGTCTGTCGGCATGACTCGCCACTCCAACGGATTGCTCTATCCTGATGACCCGGCATCGCAAAATGTCGGTATTGCAAAAGATCTGAGTCCAGTGACGATCGATGAAGTTGGTGTGTCCTGGTATCCCAAGCCGCGGAACGAAGGGCCATTTGGCAGCGGCAAGACTATTTTCGTTTCGTCCGGGGAGGATAGTCTGGTGGCGGCCTATGCACAGGCGGAAGCCGGCGACACGCTACAGCTTGGGTCGGGCACTTATGTCGTCAACAAGGGGATCGCGCTGGACAAGTCTATTTCCATCGTCGGTCCAGCAGAAAAGACAGGCGGCGCGAAAGCGGTGATCTCTTTCACGCGCCCTTCTCTTGTAGAAATAAAACAAGGCGGGAATTTGCGGCTCGCCAATCTCACGATTAGCGGCAATCTGGCGCCGGATTCGGTGGGCAATTCAGTCATCCGCACCACGAGCTATCCGATTCAATCGAATTTTGTCATCGAACTTGACCATGTGACGGTCCGGGACTTGGTCGTGAATAAGTCGTTCAACGTGATCACGCTTGGAAAAAGCACTGTGGCCGACCGCGTGGACATCAGGAACAGTACATTCAGCAATATATCCGGCACGGTCGTACAGGCGGCCGCCGAGACCGAGGATTATGGTCAGTATAACGTAGAATATGTCGATATTACGGACAGCACATTCAGCAATGTCCAGGGCAAGGTTGCCAATATCTATCGTGGTGGCAGAGATGAAAGCACTTTCGGTCCTCATTTCAAGCTGACGGGTGTGACGATTGAGAATGTCGGTAAAGATCCGAGCAACGCATCTGGCGCGTCACTCGAATTGCATGGAGTTCAGGTCGGGAATTTGTCGCACAACAAATTCATGAATTCTGCGCCGCTAAAAATCGTCCAGACAGTGGGAACGCCCGAGGTCACGGTGACGGACAATGAATTTATTTCAACGCCTGCACCAATTGTCGAAGAACTGGAGTGGCCGGGCGCGCCGCGCATTGATTTGAGCGCCAATATCTTTACCGATGCGAAATCCAAATGAGAGGGTCGCTTCTCTTTTTAAGCTCTTTGGGTTTGGCATCTCCTGTCGCTGCGGCTGATCATGGTCACACCTCCCTGACCGGTTTGGCCGCAGCGACCTCAGATATCCGGACGAATAGCGCTCCGTTATTTGCCGCAGAGGTCGAGCGCTCGACGAAATTTGTAGAGTCGATGATGGAAGCAGGCGTGGTTGTACCCACACCCAAGGACCCGGGCGGCGGCTATACACACGAACAGCATAAGCGCAATTACAAGGCGATCTATGAGGGCGGGCAGCTCTACCGGATTACCGGCGAGCAGAAATATGCCGATTATGTTCGCGATGTTCTGCTGGCATACGCCGACCTGTATCCGACGCTGGGTGACCATCCGGCGAAGGCCAATCAGAATACCGGACGTATTTTCTGGCAGGTGCTGAATGATGCCATGTGGCAGGTCTACAGCATTCAGGGCTATGAACTGATCCGCGCCGGTCTCAATGAAACCGACCGCAAACGGATTGACGACGATGTTTTTCGTCGTGCGGGGCATTTTCTTTCGGTGGATTCGGAAAGAACCTTCAATCTCATCCATAATCATGCGACCTGGGCAACGGCGGGGGTCGGCATGACCGGTTATGTGCTGGGCGACCGGGATATGGTGGATCGCGCTTTGCTGGGTTCGGCCAAGGACGGCAAGACCGGCTTTTTGCGGCAGACCGATCTACTCTTCTCTCCCGACGGCTATTATGCCGAAGGCCCCTATTATCAGCGCTTTGCCTTGATGCCCTTCATGATCTTTGCCGGCGCGATCGAGGAAAATGATCCGGCCCGGAAAATATTCGAGCATCGCGACGGCATATTGCTGAAGGCGCTTCGGACGACGATTCAGTTAACTTATGGCGGCTATTTCTTCCCGTTCAACGATGCGATGAAGGACAAGAGCCTCAATACCGCCGAACTCTATCACGGCGTTGCAATTGCCTATGCCAAAACCGGTGATCCAGCGCTTCTTTCGATAGCCGAAGGGCAGGGGCGTACCGTCCTCACCAAAAATGGCGAGAAGGTAGCACGTGATCTGGCGGCCGGGAAGGCGACGCCTTTCCCCTTCCGATCGCTATTGCTGCGCGATGGTCCCGACGGCGATCTGGGTGCGGTTGCGATATTGCGGAACGGCAGCGGACCGAAAGATCAGGCGCTGGTTGCCAAAAACAGCTCGCAAGGGATGGGCCATGGCCATTTCGATAAGCTCAGCTGGCAATATTATGACAATGGCAACGAGATCATCACCGATTATGGCGCAGCGCGTTTCCTGAATATTGAGGCCAAAGAAGGCGGTCGGTATTTGCCGGAGAACGAGAGTTGGGCAAAGCAGTCCGTCGCTCACAATACGCTGGTCGTTGACGAGAAGAGCCATTTTGACGGCAATGTCAAAGTTGCGGATACGATGGCGCCCAAACAGCTATTCTATTCCGATGCCGACGGCAGCCAGATCAGTTCTGCATCGATGAGCGGTGCCTATCCCGGTACGAGCTTTACCAGAACGATGGCGCTGTTGGCGGTTGACGGATTGTCGGCACCCGTCGCGCTCGACATCATGCGCGTGAAATCGGACGCGCCACATCAATATGATCTCCCTTTGCATTATCAGGGGCATATCATGCGGGTCGGCTTTGATAGCCAGTCCAACATTGTCAGCCGTCCGGTTCTCGGAGCCGAAAACGGTTACCAGCATATTTGGGTCGATGCTGCCGGAAAGCCGCAGGGCGACAATGCGTTCCTGACATGGCTGCTTGACGGACGTTTCTATACCTATCGCTATGTCGCGCAGGAAGGTGCGGAATCCATTCTCGCCGAGATCGGTGCCAACGATCCCAATTTCAACCTGCGTCGTGAACCGATGTTGATCCAGCGCATCAACGGCGCACAAAATACCGTTTTCGCCAGCCTGCTGGAATCGCATGGCCTTTATGACGGTGCGGCAGAGCAGACGACTGCAAGTGACAGCCAGATAAAATCGCTGCGGCTGGAAACGGACAACGGCAAAGACATAGTGTCGATTGAAACGCTTGCCGGAACCCGATTGTTATTTGCAATTTCCTACGACACCGATTCCCGCAAAAGCCACAGCGCAACCGTTGGCGGGAAGAAAATCAGCTGGAAGGGTTATGCGGCCCAGATAAAATCAGGGGGGACGGGCAATTGAACAAGGTTGATGCCAAAGCTGGACAAAGCGGTGCCTTTGTTCACTCCGCCGACGTGGAAACTGAAGATCTGGGCGGTGGCATAAAGCGGCAGATGCTCAGCTATGGCCCCGATATCATGAATTGCCGACTGTGGTTTGAAAGCGGTTCCGCCGGCGATATCCACGATCATTTTCACAGCCAGACAACCTATATCGAAAGCGGTCTATTCCTGGCCCATGTCGATGGCGAAGAACGGAAAGTCGGGCCCGGCGATAGCGTCTACATCCAACCTAATGTTCCGCACGGCGTGACCTGCCTCGAAGCAGGCAGCCTGATCGACAGCTTTAGTCCGGCGCGTCAGGACTTTCTAGTTTCGGGAGAGAAATCATGAGTGGGGCTTTGAAAATTGGAAAATTTCGCTGGGCGATTGTCAGCCTCGTCGCTGTGGCGACGATCATCAACTATATTGATCGTGGAGCACTCGGGTTTTTGTGGCCGGAGATTTCTGAAGATCTTGGCCTGACCAAAACCGACTATGCGATTATCTTGAATGTCTTCACTTTTGCCTATGCATTTGGTCAGACGCTGTTCGGAAAAATATTCGACTGGATTGGTACCCGGCTTGGCTTTGTGCTTTCCATTGTCGTCTGGTCGGCTGCAACCATGTTGCATGCAGTCGCAACGGGCCTGACAAGCTTCGCAATCTTTCGCGGTTTCCTCGGTTTGTCCGAGGCAGGGAACTGGCCAGGCGCGACCAAAGCGAATGCCGAATGGTTCCCGATCAACGAACGCGCGCTGGCTCAGGGTATCTTTAATTCGGGCGCGGCCATTGGCGGGATAATCTCCGCCCCGATCATCGGCATATTATTCGTCTTTCTGGGAACGTGGCAGGCAACCTTTATCGCGGTAGGTGCGCTCGGTTTCCTATGGCTGGTGCCGTGGCTGATCATCTACAAGTCCGGACCGGAAGCCCATCCATGGCTTTCCGCTGCAGAACGCGAATATATTCTTACCGGACAAAAAAACGCCGAGACCAACGAAGTTGCGGACTATGCGCCGAGTTCAGGCGAAATATTGTCGCGCAAGGAAAGCTGGGGCGTAATCATGGCATCCTTCTTTCTCGACCCTATCTGGTGGCTGTTTGTCGGCTGGCTTCCGTTATATCTCTTTGAGACCTACGGTTTTGGCGTCGAAGAAATCGCCAAATATGCATGGGTTCCTTATGTTGGCGCGATGTTCGGCGCATGGTTCGGCGGGCTGCTCGCGCAAAACCGGATCAAGGCGGGCTGGACGGTCAACAAGACTCGCAAGACGGTCATCAGCCTTGGCGGATTGATCATGCTTGTGTCGCTGTTGATGACCACCCAAGCGGCAACGCCGCTGGTCGCGGTTCTGCTGATGGCGGCGATCCTCTTTGGCTTCCAGACGGCGGTTGGCAATATCCAGACTTTGCCGAGCGATTTCTACGACGGGAAATCGGTCGCTTCGCTCGCAGGCTTTGCCGGGACAGCAGCCAAGCTAGCGGTTGTCGGGCTGAACTTCCTCATCCCGGTCATCACGGTCAACAGCTATACACCGGCCTTCGTGGTTGGTGCCGGTCTGGCCATTCTCACCGTATTGTCCGTGTTCGTCTTCTGCACCGACATCAAACCACTCAAACCAAAAACTGCATGAAGCATTTTACTTTTAACCTTCCCCATAAATAAACAGGAATAATCATGACAAAATTCAAAGGCAAAACAGCAATCGTAACCGGCGGAAGCCGCGACATCGGCCGCGCCATTTCCGTGAAATTGGCAGCAGAGGGTGCCAATGTTGTGGTCAACTATTGCAACAACAAAGACGCGGGCGATGAAACGGTCGCTGAGATTGAAGCTGCTGGCGGCAAAGCCATTCTGGTTCAGGCCGATGTTACCAAACAGGCAGATGTCGATAAATTGATCGGCGCATCGCGGGAAGCCTTTGGCGACAAGATTGATATTCTGGTCAATGTCACTGGTGGACTGGTTGCGCGCAAGTCGCTGGACGAAATGGACGAGGAATTTTTCAACCATGTCATGCAGCTCAACGCAACCTCGACCTTCATGGTCAGCAAAGCGGCGGTACCCTATATGCCCGAAGGTGGCGCGATCGTGAATCTGGCTTCTCAAGCCGGTCGTGATGGCGGCGGACCGGGCGCGATGGCCTATGCGACGTCAAAGGGTGCAGTAATGTCCTTCACGCGCGGTTTGGCCAAGGAACTGGGACCAAAAGGCATTCGGGTCAATTCGCTCTGCCCCGGGATGATCGCGACGACGTTCCACGACAAGTTCACCAAAGATGCGGTGCGTGAAAATGTCGCCAATTCAACCCCGCTCCGCCGTCAGGGTCGTGCAGAAGAGACTGCTGATGCGGTTGCGTATCTGGCGTCGGATGAAGCATCCTTCATCACCGGCACGAACATCGATATTAATGGTGGCCTGCTGTTCTCGTAAGCGCGACAGGTTCAAGAGAAAGAATAGAATATGAGCAAAACAATGGCGCAAATCCTGGAATCGAAATTCCGCGCCGCGCCGGTCGTGCCGTTGATTGAGGCCGATGATCCCGCCATAGCCGTCAAAACGGCCAAGGCGCTGCAAGCGGGCGGGCTGGATGTCATAGAAGTCGTTTTGAGAACCGATGCCGCGCTGGATTGCATGGCCGCGATCATTGCCGAAACCGATGGCGTTGTGGTCGGGGCAGGGACGATTTTAACCGTCGACGATGCCAAGGCCGCAGCGGCCCGGGGTGCGCAGTTCATCGTATGTCCCGGTCTGGTCGATGCGGTTGTGCATTTCTGTCAGGAAAATGATCTTCCGGTTTTTCCAGGAACGATGACCGCTGGTGAAGTACAGCGAGCGCATTGCCTTGGTCTCGAAACGGTAAAATTCTTTCCTGCAAAGCTCGCCGGCGGGGTGCCTATGTTAAAGGCGCTTTCGTCGGTGTTCCGCAAAATGCGCTTCATGCCAACCGGCGGTGTCTCGGCGGATAATCTCGGCGAGTTTCTTGCCTTGCCGTCGGTCATCGCCTGCGGAGGCAGCTGGATGACCCCGAAAGCAGCGATCGATGCAGGCGATTATGACGCCATCACAAATCTGGCGCGCGAAGCCATAGCGCTCGCAAGCGCCGCAAGACCATAAGGAATTATCATGACGGACTTTTTGTCATTTGGTGAAATCATGCTGCGTCTGAAGACGCCTGGCCATGAACGTTTTTTCCAGTCACCCAGTTTTGAAGCCACTTTTGGGGGTGGCGAAGCCAATGTCGCGGTTGCGCTCAGCAATTACGGCCTGTCCGCCGGATTCGTCACCGCATTGCCCGACAATGATATCGGTGCATCGGCGATTGGCGAGTTGCGGCGTTTTGGTGTCGATACTTCACTGATCCGTCGCTCTGGCGATCGTGTCGGTATCTATTATCTCGAAGCCGGTGCCAATCAGCGCCCGTCCAAAGTGGTCTATGATCGTGCCCATTCCTCCATCTGTGAATGCGGTCCCGGTGATTTCGACTGGCAAAAGATTTTTACGGGCGTCAAATGGCTCCACATCACCGGCATCACGCCCGCGCTCAGCCAGTCAGCAGCTGATCTGAGCATAGAATGCGTGAAGGCCGCTAAAAAGGCTGGCGTCACGGTGTCATGCGATTTCAACTTTCGCGGAAAGCTCTGGAAATATGGCAAGACCGCGCCTGAAGTCATGAGCGAGCTCGTCAAATATGTTGATGTCGGCATCGCCAATGAAGAAGACTGCCAGAAGTCATTGGGCATCAGCGTTGATGTCGATGTCGAAACCGGCGAACTCGATACCGCGAAATACGAAGCACTCTCCGAAAAGGTTCTCGAACTCTATCCCGATATGTCGACGATCGCGATTACTTTGCGCGAAAGTCACAGCGCAGATCGCAACGGCTGGTCGGCTTGCCTGCGGACGCGGGACAAGGGCTTCATGCTGTCCCGGCACTATGAAATCACCGACATTGTCGACCGCGTTGGTGGTGGTGACAGCTTCGCCTCGGCACTGATCTATGGTCTCAACGCTTATGATGACCGGCAGCAGTCGCTCGAATTCGCGGTTGCAGGCAGTTGTCTGAAACATTCGATTCTCGGCGATTTCAACCGGGTTAGCGTCAGCGAAGTCGAGAAATTGATGAGCGGTGACGGTTCGGGCCGGGTGCAGCGATAGGCTTTCATATTCGAAATAATCAATCCTGATAGCCGCTTTGGCGCGCAGGGAGGGCATCCCAAGATCGAGACTATCGTCTGGTACTCGAGGTCCAAAATGGGGGATATTTTGGCACTCGTGATAAAACGATCTTGGGATGTCCAACGGCTGCGGACATGAATTTACTCCGTGTCAGCATTTTTAAACATTACATCCTTATTCTATCCACAATCCCGCTCTAATTGTCATATCAGGCAGCACGGAAAAGTGATTTTCCTTCTGCTGCGAACCCGGTCTTGGCGGCGTCCCTCGCACTCAAGTCGGTCGCGAATGCTGACGGTGTTGATACCGTCGATACTGATGAAATTTAAGGATCATTGCCTATCAGGTTAAGTATTTGAAATTCCCGGTTACACCGCAGAAAAAGCTAATGCTCCCTCGCTAGCTTGCGGTGCAGGTGCCGCTGCCATGGCCAAAACCAGTCCCTCCCCCAAAGGCTAATGCGGCGGCACCATTATTCAGCTTTGTATATTCGTTCGATTATAGGGGTTCGGTGTTCAGCCGGCCTAAACATTCAGAAGAATATCTGTGCTCCATTCCGAACCGGCAATGCCCGCCTGAAACGACGATCAATAGAAAGGTCAAATCCATGGTAACAACCAAGATTGTAAAGACCGCCGTGACCGGACTGGTCAGTTGTTTCTTGTGCGCAAGCGCGAGTGCTGAAGTTCCGACCGAAGTTGATACGCCCGAACGTTTTTCAGTTCTCGTAACCTATGGGGAAGACAAATGCCCGGAGGCAGAGGGCGACGAAATTGTCGTTTGTGCCCAACGACCCGAATCAGAACGTTACCGTATCCCCAAGGAACTTCGCGAAACCGCAGAAGAAGACGTCGGTGAACAGAGCTGGAGTTCGGCGGTCGCGTCCCATGACGAGGCCGCACGGCCAGGACGCCCTAATAGTTGTTCAGTGGTCGGAACATATGGTTTTAGCGGCTGTCAGTCGGCGATCATGCGCCAGTGGTTTGACGAGCGTTCCAATAGCGGCAATTAGGCTCGGGCATTGTCCCTGAACTTGGCAAGCGTCATGTCTGATGCTTAGCGGGATGCGCCAGTCATCCATATTCCCTCCACATTGATGATCTAATCCGTGTCCAGTCCAGATTTTATATGGAGGCACGAAAATGCTGAGCGCCCTTGAAAGAAAACTTCCCCTGTTTTTAACAACCAGTCTGGCGATACTCGCGCTCGGTGGTTGCGGCGGTGATGATAGTGGCACCGACACGACGATAACGCTGCCCGACAGCTCAACCTCTACGCCGACACCAACGCCCACTCCCACATCCAGCGACGTTACCACCGAGGATGTCGATTGTCCCTATAGCGGGAGCTATATGGGAAATTATAGCAGCGCCGGGATGCTGACCGCGACCTGGAGTTGGTCATGTGACGGCACAAACCGCAGCCTTACCGGCAATGGTCTGCCGGACCATGCTGTTGGTACTTTTCCCAATACCGGTAATCCCAATACAATTTCTGCCCAGACGGTCAGTGGTTCAATGACATTGACCCCGACTATGGGCACCACGAATACCGCGATCGGCGGGCCGGGCGGTGCAGCAGTCTATGCACGCAATAGCGTCAAATTTGATCCGGGCACAGCCGGGACCTGCCCCAGTACGATGTCAGCAGCTTCCGACTGCAATCTTGCAAATGGCACTGACCAATGGCGTGTTGAAGCGCTCGGCCAGGACACGTTCGATTTTGGTGAAGATGTGAACAACGCTCATGTCCAACCCACCGGTGAATATCATTATCACGGGATGCCCGAAGGCATACTCACCAATGCCGGCGCCTCCGACAGCAACAAGAAAATGGTGCTGATCGGCTGGGCGGGTGACGGTTATCCGGTTTACGGACGTTATTGTTATTCCACTGCAACGGATTCCACGAGTGCGCTGAAAGTCTGCACCGGAAGTTATATCAAGGATACGGTCGCCGATTCTGGCCGACCGTCGACCAGCCTTGTTCCGCTTGGCGCGTTCCTGTCCGACTGGACCTATTCGGCCGGCTCCGGCGACCTTGATGACTGCAATGGGCGCACCGGCGTGACACCGGAGTTTCCGGACGGCATCTATTATTATATGGCAACCGACAGCTATCCTTACATGAGCCGCTGTCTGAAAGGGAATATCAGCTAATATGAAACACGTAAACCGGACCGTCTTCGGTACAGCATGTATTGGCGCAGCGGCCGCGCTCGCCCTTTTCGGAGCGACGCAGATAAACGCGCAGGGAGGCTCCGATCGCGGACCTCCGGGTGGCGGTAAAAAGCCGACCGAGGCGATGCTAAAGGCCTGTACCGCAAAGAAGGCCGATGATGCCTGCTCTGCGGAAGGTCCGGATGGGAAGGCCGTCGCCGGCAGCTGTTTTGCACCGGCTGGTCGGCCATTGGCGTGTCACCCCGCAGGCAAGCCTGCGGGCGGAGCGGAGCGCGGCGGTCAATGACAAGGAATAGGCAGGCAGCGCTTGGCACAGCGGTTTTCGGCGCAGCGACTGTGCTGGCCATTTTCGGTGCGACGCAAATAAATGCGCAGCGTGGACCGGAACGCGGACCGCCCGGCGATGGTCAGCAACCTACCGAGGCGATGCTAAAGGCTTGTACGGCCAAGCAGGCTGACGATCCATGCTCCGCAGAAGGCCCTGGCGGCAATCAGGTCACAGGCAGTTGCTTTGCACCAGCCGGCCGGCCCCTCGCCTGCCGGCCCTCGGGCGGGGCTATCGGTCCAGGCAACCGTCCTCCGCAGGGGCAGGTCAATCTAGGTGCACCGATCGAGTCAACCCGGGCCCAAACGTTCGGAGTGCTTTGCAGCGCGCAAACCGATGTCTTGAACCCGCAAATCGGTTTGAAGAGCGAAGCCAAATGGTCCTGCGAGCGAGGCCAGCGACTGTTGGTTTCAAATGGTATCCCCGATCATGCAATTGGCAAATTCCCCAACCCGGGAAACCCTAACAGCATTACAGTGCAATCGTTCAGCTATGCTGTTGCAGCGGATCCGGTTGCGCGGACCGGGAGCGGTGTGCGGGTCAAGGATTCCGGATTTGCGCTCAATGGTATTCCCTTTGATCCCGGCACAGCAGAGCGTTGTCCTGATAGCGCGACCGATGCACAGGCGTGCAGGGGGCGTGAAGGCGAATGGAGTATCGAGGCATTGGGCCAATCGATATTCGACTTTGGCACAGACAATAATCATGCCCACGTACAGCCCGGCGGTAAATATCATTATCATGGTATCCCCGAAGCGATGCTGTCTGCACAGGCGCAAGCCGGAAAATCGATGGAGTTGATCGGCTGGGCGGCAGACGGATTCCCGATCTATGCGCGATATGGTCATGATCTCGCGAAGTTCATGACCAGCGCGCTACGGCCGATGAAGTCCAGCTATCGCCTCAAGCCCGCAGCAGATGCCGGACGCCCGAGCACGGTGACCATCCCGATGGGGGCCTTTACCCAGGATTATGAATATGTCGCCGGTCTGGGTGATCTCGACGAATGCAACGGCCGGTTTGACGTCACACCTGAATTTCCCGAAGGTATATATCACTATTATGCGACCGACAGTTTTCCGTTCGTCCAGCGCTGCGTAAAGGGTTCCACCGATAGCCAGCCAACGGTCCGTCGTGAACCGCAAGGCGGCGAAGGCGGCGAGAGACGAGGCAGGGGAGACGGCAAGCGTCCGCCGCGGGGACAGGGTAAACGATGATCCGTTTGCTGCTGGCGCTATGGCTGCTGGCTTTTGCAGGGACCGCTCAGGCGCATTTGCTGCCGAAACAGAACGCGACAATGAAAATCGTCGACGACAGCGCCAATTTCGTCGTTTCCGTCCCCGTCTCCGCATTGGTAGATGTCGACGATGATCGGAACGGGCTGTTGTCCGCACAGGAAATCCAACAGCACAGCAAAGATATCGAGCGGCAATTCACCGACCGGTTTAAAGTCACAAATGCTGGAAAGTCTGGCAAAGGGCTGATGGCCTGGGTTGTCCCGCCGCAAACCGACGGCGATTTGTTGGACAGTGATTATGTGGTGATATTACACCGGGTTCAATTCGACGAGCCTCCGCAGAATCCGAAAATCAAAACCGATCTCTTCGGGACCGGTGATGGCGAAGAACAGATGACGATGCGCGCCACTCTGGGTGTGGATCAGGAAGTTGCAATGCTCTCTGCAAGCAACGGCCAGCATGAATTTTTCAGAGGGCCATTAGCGGTGTTTGGTGATTTTGTCCGGCTTGGCATTGAACATATATTGGGTAGCTTGGACCATCTGCTGTTTCTGCTCACAGTCATCATTGCCGGGGCCGGCTGGCGTTACTGGCTGGGTGTCGTGACGAGCTTTACCATCGCACATAGTATTACGCTGACGCTTTCCGCACTCGAGATATTCTCGATACCTGCAACCATTGTAGAACCGGCTATCGCCGCCAGTATCGTGTTGATGGCCGCACTTAACCTAAAATACGGCCCCAATGATCGCGCCAATATTGGCTGGGGAAGAATATCCATCGTATTCGCTTGTGGACTGATCCACGGATTTGGCTTTGCTTCCGCGATTGGTGCGATGCTCTCGGGCACGAGCAGTCTTGTAGCCACGCTGGCTGGATTCAACATAGGGATCGAGATTGGCCAGTTTGTTTTTCTCGCCGGGGTGTTGCTGATCATTCTCGCTTTCCGCAAGGTCGGTGCGGGCGATTGGACCCGTTATATACCGAAGCTGGCATCAATCGTCGCACTGGCTGCTGGCATGATATTGTTTTTACGCCAGACGGAATTGGTGTGAATTAGCGGTTGGCGCAATCGGGAAGCGCCAATCGAAACCGTTGAAATACAGGGGCACAAAATGATCAAGAGAACGCTGCTATTATCGATGTCGCTGCTGCTCGCATCGTGCGGTGGCAATCCTGTCGCACCGACCGATATTTCCTCGGTCGATCTCGAGACGCTTTCTCCCGCCGAGCGCGAAAATTACTTGCAGGAGGCTGCAACATTTTTCGAACAGGCCAATATTATCGGTACTCCATCTCTCGTCGAGTGTACCTTGTCCGAAGGGGCCAAAACCACCTGCTTTTCCATCACAGTGAAACCGACGCCCGGTGATTATACGCCCGGACCCTGGTGCCCGCGCAATATCAGCGATGGTAAGGAAAAATCGGGAATCTGGCTGGAAGGAGGAAAAATATATGACGCTGACGGGAAATTTTTGCAGAATCTGAGCGATTTTTATCAAGATGACGAGTGGCAGATGTTCGATCCCACTACCGGCAAGATCAACGTCACGGACAGTAAGGAAAAATGTGCGGCTGCCGCTCGGCCGGATGTGGACGAAAAATATCAGAATCACTGTGTCGAGTGTCAGATGGAATATATGCCCGCCGGAAGCAGTATGACTTACGTCATTCCTGTCAGACCGCTTGCATCAAAATCCAGTTCCCGGACGCAGGGAGGAGCGGGCGTTGCCATCAATGGCATCTGGCTGGATGGTCCGGCACCCGTAGACGCCATTCTCGACGCGCATACGCTTGCCCCGTTTGATGATTGTGGTGGTCATGTCAATCTGCATGTCGGCTATCATTATCACGCCGTAACCGATTGTCTTGTCGACAAATCGTCAAAGGCCACTGACAAGCGCGACGCGCCGGTGATCGGGCTGGCGATGGACGGCTACAAGATCCTCACGCATAAACTTGGCAATGGTGAAATGCCCGCTAAGCTTGATAGTTGCCAGGGGCACAGCACGGCAGAATATGGTTATCATTATCACGCGGGCGCAGCGGGATCGAACCAGATACTCAGCTGCTTGACTGCCCAGCAGGGATGCTCTTTCGAGGGCATTGGGGAAAGCTGTGATGCGTCTGTCAGGCGTGGCCCACCGGGCGGGGGCGGGCCGCCGCCAGGTGCAGACGGGCCTCCGCCCAGTCCCAACGGAGAATGATGCTTTTCGCCCTGACGATCAGTTAGTCGTCGTCAAAACGATAGCCAGCACCATAAACGGAGGCAATGCAGCTTGTTTCAGGGTCGACGCTTGCCATCTTCCGGCGGATATTCTTGATATGGCTATCAATTGCCCGATCGCCTGATTCCAGAGACTGCTCACCAATCTTGTCGAGCAATTGATCGCGTGAAAAAACCCGACCCGCATGCTGTATCATCGTTGATAATATATTATATTCGGATGCCGACAATTTGAGCCAGGTTCCGCGCCAGGCGATGCGTTTCCCGGCATCATCGACCAAATATTTGCTGGCAGCAGGATCGGTCGTCACGCGGCCTTCATATCGGCGGATAAGAGTGTTTGCCCGGGTTACCACCTCCCGCGCGCTAAACGGTTTTGTGACATAATCGTCCGCCCCGTCGGTCAAGCCTTTCAGCTTGTCTACTTCGTCGGTCCGGGCGGTCAGCATCAATATTGGTACCGCACTGAATTTGCGCAGTTCCCGGCAAATGGTCATGCCATCGGATGCAGGGAGCATCAGGTCCAAAATAATCGCGCTCGGGGGACAGGATCGAACCGACGAAACAACCGAGCGACCATCGGGAAATATCTGTGGCTGATGACCGGCACTGGTAAAATAATCTGACAGGATTGCGGCGATCTTCTGATCATCTTCGACGATGAAAATAGTGCGGTCTTTAATCATGGCTGGGGGGCCTCCAATGGCAAGTTTAATTCGATCAATAGTCCCCCCAAATTTGAAATTCTGGCGGAAATTCCGCCGCCGTGTGCTTCGGCAATCGTCTTGCATACAGCTAGTCCGAGCCCACTGCCGCCGGATGTGCGGTCCCGCGCTTCGTCAATTCGAAAAAGCGGCTCAAATAGACGAGATATGGCGCCTGCTGGCACTCCCGGGGCGCTATCCGCTACTGAAATGGTGACGAAATCACCGGCTCTTTTCAAGTCGATTTGGATCATTCCGGGCGCATCGGTATAGCGCAGTGCATTGGTCAGCAGGTTGCCCAGCAGATGCTCGATCCGCTTGCCGTCCCAGATGACCGGCAGCGAGGTCTGGTGGCCCAAATTCACTCTCATGTTCAATCCGGCTTTCAGCAGCAGCGGCCTGAATCTCTCGGTCACGTCTTCAATCAGCTTCACTGCAGCATAGGGGCCAAATGTGCTCGGAGCATCCGAGAGATCGGAGACAGCCATGAAGTGCAGATCTTCGATCAACTCGCCAAGCCGCCCGGTCTCTTCCTGCAAAGAGGTGATTGCGGACTGGTCGAGCGGCCTGATGCCATCCTTCAGCGCATCCAGCTCTCCCCTCAAGACGGTAAGCGGCGTCCTCAGTTCATGCCCTATTTCGGCCAGCCAGCCCCGCCTTGCCTGATCGGACCGCGCAAGGCTCTCCGCCATCAGGTTGATATTCTCGCCCATGGTTGAGACCTCGTCTGTGCCTGCGGAGTCGGCCCGGACATTGAAATTGCCATTGGCGATTTCTTTCGTCGCGCTTTCCATATTAGCCAGTCGCCGGGTGCCGGCGCGGGCAAAACCCCATGCCGCCAGCGCTGCGAAAACCATCAATGCAACCACCAGCAGCGCTGCGTTGACATATTGACTGCGCAGAAACCTGGCATCAACCCCGCCGGGTGTCGGTCCATGCGGAATGATCTTTGCCGTGCCGATATTTTCACCGTTTAGCGTGATCGCTCGTGCCATCATTTTTGGGCCGTCTTTCTGCGGCGGCGGCGGGCCTGCTATTTTCTCTCCGCTTGCATCGAACAGCAGCAATCGGGGTGCGAGGAAATTGGGCGGTTCAATTCCTCGAGGAGGCGGTCGCCGTTGGCCCGGTCCTTCGTCAGGAAATCGTTTATCTGGCCGGCGTGGCGGACGACCTTCTGGTCCCAAAGTAGATGTCCTGCTGGGAATTAGCCCTTCTCGAACCATGTCTCCGTGTACGCTTTTCAGCGTGATCTGGCCTGCTTCCAAAGCTTCAATGCCGCCTTGTTCTGCAAGCTCTTGAGAAATAAGGCCAACATATGCCTCCAGCGTTTCAGCATCCCGCGCGTCCAGATAATCGGCGAAGCCGCGGCTGAGATTCCATGCCATGACCGTTGCCATCGCCAAAGAAGCGATCAGCCCGGTGACGGCGACCAACAGGAATAATTTGTGAAATAATTTTAGCTTCATTGCCTGCTTATCTGTCCATCCAATTCTGATTGATAGGACATAATTGTGGACTAAAGTTGAGTATCGGGAATTTCTAAATCGTCAGGCATGGCTAACGAAGAGCACAGGTTGCTTGGCGATGCCCCGGCCGTCGTAGCAGATTCAAGACTGTCGGGTTATCCAGTCCGAGAAAGACCTTGAGGATAAGCGATCACCGCGTGCCCTGGCAGGTTGAACCAGCATGTGCGCATATCGTAAATTCGTAGCTTGGACCAATCGCCCACTAAACACGCGAGTCGTCCAAAGCTACGAATTGTCGGTCTTTACGGTGTCTATCGGAGTTCGGTTGCGCGCTGGTAAGCCGCCTGCAGCGTGTTGCGGATCAATCCGGAATATTCACCGTTACCGTTCAGCGCATCGAGGCCCGCTGCAGTGGTGCCACCCTTACTGGTTACATTCGTGCGCAATGTCTCAAGCGACAGGTCTGATTGCCGAGCCAGTTCCAGTGTCCCGCTAACGGTTCCGAGAACCAGGCTTTTGGCGTCTTCTTCGCTGAAACCCAGCTCTTCTGCCGCTTCGACATAGGCGCGCAGCATTTCGAAAACATATCCCGGCCCGCTGCCGGCAACCGCCGTCAGCCGATCAAGCATGTCTTCATTGTCCACCCAGACGATTTCGCCCGAACATAAGGCAAGCTCTTCTATGCAGCTGGATGCTGTTACGGGCACTTGCCCATGCGCATAGAGACCACTCACACCCTTGCCGATCATCGCAGGCAGGTTGGGCATGATCCGGATGACGGACCGACCCGGTGCATGGGCTGCCAATTTTTCGGCAGAATATCCGGCCGCTATCGAACTTATAACGCCCGAAGGACTTAACCGGGCCAGATAGGCGGGAAGCACGTCATCAATCAGCTGCGGCTTCAGCGCGACGATCAGATAGTCAAACATTTGCTCGCCCAGCTCTTCGACAGAGCCAACCTGTGTTACACCTTCTGGCAGTTCCGGCTTGGCCGGGTCCGCAACGGTAAATTCATGATCGGTGTTGGCGGCCCATGCCTTCAGCAGCGCACCGCCCATGTTTCCGCACCCGAGGAGCAATATTTTTGTCAAATTAATCTCTTGCTGTTAGTGTTAATGAGGTTGAGTGATGTGCTTAGTATTCAAAATAGGCATATCAACAAATGGTTGTTTATCATAGCTTTCATGCAAAATCAGATGTTTCGATCACTAAATTATTGCACAGGATAGGTTCAATCCCTACCTCCATCGAAGAGTAATAAGGGCATCAGGTCAAATGGTACAAGGTAAAACGATCGTTGTGAAAGTCGGCTCAAGCCTGCTTGCTAACGAAGAGCGGCTCACGCCACGCTGGGCTTTCATGCATAATCTGCTGGAAGACATCGCCCGGTTACGGGAAGGCGGAGCGAAAGTCATATTATGCTCGTCCGGCTCCGTCGCGCTTGGTATGAATATGATCGGCGAGCGGCCCGAGACGGCTGGTCTGCGGGACAAGCAGGCCGCAGCGGCTTGCGGTATGCCGCTGTTGCTCAATGCTTATAAGCAGGTTGCCCACGAATATAGTTTTGAAATTGCGCAGGTGCTGGTGACATTGCGCGATCTGGAGGATCGTAAACGGTTCCTGAATACCAAGAATACGGTCGATCGGCTGCTCGACGCCAATATCATGCCGATCATCAACGAAAATGACACAATCACTACCGAAGAAATCCGGGTTGGTGACAACGACCGGCTGTCTGCGAAAATTGCGCAAATGCTGCAGGCGGACGAGCTGATCATCCTGACGCAGGTTGATGGCCTGTATGACAAAGACCCGTCCGAGCCCGGCGCCAAGCTGGTAGAGGAAGTTACCGATGTCTCGCCCTATCTGGCGGTGACCGAAGGCGTAAGCAGCCTGGGGAGCGGCGGGATGCTGACGAAGATACAGGCGGCCCATATGGCGCAAAACTCCGGCTGCGATACGCGGATTGCCCATGGAGAATATGAGCATCCGGTCACGTCCGTGTTGAATGACGAAAGACGGCATACAAGAATTCTTGCCAATGAAAGGCCGGAATCTGCCTGGGCGAACTGGCTATCAGATCGTCTGCAGATGGCGGGGAGCATTGTGGTAACCGAGGCGACCGCCGAAGCGTTCAAATTGGGCCGACGGAATATTGGCCGGGAAGATGTGCTCTCGATCCAGGGGCCTTATGTCAAAGGCGATGTCATCCATATATATAATGAAGCCGGCAACGAGCTGGCGAGAGGCCTGACCAATTTTTCGTCTGATGAAACCATGGCCCTGGCGCGGAACCCTACGATGACGGCTTTGCAGCTACTGGGTTATAAAACCCTCGGCACGCTGATTACCGACAAGAATATGATCGTATTGGATGACCGGCACCTGACATGGGATTTGCCGGCAGATGAAGTGATGACCGAAGTTACGCCTCAAAGCTAGATTTCGCCGACCTCAAGAATGGGGGCGGATTCGAGCTTGTTCGCATCCATCATCACAGCGATGCGCTGGACCGACGAGATCAGCAGATTCTGTTCCCATGATTCCAGTTGTGACAATGAAAGCAAAAAGTCTTCCTGCAGCAATTCCGGCGCATTTTCGATACATTCCCGACCTTTCCCGGTCAAAACTATCTCCACCGAGCGTCGGTCATCCTCGCTTTTTTCGCGGGTGACCATCGCCGATTTTTCCAGGCGATCGACAATTGAGGTTACCGTTGCATGAGACAAATGCACCGTTTTCGCGATGACCGACGGCTTCGCCCGACCGTCTTTTTGCAACGCCTTCAAGAGTAGAAGCTGTGGCGTCGTCTGTCCGGTTTCTTTCTCCAGCTTCTTCGACTGTAAATCGATTGCCCGGTTAATCTGGCGCAAGGCCACCAAAAGTGCGTTTGAGTTTGACATAACAAGCCCAATATAGATTTATTGCGTCAATGGCCTAGGTAATTGCACATATTTTTTGACGGACGCTAGAATCCGTCCGTTCGGCATTGCTCCGAAAATGGTCCAGGCACGAACGATCCCCGACGCCATCGAATGCATTGCAAAAAGCTGCTTGCCTTATCAATCGAATAGGCCAAACTGCATGTTATGTCGAAGGAACTGGAAGCAACGGGAGCCGCTGTGGAAGGCGGTCTGTTAGCCAAAGCATTGGATGGACACAGCGCTGGATCAGCGGATGACGGAGGTTCAAATTGCCTCAACTGCGGTGCGCCTGTGGCCAGCCGCTATTGCTGTAATTGCGGGCAGGCGGCGCATGTCCATCGGTCGATCAGTGCTTTCTGGCACGATATATTGCATGGTGTCCTGCATTTTGAAGGAAAAATCTGGCGCACACTGCCGCTTTTGGCGTGGAACCCGGGCGACCTGACCTGGCGCTATGTGCACGGGGAGCGCGCAAAATTCATTTCGCCGATGGCGCTATTCCTGTTTTCAGTGTTTATGATGTTTGCTGTGTTTTCCTTTTTGGGCGCTCCGTTTGCCAGCGATGATATTGTTGTAGCGAATGAAGAGGCCAGCGCAGCAGGTGTTAAACCGCTCGGACGGCTGGATCAGGAGATTAGTGCCAAAGCTACGCAATTGTCGCAAGCAACGGGAGAGGATAAAGCCAAGCTCGAGCAGGAAATTCTCGGCCTCAAAAAAAGTCGCAACATGATGTCCAGTCTGACCGGAGAGGACACGCCTTATCCCGGTGTAAGTTTGAGCGACGGTGACACCGAGATAGGCAATTTTACTGCAGATGAACTCGACCAGATTGAAACAGGGCTGGAAGATATCAAGGAAGGCAACGCGCTTACCGAGGGTAGCAGCGTCAGCACCGGATCGTCAGGGGCTGACAAATGGCTCCGCAATGCGTTTGAGGAGATAAAGGCCAATCCCGAGCTGCTGCTCTATAAACTGAAAGCCAATAGCTATAAATTTGCTTGGTTATTAATACCGATTTCACTGCCCCTGGTCTGGTTGACTTTAATTGGCCGGCGCGGTTTTCATTTTTACGATCATGCGGTTTTTGCCACCTATTCGATTAGCTTCATGTCGCTGCTGTTCATCACCTGCGCGCTATTGGCCGCCGTCGGGGTGCCAGAGCTAATATGGACCTCGCTGATAATATTCTACCCACTATTCCACATGTACCGGCAGCTGCGCCATGCATATGGGCTTGGCAGGGTAGAAGCTGTTTTCCGGTTGATCGCGCTATTGGTGTTTACCGTCATCAGCCTGACTTTATTCTTCGCTATTTTGCTTGCTCTGGGTGTTTTGGGATAAAATTATGACCATGAATATTGATCGCCGCCAATTGATGGCGCTGGGAACATTTGGGCTCGGTGCGCTTAGCATGCCGGCGTCGGCAGCCATGATTGGTGGTAAGGGTTTTACCCATGGCGTTGCTAGCGGCGAGCCTTCACAAGGGTCTGTTCTGCTATGGACACGCTACGTCGGGAGCGCTGATAGCAAGCTTGCCGCAGAAATATCCGCGAGCTCCGATTTCTCGAACGCCAAAATGGTGGGCGAAGTGAAGGCGCTGGCCGATCGCGACCATATCGCCAAGATCACGGTGCAGGGTCTCGACCCGGACAGCTGGTATTTTTATCGCTTCATCGGCCCCGATGGCTCAAAATCCGTGACTGGCCGTACCCGTACGCTGCCGGAGGGCCCAACCCGCAAATTCACCATCGGCGTAGTCGGCTGTTCCAATCTGCCCTTCGGCTATTTCAACGCCTATGCCCACGCGGCCCAGAATAGTGAACTCGACCTCATCGTGCATACCGGTGACTATCTTTATGAATATCCGGTCGGGACCTATCCTTCCGAAAAAGAGGCGGTGGCCGGGCGGCAACACGATCCATTGACGGAGATGGTCCATTTGGCGGATTATCGTCTGCGCTATGCGGCCTATCGCAAGGACCCAGACCTGCAACGCATTCATCAGGTACTTCCGATGATCGCGATGTGGGACGATCATGAGTTCACCAACGATACCTATAAAGACGGCGCACAAAATCACGACGCCAGCGAGGGCGATTGGGAAACGCGCAAACGTATCGCGGAACAGGTCTATCGGGAATGGATGCCGGTCAGCGACAAGGAATATGGCAGTCCTCGCTGGAGTGATTATCAGATTGGCGATCTGGCAACATTATTTGTCACTGAGAGTCGGATCACCGCCCGCAGCGAACAGCTCGATCTCGGGGCCGCGCTGAAAGGACAGCAGGATATCCAGAAGGCGCTCGAGACCTTCCGCGATGACGCCTGGCAGGATCCGGCACGCGAAATGATTGGGAAAGAGCAGGCGGCCTGGCTGAACGCGGCGATGCGCAAATCAAAAGCTTCCGGCACCAAATGGCAGGTCTGGTCACAGCAATGCGTGATGGGTGAGGTCAAGTTGCCGCAGGAGGCGACCAACTGGGTCTCCGATGATGCTCCCGACTTTGCAAAGCAACGTTTGGCAGTGGGCACAATGGCGGCGAAGCTTGGATTGCCGATTAACTTTGACAGCTGGGACGGCTATCCGAAAGCACGCGAGCGGTCGCTTTCGATGGCCCAGCAGGCAGACGCCGATTTAATCGTACTGTCGGGTGATAGCCACAATGCCTGGGCGTTCGATTTGGAGACAAAGGACGGTGTTGCAGGCGTTGAATTTGCTGGGCATAGTGTTAGCTCACCGGGTTTTGAAGCCTATACCAAGGGTGTCAATCCTGCTGTGGTGGCTACAGAGGTTATCAAGGCCAATCATCAGTTGAAATGGACCGATACTGCGCATCGCGGCTATATGACCGTTACCCTGACGCCCGAGAAGGCCATGTCGACGTGGCAATTTCTAGATACGATCCGGACGAAGTCGATCGCACTCGCGGGGAGCCAGACGCAAACTGTTTTGCGGGGGACGAATAGATTGGTTTAAATATTCCCCGGTAGAGGTCCGTTTTAAAAAAGCGCCTGGATAACCGGGGGGAAGCAGCATGGTTAGGTCTTGGGTTTTTGCTTTGATTTTCATCAAGAGCAATGCCAGTCGCACGAGATGGTCTCCTGTCCGCGTAAAGGCACAGAATTCCTCGACAATCACATAAAAGTTGCGCAAAGCAGCGGTTCCATGAAACTTGAGCAATGAATCGATCAAAATAATGTCCGAAGAATTTTACCGCATCAAACGCTTGCCGCCTTATGTCTTCGCTGAAGTGAACGCGATGAAGGCCGAGGCGCGAGCGCGGGGCGAGGATATTATCGATCTCGGCATGGGCAATCCTGACGGCATGCCGGCGAAGCATGTGATCGACAAGCTTTGCGAAACCGCCAATGATCCTAGCGCGCATCGCTATTCGGCATCGAAGGGCATCAAGGGGCTACGGCTGGCGCAGGCGAAATATTACAAACGCCGTTTTGACGTCGATCTTGATCCCGAGAGCGAAGTCATCGTGACACTCGGCTCCAAAGAAGGGCTGGCCAATCTCGCGCAGGCAATCACTGCGCCGGGCGATGTCGTACTCGCGCCCAATCCGTCTTATCCTATCCATACATTCGGCTTCATCATCGCGGGCGCGGCAATCCGCTCGATTCCCGCTGCACCGGGACCGGATTTCTTCACCCGGCTGGAATATGCGATGAGCTATACCGTGCCGAAACCTTCGGTGCTGGTAATGGGCTATCCGAGCAATCCGACCGCTTATGTTGCCGATCTCGATTTTTACCAGAAAGTCGTCGATTTCGCGCGCGAGCACAAGCTCTGGGTAATCAGTGATCTGGCTTATGCCGAGATTTATTTCGGCGACACGCCGACGCCATCAATGCTCCAGATTAAAGGGGCGAAGGATTGCGTGGTCGAATTCACCAGCATGTCCAAAACATACTCCATGCCCGGCTGGCGCATGGGCTTTGCGGTCGGCAACCAAAAGCTGATCGGTGCTCTGACGCGGGTAAAGTCCTATCTCGATTATGGTGCCTTCACGCCGATCCAGGTCGCAGCGACGGCAGCGCTCAACGGCCCGCAGGACATCATTGCCGAAAATCGTGCGCTTTATAAAAAGCGCCGGGATATCATGGTCGAAAGCTTCGGCCGTGCCGGCTGGGACATCCCGCCACCCGAAGCGAGCATGTTCGCCTGGGCTCCGATCCCGGAACAGTTCAAACATCTAGGTTCAATGGAGTTCTCCAAACGGCTGATCGCGGAGGCTGGCGTGGCCGTAGCGCCGGGCACCGGTTTTGGCGACGAAGGCGAGGGCTTTATCCGGCTGGCGCTGGTCGAGAATGAACAGCGCATCCGGCAGGCAGCGCGGAGCATCAAGAAGTTCCTGAGCAAAGGTTGACGGGCTCGCGGTAACTGAATGGCGTCCGATGAGACGCCATTCAGCGTAACGCCTAGCCTTTCCAGAGTACCCGATAGAGATCGAAGCGGCGGTCTTTCAAATTCTGCACAGCGCCGGATTGGCGGCTGGTGAGCAGGCTTGTCATCGACAGATCGGCAATCGCGATGGTTTCGGTGTTGGGCGCTGTGTCTGCTGCCACGCCGTCCCGCGCGAACGGGAAGTCGGATGGTGTCAATATCGCGCTTTCGGCATAGTGGATGTCCATATTCTCGACATTGGGCAGGTTGCCGACCACGCCGGACATCACGACATAACACTGGTTTTCGACCGCGCGGGCTTGGCAGCAATAACGCACCCTTAGATAGCCGCGCCGTTCATCGGTGCAGAATGGAACGAACAGGATCATCGCGCCCTGATCGACCAGATGGCGCGCCATTTCCGGGAATTCGCTGTCATAGCAGATCATCACCCCGATCGGTCCGCAATCGGTCGGAATGGCCTCGGCGCCAAAGCCGCCCTTGATATTCCACCAGCGGACTTCGCTCGGTGTCGGGTGCAGCTTGTCCTGGGTGTAAATCGCGCCATTGCGCAGGAAGACATAGGATATGTTGCGAATATCGCCATTTTCCATCCGCGTTGGATGGGAACCGCCGATGATGTTGATATGATAGGAAACCGCCAGCTTCTCCATCACTTCCTTGAACCGTTCGGTATATTCGGCGATTTTCTCGATCGCCTGCGCCGGGTCCAGTTTTTCGCCTTCAAGCGACAGCAATTGCAGCGTGAACAATTCCGGGAAGGTTACAAAGTCCGCACCATAATCGGCTGCGACATCGACAAAATATTCGACCTGCTCTTCAAATTCGGTCTGCGAGGCAATCTTGCGCATCTGGAACTGCACTGTTGCCACCCGCACTGATTGGGGCAGACGATCATGCGGGCTTTGAGTCACAAGCTTTGCTTCGACTGCCAGCGGATTTTCCCAAAACATATGCACGGCGTTGCCGCCAGACGGCTTGTCTGTCGGCATATAGTCTTTCAGTATCCCGAGCGGCACAAAGCCCTGATTGAGCTGGAAATTGATCACCGGGTCGCGGAACTGCTTGTCTACCACGGCAGCGAGATAATCGGCCGGATCGGGATATTTGCGCTTGCGCCGGGCATAGCCGGGCAGCCGCCCGCCGAAGATGATCCCTTTCAGTCCGAGATGCTGGCAGAGCTCGCGCCGGACCTTGTAGAAGCGCAGCCCGATGCGCAGTCGCCGGTAATCCGGATCGACACTGACTTCCATGCCATAGAGAATCTCGCCGTTCGGATCGTGCCGCGCAGCAAAGCCGCCGCCGGTGATTTCCGACCAGCTATGCGCCGCGCGGGCGGTTTTCTCGGAGATCTGGAATGTCGCGCAATGGCCGACAATTTTGCCCTCATATTCCGCGACCAGCTGGCCATCGGCGAAATTATTGATCTGGCCGCGCACTTCCTCGGCGGTGTAGCCTTCGCCTTTGCCGTACACCTTGCGCGACAGGGTCGAGATTTTCCTGGCATCTTCCAGTTCCGCCATGCGGATGATGAGCTTTGCTTTTTCTGCGGTCATCCGCGCCTATTAGCGGGCTTTTAAACCGTGGGGAAGCGATGTTGTTGAAGTGGGGAGTTCGCGCTCGATATTTTACCCGCTGATAATCGCGCCGGTATGAAACGAAACTGACGGAGCGATTTTTGCTGCTATGGAGACGGGACGGAACGCTTCCGTTTTTTAAGCGTAAGGATCGGCATGAACCATTCAAACCTGTTAGATAAAGACTATAAGGTCAGGCGCCTCGAAGAGCTGCAGGACACGATCGGTGCGATGATTTCGCAGCCGGAATTCCCTTGTGTCGGCGCCAAATCAGCCTTGGCCCGTGACAATCTTAAAACCGTGGTTGCCCACCGGATCGACAGCAGTTGGGACGATTTGACAATCCATCGCGAACTGCTCGCCTGGGCCCGCGAGTATCGCGAGTGCGACGAAGGTTTCCGCAGTCTGGCCGTCATATTCGAAGGGCCGGAGAATCTGTCGGAAGTCGAATTTGAAAAATTGATGTGGGAAAGAATCCAGTCGATAGCCGACAAGGACGCGTGGCTGGGTCAGTCCTATGACGAACGGGTCAGTGCTGACCCCAAGGACCCCCATTTTTCGCTCAGCTTTGGCGGGGAGGCATTTTTCGTGATTGGCCTGCACCCCCATTCCTCCAGGCCGGCCCGCCGCTTTTCACAGCCGACTTTGATCTTCAATCTTCACGACCAGTTCGAGCGCTTGCGGGAAGAAGGTCGCTATGAAAAGATGCGCGACACTATCCTCGATCGTGACAGGAAGCTGGCGGGGGACATAAATCCGATGCTGGCAAAACATGGTGAGTCCAGCGAAGCCCGCCAATATAGCGGCCGGCAGGTTGATGATGACTGGCAATGCCCGTTTCAGGATCGGCGAACGACATGAATGTGACGCGTATCCCGCCACGTTCGGGCGCAGCATTCCGGTTGCTGAAAGGCCAGTTCCTCGAGGTGATCGATCCGGACGGCGGGCAGGTTTCCGACCTGCTTGCCTATAATGCCGATGATGTCAGGGAAGTTTTGTCGAACGGCCGGACCTTTGATTATGAGGAAACCATTCGACTGAGCGAAGGCAACCAGCTTTGGTCGAACCGCTCTAACCCGATGCTCAGGATTGTACATGATACGGTGGGCTCGCACGACTTCCTGCTGACACCCTGCAGCGAAGATACGTTCAAACATTTCTACCCTGACAAGCCGGTCCATCGCGGATGTTTCGGCAATCTGGCAGAAGCGCTCGCTCCTTATGGTGTTGAACCGGATGATATTCCCTGCGCGTTTAATGTGTTCATGAACGTGCCGGTCGATCAGGCAAGCGGAAAGCTGGAAGTCCTCCCGCCAACGAGCAAGACCGGCGATGTCATCCGCTTGCAGGCAGAGATGGATCTTGTGATCGGCCTGACGGCCTGCTCGGCTTATGCATCCAACGGCGGGAGTTTCAAGCCGATCGACTATAAGGTTCTGCCAGACGTAGCGGACTGAACAACCCGCTCTACCTTGTTTTTAATCGGCGAAACCTTTCTTCGTCCTGTTTGCTATCGCAACCAATGAGAGCATGACCGGCACTTCAACCAGCACGCCGACCACCGTTGCCAATGCCGCGCCGCTGGACAGGCCGAACAGGCCGATAGCGACCGCAACCGCCAGTTCGAAGAAGTTGGAAGTCCCGATCAGTGCGCAGGGCGCTGCGATATTATGCGGCACTTTCCATGCCCATGCCGCTGCATAGGCAACTGCGAATATTCCGTAGGACTGCAGGATGATCGGGACAGCGATCAGCACGATCAACACCGGCTGCTCCAAGATAGTTTGCGCCTGAAATGCAAATAGCAACACGACCGTCGCCAGCAGGCCTATGATTGATGCGGGTTTGAGCCGCGCGGTGAACTGATCCACCGCCGCAACATCATTGTCATGACTGGAGATGACCATGCGCCGGGTGATGGCCCCGGCAACCAACGGCACGACCACGTAAAGCAGTACGGAGAGAAGCAGAGTCTGCCACGGAATGGCGATATCGGTTACGCCAAGCAGCAACGCGACAATCGGGGCAAAGGCGACGATCATGATCAGGTCGTTCACTGATACCTGCACCAATGTATAGGCGGCATCGCCTTTGGTCATTTGCGACCAGACAAACACCATTGCAGTGCAGGGGGCTGCGCCGAGCAGGATCAGGCCGGCAATATATTGCTGCGCGTCTTCGCCGGATATGATCCCGCTATAGATATAATCGAAGAACAGCACAGCAAGCGCGGCCATCGTGAACGGCTTGATCATCCAGTTGACAATGACGGTGATGATCAGCCCCTTGGGCCTGCTGCCAATGTCCCGCAGACTGCCGAAATCGACCGCGACCATCATCGGATAGATCATCGCCCAGATCAGCACGGCGACGACGAGATTGACCGAGGCATATTCAAGGCCCGCGATCAGGCTGAATAACCCGGGCGCGATATTGCCGAGCAGCAGACCAGCCACGATGGCCAGGCCAACCCATAACGAAAGCCAGCGTTCGAAAAGTCCCATTATATTTTCCGTTCCCTTGCGGTTTCGTCGGCGCCGATTGCTGCCAGGCGGGTCTTCAGGCTGAGTTCGTCCAGTGCGTCGATCGGCAGGTTGAGCAGCAGGCTGATCCGGTTCCGCATATAGCGCAAGGCCGTCAGAAACGCCTCGCGCTGGCCATCGCCTTCGACAGCGGCCGGGTCTTCAATGCCCCAATGGGCAGTCACTGGATGGCCCGGCCATATAGGACAGGCTTCGCCAGCCGCATTGTCACAGACGGTTATGATAAAATCCATCCGGGGGGCGTCCGGTGCAGAAAATTCCTCCCAGCTTTTGGATCGCAAGCCACTGGTCTCAAAATCCAGATGATCGAGAATTTCAAGGGCCATGGGGTGGACCTCTCCTTTGGGAAAGCTGCCTGCGCTATAGGCGTGGAAGCGACCTGCGCCATCGCGGTTTAGCAATGCCTCACCCAATATAGAGCGCGCCGAATTTCCCGTGCAGAGGAACAGCACGTTATAAGTCTTGCCGGTCATATATTTATCCGCAGCAAGAGGAAGAGGCCGCGGGTTGCGGCTTCATTTCTGGTGTGCAGCAAGCCCCGTCGGCGGCATTGCCGGAGGCGAGCTGGCCAAGATCGACGCGATTGCCATAATCGGTCACTTCGCCGTTGGTCAGAAAGGCTTCCCAGGCCACGCCATCGGGATCCGCAGTCCAGTTTTTCTCCGATTGCGCGTAGCAGCAGGTGGTTGCGCCTTCGTCAAATATTGCGCCGCCGGCCTGGTTGATCCGGCTATAAACCTCGGCCAGTTCTTCGGCATTTTCGGACTGGATACCGATATGCTCGACGCCGCGATTTGCGCCTTCGTGGCTGGACATAGCAAAATTGACGCGTGGGTCATCGAGCATCCATTTCGCGTAATCGTCTTTCAGGACCGTAGGCTCCGCGCCGAACAGGCTGGTATAGAAAGCGACCGACTTGTCGATATTTTCGACGGAGAGATGAATATGCATTCTTTTCATTTGCAGGCTCCTTGTGAAACGAGAAGGTCCACCGCGCAGGCGTTACCAGCACAGCAATTTTCGAGCAGATAGGCGACGAGCTGATTCATCGCCGCATAGTCCGCCCGGTAGATCAGGGTACGGGATTGGCGTTCCTGACTGATCAGACCGGAGCGTGTCAGATGGGCGAGATGGAAAGACAGGGAACTGGGCGGAACGCCAAGCGTCTCGGCTATCGCACCGGCAGCAAGACCATCTTTGCCCGCCTGCACCAGCAGGCGGAATATTGAGAGTCTATGCTCCTGGGCGAGCGACGCCAAGGCGCTGACAGCCTGATCGGGTTCCATGTGCGACTCCATTGATTCGATAATCATGGAAATATAAAAATAACGGTCATCCGTCAACTGTATTTCGACCATTGTGGAAATATCAGTCAATGCTCGTTGACCGAGTTGCTTTGATGCTCGCCTCTGTAGAGGGGAATATTGTCATATTTTGCTGTCCTACGGGACGGCTTTTGTGCCACGCTGCATCATGATGTTTAATGACCCGAAATATGCAGTTTTGACCCCGCCGGTGCGGTCGATTGCACCATCGGGAATTTGAAAACATAACACTGTAAAGTTTGTAAAGTTCATTGGGGATGGTTCGCGCTTATGATTGATTTATATTTTGCTCCCACACCCAATGGCTGGAAGATATCGGTCATGCTCGAGGAGAGTGGGCTCGATTATAATATCAAATGGGTGAACATCGGGGCCGGCGAACAGTTCGAGCCGGAGTTTCTCGCGATCAGCCCGAACAACCGGATCCCGGCGATCGTCGATCATGATCCTGCGGATGGCGGAGAACCGGTTAGTATATTCGAGACCGGTGCGATCCTGCTTTATCTGGCGGACAAAGCGGAGGAATTTTTGCCGCACGATCTGCGTGGGCAGATTGCGGCGACGGAATGGCTGATGTGGCAGATGGGCGGGCTGGGCCCGATGATGGGTCAGCATGGCCATTTCAAACTCTACGCACCAGATCGGATTGAATATGCCACCGAACGCTATCGCAAGGAGGTGCTCCGCTTGTTTGGTGTGATGGACCGGCGGCTGGCTGACCATGACTATCTCGCCGGTGAAGATTATAGCATCGCCGACATGTCCTGCTTTCCCTGGGTGCAGACTTACAAGCGCCAGGAAATAGATCTCGGTGATTTTGCTCATGTGAAGCGCTGGTACGAGACGCTCAAGCAGCGCGAAGGTCTGCGGCGCGGGATGGCTGTTGGCCGGGACAAGATCAATCGCAACCCGCAGGACGACGCGCAGACGCGCAAGACCTTGTTCGGGTTGGAGGAATAGGAAATAGCCACTCCCCTTAAGCGGGTGAGGTAAAAAAGGACCGAATATGACCACAGTAGATTTTTACTTCGATCTCTCCTCTCCATGGACGTGTCTCGCCTTCCATAATATCCAGCCGATCATCAAAGACAATGGCGCGGCAATCATCTGGAAACCGTTCCTCGTTGGCGGCGTGTTTAATGCGGTGAATCAGGATGTGTACGCTGCGCGGGAAAATCCGGACAATCGCAAATTCGTCCACAGTTTCCGCGTGCTAAAGGACTGGGCAAAGCTCGCCGGTCTGCCGATGAATTTTCCAAGTGAACATCACCCGGTCAAGTCGGTTCATGCGATGCGGTTATGTTGTGCGCTGGAGGATGATCAGGCGGCACTGCACAAATTCGCGACCGCTGCATTCCACGCTTATTATGGTGATCAGCGCAATCTGGACGATCCGGAAGTGTTGATCGCGATTGCAAACGAGGTCGGGCTGGACGGCGCCACTCTGGCCGCGCGGACGCAGGAACAAGTGATCAAGGACCGGCTGCGCGCCAATACCGAAGAGGCGATCGCCCGCGGTGCCTATGGCTCGCCCAGCATATTCGTGCCTTTTGGCGAGGGTGAAAGAATGTATTTTGGCAATGACCAGTTGCCGCTGGTTAACTGGGCGATTAAACAAGGTTCATAAAATTTTATCGAATCCAGCAAACCGGAGCCTTGTCATGTCAGATCGCGTCACCATTACCGTCAAAGATCATATCGCCGATGTCCGCTTCAACCGGCCGGACAAGATGAACGCGCTCGACGCCGAGCAGATCGATGCGATTGTCGAAGCCGGTGAAAAGCTGGCAGCGATGGAAGGTATAAGAGCTATCGTCCTGTCGGGCGAGGGCAAGGCCTTTTGCGCCGGTCTCGATATGGGCAGTTTTGCCGCATCGGCCGCATCCGCATCAGAAGAGAATAACGATGGCGACAAGTCACCACTCGCTAACACCCTGACCGATCGCACCTTTGGTAATGCCAATAAATATCAGCATATCGTATTGCTCTGGCGGAAGTTGAAGGCACCGGTTATCGCCGCGATCCACGGTCCGTGCATCGGTGGTGGTCTGCAATTTGCCAGCGCTGCCGACATCCGCGTGGTCGCACCGGACGCAAAAATGTCGATCATGGAAATGCGCTGGGGTCTGATCCCGGACATGGGAAGCTTCACCACCTGGCGCAGTTTTGTGCGCGACGATATCCTGCGCGAACTCACCTATACCAATCGGATATTTACCGGCGAGGAAGGCAAGGAACTGGGTTTCGTCACCCATTTGTCGGATGATCCGCACGCCAAAGCGATGGAAATTGCGACCGAGATCGCGAGCAAGCATCCACAAGCGGTTCAGATCGCCAAAGATCTGATCAACAAGCTGCCCGATATGAACGAAGACGAAATATTGATGATGGAATCGATCGGTCAGGACAAGGTCAGCCGCACGCCCAATCAGGTCGAGGCCGTTATGGCGTTCATGCAGAAACGCGCTGCGAAATTTACGGACTGATTTGCCTGATACCGTTCGTCTTGAGCCTGTCGAAGGACCACTCGAGACTTTGACAGGCTCGGTGCAACGACAAGACTGACGAGAAGGCGCTAACCGGTGGTTCGCATCTTCTCCAGTTCTGCGACGACTTCTGGGCGCAGCGGCTTGCCCTCACCGTCGGTGCGACAGACGATGATCGAATCGCAGGTGGCGATACAGTGACCGTTCTGGAACATGGCCTGTGCGATCACATAGCTGGATGTCCCGATTGTGCTGACGCCCGAGCTGATCTCGACGTCATCGGGATATTGCCCTTCGCGGAGATAGTTGATTGTCACGACCGCGACCATGCTCCGCTCGTTTTTCGGTCGGTCGCCCCACGGTCGGAGCGCGCGGTTCAGCCGGACCCGCGCATTCTCGAACATTGACGCGAAGGCGACATTGTTGAGATGCCGGTTCGGATCAATATCCTGAAAACGCGTCTGGGTTACTATAGACACGGGATAGTTTTCGGCAATCAGCTGCCATGCTTCGGGACGGGCCATATTGTCTCAGTTCATCTTTGCAACAAGGTCTTTTTGCAGCGTCTTGCAGGCAAAGATATAGAGACCGCCCGCGATAAAGAATATGCCGACGATATAGATCATCGACCAGCGAAGTCCTTCCGCGCTTGCCGTCAGACAGGCACCGGCCTTGGCCGCTCCAAGGGTCGCGATCAGGTCTTCCGGTCTGCCTTTGCAAATCTGACTGGTCAGTTCTGCAGCAAACTGCGAGCTGGCAAGATTGGCGCTCATCAACATGTCGCTCGCTATCCCCATGACAAGAGGGCCGCAGCCATAGCCAATGAGGTTGACGATGAACAGGAACAGGGCAACGGCGGTTGCCCGTGACTGCGGGCTCGCAACGCCTTGGCAGATAGTATATTGGGCACCGAGATAACCATAATGAAGGACGGCGGCGAAGAGCAGGGCTGTCAGGGCGAAGGGCACGCTATCGGTGGTGAAGCCGATCCAGTAGAGCGGCACGCAAATGATCAGCATGACACCCGGCAGCCAGGCGACCACGTTGGGATAGCGACCGCTCATCTTCTCGGTCAGATAGCCAGTAAAAAATGCACCAACGGACGCGGCGAGACCCAGCGGAACGGCAATCTGCAGCGTCACTTCCGAGATGGACATTTCATGGACGCGCTGAAAAAAGGCGACTTGGAAATTGCTGACGCCATAGCCGACAAAGGCAACCAGAGCGGCTGCGATCATGTTGATCCAGAAGCTGCGCTTGGCGGATAATTCTCTGACCGTCTCCGCAATGCCCATTTTTCTCGGTTTGGTTGCAGTCGGGGGATCAGCATAGCCGCGCGGCGGCTCCTCGACGGTGAAAAGGAAAATCACGCCGAAAATTACTCCGGGTACACCCAGCGCCAAAAATGCCTCGCGCCAGGAAAATAATTCGGTGATCGGCCCGCCAAATGCATTGGCCAAGACGCCGCCCAGTGTGATGCCCATCGTGTAGATGGCGATCGCTCGGGCGCGGCTGCGCGGCGGGAAATAGTCGGAGATGATCGAATTGGCCGCAGGCGTTAGACCGGCTTCGCCTATGCCGACGCCGATACGGAAGACGAGCAACGCAATGAAGCTGCCCGCTATCCCGCACATTGCAGTCATAAGCGACCACAGGATGACACTGGCAGCAATGATCTTGACGCGGTTCATGCGCTCGGCAAGCCGGGCAATCGGGATGCCCATCACCGTATACATGAGCGCAAAGCCGAAGCCGGATAACAAGCCAAATTGCCAGTCCTGCAACTTGAACTCTTCAATGATCGGCTGGGCGACGACGCCGATCAATATGCGATCGATGAAGTTCAATGTGTAGAGAAGCATCAACGAAATTATTACATAGTTCCGATACCCGCCAGACCTATATGCCAACCCGGTATTCGTCACGGGCTCTGCCTGTGTTGCGCTCATGCTCTCTCCATTTTTTTCATGTTGATGGCCTGTACGCGCAGACAAGTCCAGAGGACTTTGTGACGTTTTGTGTCAGGGTTGTAGTCATGGTCCAATATGAATGAATTTTACGGAATGGCAGGTTTCTGTTATTGTAACGACGAGTATCAGGCGGTCCAGCCGCCGCAATAAGGGGGCAGATATGGCGCAGCGAGTGCGTTTCTGGCAATTTTTGGGAGCTTTGTGCTTCGGATTTGTCGCTGGATACAGGCCCTATCAATCTCTGAACATGCGATTCCATCGGTCTCTTCCGGTATGAGCAATTCTGTGACGGAAAGACTGAACGACGGACAGCGGGATTGTTTGAGGCTCGTGCTGGCGCATCACAATTCCAAGGAAATCGCACGGAAACTGGGCGTGTCGCCGCACACTGTGGATCAGAGATTGCGCACTGCCATCCGTATTCTGGAAGTGCAGTCGCGCTTCGAAGCGGCACGCAAATTCGCTGCATTCGAGGCAGACGACCGATATCAACCGTTGATATATCAAATGCCGGATGTTGAGCCGGGGAGAAAAAACGGGGAACCGGACTCGTCAACCGGAAGGACCGTGAGGGACAGGACAGGTTCCACAGATGATATTTCAAATGCAGATGGCAATATTGCCATTATGACATTTGGAAAATCAGAATTCAGGCACCCGCGACTTCCTGTTCCGCGATATCGTGGCGAGAGGAACAATCTCGGCACGGTGGAGCGATTGGGTTGGATTTTGGCGATTGCGATTGGGTCCGCATTGTCTTTCGGTGGCCTTATCGCGGGGTTGGAGGCGCTATCCCGGCTAAAAGGGTGATCAACACTCTAGTCAGGCCTGCGCATCCGCCCTTCGATTTGTTAACTTTGAATAGTTTGAAATATTGACTCTGGGGAAAGGGAAATTCATGCTGAAACAAAGACAAAATGCTGCAGAGGATTTGGCGAGAAGACTGTTTGCTACCGAACAAGCGGTTGATCAGGCGATTTGCAAAATGGCAGATTTAGCCGGATATATGCCGGTAGCGAGGACGAATGCAAATTTATCGGCTGTGGTAGGTCAGGAAGCGATATCGCAGGCCGCTGAAACCCTTTCTGCATTGGTCGGGGCGAGAGGACAGCTGATAGCAACGCATAACCGGTTGGCGGAAACGCGGGATCAAATCGGATTGCAAGCCATGGCCCTGGGCAGCGGGGATATGAAACCACCGATGCTTCAAAATAGGGAAGAGGGGAAAATTGTTACTTTAGCAGAACATGCAGCCTAGCTATTGTGTCCGCATCTGTCCAAAACGCGATTGAACCGCCGATAACAGCGGCCTTGCCGCTGTGATTTTCAATACGATATGGGCCTATATCTACTATATATCTCTTGTGACCTGCTGTGGATATGCAATTTATCGCGGTTCCCGTTCTGAATATTTCGGCGCTGCTATCATGATAATCGGGTCGATTCTCACGTTGGTTGTTAGCAGGATATTTGGAACGTCCTGGACGAGCGTGGAAGTGGGTATCTTTGCAATTGATATAGTCGCCTTGTTTGCACTGGTTTATCTTGCGTTCAAATCCGATCGCTTCTGGCCAATGTGGGCAACCGCCTTTCAGTTGCTTGCAGTAACCATTCACCCCATGATGATGGTTGTGCCACAGATAACGCCTTGGGCGTTTGGCACTGGAGCTGTGTTTTGGGCCTATCCGATGTTGCTGGCACTGGCCATCGGATCCTATGAATATTTGCCGCTGATGGCCGATCATGAGATCAATCCCGACTAGTATCGGGTCACGATCCTGACATTTGTTTCTAATCATTGTCGTCACTTTCTGCAGCGGCAACGCTTCTGCGAACCGAAGGAGCAAAACTATGGTAATCAATATTCTTTTGCCGTTTTTGGACTTTCTTCAAAAGGAAATGCTGCTTTTCGCGAGCCTGTGCTTTCTGCTGGGATCGGCTGATGATCTGGCTTTCGATGGACTGTGGATCTTTCGCAGCTTGAAACGCAGGCTGTTCGTTTATTCCCGTTACGAACGGGCAACCGTTGAAACTCTGGACCAGTCCGCACCCGATTGCCGACTGGCTATATTCGTACCGGCCTGGAAAGAGGCTGAGGTGATTGGCGCAATGCTAGGGAGATGCTTGCGACAATGGAGATCAAACCGATATCGCATTTATGTGGGCTGTTACCCAAATGATCCGGCAACCATTGCTGCGGTCGCGGCTGCGTCGTCTGGAACGGAGAATATCAGGATCGTAATCTGTCAACAAAACGGGCCGACTACGAAGGCGGATTGCCTCAATCATCTGTGGGATGCGCTTTGTAAGGATGAGATCGAGGAAAAGAGCGATTTTAAGGCGGTTGTGCTCCACGATGCCGAGGACCTTGTTCATCCTCAAGAATTACGGCTTCTCGGATATCTGATCGGACGGGCCGCACTGGTTCAATTGCCGGTCATTCCGCGCCGGGCAAGCAAGTCGCGTTGGGTCGCCGGCCATTATGGCGACGAATTTGCTGAATTACATGGCAAGCAAATGGTGATGCGCGAAGCGCTGGGTGCTTCGATCCCCTCTGCTGGCGTGGGCTGCGCTTTCGCACGGGATGCCCTTCAAAAATTGGCCATGCGGACAAAAGGGACGCCTTTCGACGCGCAAAGCATGACCGAAGACTATGAACTCGGGCTCAATCTCACGGGAGGAGAAGCTCGGGGCATTTTTGCGCGATTGCGAGACCGGAATGGACAGTTGGTTGCGACGCAGGAGTTTTTTCCTGAAAAGCTTGAAGATGCCATTCGTCAGAAAAGCCGGTGGATCGCCGGAATCTCCTTGTCCGGATGGGATCGAATGGGATGGAAAAGTAACTGGCGAGAGAATTGGATGCGACTACGTGATCGTAAGGCCAGTCTGGCGGCTATCGTTATTGCTGTCGCTTATGTGGCGGTAATTTTGACAGGTGGACTGCTTCTCGCCGAACTATTTGGTTTATACAAACTCCAGCCCGTTTCCGAATCTCTGAAAACACTGCTTTTCGTTAATGCCGGTTTCCTGATGTGGCGATTGCTGTTGAAAAGCTATTTCGTCTTCGCACTTTATGGCCTTCGGGAAGCGTTGATCTCGATACCGAGAACGGTCGTTGCGAATGTAATTAATATTCTAGCGGCCTGGCGCGCCATCGGTCATTATGTCGACCAGCTTGCCGGTCATCCCGTGAATTGGGAAAAAACACATCATTTTTATCCCAAAACTGAGGAAATCCAGAAACTTAGACCCAATCATTCAATTGCTGAAAGGAGCTGATGCATTGGCTGGAGCGGTCGCCGGTGCGCCACTTCGTGCGTTTGGAACCATAATATCCATATGGATGATGGTACGCGTCATCGCATGGAATATTCCTTCGGATATTGTCATAGATTCGATTGAACCAGTGATTGGTAATTCGGCAATCCGCTACGAAGTTTCACAAACTGACAACGCAGGTGTGCAGCGCTGGACCGGATCCCATTTTTCGAAGCGGGTCGCTAGGCCGGACAATGATGGCGAAAAAAATGATCTCCTGTTCCCATCCTATCTTTCGCAAGGATCGATTGATCAGATCTCCGAGGATCGGTCCATTCCTAAACGATATTTCTTGCTGGCGAGCATGCAAGCAGTGGACGTTAGTTACACGCTTCCAGCCGGCACATCACTCAAGCATCCACCAAGAATTTCGCGAGGGATTGGATCGAATATACTTCCGGAGCAAAATTTGGCCGCCAAGCAAGGCGGGAATGGACTTCAAGGTTATGCATGGGTTTTCGCGAGGCAAGTCTCCCCAAGGGGAGAACCGCAGTCGAGAGGGGGAGGTTCCATCATATCGAATGGGCAATATGGCGGTAGCCAGGCCGGTGTCATCTTGTCCTATCCGATATTGGCCAAGCCGGACCCCGAAATCGCGGTTTACGGGAGATTGACCACCGCGCTGGCGCCGCTGGCCCAAGAGGAAGCCGCTCTTGGTGTCCGGTTGCGGCCGGTTCAGGCCTTGCCATTTTCTATCCATGCCGAAAAGCGGCTGGACGCGGATTCGGGCGGGGATCGGGGAACAGCTTTTTATATAGCTGGTGGTACGGGCCCTGATCCTATCATAGAAAATATTCTGCTCGAGACCTATGGTCAGGCGGGATATGTTTTAGGTGAATACGACAGCTATTTCTTTGACGGGTCTGCTACCTTGCAACGTCCTGTCGCTGGATCCGGAAGAAAGAAATTATATTTTGGAGCAGGCGTCTGGGCTGGCGGTGAACGTAAGATCACTCGATTGGATATTGGACCGCGAGCGGAAATCAGAGTTCCTGTTGGTGCCACATCCGCGCGCCTCTCCGTCGACTGGCGGGTTCGTGTTGCTGGCAATGCGCGGCCAGAAAATGGTTTGGCGATAACCGTTTCAACTGGATTTTAATTGGGCGGAGTTTTGTTCCTCTTCCGCAAACGGATTGATTTCTGACGTTGCAAGCAGCAACGCCCTTTATCCCGCAACAAAAAGAGATTAGTCCAATTCGAATATGGACATATACCTCCCAATCGCGAATCTCTCCGTCAATGCGTTTGTCATAGTCCTGCTTGGCGGGCTTGTAGGAATTTTGTCCGGTATGTTCGGTGTCGGCGGCGGGTTTCTGACTACTCCGCTGCTCATTTTCTACGGCATACCGCCGACGGTCGCAGCGGCATCCGCATCCACTCAGGTCACTGGGTCCAGTATTTCAGGTGTCGCCGCCCATATGCGCCGCAAAGGCGTTGATTTCCGGATGGGGGGAATATTGGTGGCTGGCGGTCTGGTTGGAACGGTTATCGGAACGCTACTTTTCCAGATTTTGCAAAGCTGGGGCCAGATTGATACGGTCATCAACGTACTATATGTCCTAATGTTGTCGAGTATCGGCGGGTTGATGTTCAAAGAATCCCTGCAAAGCGTAAGGGCGCTTCGTGCAGGCAAGCCGATGCCTGCGCGTAAGAGACGTCATCATCCCTTGGTCGCCAATCTGCCATTCCGCTGGCGTTTTTATCGCTCCGGCCTTTATATTTCGCCGATCGCGCCTTTCGTGCTTGGCCTGCTCACCGGAATTTTGACCATGTTGCTGGGCGTCGGCGGCGGCTTTATCATGGTACCGGCGATGCTCTATCTGCTGGGCATGGGCGCGCAAGTGGTGGTCGGAACCTCATTGTTTCAAATCCTGTTCGTGACCATCGCATCGACGATGATGCACAGCATGACGACGCGAGCGGTGGATATCGTTCTGGCCTCGTTGCTGTTGCTTGGCAGCGTGACCGGTGCGCAACTGGGCGCAAAATTCGCGCAGCGTATGCGACCCGAATATTTGCGGCTGAGTCTGGCAGCCATGGTGCTGCTTGTAGCAATACGCATGGCATTAGGTTTGGGCTTTCAGCCCGATGAAATTTACACGGTGCAGCTCCTGTGATGCGGCGGCGCGCTCTTGTGTCTCGCTTGCTAGCGGTCCTCGGTATCGCCATCATGACCGCGGCCGCGACCCCGGTGCTTGTTCCGGAAGTATCGCAGGATCGTATCAGTATCAGGGGCGATTTTAACGGTGCACAATTGCTGCTCTTTGGTGCCATCACCTATCCGGCGGGTACGCGCAATACCGATCAGGCAGATATCGTGGTTGTTCTCAAGGGGCCGGTTGAATCCATTGTCGTCCGTGAGAAACAGCAGATAGCAGGTATCTGGATCAATGCGGCAAGCAGCGAATTCCGTTCCGCCCCCGGTTTCTACGCGGTTGCTTCGTCCAAACCGATTGACGAGATTGTCGATGGCAAAACTGCAGATATCTACGAATTGGGACTAAATCATTTGCAGCTTTCTCCAGCGGGCGCGATTGACAGCCGTGAACTGGATCGCTTCGTTGACGGGCTGGTGGATCTGAACGCCCGCGGAAATCTCTTCAAGAATTTGCCCAATAGCGTCAAGATCACCAACAGCGTCTTGTATCAGGCGCGGATCAATCTGCCCGCGAGTGTTCCGGTAGGCGATTATACGGCGGAAACATTCCTGATTCTCGACGGTCGGGTAGAGGCGGCAGAAGTCAAAGAGGTTACGATTGAAAAAATCGGCATGGGACGTTTTATCACCAATTTATCCCAGAAGAACGGGTTTCTTTATGGCTTGATTGCTGTGTTCATTTCGGTTTTTCTAGGATGGTCCGCCGGTTATCTGTTCCGCAAGATGTGACGTCTATTCTACACAAGCGTGCGAATTTACCTTTCTTTAGGCTCGGTAAATCTTCCTTAACCATGATCTATTAATCCGGTGTTTTGACCAGTAACACAGGAACAGCCGCTATGTCTGACATGGGTTCTCATAATTTCCCCGCATCTGCACCTCTGCCGGTTTCAGGTAATGAAACGCAGGACCGTAGTAGCCACGCTCCCGCTCCGAAGCGTACCGAAGGCCATAAAATTGGCGAAGTCATCGAAATCGCGGGATCGGGTTCCAAAATTGTGATGGACAGTGCCGTTCTGAACAGGTTGCTTGATCATCCCGATGCGACGGTCAAAATGGCTGGTCAGGTGGGCAGTCAGGTCAAAATTCGTGTTGGGCAGACATGGCTGCTGGCCAATATCCGGACTCAGAGACTCTATGAAGGGCAGTCGGGGCTGGTGGTCGCCGACATCGATTTTCTGGGCGAAGGTGACGAAGAACAGCTGACCGGGCATATTTACAATTTTCGGCGGGGTGTAACCCGCTATCCAACGCCGGCGTCGCTGGTTTACGCCGTGACTACGGCAGATCTAAAGCAGGTCTACGCCTCGGATGGCCGCGCTAATGTTGAAATCGGTACGGTCTATCCCACGGACGATATACGCGGCGCCCTATATGTCGATGCCATGCTTGGTAAGCATTTCGCGCTTCTGGGATCGACCGGTACCGGTAAGTCGACTTCTGCGGCTCTCATTCTCCATAAAATCTGTGATCTCGCTCCCGAAGGTCACATCATCATGATCGATCCGCACGGTGAATATTCTGCCGCCTTCAAGGAAAACGGCAAATTGTTCGACGTGAACAACCTGAACCTGCCTTACTGGCTGATGAACTTTCGCGAGCATTGCGAAGTGTTTGTCCAGTCGAGAGGCGATGCCAAACAGATGGACTGCGACATTCTCGCGAAATGCCTGCTAGCTGCAAAAGCAAAAAGTCAGGCATCCGCGAGTATCGCAAAACTGACTGTGGATTCACCCGTGCCCTATTTGCTGTCCGACCTGACGGCGATACTTCAGAATGAGATGGGCAAGCTCGACAAGGCGACCAACAGTGCGCCCTATCAGCGGCTAAAATCCAAGATTGACGAGATCAAGGCCGATCCACGTTACAGCTTTATGTTCTCCGGGATGCTTGTTGGCGACACAATGGCGGCGTTTCTTGCCAAGATTTTCAGACTGCCGTCCGAAGGGAAGCCGATTTCGATTATCGATGTCTCGGCAATGCCGTCCGAAATCACACCTACTGTTGTTTCTGTGCTCAGTCGCCTGGTGTTCGATTACGCTATATGGGCCCGCAACGAGCCTCAGCGGCCGATGCTTTTGGTCTGCGAGGAAGCGCATCGATATATTCCTAATGATGATGTTGCCGAGGAAAGCAGTGTCCGCGATATTCTCAGCCGGATCGCCAAGGAAGGCCGTAAATACGGTGTTTCTCTGGGTCTTATCACCCAGCGTCCGTCGGATCTGGCCGAAGGTGTACTCTCGCAATGCGGTACAATCCTGTCGATGCGCCTCAACAATGACCGGGATCAGGCCTTTGTGAAAGCGGCTATGCCGGAAGGTGCGCGCGGATTTCTCGACTCCATTCCCGCCTTGCGCAATCGCGAAGTGATTTGCTGTGGTGAAGGCGTCGCGATTCCGATCCGCGTCTCTCTCGATACACTGGCTGAGGACCGGCGTCCGGCTTCGGAAGATCCGCTATTCTCCGAGTTATGGCGCGAGCAAGGTGGCGAAGAAGAAATCATCCAGCGGGTTATCAAGCGCTGGAGAGCGCAGGGCCGGTAAACACCAACCGGACCGTTTGTCCATTTCCATTAGTTGTTAATCGATGACCGGTAGCAAATTCTTGGCCATCGATTACGCTCCTAGTGCGGCGCGGTGCGGGATCATCCCAGCCGATCGATGGCTTCCTGTAATCGTTCGGCTTCCGCTTCTTTTTCCGCCAGATCAGCGCGGGCTTTCTCGACCGCCTCCGGTTTGGCCTTTTCTACGAAATTTGGATTGCCAAGGCGTCCGGCTAGTGACTTGGCTTCTTTCTGAGATGCTTCCAGCGCTTTGGTCAGACGGGCTTTTTCTGCCTCGAAGTCGACTGCACCTGCAAGCGGCAGTATATAGGTTGCACCATCCACCACGATTTGAGCCGTCGCGCCTTCGGGGGCCGCATCAAAGGAAAAGCTTTCCAGCCTGCCAACGCGGTCCAGTGCAGAGCTTTGCCGCTCGATACGCTCTGCCAGAGCATCATCGCCATCGCGAACATGGGCGGACATTTTTGTTCCGGGCGGAATATTGAGTTCGACTTTTGCCGTGCGGGTGGCCGAGATGAGACGAATGAGCCAGTCGACTTCCGCTTTCGCCTCCTTGTCGATGTCCGCTTTCGGCTCGGGCCATTTGGCTACGATCAGATCATATTCTCTGTCGCCCATGCTGTGCCAGAGTTCTTCTGTTATGAACGGCATGAACGGGTGAAGCATAACGATGATCTGGTCGAGCACCCAGCCAGCTACGATGCGGGTTTCATCAGCCGCGCTTGGATCTTCGCCCTGTAAAACTGGCTTGATTAGTTCCAGATACCAGTCGCAGAACCGGTCCCAAGTGAAGTGATAGATGGTGTTGGCCGCCGCATCGAAGCGCAGGTCGGTCAGCGCCTTGTCGAGTGCGCGCTGCGTTTCGACCACTTCGCTGATGATCCAGCGATTGACGGGCAGGGCGGCTTCGGGGGCAGCGAGCGTCTTGCTTGCACCAATGCCGTTCACTTCGCAGAAGCGCGACGCATTCCACAGCTTGGTGGCAAAATTGCGATAGCCCTCGACCCGCTTGTCATCCATCTTGATGTCGCGGCCCTGGCTTTCCATCGCCGCCATGAAGAAACGTAGCGCATCGGCGCCATATTGATCGATCAGGCCGAGCGGATCGACAACATTGCCCTTCGATTTGGACATTTTGGAACCATCTTCGGCACGGACTAGTCCGTGGAGATAGAGCCGCTTCCACGGCACTTCACCCATCATCTTGATGCCCTGCATCGCCATTCTTGCGTCCCAGAAGAACAGAATGTCAAAGCCGGAGATCAGCAGATCATTTGGATAGTGGCGTTTGAGATCATCGGTCTGTTCCGGCCACCCGAGTGTGCCGAAGGGCCAGAGCGCGGAGGAGAACCATGTGTCGAGGACGTCGGGGTCGCGGGTGAGTGTTACGCCAACGCCAGCTTGTGCTTGTGCTGAGGCTTCATCCATAGCTACATAAATTTTGCCGTTTTCGTCAAACCAGGCGGGAATCTGGTGTCCCCACCAAAGCTGCCGCGAGACACACCACGGTTGGATATTCTCCATCCAGTTGAAATAGGTTTTCTCCCAGGTCTTGGGCACAATCTCGATACTGCCATCCCGGACAGCCTTGATCGCGGGTTGGGCGAGTGTCTCCGCATCGACATACCATTGGTCAGTAAGCCACGGCTCAATCACCACACCGCCGCGATCACCAAATGGCGTCGCGATTGTGCGCGGTTCGGCATCATGCTCGGTCTCTTCGCCATCTTTGTTTTTCGAAACATGCGGGATCAGGAAACCAAGCTCCTTCAGCCGCTGCACAACCAGCTCGCGGGCGCCGTTGACGCCGTCTTTCTTGAACCGGTGCAGTCCGATATATTCTTCAGGCACCAGTCCGTCTGCCGTCTGGCAGACATTGGCTTCGCCATCGAGCATATTGAGCATCTCGCCTGCCGCAAAGCCAGCGCGCTTGCCGACCTCGAAATCGTTAAAATCATGGCCCGGCGTGATTTTAACCGCGCCTGAACCCAGTTCCGGATCGGCATGTTCGTCGGCTACGATCTTGAAGCGACGTCCGGTTATCGGCTGCAATATTTCCTTGCCGACTACGCTTTTGTAGCGCTCGTCGCTTGGGTGCACGGCAACCGCCATATCGGCCAGCATCGTTTCCGGTCGGGTGGTCGCGACCTCAATGTAGTCGCGTCCGTCATCCAATGTCACGCCGTCGGCCAGCGGATATTTGAAATGCCAGAAATGGCCCTTGGTGTCAGTGGTCTCGACTTCCAGGTCGGAGATCGCGGTTTTCAGAGCCGGGTCCCAGTTGACCAGCCGCTTGTCGCGGTAGATCAGGCCGTCATTATAGAGATCGACAAAGACCTTTAGCACGGCCTCGTTCATGCCTTCGTCCATGGTGAAACGTTCGTTCGACCAGTCCATCGAACAGCCGAGACGGCGCAACTGCTTGGTAATCGTGCCGCCGCTTTCCTCTTTCCACGCCCACACTTTCTCGACAAATTCCTCGCGGGTGAAATCGGTGCGCTTTTCCTGACGCTCGTTCATCTGTCGCTCGACCACCATCTGGGTGGCAATACCCGCATGGTCCATGCCGACGACCCAAAGCGCATCCTTGCCCTTCATCCGCTCGTGGCGGATGATTATATCCTGCAATGTATTGTCCAGAGCATGGCCTATATGCAGGCTGCCGGTGACATTGGGCGGTGGATTGACGATGGTAAACGGTTCGCGATCGTCGCGCTCCGGACGGAAAAGGCCCTTGGTTTCCCAATGCTCATACCAGCGCGCTTCAATGGCGGCGGGGTCGAAATTTTTATCTAAGGTCATGCTCAGCCTTTGGCATTGGTTTTCACCGTAAACAACAGGCAATTGTCCGTTAATGGTGAGCCTGTTGAACCACGCCTATAGTAATATAGCGCCCTTCGACAGGCTCAGGACTAACGGAAAAGCAGCAATCTGTTCGTTTGTTTCGGCTGGCTAGCCCAATATTGCGTCAATTTCGGCATTGGCCTTGGCGCGCAACTGCCGCTTGCAAGCCTTGAAGGCAGGCTGGGCCGCCAGTTCCTGCGCACACGCTACGGCTTGGTCCAGCAATTGACTTGGCTCGACCAATTCGTCAGCCAGCCCCGCGCTCAAAGCTTCTACCGGAGTCAGCAAATGCGACGACAGAGATAGGCGCCGCCGCCAAACGGGGTCGAGCCAATGATCAAGGATCGCTTGCGGCACCGGAGGGAAGGGAAGGCCCGCCTTCGCTTCCGGCAGGCCGATCTTGTAATCGCCCTGCGCTGCGACAATCCAGTCCGCTGCAAGAGCCATAATCCCGCCAGCGCCAATAGTGTTGCCGTTAAGCGCGACCACCACCGCACAGGGCAGGCGATGCAGGGCCGCTGCAAATGCGTCGATAGCCGCTGCTGCGTGAATCTGGCCCGCTTTGTCCAGCGTCGCCACGATTTTCGTGTCCATGCCGCAGGTGAAATGTTCACCGGCACCAGTCAGAACAATACCATTTTTTGGAGGGTCCTTGGCCAATGCCTGCAAGGCCGCGATTCCTTCCTCCAGCAGAGCCGGATGGAGGGTGTTGCGTTCACCGTTGGTCAGCGTGACGATGATCGTCCCATCGCGCTCGTCGGTCGGGAAAAAGCTCACTCGCCTTCGCCTTCCTGATCGCCCGCCGCAGTCCATTTGTCCATCCAGTTAAAGACCGCCCGGTACCATTGCACACTATTCTTGCCCTTGAGCACCCAGTGGTTTTCATCCGGAAAGATCAGCAATTTGGACGGGATGTCCATTTCCTGCGCAACGGTGAACGGCATGATACTTTGGGTATAAGGGATGCGGAAATCCTTCTCGCCGTGGATGAACAGCGTCGGTGTTTTCCAGTTGGCGATCTTGTTGACGGGATTCCATTTTTCCGGACTGGGTCGTGTCCACCAGTTGCCGCCATGATCCCATTGGTCGAACCAGAGTTCTTCTGTGCTCAGCGCCATAGCGCGCAAATCAAAGACACCGGCATGGGTGATCAGACAGTCGAACCGGTCGGGCCAATTGCCGGCAATCCAGTTCATCATATAGCCGCCATAAGAGCCGCCCAAAGCGCAGGATCGCTCGCCATCGATCTGCGGGTCGGTTTTCAGTGCCGCCTCATAGCCTTTTTTCAGATCTTCAAGTGGCTTGCCGCCCCAGTCCAGATTGATGCTGTCGGTAAATTTTTGACCGTAGCCGATAGAGCCATGGAAATCGACGGTAACCACCGCATAGCCGGGGGCCGCCATCAATTTAGGGTTCCAACGGGTGGACCAGCTGTTGCCGAAACTGCCCTGTGGTCCGCCATGCACCAGAAACGCCATCGGCAGTTTGCCGGACGCGCCCTGTGGCTTGATAATCTGTCCCCAGACCTGTTCGCCGTCGGCGCCAGCAAAATCAAAGCGCTTGATATCGACCGCATCGATCTGGGCTAGCTCACGGCCGTTGATGTTGGTCAGCTGCCTGACGGTGCCGTCCGCTGCACGGCGATATAGATCGGTAGGGGCCTGCAGGCTGTTCATCGTGTAGATCAGAGACCCATCCTGCAACGGAATGGTTGTGCCAACATTGCCGCCCGCTGTCAGGCGCGTGACTTTGCCCGTCTCGACTTCCACTGCAAAGGCGGGATGATCCAGTACCTCCTGCGCGGTCACGATCAGATATTTATTGTCCGGCGTCCAGACGATCGAACCGACCGAGCGGTCCCAATCCTTGGTCAGGGCGATAGCTTCGTCTTCATCACTGCCTTGCTTGCGGAGCTTTACAACGAGACGATCGGCCTCATAACCGGGACGCTCCATCGCTGCCCATGCTAGCCATTGCCCGTCCGACGAAAAGGCCGGCAACGTGTCCGTAGCCTTGTTATTGGCCGTAAAATTGACGGTTTCATTGCCATCGGCCTTGGCACCGTAAATATCGATATTGGTGGATTTTGGTTCATTGCGGTCCGCAACTCTGAGCGCGAAGAAGACACCGTCCTCTCCCGGTACCCAAGTAATTTCCTCACCGCCTCCGAATGGTTTGGAAGGACTGTCGCCGATCAGATCGCCGTCGAGGGCTGAGCCTTCGCCCGTAATCTTTCCGTCTTCCAGTCCAAAGGCAAATATCCGGCTATAATTGCCCGGCGTTTCCCAGCTCGACCAGTGGCGGATGAACAATTCATCATATTCGCGGCCGGTACCCGGTCCGGGCTCGGCCCTGTTTCCGCTTTCCTCACAACCGAACGTCGGGCAGTCTCGGGCGATTTCGCCCCAGAGCGCGATTTGTTTGCCGGTCTGAGACAGTTTGAAGCCGGCAATATCGGCTTTTAGTTCACTTGCCTGAACAGGCTTTCCAACTTTATCCCCAGAAATGATGTCTGCATGCCAAAGCTGTTCCGAACCACTGGCGTCGCTGAGATAATAGAGGCTGCCATCCGGCGCGAAAGCCGGGCTATGTTCGCTTTTTCCAGCCACGTCGAGAATCCGGACGGGTGTGGCATCGGCGGCATCAATTTCCAGGAGATATAGCGCATTTGACCGTTCGTAGGTTTCGGGCTGCGTTTCTGTCACGTCATAGGCGGCCCATTTCTCGTCGGGAGAAACACTGACCGATCCCATCCGTTTCAGCGTAGCAAGATCCTCCGCCGTCATTGGTCTGGCCGAAGCAAGAGTTGGTACAATGGCGCCGGTCAGGAACAGGGCCGTAGTGAATATTTTGAAAAATTTTGTCATGGCCACGGGTTTAGCACGGCTATCTGACATGGCAATTCAGTTTAGCGACGCAGGCCTATTTGTCGTTTAATCGCTGGATTTCGCGGGATACCAATTCTTCGACGAGGTCGGGTAGATTCTGGTCCAGCCATTGTTTGATCAGTGGTCGCATCACTTCACGGGTCAGGTCTTCCAGCGACGTACCGCCTGGCTGGTGCTGTGGTATCCGACGTTCTGTGGCGCCTTTTTCGACCAGTGCCGAGAGCGATTGGCGCATGCTATCAAGCTTGTTGTCGTCAATCAGCCGTTCTTCCTGGCGGCGGTCTCCAAAAACGCCTTGTGCGGATGAACTCCCCCCTTCCGGCAGTTCGTTGGTCAGTTCGAGCACTTCTTCGTTTGCCGGCTTTATGTCCGGGACAGCCTGCAGCGCCGGTTTCATCGGGGTTTTTCGACGTTGTTGGGGGCGATCCTCATCAATCGCCTTGTCGTCGGCAATGATGCGTTTGATCGACGAGAGGATTTCCTCCATCGATGATTCTCTATTTTGTTCAGCCATGTGCGAAACCCCCAAACTTATACTCTGTTGCCGAAACTGATCGCCGCCATTCATTCTATCGGCGCGCCGGTATCTCAGGCAACGGCTCTATCTCCGCTTTTTGCGCCTGGGTGTCAACGGTTCTGGTCGCCTGCGGTTCCGGATTGGGGTCGCTTTGATAGTCATAGAACATATCGTCGACCCGCTCGTAATTGACCTTCGGATCATAAAGCGGTCCGCCTTCGAGCCCCAGATCCCGCGCTTCCGCCCGGCCCATCGCTGCGAGCAGGGAAAAACCCGCGACATAACTGTTGCGCCGCGCCGTCACTAGCTGCACTTGCGCGTTTAGCAATTCCTGTTCGGCGTTCAGTATGTCCAAAATGGTCCGGTTACCGACGGAATTTTCCGCCCGCACTCCCTCCAGCGACAGGCTGGCAGCGGCCACGGCGCGCTCCGAAGACTGGATGACCCGTTCCGATGCGCGCCAGCTGGAATAAGCTGCACGGGTCTGTGAAATCACATCGCGCTCAACCGCAATCAGCTGTTCGTAGGTCTGGCCAGAGCGCGCTTGTGCCTGACGGATCTGGGCAGCCGGTCGGCCACCCTGGTAAATCGGCATGGTTGCCTGGATACCGACTTCTGCGGTAGATTGTTCCTGAATGAAAGTTGTGCCTGCAATATTTCCACCGAGCGTGCCATGGTAATTTATATAGCGCCCTTGCACATAGGTCGACACCTTGGGTTTGTTGGATGCCCGGGCCGTTTTGATATCAAATTCTGCGGCCGCAGTGCGCTCCTTGGCGGCGAGCAGGTCCGGATTATAGGTTAGCGCAATATCGACTGCCTGATCCGGTGTCTCGGGAAGGTTTGGCAATGGCGGAGGCGCCTCCAGATCGCCGGGTTCGTGTCCGACTAGCGCGATGTAATTTTCCTTGCTGCGGATCAGCCCCGCGCGCACGGTTTCCAGATCGCCCTTGGCGACTTCCAGCCGGGATTCCGATTGCGCCACGTCGGTCCGGGTGAGGTCTCCGATTTCGAAGCGGTCGCTGGTCGCTTCCAGATTGACCGAGAGGACGCCGACATTGGCCCGGTTCAGTTTGACGATCGCCGTGTCGCGGATAACGTCCATATAGGTGGCGACGACATTGCTAAAAAGACTCGCCTCGGTTGCGCGGAGGTCCAGCTGGCCCGCTTCCACTCTGGTCTTGGCGGCGCGGACGGCATTTTTTACCGCTCCGCCCGAGTAGATCGGCACAGTGACCGAACCGCCCGCAGTGGACTGGCGCAGAGGTGCGGTAAAGCTATTCGCGCTGCGCAGGAAATTTTCCTGAAAACCGAAATCACTGGTCGCGCTTGGGCGGCCATCTGCTTTGGCGATCGCGACTGTCTCGTCGGTCGCCCGCTGGGCGGCGCGCGCGCCGGACAGGGTCGGGTTGGTTTGATACGCTGCCACGAGAGCATCGCGCAGCGTGTCTGCTTGCACTGGTGCAGACAGCAGCGTCAGGATAGCCGTTCCAGCAAGAAGGCGACGTCTATTCATCTCAAATCTCTCCCGAACACCTCAAAAAGTGAAGGTTTTTACTTTTTCAAAACCGGGCAGGGGACATCCCCCGCAATCGGCAAAATATTGATAGCCGACATGCTCCCCAGCCGTGCGACCCAGGGCAAGGCGAGATACGCCGTCATTCATGACCGCTGCCACGATTCGCCCGTCCGGCGCGAGTTGATCGACCAAGGTTTGGGGAATCTGGTCCACCACACCATCAATAACAATTACGGAATAAGGTGCCGATTTGCTCCAGCCGTCCGCATGTTCGGCCGTTTCAATCGTAATTCCGTCAATGCCCGCCAGATTTTTCTTGGCGGTTGCCGCCAGTTTGGCATTTGCTTCGATCGCCGTCACCGAACCGGCGAGTTGGGTCAGAACAGCCGCCGTATAGCCCGTGGCCGCACCGATCAGCAAGACATTGTCATTCTTTGTCACATGCGCGACATTCAACAACCGTCCGGTGGTGAGTGGCGGATTTAAAGCCCGCCCTTCGCCGACTTGCACACCGCGGTCCGCATAGGCGAAGCTACGTTGTGCAGCGGGCACAAAATCTTCGCGAGGGACGTGACTCATGGCCGCGATAACACGCGGATCACTGACATCAGTGGTGCGCAACTGGCTGACCACCATGGCTTTGCGCATCTGCTTGAAATTTTCCTGACCCAAGAGTCGATCCTTCCAAAATATGTTTTTTCGTCCTTGCCACGCCTGTATTATTAATACAATACACTATGGAGTGAATTTTGTCGCTTCTAGCGGGGCTTGGCAGTTGCGCCAAGATGGAATCCGGTGAATTTATGCTGACTGCGTCTTTTGCGCGACAATCAGGCCATTTCTTATTTTATGCACGGCCAAAAACGGATGATGCAAGTTTGGGTTGACTTTACCGGCAAAGCGAAGCAATTCGCGCCCTCTCTCCGGCCCGATGGCGGAGTGGTGACGCAGCGGATTGCAAATCCGCGCACCCCGGTTCGATTCCGGGTCGGGCCTCCAGAGATCTGTTCCAAGCTTGGGTTTCACTAAAATATTGATGAAACACATGCCTCTGGGCGTTGCTGGGCGATTGGCAAAAGCCGGCTGGCTGGCCTTTGACATCGATGCTCTTCCCATAAAGTCTCCGCGGCGTTACACTTCCGCATGACCGATAAATCCACCATGACCTACGCGCGCTATCTGGCGCTCGATACATTGCTCGACGCGCAGCATCCCCGATCCGATCTGGACGACGAGATGTTGTTCATCATCATTCACCAGACCAAGGAACTCTGGCTCAAGCAGATCATTCGCGAAATGCGCTTTGCCAAACAGCAAATTGCCGCCGACGCGCTGGTGCCTGCCTATAAGGCGCTGGCGAGGATCAGCCGCATCCAGGCGGTGATGACGTTGAGCTGGGATGTATTATCGACCATGACACCGAGCGACTATACGCGCTTTCGTCATGTGCTGGGGCCCAGTTCCGGCTTCCAGTCCGACCAGTTCCGGACTGTGGAATATATGCTTGGCCTCAAGGACAAGGCCTTTCTGAAATATCAGGAGGATCGCCCAGAGGCGCAGGCGGCGATGCAGGCCGCGCTCGATCAACCCAGTATCTGGGATGATGCGATAGCGGCGCTGGCGCGTGCCGGTTTTGATATTGCACCGGACCTGCTCGATCGTGATTTTGCCGTTTCACATCAGCCATCAGAACAGGTCGAGACGGCTTTTCTGGAAGTCTATCGCAATCCCGATAAATATTGGGAGCTCTATCAACTGGCGGAGAAATTGGTCGATCTTGATGATGCAATGGCGACCTGGCGGCACAAACATGTGTTGACCGTCGAGCGGATCATAGGCGGGAAAATGGGAACGGGCGGAACCGCTGGCGTTTCCTATCTGCAAAGCACGGTGGGCAAGCGCGCCTTTCCGGAACTATGGTCGCTGCGTACCCAATTATGAGCTGGAAACATCTGTTTTCCAAATCTCTTGCGGCCGATCCGGAGCGGCTCCACTTCGCCGCGCACAGCCATCATCTCTGGCCCGACGCCAGCCATGACGGTCATATGGCTGCTTGGCAGGATGCGGCAGCTTTAGCGGATCACAAGTGGGACAAGATCATGGGCCCCGTCTGGTCCGAAGCACAACAACATGTTGCTGATGAGCTGAAGCTACCGGATCCAGCGACGCTTTGCTTTGCACCCAACACCCATGATTTTATCGTGCGCCTATTGTCGGCCATTCCGGCGCGGCCGGTTAGGGTTCTGGCGACTGATGGCGAGTTTCACAGCTTTCGCCGGCAAATGATCCGTTGGGTGGAGTCGGGGGAGGTCGTTCTGCAACCGGAACCACCCGATAGCTTGCTAGAGACTGCCCGGACCGGTGAATTCGATCTGATATTTGCCAGCCATGTGCTGTTCAATTCCGGCACGATCATTTCCGCGCTGGACGAACTTGCGGCGTTGGCGCGTCCTGAAGGGCCCTGGGTGGTCATTGATGGCTATCATGGCTTCAAGGCGATCGAGACCGATCTGTCGCAAATCGCCGATCGGGTGTTTTACCTCGGGGGTGGTTATAAATATGCGATGGCGGGAGAGGGGGCCTGTTTCCTCCATGCGCCACAGGGTTTTGCTGAGCGACCGGTTGTGACTGGGTGGTATGCAGCATTTGACGATCTCGCCCTGGCGCCCGGAGATGTCGGCTATGGGCCGGACGGACGGCGGTTTCTAGGCAGTACGTTCGATCCGTCCGGACTTTACCGGTTTAATGCCGTGCAGAATATGCTGGATAGCGAAGGGCTGACCACGGTTGTGATTTCGGACCACGTCGCGGCTCTGCAGGCTCAGTTTCTGGAAGATGATCCTCTGGCAGATTTTGAATTGCTCAATCCGCTTGGTGATCAGCAGCATGCGCGTTTTCTTGCTTTTCGCGGGGAAGCGGCATCCGCTCTCCATGACCGGCTGGCCAAGCAGAATGTCGTGACCGATGTCCGCGGTAATGTTCTGCGGATTGGCTTCGCACTTTATCATGATCGGCACGATGTGGCGCGTCTGACAAAAATAATCAGGGAACTAACCTGAACGAATTGCCGCTACGGCCTGTCTGGCGAAGCAAGTTTCTGAGCGGTTATCATCGTTGCCTCACAGGATTTTTCCGTTGACCTGACGAATTCTGCCAATAGGCTTAACCGATCAATTAAATCCGTATTGAAAAGGACCGACCATGAGCATTTCCGTCGATATCCAGAATGATGTTGCCTTGATCACGATGGACGATGGCAAGGCCAATGCCGTCAATTTCGATCTCATGATCGCGCTTAACAAAGCGCTGGACAAGGCCGAGGCGGACGCCAAGGCGATCGTCCTTACCGGCCGGGAGGGCCGTTTTTCCGGTGGCTTTGACCTCGGCATGATGGGCGGCTTTACCCGTGAAGATTCCGTCCGTCTGCTCGACCGGGCGTCTGAGCTGGTGCTCCGTCTCTATGGTGGACCTATGCCTGTTGTCGGAGCTTGCAATGGCCACGCCATTGCCATGGGCGTGTTTTTGCTGATGGCTTGCGACACGCGGATTGGTGCGACCGGCGACTTCAAACTGGGTGCGAATGAATCGATTACCGGGATGACACTGCCGGTATTTGCGGTCGAACTGGCGCGCGACCGGCTCAGTCCGTTGCACCAGACCCGCGCGATGATCCAGGCTTTCATCTATGAACCCAAGGGCGCGGTCGAGGCCGGCTATCTTGATATGCTGGTCGAACCGGACAAGGTGGTCGGTCAGGCTACCGCAATTGCGGGTCAGCTCGCCAAGCTGCCGGGCCATGCCTATGCCTATCAAAAATCGGCGATGCGGAAACCGGCGCTGGATGCGATCCGGGCGAGCATTGGCAATCACCCGAATTTGCGCAAAATGGCTTAGCGGTGCTGGTCGATCAGGATCGGGTTGCCATCTGGATCGGTCAACATGATGCTGGCTGGGCCTTCGCTGCCTTCGGTCTGGCTGTCGAGTGTGACACCCGCTGCCAGCAATGACTTCTGGATATCGCGGACGTCGTCGAAATCATCGAGATCCTGTCCATCCTGATCCCATCCCGGGTTGAAGGTCAGCATATTCTTGGGAAACATGCCCTCGAACAGGCCGATCATTGTCTCGCCATTTTTCAGGATCAGCCATTTCTGGTCTTCGTTGCCACCAAATTTGGCAAAGCCGAGTTTCTTGTAAAAGGCTCTGGAAAGGGCGATATCCTTGACCGACAGGCTGATCGAAAAGGCTCCGAGTTTCGTCTTCATTCTCCTTTGCTGCGCTTATTGCCGAATGGGGCGAACCTATTCCTTGTCCAGCAGATATTTTTGCCAGAAGATCAGGCTCGCCCAGAATTGATAGTCGCCATTGGCTTTCTTGCGGAAGCCGTGGCCTTCGTTTTCGGCCAGCAGATGCCAGGCGGGGCGGTCATTGGCGCGGACGGCGGCGATGATCTGGTCGGCTTCGCTTGCCGGGACGCGCGGATCATTGGCGCCGGTGACCACCATCAGCGGGATATTGATCTCGCTGGCGCGGATCAGCGGACTGATTTCCTGCAATTTGGCGCGCTGGTCGGGGTTGCGCTCGTCGCCATATTCGCTCCTCCGCAAATCACGGCGATAGGCCTGGGTGTTTTCGAGGAAGGTGACGAAATTCGAAATGCCGACAATTTCCAGCCCCGCTTTCAACTTGTCGCCGTAGCGCAGCATCGCTGCCAGCGTCATATAGCCGCCATAGCTACCGCCGGTCACGGCGATGCGTTTGCGGTCAATGCGCCGGTCCTTGCGCAAATGGTCGAGGAATGCGCCGATATCGAGCACGCTATTCTCCCGCTGCCACGGGCCATTGTCGAGCGAAACAAATCTTTTACCAAAGCCGGTGGAGCCGCGGACATTGGGATAGAATATCGCGATGCCGAGCTCGTTGACCAGATGGTTGTCGCGGCCCAGAAAACGCGGTGTCGCCTGACCCTCCGGCCCGCCGTGGATGTTGATGATCAACGGGCGCTTGCCCTTGTGCCGCGCGGGGTCGGGGCGATAGAGAAAACCGGACATTTTCTCGCCGTCAAAGCTTTCGATCTCGACCAGTTCCGGTGCGACATTATCGGCAGCATCCAGCCCGCCGGTCTCGCTTCTGGTCCAGCGGGTGACCGCCAGCGTCTCCGGATTGACGCTATAGGCGTCGATGCCGGTGCGGTTGCTGTTCAGGGTCAGGCCGAGCTCGCCCCAGGGCGCGAATTTGACGCCGCTGATCACCCCGGTCGGCAAGGCATCGACGACCTGGATATCGCCGTTTTGCGTATCGTAGAATTTCAGCAGCGAACGACCCGCCTGATTGACCTCAAATGCGATCCAGCGGCCATTCTGGCTGATATCGAAATTGGCAATGTCCCAGACTTTCTCGTCGACCAGCGGTTCGAACAGCGATGTCTCGAGATTGACGATGCCGAGCCGTTTGACATCGCTGCCGTCATCCGATGCGGCCCAGAGGCGGCCGTCCGGGGCGAATTGCAGGCCTTCGTAGGAAACCGGCACGTTGCTGCTGGTCAATTTGCGCAGGCTGCCCTGTGCGATGTCGATCAGATAGAGTTGGTTGTCGGTGACCGAGACATAGTTGAACACCAGCAACTGTTTGTCATCGGGAGAGAAATCGATCGGGAACCAGCCGCCTCCGGTCGAGGCGACCAGCATCCGGGCGCTTTCCGGATGGGCCGGGTTCATCAGATAGATGTCGTTATAAAGTCCGGTGCGCTTGTTCGAGCCGAAGGCGAGCAGCTTGCCGCTGCTCGACCAGGGCCCCAGATTATTGCGGCTCTCGCCGTCGGTGAGCAATTTCGGCTGGCCGTTTTGCAGCGCGAATATCTGGTGGATCTCGTTGCCGCCGCTGTCTTTCTGAAACAACAAAGCCGAGCCGTCGGGCGCATAGCGGGCGCTGCTGACGGGTTCGCTGGCAAAGGTCAGCTGCTCGCGCTGCGCCATCGGCGCGGCGACGCGGTGCAACTGGCGGGTTTCGGCGAAGCGGGTGGAAATCAGCATCGCCCGGCTCTTCGGATCCCAGTCGACAAAGCTGGCGGTGCGATATTCCATATAGGGGCGGGTCTGGTCGACAATAGCCTGCGGAATGGCGGGAATCTGGTCGGCGACCAGAGCGGCGGGTTGCGGGGCAATGTCCTCTGCCGCGGCAAGCGCGGGGCCGCCGACGACCAATGATGCCACCACAATCTGCCAAGCCCGTCCAAACCGCATCCTCATCACTCCCTGTTTTCTTTGGTCAAGCTTATGGACGAACGCTATGAAAAGCAATTAGAGGTGGTTGATGTTCGATGGAAAGTCTCCCTTTGTTTTGCTCGACGATGTGCGGGCCTGTGATGCAGCGCCAGCGCGGCTTTACCGCGATCCGGTGGGGGTCATCCGGGCGGATAAAATGGAAGATTTGGAAGCATGTTTTGCAGCTGTCTCGCGGGCGCGAATGGCGGGGCAGCATGTTGCCGGCTATCTGTCCTACGAAGCGGGACTGGGGCTGGAAGAGCGGTTGCGGGGCAAGATTCCGGCGGATCTGCCTGCGCCGCTGGCCTGGTTTGGAATATTCAACGATTACATCGAGTTAGGTCAGGACAACCTTGTCCAACAACTGCCCGACCGCAACGGCGCGTGGCTGGGCCGGCTCGAACCCTCGATATCCCGCGAGGCTTATGATGCGGCGTTCGAAAAGGTCCAGAATTATATCGAAGCCGGAGATATCTATCAGGCCAATCTCACTTTTCGCGCGGAAATGGATTTTTCCGGACATCCTCTGGCGCTTTATGCCGCAATTCGCGGCCGCGCGCAGGCCGGCTATGGCGGCGTGGTGTTTGATGGCAGCAACTGGATGCTTTCCTTCTCGCCGGAACTGTTCTTCGCGCTGAAGGACGGCCGGATCACCGCCAGGCCGATGAAGGGGACCGCCGCGCGCGTCGCCGATCCGCAAGCAGACGCAGCGGCGCAAGACCATCTGCAAAGCGACCCGAAGCAGCGCGCGGAAAATCTGATGATCGTCGACCTGCTGCGCAACGACCTGTCGCGGGTGGCGGAGCAGGGCAGCGTCAAGGTGCCACAGCTGTTCCAGATCGAAAGCTACCCGACCATCCACCAGATGACCTCGACCGTCACCGCACAGCTGCAGGACGGGCTCGACGCGGTCGATGTGATCCGGCAGATTTTTCCCTGCGGCTCGATCACCGGCGCCCCGAAAATCCGCGCGATGGAGATTATCGACGAGCTGGAAAGCGCGCCCCAAGGCACCCCCGCCGACCACGGCCCGCGCGGCATCTATTGCGGCTCGATCGGCCGGATCGACGCGCCCGACGAAAAGGGCCGCTCCGACGCCGCCTTCAATGTCGCGATCCGCACCTTCTTCCTGCAAGAGGGCAAAGAAACGCTTTCCATCGGCCTCGGCTCTGGCATAGTGGCGGACTCGGACGGGGAAGACGAATGGCGGGAATGCCTCGCCAAGGGGAGGTTTGCGAAAGTGGATGCCAATGCGGAAGGAGGCCATAAGGTCGACCTGATCGAAACCATGGCCTTTGATCCCGCCAGCGGCATCAAGCGGCTGGAAGCGCATCTCGAGCGGATGAAGACCAGCGCCAGCGCCCTGCAGTTCGAATTCGACCGCCACGCGGCGCGCAACGCGATCCAGGCGATCACCTTTCATCAGGAAGCCTCGGCGATGGTCCGGCTGCACCTCGGCCAGTCGGGCGCGCTGGCGATCGAGCTAAAGCCGATGCCTGCGCCGCAAGACGGGCCGGTGCCATGCCAACTGGTGCCGATGCAGGCCGACAAGGCGGACTTCCGCCTCCACCACAAGACCAGCGACCGGCGGGTCTATGAGGTTGAGGAAATAGGCGAGGGCGTTCACCCGATCTTCGTCGATAAGGATGGTTTCGTCACCGAAGGAGCGATCTGGAATGTCTTTGTCGAGCGCGACGGGGTGTTGTTGACGCCGCCTTTGGCAAGAGGCGTGTTGCCGGGCGTGTTGCGAGCGGAACTGCTTGAGAGCGGGCAGGCGGTCGAGGCGGACCTGCGCACGGAGGATCTGGCGGGCGGGTTTTTTGTGGGGAATAGTGTGCGGGGGTTGGTTGGGGGTGCGGTTGCTTAACCTGTGTTGCTAGAACCGATCCAAGACTATTTCGCTCTTTTAAACGAGGGTTACCTAATTGTAATCATTGCCGTTTCAATCGCACTTGTTTCGATAATCACCTATCGTGATCGCCAAGCCAAGGTGAGCAAGATTGTCCTGTTGTCGGTTCTATCAATCACGCTCGTGCCATTTTTGCTAAGCTTCATGTTTTTAGGGTTTTTAGGTTATCAACATGTGTTCGCGCATAGTTATGAGTATTTGCAATTATCGGTCTCTATTTTCCTGATTTTCCTGACCCTCTTGGTGGGAATGTTCGTTAATGCAGCGATCTTGGACCATCAACCGTTCAACTTCATTTTCGTCTTTTTGAGCCTGATTGTGTTGGTAATAATGGGAGCGATAGGTCCAGTGGTTTTTGTTTTGGCACGACTTATCTGGTCCGTGATATTGTGATTTTCAGGCAACGAACAATTACCGCAGTACTAACCCACCCCGTCACCCCAGCGCAGGCTGGGGCCTAACCCGGCCATCGTTCGCAGATGGAAGTTTGCCTTGGATCCCAGCCTGCGCTGGGATGACAATTTGCTGTTGGCATAGTCGGAATTTGGATAATCGCGGTGACTGTTGCAACTCTCGCTGTTATTCATTCTCATCAAACCGCTGCCTATCTTGCCTATTGACCAAGTCAATGTGACATTGTCCGCTCACTTCATCGACATCAATAATCCGGTACAACCGAAGGTCCGCCGACCTCGCGGCATTTGAGATCGATCGTCCGCCATTCGAGATCGCTGGGCGACCGATCAATGCGTGCAACTTCGTCATCCACGCATCGCTCTGACGGGGTTCTGTCATCCTGCTCCCGGAGCGCTCTTTTGAGTCTCAACAAAGCGCGACGTTCTGCTTCGGAAATTTGACCCGGTTGCATTTGGGCGCTGGCATACGTCCTGTGGTCAGCATGTGCCCGGTCTGTTTGCGTTGAATTTTCTCCCACATTTCCCGTCAGGGACACTCCAGCCACCATCGCGAGAATCAGCCGGTGCGGATTTCGGGTTCCGGGGACTTGCCGTCGTTCGGCGTCGTTAAAGTTTTCTGTCATCATCTGTAATTTCCGTTCCTGTTTCCGGGCAGTTGATGGAATTCTGACGTCCCGAAATCTCCAGATCCAGCAGCAAGCCGGGCACTAACAATGTCTGATTTTGACATAGGGACAATTAACAGAAACTGACGGGGAGCGGGCAGGCGAATTTGCGGCTATCGGAGTATGAATGTTGATGCCTTGCTGAATTCGATGATTTCGAGCATGCCTTGATCAATGAGCAAATCGAAATCGACGCGCGAGGAAAAAGAGCACCAGCAGCTTATGCGGCTGGCAATGTCGGCGAGGGATTTTCGCCATGCCTTGAGTGCTGCAACCTTTTTGACCGAAGAGTGCGATTGGATCAAGAGTTATAGCAATGCGGAGAGCCGTAAGTTCCATTGTTACGAAACAACAATGGTCGTCGCATACGGTCGACCTTTCGTTCAGTCGCGCGGTCAGGTCGCACCACCCTTCAACTGGAATATGGTACCCGAACTTGAACTTGGACCTGACGAAAGGCGGCTTCACGAGCAGCTGCTCACATACCGAAACAAGCTGCACGCGCACTCAGATAGCGACTTTACTAATATGGGTTTGGAAATCTGGCGAACGCCTCTGCCGGATGGTGAATTCCATGACTTCTTGGCAGTGCGCGGCGGCGAGTCGTTAAACTTCGAAGAGAATGAGGTCGATCAAATACATCGGATGTTGTGGAAGATCCGGCACCACGTTGACACTGCCCTGCAGGCTCACCCCGCTTCGCGCGACGGCCTTCCAGTCATCGCCATTGGGTGAACGGCGGCTTTCCATCCCTTCTTAACCTGCCAATAAAACATTCACCATCACCTCTGGAACCGATCACCACGATTCGAGTTTCTCGATCATGGAAAATCAATCCCAAACACCCGCTAACCCACACCGACCGGCCCCCACAGGACCACGGCCTTGATCCAGCTTAGCCACAACGGAACCGAGTTCCGCATCCCCAGCCTGGTCTACAGCAGCGACGAGGAGCCCGGGATCTCGCGGGTGCGGCGGGGGCGGGGGTTTCAATATTTGTTGCCGGACAAGAGCCCGCTGAAATGCAGCGTCGAACTGGCGCGGATCAGGAAGCTGGGCGTACCGCCCGCTTATACCGATGTGTGGATTTGCCCGAAGGCCAATGGCCATATCCAGGCGACCGGTTTCGATGCCGCGACGCGCAAGCAATATCGCTATCATGACCAGTGGCGCATCTATCGCGACCGGCAGAAATTCGACCAGCTGGCGGAATTTGCCCAAACACTTCCCCGAATTCGGCGCAAGGTGAACGCGCTGCTCACGCCCGGGCAGGTCGGTGATGAGCCGAGCAAGGATGTGGCGATTGCGGCGCTGGTCCGGCTGATCGACCGGACCGCGATCCGGGTCGGCGGCAGCTCGCGCATGAGCAAGGGGGCGACCACGCTGGATATCGGCAATGTCAGCTATGGCGAGGATTTGATGCGCCTGCGCTATCGCGCCAAGGGCGGGAAGCGGGTGAGTTGCAGTCTGCGCGACACACGGCTGCAGAGGATATTGGAGCAGATCGATGATTTGCCCGGCAAAAGATTGTTCCAATATGTCGGCAGCGACGGCGAAGTGCATCCGCTCGACAGCGGCGACGTCAACGACTGGCTGAAAGCGGTGTCCGGCATGGAGAGCCTCAGCGCCAAGATGTTCCGCACCTGGCACGGCAGCGTCGCCGCACTGGACGCGATCGTTTCGGACGAGAACCCGACGATCAAGCAAGCCTGCGAAGCCGCCGCCACGACCCTGCGCAACACGCCGGCGATCTGCCGCAAGAGCTATGTCCATCCGGCGGTGTTCGATCTGATCGAGATGGAGGCTGGCGAGCGGTTGGCGATGATCGAGAGTGACAGCGCGAATATCAGCGGGCTGCGGGTGGGCGAGAACAGGTTTGTCGGGTTGATTGGCGGGGGGCGTTGACGGTGCCTTTGCTGGCTAGCAAGATCTTCGTCCCAGCGCAGGCTGGGACCTAACCCGCCTCGCTTTCGCACCCCGCTGATTGGTCTGGATCCCGGCCTGCGCCGGGATGACGGCCGACCAGCGGAAAGGCAAACCTCCGCCGTACCGCTGCCGCATGCCCGGTCAGCCGCTTTTATCGGCAACTATCTCTGCTGTTTTTGGCGCCCCAAAGGCGTCTATGCCCTGATTGCCGACGACCAGATCAAATCTTTGGAGATAGTCCGGATGCTCTGTTCCCATCTACCGGTCCCACCATGTGAAATAGAGACCGAAATTGGCATTGCCGTGGCTATGATGCAGGTCATGATGGGTGGTTGTCGTGATCCAGCGGAAAGGGCCTCTGGTCCAACCCGCGGGAAACAGCTCGACACCGGCATGCCCCATGGTGTTGCGAATGATCATATGGATCAGGAAAATCGCAATCGCTAGCGTGTAAACCGGTAGGCCGATCGCGGTCAGGAACAGCAAATATATCGGGACAAAGGCGGCCTCGGTAACTGCTTCAAACGGTTCTAAGCGAGGAAAATATCTCCCGCCGATAATCGGCGCTTTTGGCGCGGCGTGTCTGGATCCGCCGGCTGTCCGACCAGCTTTTTGCCAGCCAGAGGATCCATGAAAGAAGGCCAGCCGTCACCAGATAGCGGCCAAGGTCGAATGTGAATATGCGCGTCGAGCGCTCCAATATCATCGCGTAAAGACTGTCCACTTATTGTTCCTTAAATGTCCGGGTGCGCGATCATATTGTTGCAACGATGCTGGCAGCAAAGGCGATCATCACCAAAATTGCCCGGAACCAGTGCCATGCCGCCCATCGTGCAAGTTCTGCGGGCAGCTGCCAGTCCTCCAGCGCGATCCCTCAGGCGTAAAACAGATTTTCTTTTTCAATGGCCGCTTTCCTCCAATTCAGGCCAAATTAGAAATAAACTCGCATTGTCCCGTTTCACGATAGAAAAGTGGCTATACCCACCGATCATGAGTGCCTTTCTGCGCATTTTATGCCATGGAATGCATGGATCATAAGCTATCTGGAGAACGTTATGGCGCCGGTGATAAATGGACTATCTGTGACTTCGGTTGCTTTGACGATCGTTTTGTTACTCGCGACGGTTCCGGCCAATGCTCAACAAGAGGATAGCAAGGCAGCAGATTCGCCAGTCTCCGGTGCTGAAAACGAGGAAGATCGCGCATCTGCCGAAGACATGGAATCCACATCGCAATCCGACGTGATTATAGTGACGGGCAATAAAGCCGGCCCGGCCGAAATAGTCCTTGGCTCGCGCATCCCCCGCACGCCGGCATCTGTCGATGGAAATATTGCGACATCTACCGGAACGCGTGGTTTTACGCCGGGCAGCGGGATGGATCCGGCAGGAGGATTCAGGCGGATCAAAAAATCCCGGGCTTGCGTAAGCAACGATGAGTCGCTTTCCAAAACAGCCGCTTGCATCATGGCAGACGCGCAGGAATTATATGCGGAAGGCCGATTGACCGAGGCAGGCGACGGCTACGCGCTGATTTCCGGTTCAACGCAATTCACCTCTGACGAACGGTTGAAAGCGGCGCAATGGCAGTATCGCATCGCCGATGAAGCCGGGGATAGGGAAGCGCGTGAGCTTGCGCTCGAGACGATGATCGAAACAGGCGCGATGCACCCGATGGAAGAAGCAAGCGCACGGCGAAGTCTGATAAGCGCAGCTTTGCAGCGGGGAGATCGTGTCGGCGCGTATAAACAATTGATCGAACTGGATGAGGCCGGACTGGCAGGCCAGAGAGACGTTGCCAATCTTGCCATCCTCTCTCGCGAATTGGGCGTTGCCGGTGCCAGCGCTATAATGTTGCGTGCCATCAGAATGGATGAAGGATCAGATACAGTCGTACCAAAAAGCTGGCGCGCATTCGCGCTGCGCGAATGAGGCGGTAACTTCATAGCCTATCCGCGACTTGCCTAGGTCCGTTCCTGCGCTGTCATTGCAATTGACTGTCACTGCTCCATTCGCGACGAAGCAGGCCATAGACCAGCATGTCGCAAAGTCCGTTGTGGGTGCGCTCATGCTCGCGCAGACAGGCTTCGCGGGTGAAACCCAGGCGCTCGGCCAGCGCTATCGAAGCCAGATTTTTGCTGTCAATTTCCGCGAAAACACGGCGATGGTTCTCCCGTTCGAACAGATGGGAAATCAGTGCGGAGGTGCACGTACGCGCGATTCCCCGGCCCTGTCGCTCTGTTACCGTGATATATCCCAATTCGGTGACCTGATCATCACCGGCCGGGACCGCGACAAAGCGGCCGACAACGGCATTATCGGATTTATCAATCGCGACCCAGCTGCGGCCATTCCAGTCCGGATCGACGAGCCAGGCGCGCAACGCGACTTCGCTGTCAAAATGCGGGCGCGAAAGAAACCGGCACGCCTCCTCGTTCGAAAATGTCGGGAACAAGGCCGCGCTATCGTCAGGCTCCAGCTTGCGGAGCATGTATTTCCCGGCGTTTATCAAAACCGTGTCGGGCATTTCTTTCACCATGCTGTCCTTTTGCATATTCAATGACCATCATAGCCAATGTCCGCGTGGGGCGCAAAAGGAGAGGTTCAGCAATCGCCCCAAAAGCTGGCCTTAAAGCTAGTCCAGCTTGCGGGCTTCTTCTCGGATTATTGCAATCATTTTCTCGATTGGTGCGCTCGGTTTGCGTCCCTTCGGCCAGATCAGGAATAGTTCCGTCTTGTTCCAATTCGGCAATCGGGCGGTGGTCAGAGTTTCGCGATCAGGAAAGGCAAGCACTCCGCTTCGCGGCAATATTGTATAGCCTATTCCATTTGCTACCGGGACCGGTATTTGACCGATTTGATTTATGAAGCTTTTTATCCGCAGTCTGTCGATGCCCTCATATTCGCTTCGATAGTTGGAGGCCAATACTCTGTCGGCATAGGTTGCTCCGTCAGGGTGGTGGATATAGCCAAGGGCCTGGAGATCATCGAATGCCGGTGTTCTGTTTTTCCATTCCACAGGAAGGATTAAATCGAGATGCTCGGTGCCCAGAGGTTCGGCATCCAATCGCGGGTGACCTGAGAAATCTGTCGTCACCCCCAGGCCGAATTTCCCGGAGAGCACACCCTCAATCACCTCCCGCTTGGGCGCGGCAGTCAGCTCTATGGAAAGGTCAGGAGCATTTAACATCCAAGCGGTTAATGCCGGGTAGAGGAGCATCGCAAAGCTCCCCGAACAGGCAACGCTGGCGGTGCCCCGATCCGGATCCCCTTCACTAAGGCTTTCGAGAAAGGCCTTTTCCGCAAGCCATCGTGCCTTCGCCATGATTAGTGTCTTCTGTCCCGCGGACGTCAGCACGAACCCTGGTGCATCCCGATCAATCAGGCTTGATTGCAGCTTATGTTCCAATTTTGCAATGTGCTGTGACATGCCGGGCTGAGTCATGTTCAGACGCGCGGCGGCTTTCGTGAAGTTCTCTTCTTCGCAGAGCACGGTGAAGGACCGCAACCATGTAGAATTCAAGCTAGTCATAACATAAAATTATCATAGCGAGTTTGATTCATAATTTCAAGCCTGCGTGAGTAGTGACTAGATAGGGCATATCAACAAGTGAAAGGACGCCCAAATGAATGTATCGCCCAAAAGCTTTTCGCATATTGGCCTGTCAGTGCCTGACCTCGAAGCAGCGGTGAAATTTTACACCGAGGTTCTCGGACTCTATACGATTATGGAACCCACAGAGATATTCGAGGACGACAGCCCGATTGGAGTGATGTGCACCGATGTATTCGGCCCGGATTGGAAAAGTCTCAAGATAGCCCACCTGGCCACGGCTGACCGAGTTGGCATTGAGATCTTCGAATTTCCTGAGAACCACGCCCCAAAAGACAATCTCGAGCATAAGCGCCACGGCACTTTTCACTTCTGTGTTCAGGACCCGGACGTCGAAGGACTGGTGGAAAAGATCGTCGCGGCCGGCGGTAAACAGCGTATGCCGATCAGAGAATATTATCCCGGCGAGAAGCCATATCGGATGTGCTACGTCGAAGATCCGTTCGGGATCGTTTTTGAAGTTTACAGCCACAGCTATGAACTCACTTATTCGGAAGGCGCCTACTCATAAAACATTGATGACGGGGCGGGATAATTTCCGCCCCGCTTTTGTAAGCGATACGCTCAGATCAATTATGTCCGCTACCCACCCATTTCCAGTCAATCGAACGGATCGGATGGAACCTTAAGGCTGTCATTCTCCCGCCACCGCTATACCGGTCATTTGAGGATATCCATCATGCACCTTGGCGTGCCGCTCGGGTTTATGAAACAACGTTGCCCCTGTCCGTCCAGTCGCTTTGGGTCTCAGCGGCTTTATTCTGCTGGCGCTGCTTTTTCAGCCTTGCCCGCTGCCACGAGGGTATCCCAACTGCCCCAGTCTATCGCGCGTCCGGGATAGGCGACTTTCTCGAATGGCCAGTCTGTCGCTACCCAGCGGCTGGCCCATTGATATAGCTCGGCGTCGAAGCCTGCATCATATTCGGCCTTGGTCACCCACATTTTGACCACGGCATCATAGCCTTCCACATTGCTTGGTTGGACGTAGAGGGAGCCACGCTCGCGGCTGCCGTCCGGCGTGAGTATGGCATAGGCAAAGGATTTGCGGCTTTCAAACCGGGCCTGTTCACTTTCCATGTCCTTCATCGCGTCGGCAGCAGTGATGTCCTTGTGCGGCCAGCCGGTGCTGCGGGTGAACGTCTTCTGCAAATGATCGATGGAGGACATATAGGCGGCGAAATCTACATCAACCAGATCCGGGCCCAGTGGCACGATCTTGAAATCTTCTGTCTCGATCAGAGTAGGGGCGTTGAAATCCGCCGGGATGAAGGAGGGCTCTGCTGGTTCGGTCTTTGCAACCGCTGTGGCAGAGCTGCTTTCTGCCAATATCGTTGCAGATGCGGGGCAGGCGGTGATCAGGGCCATCGCCAGAGTCAGGCCTGCGCCTGTCATCCTCAAATTCATCATGCTCATTCCTCAAAATTGGACGTTTGGTTCAATAGAGTAGTTTTCCGGCAAGTGGAGCCGGATGATATGCTGGAACCGGCATTTTGAGGAATTGCATCAACCAGCTTTTGGCGCAACTGTTCAATTTTTTGGACGTGTGTCGGCTGAGATTTGGGGCCAGTGGGCGTCGCATCCCGCGGCTTTTCTCCACAATCATAAATTTCGAAAAATCCGCGGAACGATCTTCGCGGTCGTTGGTAGATTTCCTGTAGCCACATGGCATCGGCCTTCCCCCTGAATACGGGCCGCCGTGGGGCTATCCCTGAAACCTAGAGGAGATAAAATTATGTTACAGGATGAGCAAAACGGCATGGTAATCGGCAGCGACCGCGTGGACGGCACCACCGTCTATGGCCCGGACGAAGGCAAGATCGGATCGGTCGACAAACTGCTGATCGACAAGCGTGGCGGCAATGTTACCGATGTGGTGATTTCCGCTGGCGGCTTCCTTGGCATAGGTGACGAGAAGCACAGCATTCCCTGGTCGAAGCTCGACTATGACACTAACCTCGGCGGCTACCGGATCGATGTGACCAAGGAACAGCTGATGGATGCGCCGCGCTTTGGCAATAACGAACCGGACCGGGTCTATGACCGCGATTATCAGTCGAGCGTCTATAATTACTGGACGGTGACGCCTTACTGGTAGGCCGTTGTCCTAGACGCAAGAAGCCGGGCGAAAGTGATTTCGCCCGGCTTTTTTGTGCGTGGTGGATATGACTGCTTCAGGCGGGGCGACGACCGCTACTCGAAGGGGCTAGTCGTCGTCTTCGACTTTATCGGGCAGGCCGTCGTGATCGGTGCTGGCAAAATCCTCCAGCTCCTTTTCACTCATGCTGTCATACATGTCCTTCGACGCGCCCTTGAGATCACCGACCTTGGTCTCGCCGCGCTTGGCGGACAAAGCCGCTCCGGCGGCGCGTTGCTGGGCTTTGGATTTTGCTGGCATATATATCTCCTGTTTCTGATGGTGGTTGTTCTGATCGGCTGGTTCAGGACGGTGACCGCTCTTCATCTTCTCCCGGGTCCCAGTGCGAGGTAAAGGGTGCGCTGGTGATCAACACGGTCAGGATGATTCCGGTGATGATCGCGGCCAGCCAGATTTCCCCGAAGCCGCAGATCAGTCCGATCGCGCCCGCTGCCCAGATCGCGGCGGCCGAACCGGCACCCTGGACAAAGCTGCCCTCGCGGAACATCGCGCCGGCACCGAGAAAACCGATGCCGGTGATCACACCTTCGAACACCCGGCTAGGGTCGATATCGCTCTGTGGATCGCGGGTGGATTCGAGCAGCTCCATCGCGCCGATCGCCAGCGCGCAGGCTGCGACCGAGATGATCACAAAGGGCCGGAAATCAATCGGTTTTCTGCGGATGAACCGCTCCAGCCCGATCAGAAACGGTAGCAGGGTGGCGGCGCCGAGTCGCCACAGCGCCTCTGACCAAGCAATCGTATCGGGTCCGGCGAGAATATCCGTCATGGCAAAAGAACGCGCGGGCCGGACATTTGTTGCAGCGAAAACGCGAGAAAGACAGGGGCAGCAGAAGGCGGGAGCAAAGCGGGATAATGCCCGACTCTAACGCCGGCGTCCGCTCTATTCCGTTCTTCTGCGGCCCCTGTGGACTGCGTTCAGATGGCAGTGGCCGCGCCTAGAGCGGCACCTTGGCATGGTCGCCCATTTCGTCGCCGTTCATAGTCATGCCGGTCATCATCTTGAACATGCCAACTACACCGGGATCGGCTTCCCAGATTTCCGCGTCACCGAGATCGAGGCGCAGCATCAGCAGGCTCGGGTCCTGACGGCCCTGTTCGTACCATGCCTCGACCGGCTTGCTCCAGTGCTTGTCGATAATCGCATCATTGGTTTCCTCGGTCAGATTGCCGGAGACGCAGGCGAAAAGATCATGGCCTTTGGAGACAAATTGCATCATCGCCGGGCCGCCCTTGGCGAGCCGGTTGTCACGCGAGGTGTAGAACCAGATCGCGCTGTTTGCGTCCTTGTCGAGCTGCGCGCGCATCGGGATGCTATGCTCGCGGCCGCTATCCAGCGCGATCATCACAAAGGGGCTGTCGGCGATCGACTCCCAGAATTCTTCCCGAATCTCGTCGCGGTTGACTGTATCGTTCATATCTTTGTTGCTCATGGTATCTTTCCTTTTTCCGTTTCATCTGACCAACGCGCAGAGCGGATAAAGTTTCACTACATTCGGGAAAATCATCACGGTTATTGCAGCGGGCAATCTGGTAACGGCGGAAAAATTCCGCCAGCCCGTATCATCCCGTCACAAGTCTGGTTGCGGTGACGGCGCATTGATATTAGGCACGCTGCATATTTCTTGGAATAAGGACGCATCATGACCACCCATCTCGAGACCATGGCTGTACACGCCGGCACCGAACCCGATCCGACGACCAACGCGCGGATCACGCCGATTTACCAGACGGCCTCTTATGTTTTCGATGATGTCGACCATGCTGCCGATCTGTTCAATCTCGATGCGTTCGGCAATATTTACACGCGGATCATGAACCCGACCAACGGCGCGCTGGAAGGCAAGATTGCGGCGATGGAGGGCGGCGTCGGCGCGCTGGCGGTGGCTTCGGGCCATGCGGCGCAGATCATCGTCTTCCATGTGCTGATGGACCCAGGCGCGCATATTGTTGCGGCGAAGAAGCTTTACGGCGGCTCGCTCAACCAGCTCGCCCATTCGGTCAAGAAATTCGGCTGGAACGTCACCTTTGTCGACGCCGACAATATGGACGAAGTCAGGGGCGCGATCACCGATGACACGCGCTGCGTGTTTATCGAGAGCCTCGCCAATCCCGGCGGCGTGGTACAGGATATCGAGGCGATTGCCGATATCGCTCATGCAGCCGGCATCCCGCTGGTGGTCGACAATACGATGGCCTCGCCGATGCTCTGCCGCCCGATCGAACATGGCGCGGATATTGTCGTGGAGAGTGGCACCAAATTTCTCGGTGGGCACGGCAATAGCGTCGCCGGCCTGATCGTCGACAGCGGCAAGTTCGACTGGACCAAGAGTCCGAAATATGCGTTCCTGAACCAGCCAAACCCGTCTTATCATGGCAAGGTTTTCACCGATGCCTTTGGCCCGATGGCGTTTATCCTCGCTGCGCGCGCCTTGTCCTTGCGCGATCTGGGGCCGGCACTGGCGCCGCAGAACGCATTCTATATATTGACTGGCATGGAAACGCTGGCGCTGCGTATGGAGCGGCATTGCGAGAACGCGCTCAAAATGGCGCAGTGGCTGCAGGGCCGCGAGGAGGTCAGCTGGGTCTCTTATGCCGGCTTGCCGGACAATGAATATCACGCGCTGGCGCAGAAATATCTCGGCGGCAAGGGCGGCGCGGTGTTCACCTTCGGTCTGAAGGGTGGCTATGAAGCGGGAAGAAAACTGGTCGAAGCGGTCAAGCTGTTCAGCCATCTCGCCAATATCGGCGACACAAGATCGCTGATCATCCACCCCGCCTCGACGACGCATAGCCAATTGTCGGGCGATGAACTGGTTGCCGCTGGTGCCGGGCCCGATGTGGTGCGGTTATCGGTCGGGATCGAACATATCGACGATATTATCGCCGACATGCAACAAGCATTGGATTCTTTGTAATGAGCGACGGCGCAGGCGATTATGTTTATGACGAAGAAACGGGCGAATGGTTGAGCCCGGAAGATGCTGCGGCGCAATCGTCAGGACCGGAGGTTGTTGATGCGGTGGGCAATGTGCTGGCCGATGGCGATGCGGTCACCCTGATCAAGGATCTCAAGGTCAAGGGTGCGGGACAGACGCTGAAACGCGGGACATTGATCAAGTCGATTCGCCTGACCGGGGACGATCAGGAGATTGATTGCAGGCACGAAGGCATAAAAGGTCTCGTACTGCGAGCAGAGTTTGTGAAAAAGCGCAGCTGACCCATTCTCCCTGTTGCAGTGCAGCAGCAATGATATTAGGCAGTCACGCTTATTCCTTGCGACAGGACCTCCCATGACCATGATCTCCAAAGCACTCGGACGTATCCAACCTTCTGCCACGCTGGCGATGACCGCAAAGGTCACCGAACTGAAAGCGCAGGGCATTGACGTGATCGGCCTGTCGGCCGGTGAACCCGATTTCGACACGCCCGACTTCGTCAAGGAAGCGGCGATCCAGGCGATCCGCGACGGCGACACCAATTATACGGTGGTCGACGGCACCGCGGCGCTGAAACAGGCGATTGTCGACAAGTTCGCGCGCGACAACGGCCTGACCTATACGACGAAGCAGATCACCGCCAACAGCGGCGGCAAGCACACATTGTTCAACGCGCTGGTGGCGACGGTCGAAGAAGGCGACGAGGTGATCATCCCCGCGCCTTACTGGGTCAGCTATCCCGACATCGTCAATTTTGCCGGCGGCACTCCGGTGTTTATCGCGGCGGGGGCTGACCAGGGCTACAAGATCACGCCGGAACAGCTGGAAGCGGCGATTACGCCAAAGACCAAATGGCTGATCCTGAACTCGCCATCCAACCCGAGCGGCGCGGCCTATAGCGCCGACGAACTGAAGGCGCTGGGCGCCGTCATATCTCCGCACGAGCAGGTGATGGTGATGACCGACGATATGTACGAACATATCTGGTATGCCGATTTCCCGTTCGCCACGATCGCGCAGGTCTGTCCCGATCTCTACGACCGGACATTGACGGTCAACGGCGTTTCCAAAGCTTATGCGATGACCGGTTGGCGGATCGGTTATGCCGGTGGCCCGGAATGGCTGATCAAGGCGATGGCCAAGTTGCAGTCGCAGTCGACCTCCAACCCCAGCTCGATTTCACAGGCGGCAGCGGTGGCAGCTCTCAACGGCCCGCAGGATTTTCTGATCGAGCGCAACGCCGCTTTCGAGAAACGCCGCGATCTGGTGGTGTCGATGATCAATGACACGCCGGGTCTGCAATGTCCGACTCCGGAAGGTGCCTTTTATGTCTATCCTGACGCCAGCGAGCTGATGGGCAAAACAACACCCAAGGGCGTGGTGATCAACACGGATGAAGATCTGATCGCCTATTTTCTGGAAGAAGCACAGGTTGCCGCTGTGCATGGTGGGGCCTTTGGCCTCTCGCCGGCATTCCGGATCAGCTACGCGACATCGGAAGAGATATTGATCGAGGCCTGCACCAGAATCCAGCGGGCCTGCGCTACTTTAATTTAACCTCAGGCGCCGGGCGGGCGCATCCGCGCCCTTGGCTTTCGCGCC